>Ga0187819_10000539_pt1 | contig 18917 bp, 20 predicted proteins | sample NC_wetland_sal_i_15_FD_132411 | JGI IMG/M metagenome (GOLD analysis project Ga0187819, IMG submission 132411) | Wetland sediment microbial communities from Neuse River Estuary, North Carolina, USA - SO4_4 | ecosystem: Environmental > Aquatic > Freshwater > Wetlands > Sediment | place: USA...
AAATCGATTTTTGTGGAACCATGGCGGTGCTCATACTTCACGGCCCGCGTCGTGCGGCTGACAACGGTTACGTTGTAATTCAGCGATCGAAAGTGTTCGGTGGAATCTGTGGTTTGGGCCTGAGTCAACGTCGATACGCCCAGAACTGCGAGGACTGCCAAAAGCACTGTGGAACTTTTCACGGTGAGTCTCCTTGAATTGCGGTGAGGCCGTAGTATCAGGGTCCGCGAATAGGAATACTGTGCACTTTTGATCGTTTTGGATAGATATCTGAATTTTGGAAATTCCCAACAATTCGCGGGCGGGATCGGCGGCGCGAACGTCGTGGTCGCGGAGGAGAAATCATTATAGCGGAGAATAAAATTAACTGTCTTGGTAATATTTGGCGGGATCGTCCTGTTATCGCTGGGAGGCAAGGGGATGTCCCAACTGAAGCCGCCCAATATTTCTCAACGATCCCGCCCCGGCGGCATTCTCATTTCTTGACAACTTTCCGCGCCGGGACAGGATCGCATTCGATCAATGCTCAGCATCGCACGTCAGAGCACAACGCTGATTGCGAAGCGAGCGCCGGGATAGTACGGGTCGAACATGTAATACCCGCCATCCACGTAATCAATGTAGACGTCGTCGGTGTAGTACCAGCCCACCGGCCACGGTTGGACGAACCCAAACCAATAGCCGCCATACTGGAACCGAGAATACCCGCTGACCATAACCGGATTGCCCATGTGGAATTCATGCTCGCGGCCAAAATTGGAACGGAAGCGATCGTCGGGAATTCGACCGCTGCCCCTGGCACTCAGGCGGAGTGCCGGCTGCGCGCGTTGCGCGGCCATTGCCTGCTGGGTGCGTTCGGGACGCTGTGAAGATGCGACCTGCGGTTGATGCCCCTGGTTTCCAGTGGCTTGCCGCTGTTCCTGTTTAGCAGGCTTGCCGTGTTCTTGCTGGGGACTCTGCTTCTGTTCTTGCGAGCCCTTGGCTTGCTGTTGCTTCTCCGGTTTAGCCTCTTGCTGATGTGCGGGGGCCTTTGCCTGTTCTTGCTTCTCAGGCTTGGCCTGTTCCCGTTGTTGCGGGGCCTTGGTTTGTTGTTGCTTCTCCGGTTTAGCCTCTTGCTGATGTGCGGGGGCCTTTGCCTGTTCCTGCTTCTCAGGCTTAGCCTGCTCCCGCTGTTGCGGGGCCTTGGTTTGCTGTTGCTTCTCCGGTTTGGCCTCTTGCTGATGTTGGGGGGCCTTAGCCTGCTCCTGCCTCTCAGGCTTAGCTTGTTGCTCCTGTCTTGCAGGCGCAGCCTTTTCTTCTTGCTTCTCCTGCCGTGCGCCAGCGGGAACGGTCCCTCCCAGAAGCAGAAACACGGCGGATACACCAATGATTCGAACTGATTTCAACATTTTGTCTCCTTTGCAGTACGGTCTTACACCCGCCACACTTCTCATGCGGCGCAGATTTTCTGCTCGGGCCTTTTTTCGGCCGACTCGTCCATGGCGACAGCCCGCACCGGCGATTCTGGAGTGCGGCTCGCAGATTTCCCCATTGCTGTTCGTTCAACCGCGTTTGCTATCCGACGCGGACGTGCGAGATGGAGTGGAACAATCCAAATACATTGCCGAGCCACCACAACACGCCAATGACAACGATTGCGTTCAAAATCGACTTGATGGAACTCGCCATCGGGATGAACTGGTTAACCAGCCATAGGACTACGCCGACGACGATCAGAGTGAACAGCACTTGAACTAAGGGCATTATTTGTGACCTCACTTTACTGCGCGCAATTCTTTAGCGGCGTATTGCATGATACGGGTATCGAACACAAGAAGCTGTTCACTTGTGAACAATTTCTTCTTTTCGTTGAATTGTTGCTGACGGTGTAATCAAGAACGCACGAGCAGCGCGTTCGCAATCGGAATGGCCTCGTTTGACCTAATTTTGTGTGCTGTATTGAACTGACACTCCCGGTATCTTTGCGTATAAACGATGCGCCGCCACCCGCCAGCCAGAAACTGGTGAAGGGTGGATGCCCCTAAAACGGAACAACCAGTTCACCAAAACAAAAACGGCCGAGAGGCCATAGCACCTCGATTTCTGTGTGGCGATCAATCTTGGGAAACAGAAATGCGGACATACTGCGAATGACAAAAAGAGGTTACAAAATGAAGCGATTCAAATTTATTGCGATGCTTTGCTGTTTTGGGTTTCTAGCCCTGGCAATTACACCCCGGGTCAAGGCTCAGACGGCCAACGAGAAAACGATCATGACGTTCACTGAGCCCTTCGAAGTGCCCGGCGTGGGCGCGCAAGTCCTTCCCGCCGGCACCTACGTCTTTACACTTGTAGACTCGCTTTCCGATCGGAACATCGTCAGAATCACAAACGAAGACGGAACGCATGTCTTTACCACCATCCTGGCAATCGACAATGTCCGCCTAAAGCCGACTGACAAGACCGTATTGACGTTCAAAGAACGTGGCGAAGGCCAACCGGAAGCCATTAAGGCCTGGTTTTATCCGGGATACGCTTGGGGCCAGGAATTTGTTTACCCAAAGAAGCGGGCCATCGAGCTAGCCAAAATCGTGCAAGAACCCGTTCTAGCGATGCCGGTCGAAACAACAGAAGTAGTGCCAGTCGAAACCCTGAAAACCGTACCGGTTGCCGCGATTCAACCGACTGGCGAAGAAGTTCCAGTCACTGCAGTAGTCCAAACCCCTCCGGCAGCAGTTGCGGCAGCCCCGCCGGCCACAGAGGTCTCGCAGGCCCTGCCCCATACGGCAAGCTCATTGCCACTGTTTGCATTGATCGGAATGCTGTCACTGATCGCAGGTTTTACCCTCCTGTTCGTTACGAAGCGATCTGCCTAAATAGGGAACGCAGAAGCATTGTGGAGAGGACGGGTGAGCTTGACCTGTCCTCGTGGGCGGTGAGGTCCGAGATCCGGGACTCCCGCTCAAATTCCAGAGGAGCCCCTGAGAACCTAGGCGAAGCAGGAAAAGCTTATGAAACGATGCGCAATTCACAAGTGCTGGGTGTTTTCTCTCATCGTTCTGATCGCCTTGCCTTGCGCCGCCTTGTCTCAAGGCGCCCCGCAGCCCGGGCAAGTTGGCCCGTACGCGATACGAACCAGTGTGGACTTAGTTGTCCTGCAGGCAACGGTGAGGGATCACAAAGGCGCACCAGTCCCTGGACTCCGAAAGGAAAACTTTCAGGTCTACGAAGACAAAGTCCCTCAACAAATCGAATCTTTCAGTCACGAAGATGTGCCCGTGACAGTTGGCCTGGTGATCGACAACAGCGGAAGCATGCGTTCGAAGCGCTCTGACGTAATCACCGCCGCCATGGCCTTTGTACGCTCCAGCAATCCAGCAGATCAGATGTTCGTCGTCAATTTCAACGAGCATGTTTCGATGGGGCTACCAGCGGCCTTGCCATTCACGAATAATGCGGCCCAACTGGAAACAGCGCTATCCGGAAATGCCATATCCGGGATGACAGCCCTTTACGACGCGATTGCCACGGGTCTCGAGCAACTGCAGAGGGGCAAATGGGACAAGAAGGTATTGATCGTGGTAAGCGATGGGGGCGACAACGCCAGCAAGCGAAACTTGGCCCAAGTCCTGTCCACGGTGAATCAGTCGAACGCGGTGATTTACACGATGGGAATATTTGACGAGACCGACGAGGATCGCAACCCTCGCGTGCTCAGGCAACTGTCACGAGCTTCCGGCGGAGAGGCATTTTTCCCAAAGACCCTGCAGGAAATCCTGCCGATTTGTGAACAGATCGCTCATGAGATTCGTAGCCAATACAGCATTGCTTTCGTACCAACAAACAGGAAACAAGATGGGACCTATCGAACAATCGAGGTGAAGGCGTATTCGTCATCGGGAGGCAGACGATTGTCTGTCATCACCCGCGCCGGCTTTTCCATACCCTCAACCCTTCATTCGACTGATAGCAATCCGGACAATCGGCCATGAAGCTGCGAATTGCACGGCGGTTACAACCTTCGACGCGCGCTCGTCGGTTCCTGCGTTGGAGTCGGAACGCCTTCCTGGTTGCCGGTGTTCTTGCATTGGGTTACTGCGGATTTGTTTTGCTCGACGCGAAACTTTACCAAGCCAATCAAGCTAGGCTTTTTCAACAAGAATTGGAGAGCGTTAGACCGACCGTCGCCAGTGCAATTCGTGTTGCCGATCTGACTGCCGCTCCGGCCCCAGGCGGAGCGTTGGGAAGAATCGAAATCGCCAGGATAGGCCTTGCGGCGATGGTAATGGAAGGCACGGACGGGCGGACCCTGCGGCGGGCAGTCGGACATATTCGGGGAACGCCCTTGCCGGGGCAGCATGGGAATGTCGCGATCGCGGGACATCGAGATACATTTTTCCGCCCACTTCGCAATGCACAGCCGGACGACGAAATCACTCTGACGACTTTGGTCGGCTCGTACCACTATCTTGTCGATTCAACCGAAGTAGTTCTGCCTGAAGACACGCAAGTGCTGGACAATTCCGGTGACGCAACCTTAACCCTTGTGACCTGTTATCCGTTTTATTTTGTGGGACCCGCTCCGAAGAGATTCATCGTGCGTGCGCACAGAATTCCCTGATAAAATCAGGCGTGAACCGCCAAAATTCCAAACATTGCATTAATCATTTCGTGAAAGAGCAAATGTCCGTGAAGAATGCGAAACCTGATGAGGTTCTTGCGTAGTACACCTCGGAGCAGAAACAGTGACAGCGAGCAGTCTGCCGGCATTGTGGTATTTTCGGGATCTTGCTATCTGAATGCGAGGCTAGGCGTCGGGAAATGAATGTTCAACTTATAGCAAATGAAGAGAACAAGGATCGCGCCTAATGTGGAAAAAATGAGGCCCGCGGGATGAAAGCGTTCGCTTGTCGGGCGCGAAAACATGTGGGTAACGGCGCCCCCAAAGATAGATCCGATGATGCCGAGCACGATCGTCCAAAAGATCGTTATGTGCACGTGCATCACCGATTTCGCGATAACGCCAGAAATTAGTCCAATAAGAATGTACCAGATCAAGTGAAACATGCTTTTTTCTCCACCGCTTACCTTGAAGACGTCGCCGACGATAACACAGGGTTCGGCAATGAACCAGACTTCGCTATGGCATTGATCGGCCTCCCACATTGAAACTCCTTTGGCGCATCTGCGTCTGTTCCAAATTGAACAGTCCGGCGGGATTCATTCCGGGAAGCTGAGTGCCTGACAAACGGAATGAGCGGAAAGTGACAATCTGATCATTAACGCTCACGGCCACGTTCCGATGAGAGACCTTATCAGGAATGATCCCAGATCGATCGGGAAGTTAGCTACTGCGATCCCGGACGGCGATACACTCCCGGGCATAGCTAATTAAAAGTGTTTTGAATCAATATCAATTGAACCCAGCCAGATGGGACTTAAAGGGCCATGAGATGCGCGATACTAGTTTTGCTCCTATTTGCTGCACCAGTTCGCGGGCACGCTACTCCTGACAAAGACGCACTGGCCGACAAGCCTGTCCCGCGCAGTAACTTCCTCGTGCGTCCATTCCACGACAAGCCAGTGGCAATTCTCGCGGCGATTCAAGTTGCAACGGTGACCTGGGATAACGTGACGACGCGCATCAGCGAAAATCGTGGAAGCTTTGAATTGAACCCGCTCATGCGCCCATTCGCACATAATTCCGCCTCGCTGATCGCCGAGGGCGCCAGCTCCGTATGGCTGTCGGCCTTCGTTTCTGATCGTATGAAACACTCGCGCAGGACCTTGCTGCGAAGGACTTGGTGGTTGCCGCAGGTCGTCAATCTTTCATCCCCCCTCTTTGGTGGGATCCACAACACGGTGCAGCTCAATCGTTGAATTGGCCGTGCCTACGCAAAACGGCCTTCCTTAATTTCGCGATCATACGGGATTTTGCTGGCAGTTCAATTCCGACACTTAACTATTTGTTGCGGAGAACCTTGCGGAGGGATTTGTGTATTTCCAATCCGCCATCGTAGCTAATGTATCTCTTCTTTCGGAAATCATTCATGAAATGATTAATTCGAGGACGGGTTGTGCCAACCATGTCAGCAAGAATCTGATGATTTGGATTGAGGACTTCCTTAATGGCCGGGCCCTTTCTATCGAAGTGAGCTAGCGCCAGGAGAACGCGCGCAAGCCGTTCTTCGGCTGTGAAAGTTAGCAGCGCCACAATATGGTCATGACAATTCTTAATCGCGGACAACAGATAGGACACCAGGAAAAATGATACCTTCTTTTTCGAATGGAGCAGATCGAGCATCTTTTGCTTCGGAATGGACCGTATCGAGCTGCCGGTCATTGCAACGGCTGTGGATAGGCGAAGAGGAAATCCTATCAGGCATTGCGAACCAAAAAAGTCACCTTCACCCAATATGGCGGTAACCGCTGAGCGGCGATCTTTCGATTTGTTGGTGAGCCGCACCTCACCTTCTTGAATGTAAAAGAGGGAGCGGGCTGCCGCACCTTGCGCATAGACCTCTTGTTTACTGCGATAGTGAGAGACCGTGCCGCCCAACCTGGCTCCTGAAGATAGAGTGTTGGCATGCGAAGGTGACCCGGTTGTGCGCGGCATATTGATGCGGGCTAAACGGCCGCCCCCCCTTATTTCCGAGAAAGTCATATTTCGTAGCACCGAGAAAGGGAAACACGACTCGCCCCCAGCCCTGGATTTGAGTCCTTGCTTCCCTCTCTCGCCATTTCTGAATCGCATCTTAATTTACTAAGCCAAAGCGAAACTGTTCACTTTTGCACACCATCGAAATTGAGTCGTTAAAGCCCTCCAGGTCGAGATCTGGGAATTTCCGGACGGCGATCAACTACGGTCACACCTTTCAGAGTGAGCTTCTTCAACGTCGGCAAAATGATCCCGTCAATCCATCACATTTAATAAGTCCTGCCTCCAGCCATCGTTCAACAAAAACGCCGCGTCCACCTTATGCAATTGGATGCCGCCACATTCTCGAGGCGAAAAATCAGCTGATGTGTTCCAAAGTGAACAGACGATCGTTTTCATGCCCCTTAGTATTCTGCATGCACGAAAAGCTCTTAGTCCAAACTTGGGAGCAAATGTGTGAACATCAGATATGCAGCACTGCTTTGCGGATTTGTCATGATTGCGGCGGTGCCAGTCCTAGCGGATCGACTGTCAGACGATAGCTACACGAAGATCTCCTCTTACACTGAAATCCACGCGGGGTTGATCAATGCAGTTGATGCCCCGGAGGCAAAGTCTTCCCTAGCTGTAGTGACACTCTTAACTTCATCGTCGGACAGTGAATCTCATTCTGTGAATCTCAGCGACTCTAGTTCCTTCGAACGTACTTACTCCACTTCAGATTCCGGGAAAGCATGGGGCAAAGAGAATGGAGACGGAGACAAAGACCGTGACCACAAGAAGGGCGGAGCGCCCGTTGCTGTCCCCGAACCCGGGTCCCTTTCGCTCCTTCTCATCGGGCTGGCTGGCATCGGAGTCATTGCCTTCAAGCGCGGCGCGAAGCAGAAGGCAGTTTCTACCGTTGGTGGCTTCTAACAAAACGGTTCCTTCTACCGCTGAGTTCGATCCCTGACTACATTGCAGGAATTGAAGCAATGCGCGAGAGGTTTTCAGGAAAAAAGATAAACGAAGCGGATCTGCTTGAGGCCCTTGCATCGCCAAGCCTGCCGCGCCAGCGAGATAAATGGAGGGACGAAATGTACGATGAAAGCGAATTGCACGAACGTCATGAAAGTGTACTATTCAAATTTATAGTTCTAGCATTATATCTCATAATGAATCCGTTCTCCGCGAGTAAACGACGGCATTACCGCTGAGGGTCTGTGTTGTTTGGCGCGCCGGCGATTCCTCTCTTCGCTGTCCGTGGGCGCCATACTCCGATACCGCAATGTTAGAAATGGAAGATTAAAAAAAAGCCGCAGTTGTTTCTGCAAATGAGGTCGATGAAAGTGAAAACAAAGGGCCGCAATCTCGACTTCTCTCGAAAAGTGAGGGCCAGGCAACCAGACTCGCTTGAGGGAAGAGCCGATGTCATTGGAAGGTTGTCCTCAACGATCGGTCAATCACCATCTATGAAACCTTTTCAGATCTTCTGCTTCACGACGGGTCCGCGGAGGGCCCAGAAAACACTTGCGCTCATAAATTGAGTGTCCAATGGGGGGGTGCGAATGCCACTTTATATTCCGTATTCTGAAGAGTTAAGGCTCCGAGAATTGAGAGCTAAAAGGAAAACTTTATGGAAACGTTTTGAGGAAAATCCCAGCGAGATTCACCTGGCCGCAAAACTCAAAATCATTGACGATCAAATCGCGCAACCTTATCAGCAGAATGACGGCCACGATAACAAGCTTGACGAATCTGAAGTGACAGTCGTTCCAGAAGTTGGCGGGGTTTTCGTCCTTTTGGCTCTTTCCCAACGTAAAGGATCCCAGGCCCATCCGGCACACTCTCGTTCAAGGAATTCGGCCTCCGAACGCGCCAGTCATGGCCCTCTCACATTGGCTGCACAAGCTTCAAACGACAACTCGATCACAACAGCCCACACGGCCATGCTCCGCCCGAATCGTGCCGTTGAGGATAGTTTCCAGGAGCTGGAATCTCAAAAGATGGCCCCTGCAATTCGGGAAGCGGGCTTATCAAGACGCGGCCGCAATCAACGTAAGGCGTGCCGCATTGATCAGAAGTTCCAATTCCAAAATCGTAGTATAATTACTCATTGACACGAATGGTGACACCTCTGCGCGCCTATCTGGTGCGGACGAGGCTCCTCGCACGCGTTGTCATGCCCGCGGGAGTTGCCCGTCCACTTGTCGATCGGAAAAAGAAGGGTCGACTCGGGCTGCCTCCAGCAAATCACAACGCGCGTACCGTGGAGCGTGATGGTGGGGTCGCACGAACAATAGCGGAATACCCATCATGACAAAACACGGCATAGACAAGACTACAAAGGAATAATCGAATGCGTCGTGTCAACCCTTATCAATCGTATTCGCGATCGTCGGTAAGCGAAACGCCTACGTTGGGTTCCGAACAGGCGACGATGCCCTATACGCTCACAAGTTCAACAAGTCGTTATAAGACCATTGAAGTCCCGTTTGCGAATCGGAAGGTTCTCATCATTGTGGAAAATCAATCGGTCCCATCGGACCCGCGCGTCTGGAAGGAGGCTCTCTCGCTTCATAGCAACGGGTATGAAGTGACCGTACTGTGCCCGCGAAGCGAAGGTAGCGCCCAAGGATACGAAGTGATCGATGGAATTCGTATCTACCGGCACCCGATGCCCACCGGAGGGAACTCTCCTGCAGGGTATCTCTGGGAGTACGGCTACACGTTATTTTGGGAGTTTTTTTATGGCTGTTGGATTTATATGCGGCATGGATTTCATGTGATCCAGGGCTGCAATCCACCCGACAATATTTTCTTGATTGCTTTGCCGTTCAAACTGCTGGGAATTAAGTATATTTTCGACAATCACGATGCAGGACCTGAACTCTTCCTTTCGAAATACGACAAGAAGGGATTCTTCTACAATATTTTACTGTGGCTCGAAAAGCAGAGCTACCGCTTCAGCGATGTAGTCATGGCCACCAACGTCAGCTACAAGAACTTGGCTCTATCCAGAGGTCGTCTTGCTTCGGACGATGTGTTCGTTGTCCGCAATGGACCCGACCTGGAGACTTTCAAGGCTGTTCCCCAAAATCCTGCACTCAAGCATGGCAAGCCCTACTTAATTGGCTATGTGGGGAACATGGGCACCCAGGACGGCTTGGATATTCTCCTGGATGTGGCGCTGCATATTAAGAACTTGGGAAGGCGGGATATCCATTTCACCTGCGTGGGCACTGGTTCTGAACTAGCAAGGCTCCGGAAGATGACGCTGGAAATGAATCTTTCAGACATGGTTAATTTCACCGGGAGAATTCCCGATCGGGAAATGCTGGAAATCCTCTCGACCGCAGATGTATGCGTAAACCCGGACAAACCGTGCCAGATGAACGATATTTCCACGATGATCAAAATCATGGAATACATGGCTCTTGGCAAGCCCATTGTGCAATTTGATTCGAGGGAGGGTAGGTTTAGCGCCAGGGGCGCATCTTTGTATGCAGACAAAGAGGATTCGGTGAATGATTTTGCCAACAAAATCCTTTCGTTACTTGGGAAGCCCGACGAAAGAAGAAGGATGGGTGAATTCGGACGAAGGAGAGTCGAAGAAGAAATCGCCTGGAAGTATTCTGTTCAGAACCTGCTCGCTGCCTACCAGAAAGCTTTCACCAAGCGCGAATCCTGATCGTGTGTTAGTAAAAAGGATCCCTTGCAGTTCTCAAAGCCGGAACCAGTTTACGAACTTGTAATGCTCCCCTCTACCTGAAGACATGCAAGTGCTGGACAATTCCGGTGACGCTACCCTAACCCTTGTGACCTGTTATCCGTTTTATTTTGTGGGACCCGCTCCGAAGAGATTCATCGAGCGTGCGCACAACATTCCCTGATAAAACGAGGTGTGAAGCACCAGAAACTTAAGCATAATGTGCATTTTCCTGGGTGTGTCCTTCGCTCACCACAGAAAAGTGGGTCAGATTTGCCATCCCGAACGAGGTGGTCATCGCGACATCGGAAGCGTCGCGGCCAACGGCCATGAGCACGCGGCCAAAGCGGGGGCAGTTATAACGGGCGTCGAAAGTCCACCAACGGCCTTCGAGATACACTTCAAACCACGCGCTGAAATCCATCGGAGAGGGAGCGGCAGGCACGCGGATATCACCCAAATAACCCGTGGCATAGCGGGCGGGAATATGCAGCGCGCGGCACAGAGTGACCGCGAGATGTTGAAAATCCCTACAAACTCCGGAACGTTCACCAAATACATCCAAGGCAGTTTTTGTGGGACGGGCGTATTCATATCCGAAGCTGATATTTGCGTGCACCCAATCACAGATGGCCTGCACCCTCCCCCATCCTGGAGCCATTCCGCCGAACAACTCCGATGCAATCGTTGCAAACCTGTCCACTTCGCAGTAGCGGCTGTTGAGCAGATAACCCAGAAGATGGGTCGGCAATTCCTGAACTGGAAGTTCGCGCGCACCATAATTCACCTGATCGGCGAAGCCACGGTCTTCTAACAGGGTCAGGTTGCTCAAGCGTAGCGTACCCTGCTGCGCAACGAAACGCGTGCAGCGATTCCCGAAGCCATCAATAAAAGTTTCTATCTGAGTCCCGGGCTCCACGCGTAGTTCGTCAGGTGAACGCAGGTCTGCACCCCTGGAAGGATGCACGTTGAGCAACGCTATCATCGCTACAGGGGAAGGAATTTCAAACCGGATGTCGTATCCTAGGCGCAGCATCATGGGTAAATTCGATTCCGGAGCGCGTCTTGGCGACGTTCTATAGTATCACCAATGCAGCGCTTCCTGAGCGTTCCGTGCAAGCTGGCGTATGAAACGCGACAAGCACAGCGAAATCGTCGAGCATCGCGCAAGTAAGAGCGTTTCTTATCGTAAGGCCTTCGCGCGCACCCTGCGCCAGGTAGACCTGGCGCTACTCGTCCGCGAGATACGTGAGGATGCGGAATTGACTCAGGTCGAGCTCGCTAAAAGGTTGAGACGGCACAATCGGTGATTGCCCCTCTTGAAGATGCCGAAAATACCGGCCATTCGCTGACGATGCTGGAATGCATCGCTGCGGTCTGTGGCGTTGCACTCAAACTCCATGCGGAGAAGAAGTCTAATTTTGACGGCGAAGTTGCACTGGTGCGAGTAAACCATGTCCGACGAAACAAAAGGGCTGCCATGAACGTGAGAGAGAATCGCAAGAGAAAGGACGACAGTGGCTCAATCTTCGATGGTTTTCTCCAACAAGAAGAAATCCTGAAAGAAGTCGAAGCGGCTGTAATCAAGCGAGTGCTGGCTTGGCAGCTTGAACGGGCCATGCAAGAAAAGCAGGAGTCCAAGAGAGCATATGCTGCGCCAGCCTAGCATCTGCCTAGTTGCAAAGAAAAACTTGGGACCAACTTGGGTCCAACTACTGCCAAATTAGGTCCAAAACCGTGTACCCTGACGTAGAACAAAGCTAGACGGACCAACAAGATAGATTTCTTGCAACTGCCTTGGGCGTAGGACGCCTACAGTTCGAATCCGGGCGCCCCGACCACTTTCCTTTCGATATGAAGAGTGAATCCTCGGCGATGCATTTGCCTCCGCGCTTACCCCGTAATGACACTTCGGCAACGTCCCAGAGCGACAGTTCTGGGCCGCGCTGCCCTTCCAGGTAAAATGGTGCGTGACCCTCAGAGGGATTTCCCCGCCGCAACAGATTGGCCGGTACGAGATTCTCGAGGAACTCGGCCGCGGAGCCATGGGTGTGGTTTTCAAGGGGCGGGATCCGTTCATCGGACGCCTCGTTGCGGTGAAGACCATCACCACCGGCATCGTGGACAATCCGGAACTTTTGGCGCGTTTCCGGCGAGAGGCCCAGGCCGCCGGGGGCTTGCAGCACCCCAACATCGTCACCATCTACGAAATGTCGGAATTCGAGGGCACTCCCTTCATCGCCATGGAATACCTGGAGGGAGCCAGCCTGGAGAAAACAATTGCCGAGCAAGCGCGCCTGCCGCTGGTGCACAAACTGGGCTACCTGGTGCAGGCCTGCCGCGCGCTCGACTACGCGCATCGCCGGGGAGTCATCCACCGGGACGTGAAGCCGGCGAATATCATGGTGACGTCCGAGGGCGTCGTGAAAGTCGTGGACTTCGGCATCGCGCGCATTGTGGATACGGCGAAGACCCAGACGGGCGTGTTGCTCGGCACGCTTTCCTATATGTCTCCCGAGCAGGTCCGCGGGCAGCACGCCGACGAGCGTTGCGACGTCTGGGCGCTTGGCGTCGTGATGTATGAACTGCTTGCATACCGCCGTCCGTTCGAAGGCGAGAATCACGCCGCGCTCCTGATGTGCATTCTGCAACAGGAACCGCGAGCCATTCGAGAATTCCTCCCCGAGTGTCCGCTCGAGCTCGAAAACCTGGTGCAACGAGCATTGCGGAAAGAGGAAGCCCTGCGCTATCCCACGATGGAAGCGCTGCTGGTGGATCTCGAGCCGATCTTGACATCGCTGCAGAAAGACGCGGTCCAAAAGCTGGTAAGCCACGGGCGCGAATTAATGGAAGGCGGCAAGCTGGAAGAAGCGAGCGAGGTGCTGCGAAAATCGCTCTCCATCGACACCGGGAACGCGACCGCAAAAGCGTTGTTCGACCAGGTAAACGCGAAGCTCGGGACAAGTTCCCCGCGAGTTGTGGAGCGGAAACAGTCCACCGAAGATCAGAACCGAATCCTGGAGGCGGTTGCGCGCGCCGATCAGCAAGCGTCCAGCTACACACAGGGCGGCACCGTGGCGGTTACGGGGCAGTTCGATCCACAATTGACGCGGGTGATGGAACCGGGCGGGAAATCGCGTGAATCATCTGTTCCGCCCGCGCGAAACCACGGAGGCGAGGCCGGTGGAACGATTTTTGCATCTTCGCCCTCGCAGGCGCTTCGAGACGACCGGCCGGCTACATCAACTGCCGGCCAGCGTTCGGCAGCGCCGAAAACCGTTCCGCCGAGGCCGGCGGCGCCACAATCGCCAACGGCCACTGCCCGCCGCAGCACAGCGGCGCAGACCGGCGCTCGCCCGCGACGCCGCTCGCCTGTTTTTGCGACGGCTGGCGCGGTCGCATTGCTCCTGCTCGGGGCGGTTGGATATCTGAGGTTCTCCGCACGGCACAAAGTGGCCGATGTGCCTCATCTGAATTTGGAGCCGCCGAAGCCGCCGGAATCGCAGCCTGCTGCTTCAGCCGTGCCATCCGCCGCTGCCCCTTCCACGGAGCTTCCGCCAGCGCCTGCTCCCTCCATCGAAGATCAGCAGCGCGATCTGATCGATCAGGCGCACGAGGCCGCCGACTCGAAGGACTACAAAACGGCCCAGGCGCGCCTAGGCGACGCCGCCAAGCTCAATGGCCCGCTGAACACGGTGATCTCGGATTTGCGGCGCGAATTCAGCGACGAAGCGCACGGCGCGGAATTGAGGCAGGTGGCGCAGCAGGAGCAGAATCTATGGTCTCGCGCCATGAAAGATTTTGATGCCGGCCGCTATGACGACTCGGAAAAGTCATTGCGAGAAATTCTTATTTTGCCGGAAGCCGGGCGACACTGGGCGGATGCCGCGAAATACGTGGATGAGGTGATTCCCGAGCGGCGCAAGAACGAGCAATTGTGGGCGCGCGCGCAGCAGGAATCAGGCTTGACCGGGCCCGAACACCGCATCAACGAGGTGAAGATTCTGGACCAAGTGCTGGCGTCCGGAGGCGTCCACCAGCAGGAGGCCCGGCAGAGGCGCGATTTTCTGTTTACACAATTTGCCCGGGAAAATCGCCGCAGAAACAGCTCGCAAGCGTCTGTCGTTTCCGCTTCCGAACAGGCGCAACTTCCCAAGCTGAAGGATGAATTCGATCGGGACGTCGCACAGGGAGATGCCAAGGCGCTGGAACAATTGCAGGAATTGAGGCCGGGGTTCAAGTCGATTGTCGATGGCGGGGGGCCCCTCGTTCCCGACGCGCGCGATTATATGAACAATATTTTGCCGAAGGCGCAAAAAGCCATTGAAGCAAACCTCGCCAACGCCGAAGCGGACACACTCTCCAATGAGAAATTCCGCAATGCCGTGAAACAATTCGATCAGGCCGTCGCGACGCAGAATGCCAAAACGTTGCGCTCTCAAATCCAGTCTGAATTTCAGGTGATCGCGAACTCCGGAGGGCCGAGAACAAAAGAAGCCGAGCAATACGTTGAAACCCTGATACCCGCCGCTTTGAAAAAAATAACCCGCTAGCGCGGAAGACTTCGCGCGCTTTTCCGATTTATCCGTTTTTCAGCACAGGTTGCCGCGAACTGCCCAAAACGGCCGGCATTTCTTTCCAGAGTATTTCGAGAATTTTGATGGGCTCGCCGCGCCCCTTCAGTTTTCTGGCCGGGAGGGCGCGCGCAGGCACCTTTTCGCGCATGGCATCCCAGGTCGCGGCAGACACGAGGATCTGGTCGGGTTCGGCTTCCCCGGTCAGGCGAGCGGCGACGTTGACGGTGTCTCCGATAGCGGTGTAGTCCATCCGCCGGGCCGATCCCACGTAACCGATGATCACTTCTCCCGTGTGGATTCCGATTCCCATCCGCAGTGGCGGATGAAGTTCAGAGCGATTGAGTTCGGCAAGAGCCGCTTGCATCTTTGCAGCGGCTTGAACGGCGCCAAGAGCATCGTCCCAATGGGCGAACGGCGCGCCGAAAAGACACATTAGTCCGTCGCCGAGAAATTTGTCGATCGTTCCCTCGTGTTGAAATATGACGTCCGTCATCTGCTGAAAAAATCCGTTGAGGATTTCGACGACTTGCTCGGGAGGAGTCGTTTCGGCCATGGAAGTAAAGCTGCGGATGTCGGCAAACAAAAGTGTAGCCGTCTGCTTGCGCCCGCCAAGGCGCAGGTCGGCGGCGTCCGCGGCGACTTTGCTGGCCACTTCGGGCGACAGGAATCGCTCCAGCGCGCCCAGCTTCAACTTCTGCCGGGCGATCTCTTCTTGTGTCCGTACCCGGTCCATGGCCAGCCCGGCTTGCACGGCGATCACCGCAAAAATATCCAGGGCCTCTTGCGAAAACAGACGGCGGCGCGACGGGCTGTCCACGTAAAGAATTCCAAAATTCCGCTCGCGGTTTCCTAGTGGCGCGCACATGGCCGATTGAACCCTCGAGCGCACCACGCTCTGGCTGATCGGTATCGATGCTTCGGGCGACTGCGCGTCCGTCAGGAGCAGCGGCTGGCCGCTCTCCATCACGCGGCGAATGATTGTCTGGGAGATGATCAGTTTGGGCGGGTCCTGCCCGTCCGCGCGCCGCGAATTTTCGCGAGCCCGAAGCATGGCGGGCTGAAAGGCGTATTCCCCGCGGTTGGAATCATTCGTGCCCACGCAGGGTTCCTCGAGCAGCATCGCATATCCCCGCTCGACTCCCTCGATTTCCAGAACGAGATCGAGGACCCGCTCGGCGCCTACTTTGACGCTCTGCAGATCGCTCAAGACGCGGTTCACTCGCAGCAACAAGGTTAGCAGGTTGTTTTCGCGTTCCAGGGCTTCCGCGCGGCCTTGGGGTCTCCCGCGTGGCCTCGCGTCCGGCTCTGCGCCGCCCGCCACGGGAGTCACCGGCAGAAATGTACCCGAGTAAGGAGATGAAGCGCGCGTTAATTCGTCCACGAAGCGCTTCGGCAATTGAACTGTATCGTGCACGATAATTCCGCCCGATTCGGGTTCCTCGAACCGAATGCGATGCTCCCCCAGGGTCACCTCATCGTTGGGGCGCAAGATCGCCTCTTTTTTACGAACTCCGTTGACCTTGATTCCGTTCACGCTGCCGCGGTCCACAATTTGCCACTGGCCGCCGGGCGTGCGAAGGACGACCGCATGGAGACGGGAAATGTTGGTGTCATCCAGCATCAGATTGCTGGATTTCGCCCTGCCAATGGAAATCGGTCGGTCGCCGGAGAGTTCAACGACCCGCGAGTCTTCCCCGGGACCATAGATCACGAATCGTGGCATCGGACTTTTCTCCGCGAGGGACAATCCATGATCCGACGAACGAAAGGGTTGAGCAATAAAACTTCCTGCTTCCATGACGGATCAAATACGGGCTTGCGCCTGAGTTGCCGTAACTACTTGCGCTCACCGCCTTGAGAAGACGATTCGCGGTCTGCTACCGTGAAGGATAAAGCATTCTGGACGGTCCATCCGGGCGAGATTGTCGTTTGATCGGGTGATCCGGCCGGAAAAATTGCGGAAGGTGAATCTTCATGGCCGTATTGGTCGTTAAGTTTGAAGGCTCGGTGCTGCAAAATGTTCCGGTGCTGAAGGCGCCCATCACCATTGGGCGTGCACCGGATAACTCGATCGCAATCGACAATGTGTCCATCTCGGCTCACCATGCTCGTGTCGAAATCCAACAAGGTCGCCTGACGCTGAGCGATTTGAGCAGCTTGAACGGAACTTTTGTGAACTCCCAGCGCGTGCAGAGCGCCACGCTGAAGGACGGCGACGTCATCTCCATCGGAAAACATTCCATCTATGTGGACGAGCTGGACCGCCCGGAACTTGCGCGCGTTGGCGCGGCGCAACCGGTGAAAGAACTAGTGGCCGTTCCCGCCATGTCCGAAACGTTCGTTCTCGATACCCGGCAGCGGCGGCAGATGATCCAGGAGCTTGCGGCCGCGGGAGAGCGTTCGCAGCTTGCCCCGGCGCGAGTCCAAGTGGCGACCCTCGCCCGCGTGGAAGGCAAACTGGATCAGGAGGAATACGCGCTCACGAGCAAACTCACCGTGATCGGCAAATCCGCGATGGCCACGATTCGTCTGCGCGGGTGGTTCAAACCCAAGGTTGCAGCGCAAATCAACCGGCTCGAGGATGGCTACTATCTGGGTCCGGGCGACGAAAAACCATGCGTCAACGGCCAGCCCATTGGCGGGCCGACACTGCTGGCTGACGGCGACCTGATTGACGTTTGCGGCGTGAAGTTAAAGTTTGTGATCCACGAATAAAGTCGCTCGTCCCTATTTTTTCTTCGTGACGTCTTCGATGGACAACAAGATCATTTGTGATCCGCCCTGTGGTTCGATGCGCCGGGCGTTCAGGATCATATGACGAAGCCCGAGGTGCTGAAATCTGTGCCGCACTTCAAAACCATCGATGCGCGTATTGTGAGTGGTGATTTGGCTAAACAATTCGCGCAGTTTCGGGATGTCCCATTGCCGGTTGCCGAGATCGTAGATCAGGCGTCCATTTGTATCCTCGGGCGAAACCTGGAAAGTCTGGTAAAACACGTGATTCGCCAGGGTGACGCGCAAGCCCTCGTCCAGAACTAGTACCGACTCGCGCGCATTTTCGATGAGCGCCTCGGCGAACGTGCGCGTTTGGTCCAACGTCCGCTTGAGGCTGTCGATGTCCTGAAAGCTGAGGACCGCGCCTTCGATTTTGTCCTCCCAGGTTTTATAAGGCCGGACGCGAAGCATGTACCAGGGCCCGTCCTTCACGCGCACTTCTTTTTCCTGGAAGGTAGCGCTTTCAATCGTGGTCCTGGCGATCTCTTCCAGGTCGTCCGGTTCGAGCTTTGTCCGGATTTCTCCCAGCCGCCTGCCCACATCCCCGGTCAGCAAGTTCAACAATTTTTCGGTCGGCGGCGTGAATCGCCGTATGCGCAAATCGTTCCCCACCATGACCACGGGAAGATTGACATTGGTCATGAGGTTGAGCTGGTCGTTGTTGGCCTGAGTCAATTCTTCGTTGCTGTTTTGCAATTCCTCGTTGAGCGTGGAGAGCTCTTCGTTGCTGGATTGCAACTCTTCCTTTGTCGTCTCAAGTTCTTCATTCGAGCTTTGTAGCTCTTCGTTTGCGGACAAAAGCTCCGCATTCGCCGACTTGAACTCTTCGAGCGTGGTTTCGTGTTCATCAATCAGGGTATGCAACTGTTCCCGGAGACTTTCCACTTCTCGGTGAGAGCGCGCCAATTCGCGCGAATCGCTTCCCTTTTCTGCCTGCTTCTCGAGGCGGCGCTTTCCGGCCGCGGTGGACACCACAGGTCGGACCGAGTCCTGAAAGGCGATGATGTATAAGCGGTCGGCGAGGGATTGCCCCCTGATGGGAATTACCTCGAGATCGATCGTGCGCGTGCCGCCGTCGACGGCGATCCGCAGACCCTCTTTTCGCACAGACCTGTTTTCCTTTCTGGCCCGGGCCAGCGCGTCGCGGATATCCACCTGAAGGTCCTCGCGAGCCATTTTGGAAAGGCTGAATGTCGGATGCCCGCTCGCGGGCTCAAGATAAGGTCCGATCTTCCCGCGG
>Ga0187819_10000540_pt1 | contig 18907 bp, 14 predicted proteins | sample NC_wetland_sal_i_15_FD_132411 | JGI IMG/M metagenome (GOLD analysis project Ga0187819, IMG submission 132411) | Wetland sediment microbial communities from Neuse River Estuary, North Carolina, USA - SO4_4 | ecosystem: Environmental > Aquatic > Freshwater > Wetlands > Sediment | place: USA...
AAGGAAAGGAATTATGTTGCGGCGAATTTGGCAAGGCTATTGCATACATCTGAAGTATCCAGCCACATTTCATCGTTGAGGTGCGACATGAAGAGAATTCTTCTTAATGTGGCGGCGCTGAGCTTGGCGTGCGGAACAGTTGCGCTGGCAGAGAATCCCAAGGCAAAGGAAGCCAGCGTCTCGCCATCGCAGATTTTTGCGATGCAGGATCAGTCTCAGGCTCAGCAGGAGACGAAAACGCTCCTGGGTACGATCACGAAGAACGGCGACCAATTCATCCTGAAAGAGGAAGCCACCAAGGCCGCGTACCGATTGGACGACCAGCAATCCGCCAGCAAGTTTGACGGCAGGAAAGTGAAAGTCATCGGTGTTCTGGATGCCGCCAACAACACCATCCGCGTTCAAAGCATAGAAGAAGCGAACGCCTGACCGCATCAGGCGCAATCGAGAGAAGAGGCGGCCGCCCCTTCTAGCCGCCTCTTCCGATTGACAGGCCAAGCGCAGCCAAATCCGAGGCAGAGAAAGGAACCGCCGTGAGACTCAGCTTGCGGTTAATCCTGCTTCTTGTCGCGGGAATCACGCTCGTCACGTTTCTGGTGGCCAGGAACGAAGTGCGCTCCGAGAAGCGCGGACTCCGCGCTGACCTGGAGAGGCGTGCTGAAATCCTGGGGGAAAGTCTCCAGGAAATAATCGAACCCGCGCTCGAGAGAGGCTCGCACGAACAATTGCGGCGCGTGGTGGAGCGTTTCGGGAACCGGGAACGATTGGCGGGCGTCGTGGTGTATGACGACCGCGGTGAAGTGCTTGCGGAAAGTTCCAATCTGATTGGGCGGATTGATCTGCCTGCCGTGCCGCTGGACCGTATAAAGAATGAAGAGCAGGGAGTGGACGAATTCGTCCAATTGGGCGGCAGGCAAATGAATGTGTATTACTTGCCGTTGCACGCTCACGCATCAATGGACGGCGCGCTAGCCATATTTCACGACGCAAGCTACATCGAAGCACAGAGCGACCGAATCTGGCGCGAGACTTTGTGGCATGTGATTGCGCAGGTGCTCCTGATCGTCTTCATTACGGTGTTGATCATCCGCTGGACGATTGTCCTGCCGATTTCGCGGACGGCGGAGTGGATGAAGGCACTGCGGGTGGGGCGGCCCGCGCCGCGTCCCAATTTTCCTAAGGAAGATTTCCTCGCGCCGTTCTCGCGGGAAGTGATGCACCTGACGCGAAGCCTGGCGGAAGCCCGAGCTTCCGCCGAGGAAGAAGCGCGGCTTCGCGAAACAGGCGAGTCACTTTGGACGGCCGAGAGGCTGCGGGTGAATATTCAGAGCAAGACGAGGGTGGGGCCGCTGTTTGTGGTGTCGAACCGGGAGCCGTACATGCACGTCCATCGAGCCAAGGGGATCGAAATGATTGTGCCAGCGAGCGGTCTGGTGACGGCGCTCGAGCCGATTCTGCGCGCGTGCGACGGGACCTGGATTGCCTCGGGGTCGGGCGACGCCGACCGGGAAACGGTGGACGCACATGATCGGCTGCGAGTTCCACCTGAGAAGCCGGAGTACACGCTCCGGCGCGTATGGCTCACGAAGGAAGAGGAAGAGGGCTACTACTACGGATTTTCAAACGAGGGACTATGGCCTTTGTGCCACATTGCGCATACGCGCCCCATTTTCCGCGCTTCAGACTGGCAAAGTTACCAGGCGGCGAACCAACGATTTGCCGATGCCTTAATCCAGGAGATGGCCGGGATCGAGCAGCCACTCGTACTCGTTCAGGATTATCACTTCGCGCTGCTCCCCCGGATGATCAAGCAGGAAAGGCCCGACGCCCGTGTCGCGATTTTCTGGCATATACCGTGGCCCAATCCGGAGGCGTTCGGGATCTGTCCGTGGCAGCGCGAGCTTCTCGATGGGCTACTGGGGGCCGATCTGGTGGGATTTCATACACAAGCGCACTGCAACAATTTTCTCGAGACAGTGGATCAGGCGCTCGAATCGCGGATCGAGTGGGAGCGGTTCGCGGTGAAGCGCAAAGACCATTTGACATTTGTGCGGCCGTTCCCGATTAGCGTGGACGTTCGCGAATCCCAAGTGGAATCAGATCCGGCCGTTTCGCCCTATGAACTGCGCGCTTCCCTTCTGGGCAAGCTGGGCATTACAGCCAATTTTCTTGGAATCGGCGTAGATCGTATTGATTACACGAAGGGGCTAATCGAAAGATTCAGGGGAATCGAACGATTTCTCGAAAAGTGGCCGGCGTATCAGGGCAAATTCACGTTCGTGCAAATCGGGGCGCCGAGCCGCACCCGCATCGTGCGCTATCACGATTTCCTGACGGAAGTGGAACAGGAGGCTGCGCGCGTGAATGCGCGCTTTGAGGTCAGCGGCTGGAAACCGATTGCCATGCTTACGCGGCATCATAGCCACGCCAAAATCCACCCCTATTATCGGGCGGCCGATTTTTGCATGGTGACCTCGCTGCACGATGGCATGAACCTTGTGGCGAAGGAATTTGTTGCGGCGCGCGAGGACGAAGAGGGTGCCTTGATCCTGAGCCAATTCACGGGAGCCAGCCGCGAACTCCGGGATGCCATCATCGTGAATCCTTACGACATCGAGCAATTGGGGGCTGCGATTCGCCTGGCACTCGAGATGGATCCGGAGGAGCGGCGCACGCGGATGCAGCGCATGCGGCGCAACGTGAAGGAGCACAACGTCTACCGTTGGGCAGGAAACCTGATCGCGGAACTCGCGGAGATTCGTATTGAGGAGACCGAGCCGGCCATGAGCCGCCCGACTTAAAGTGCAGCCAATTGCGGCTGCCTGGCTGGCGCAAGAGGATGTCTGATCAAGGAAGAAGTGGGAGGGGAGACAAAATTAAGGCACTGGCAAATTCGATTTCTGCGGATTTTGTGAAGAGCGCGCGCGGCCAGGCGGTCTCGCGCCCGCAGGGGAGCCCAGTCTCGTTATTTCGCTCGTGGGCGGAGATTCGATTGCGCGTGCGAGCTGCCAAGCGGCTGGCAATTTTTTTGGACTTTGACGGGACGCTTGTGGGGCTGCGACGGCGGCCGGGAGACGTCCGCGTGCCGAAACGATTAAAGCGGATTCTTGCCAGCCTCGCGCGGCATGCGAACGTTTCGATTGCCATCGTCAGCGGCCGAAGGCTTCGAGACCTGCAATCCCTGATTGGAATTGAGAGTGTCCGCTACTTTGGTTTGCACGGCGCGGAACAGGAGGGAAAGAGACCGGCGCTGACGAAGGAGACGAGGCTGGCTCTTGGGCGCGCGAAACGAGAGGCACGTATGCAACTGGGCGTGCTGCCCGGGGTTTGGCTGGAGGACAAGGTGTGCAGCCTGGCGATTCATTACCGCGGCGCCAGCGCAGCGTTTGTCCGTGAAGCATACGAGAAGCTTCTCCGGTTGCTCGCGCTTTTGCACCACGAGCTATCTGTGATTCCGGGGGAAAAAGTGTGGGAAATTTTGCCGCGAGAATTTGCAGGAAAGGGCACGACGGTGTTGGAACTGCTTACGGAAATGCCACGCGGAACGCTTGCGGTTTATGCCGGCGATGACACGAGCGACGAAACCGCTTTCGCCACGCTCACGGATCAAATCACGATTCAGGTGGGAAGGAGACCTGGGTCACGGGCGCAATTCCGTCTGCGGAATCCCACGGAGCTGCTGCGCTTTCTCGCGCGGATGGAAAGGGAGCTTCCTTGAAAGCGAATGAACCCTTCGAATTCGTCACGGCTTCTTACCTGGTCTGCATCGGGAATCAGGAGTGCGGCAGCCTGATGGATTTGCAACGCGGGATCGAAAGTTGCAGCGACGCTTCAATCTTTTACCACACCTTTCAAAGTCTTGGCCGGCACCATTTTCTCACCGAGGGTTTTTCGAATGATTTTGCGCAGTGGGTGTTGAGCTCCTGCAATCGCCCGATTCTGGCCGAACAACTGGCGTCCCTCGATATTCGCGATTATGTCTCGCTCGCTGCGCTGCGAGGCGACTTGCGCCGCATGGTGGGCGACTACTGCGGGGCGAACATGCGGGAGGCGCAGCAGGCGGCATTCGAGCCTTTTTTCTTCTGCGAAACCGTGGAGGAAGAAGTGCCGCTGGGCATTCAGGCGTGGACCTTGGACGAATTTCGCGCGGGAATGGAAGCTGTGGGGCATGCGTCCCTGCAATTCCACTTCATCACTTCGCGGCTGCGGCTGCATTTGCGTTCCAACGATTTTTCACAGTGGCTTTTGAAGGAGCTGGGCCTCAAAGAACTGGCGCGGCAAGTGGATCAAATCGACGTCTACACGAACACGCTCGACAGCGCCCGGAGAAGGATCATCCACCTTGTGGAAGGGGAACTTGCCCGATGACGACAGCGCCCCCGGCAGCCCGCACCAACAAGCTCGATGACTATGCCGGATTACTCGGCAGCGGAGAGATTGCCGAGCTGCGCGCCCTGGCTTCGCGACTTGGCACGCGTTCCATTCAGATGGCGAATTCCACATCGGTCGGCGGCGGAGTGGCCGAGATGCTCAACCGGATTGTTCCGCTGTTGGAGGAGCTTGGTCTCGCGATCCACTGGGATGTGATCACGGGCGGGGACGATTTCTTTGCGGTGACCAAGGCGTTTCACAACGCGCTCCACGGCGAGCGATTCGATTTGCCCGATGAAAGTTTCAAAACCTTTCTCGCCTACACGGAGCAGAATCGCGCGCGGCTTCATTTTGACGCGGATTTCACGGAGATTCATGATCCTCAGCCCGTGGCGCTGATTGATGCCAGCAAGGGCCGCAAGGGGCGCTGGGTGTGGCGCTGCCATATCGATTTGTCGCATCCGGATCGGCGGGTTTGGAATTTTCTTGCGCCTTATGTCAATCGCTATGATGGAGCGATCTTCTCGTCGCCTGCCTTCGCGCGCCAATTGCCGATTCCTCAATATCTTTTCTACCCCTCGATCGATCCACTCTCGGACAAGAACCACGAACTGGAACCAGGAATGATCGCCGAGACACTGCAGCGCTTTCAGATTGACTCGAAGCGCCCGATTCTGACCCAAATCTCGCGCTTCGATCGCCTCAAGGATCCGATCGGCGTGGTCCGCGCGTATCAAATCGTGAAGCGATACTTCGATTGCCAATTGGTGCTGGCGGGCGGGGGTGCTGCGGACGATCCTGAGGGGGAAGCGGTCCTCGCCGAGGTCCGGGAAGCCGCGGGAAAGGACGCGGACATCCATATTCTGGACCTTCCGCCTTGGAGCGCACTGGAAATCAACGCACTGCAGCGCGCTTCGACAATCATTATTCAAAAAAGCCTGCGGGAGGGATTTGGTCTCACGGTGACCGAGGGGCTCTGGAAAAAGAAGCCTGTGGTTGCGTCCGCCGTCGGTGGGATTCCGGCGCAAGTGATCCATAAGCATACGGGTTTGCTCGCTCACTCGATTGAAGGCACTGCCTATCAGATTCGCTTCCTGCTTTCGAATCCTGCCATCGCCCAAAAACTTGGCGAGCAGGGCCACGAACATGTTCGCGAACATTTCCTGATTACGAGCAATGTTCGGCGCTATCTCACCTTGTTCCTGCATTTTCTGAGAGCAGGATCTCCGGCGTAGTTCTTTCGGGTCACACTTCGAATCAGCGTCATTTGCTATCCGGTCGAAAATCCTGCGGGGATTGTCACGAATCGCCACGTCTTACGTTTCTTGTCTCTTCTGATGCCCCACTTCCCTATCCGGTGTGGTATATAAACGCGCGCAAAAGTGGCGTGTCACGGAAGTGTAACTTTGCGTTCATGAGCGAGTAAGCTGAGCCGCTTGCTACCGTTGATATAGTGCCGTGGTTTGCGCGAGCAATCCAATCCGACCGTCGGAGATGAGGTCATCCAATGAAACGCATGGGCTTCCAGGCGCCCCTCCTATGCTTGCTGCTGGCCTTTGCGATTGCCGGATGCAGCGGCAAATTTGATCCGGCCGCGGGCACGCCGCCGCCTCTGAAGGTTGAGAAGGTGGAGGACCCAAACGTCTTCCAGACCGAGCGTCCCGAGCAATTCCCGCTGGCGACCGCCGCCGAGCATATCGCTACTTCGCAATTGAAAGTAACCGGGACAGTGAATCCGGACATCTCGAGGAGCGTTCCGGTGATTTCCATAGCTTCCGGCCGGGTGGTTGAAATTGCCGCACGCCTGGGAGATACGGTGAAGAAGGGTCAACTGCTGCTTCGCGTGCAGAGCGCCGACATTTCTGGCGCCTACTCCGATTATCAAAAAGCCGTAGCGGACGAGTTGCTCTCCCGAACTCAGCTCGAGCGCGCTGAGCTGCTTTTCGAGAAAGGCGCGATCTCGAAGAACGACCTTCAGGTTGCGCAGAATACGGAAGCCAAAGCAAAAGTGGACGTAAAAACGGCCGCGGAGCATTTGCGGGTGCTTGGCAGCCCGGATCCGGACCAGCCATCCGGGATTGTCGAAATCCGTGCACCGATTTCGGGGGTCATCACCGACCAGCAGGTAACCAATGCGGCCGGTGTCGCAGGCCTTGGTTCGCCAAATCCTTTCACGATCTCGGATCTAACGTATGTATGGATTGTGTGCGACGTGTACGAAAACGATCTCGCGAACGTACATTTGGGAGAGAATGCCGACGTTCGCCTGAACGCATATCCCGATAAGGTCTACACCGGCGTCATCAGCAACATCGGCTCGGTGCTCGATCCGAACATCCGCACGGCAAAGGTGCGCATCGAGGTGCGTAATCCGGGGCTGATGCGGCCAGGCATGTTTGTCACCGCGACGTTCCATGGCCGGAAGAAGGAACCGCACGCGGCTGTCCCAGCCACGGCGGTCTTGCACCTGCATGATCGCGATTGGGTTTATCTCCCGGCAGGCGGCAATAAATTCCGGCGCGTGGAAGTGAGAGCGGGGGACATGCTTCCGGGCAATTTGCAGGAAATTCTTTCGGGATTGATGCCCGGCCAGCAGGTGGTTTCAAACGCGCTGGAATTTCAGAGCACGGTGGAGCAGTAATGATTCGCGCGATCGTCGATACCGCGCTGAATAATCGCTTCATCGTCTTGAGCGTTGCCTTCATTCTTTTCATCTGGGGCATCATCGCCTTCAAAGCGCTTCCCGTCGAGGCCTATCCCGATGTCGCTAATACGTGGGTGCAAGTGATCACGCAATGGCCCGGCCGCGCCGCCGAAGAAGTGGAACAACAGGTGACGGTGCCAATTGAGATCCAGATGAACGGTATTCCACACCTCCAGCACTTGCGATCGGCGTCGCTCGCTGGACTTTCGGTAGTGAACCTGATTTTTGACGACGACTCCGACAACGACTGGGACCGGCAAAAGACGCTCGAGCGCATTCAGCAGGTAACGCTGCCGCCCAATGTTTCCGCGTCGATCGGCCCGGACTTCAGTCCGATCGGATCGATTTACTGGTACACGCTGACGAGCAGCAATCCGGCGTACGACCTGATGGAGCTCAAGTCGATTCAGGACTGGGTCATCACCAAGTATATGAAGTCCGTCCCTGATGTTGTGGACGATTCGTCCTTTGGCGGGGTAACTCGCGAATATCAGGTTCGCCTCGATCCCGACAAGTTGGTCTCGTATGGGCTGAGCCTAGCCCAAGTGGAGCAGCAATTAACGAACGCCAACGCCAACGCCGGCGGGAGTTTCATCGAGCAGGGCTCGCAGCAGATCAACGTGCGCGCCGTTGGGCTGGTTCGCAATGTCGCGGATATCGAAGATACCGTCATCAAGACTCAGAACGGCACCGCGCTGCACATCAAGGATCTTGGAGTCGTGGCGCAGGGGCCGAAAATCCGCCTGGGGCAAATCGGCAAGGCAATACATCGCTCTGATGGTGTGGTGGTCGATGACAACGACGTCGTCGAAGGCATCGTATTCCTGCGCAAGGGGGCTGACACGGCGGCTACGCTGGACGGAATTCACGCCATGGTCCAGAGGCTGAACGAACAGATTCTACCCCACGGCGTAAAGATAGTCTCGTACCTCGACCGCGACGATTTGGTGCACTACACCACGCACACGGTGCTTCATAACCTTGCTGAGGGAATGTTGCTTGTCGTGATCGTTTTATTCTTGTTCCTTGGCAACGCGCGCGGAGCGCTGATCGTGGCTCTCACGATTCCCTTCTCCTTGCTGTTCGCTTCGATCTGCCTGGACCTCAGACATATCTCCGCGAACCTGCTCTCGCTTGGCGCACTGGATTTCGGGATGGTGGTGGATGGCGCGGTGGTGATGGTGGAAAACATTGTGCGCCATTTGAGCCGGCGCGGTGCGGACCGCACCACGGCCATGGAACAGATCCGTGTGGCGGCGCACGAAGTGCAGCGGCCCGTCTTCTACGCCATCGCGATCATCATCACCGCTTACCTTCCGATCTTCACGCTGCAACAAGTGGAGGGAAAGCTGTTCAAGCCGATGGCGTGGACGGTTGCTTTCGCGCTGCTGGGGGCGCTGCTTTTTTCGATGCTGGTCGCGCCGGCGCTGGCGAGCATTTTATTCCGATCAGGGGTAAAGGAATGGAAGAACCCGGTAATGACTTTTTTGACTATTCATTATCGGAAGGCAGTCACGTGGGCGGTGCGCAACCGGGGGTTCACGGTAGGGATTGCCGTGGCGTCGTTCGCGGTGACGGTGTTCCTGGCGTTTAGCGGGATTATCGGCTCCGAATTTTTGCCGCACTTGGACGAAGGCGCGATCTGGGTTCGCGGCACTCTCGCGCCCAGCACCGGTCCGACCGAGGGAGCTCGCGTGATGGAACAAGCGCGCCAGATCCTCTGCTCCTTCCCTGAGGTGCCGCAAGTGGTGACACAAGTCGGCCGACCGGACGACGGCACCGACACAACCGGGTTTTTCAATACGGAATACTTCGTTGACCTTCTGCCCAAGGAAAAGTGGCGGCCCATTTTCGGCCAAGACAAGGAAAAACTGATTGACGCGATGAACTACCAGCTCGAAAAGATCCCGGGAGTCATCTGGAACTTTTCACAGCCGATATCGGATAACTTGGAGGAAGCTGTGAGTGGCGTCAAAGGTGAGCTCGCCGTGAAAATCTTCGGTGAGGATCTCCGGACGCTCGAGGCGAAGGGCGATCAAGTGGTGGACGTAATGCGAAACATACGCGGCGTTCAGGACCTGGGCCTATTTCGCGTGGTTGGCCAGCCGAATCTGGATTTCGCAGTCGATCGCCAGAGGGCCGCCCGTTACGGGATCAACGTCTCCGATGTGCAGGACGCGATTCAAACCGCCGTCGGCGGCAATTCGCTCACGCAGGTGCTGGTGGGCGAACAGCGGTACGATTTGGTGCTGCGCTATTTGCCCGAGTATCGAGACACGAAGGAAGCCATCGAGAAGATTCGACTGCTTTCGCCCACCAACGAACGTGTTTCGCTGGCGCAATTGACGAAAATCACCGTGATGGATGGCGGCGAGGAGATTTATCGCGAGGCGAATTCGCGCTATGTGGCGATCAAGTACAGCGTTCGCGACCGCGATCTGGGCAGCACGGTGGAAGAAGCCATGAAAAAGGTGAAGGAAGAGGTGAAATTGCCGACCGGCTACACGATCGACTGGGCCGGCGAGTACGAGAACCAAAAGCGGTCCGAGCGCCGCCTGTTGCTCGTGCTGCCGGTCACGATTCTCGTAATTTTCGTTATTTTGTACACCATGTTCAAATCCATGAAATGGGCGCTGCTCATTCTGACCAACGTGGCGATGGCGCGCCTGGGAGGGTTACTGGCACTATTCGTGACGCACACGCACTTCAGCGTCTCTTCGGGCGTCGGATTTCTGGCCCTCTTCGGGGTATCGGTGCAGACGGGCGTCATCATGCTGGAATACATCAATCAACTGCGCGCGAAAGGCTATTCGATCGAGGAGTCCGCGGTCGAAGGAGCAGTGCTCAGGCTTCGCCCCATCATGATGACGATGCTTGTCGCCACGCTGGGCCTGCTTCCGGCGGCGCTTTCGCACGGAATCGGATCCGATTCGCAACGCCCTTTCGCGATCGTAATTGTCGGCGGCCTCATCTCTGATTTGGTGATGAGCATCTTTCTCCTGCCCACGCTCTACGCATGGTTTGGGCGCAGCGGTGATAAGCTTCCCGTGGTGGAGGCAGAGGAGCCGGTATAGAAATGGCACTCTCGCGAATCAAAGGATTTCCATTATGAATAGGGGCGAAGTTTGCTCGCGCATCAGGGAAATAGGAATTATTCCCGCAATCCGCGTGTCTTCCACTGACGAGGCGCATTTCGCGGCCACGGCGGTCGCATACGGCGGAATACCCATCGTCGAAATCACGCTCACCGTCCCTGGAGCGATCAAGCTGATTTCTCACCTCGTTCAGCATCATCCGAAAATGTTGGTGGGCGCCGGCACGGTGATGGACACGCAAACGGCGCGGCAGTGCGTGGAAGCCGGCGCCCATTTCTTGACGGCTCCGGGATTCGATCCTGCGATTTCGCAATTCGCGGCCAAAGCGAATGTCGCGGTTCTTCCGGGCGCGCTCACCCCAACCGAGATAGCGGAGGCTTGGAGAACCAGCTGCGATCTCGTCAAGGTTTTTCCGTGCGCCCACGTGGGCGGCGACAAATACATCCGATCGATTAAGGCCGCTTTGCCGCAGATCCCTCTGATTGCCGCAGGAGGAGTCAATCAGCAAAATGCCGCCGCGTTTATCCTTGCAGGGGCCGAGGCGATCGGGATTGGCACTCAGCTGATCCCCACGGAGTCCATCGAACGCCGTCAGGCGGAACGAATCCATGAGCTCGCCCAACGATTTCTCGGCTTTGTGAAGGACGCGCGCCACCGCTTGGAGGTGCACAAGGAAGGGGCCGTCACGCACAAATGATGCAAAGGACCCGAGCCATGCAGCTCCGCACAGAAAAATTCCACACCTCTCTCGAGAAAAACCGGACTCGCTGAATCGCACAAAAAAGGGCCAGTCGCGCAGCACGGTCGCCGGAAGGAATGGCGCGCCCGGAGAGACTTGAACTCCCAACCCTCTGGTTCGAAGCCAGATGCTCTATCCAATTGAGCTACGGGCGCGCCGTGTCTGCATTTCATACTAGAACATTTTGAATTAGGTCTCCACACAGTTCGCAGGCGCTGCATCCGGGCGACTCTTCCCCTCATCTGAAGGAGGGTGCAGCGAAATCTGGGAGAGGAGAATTGTAATGTCAAAGAAACTGGCAGGAAAAGTGGCACTCGTCACCGGCGCATCGAAGGGGATCGGGGCGGCCATTGCCAAGCAACTGGCGGAGGAAGGAGCGGCAGTGGTTGTCAACTACTCCTCGAGCAAGGAGGGCGCGGATCGCGTTGTTGAGGAGATTGCGCGCAAGGGCGGGAAGGCCGTGGCAGTGCAGGCGAATGTGGCGAATCACGCGGAAATCGGGCATCTTCTTGCTGAAACAAAGAAGGCCTTCGGCGGGCTGGACATCCTCATCAACAACGCAGGAGTTTACGAATTCTTGCCTTTGGAAGCAGTCACGGAAGGGCACTTCCACAAGCAGTTCGATCTGAACGTTCTTGGCCTGATCCTCACTACTCAGGAAGCGGCCAAGTATTTTGGGCCGAACGGAGGGAGCATTGTGAATATCAGCTCGATCGCAAGCTCGATCAATCCTCCCAACACGACAGTTTATGGCGCGACGAAAGCTGCTGTGGACGCTGTTACAAAGACGCTGGCGAAGGAGCTAGGGCCGCGCAAAATCCGCGTGAATGCGATCAATCCGGGAATGGTGGAGACGGAGGGAGTGCAAGCCGGGGGTTTTGACCAGAGTGATTTTCGCAGAGACGTGGAAGCGCGAACTCCGCTTGGCCGAATCGGGCAAGTGGAGGACATCGCTCCTGCCGCCGTGTTTCTTGCTTCGCCGGATGCGTCATGGATTACGGGAGAGACGCTGGTGATTGCGGGCGGGCTTAGTTAGTTACGATGAAGGTTGTGCTGGAGGCGGCGCTCTTGCTTGACGCAGGGGCTCCGCAAAAGCGCACGGAGAGGATTTCGAGATGGAGCGCAAAATTGAAGTGCGGCACATTTCTCTGGAAGTAAAGGCCGGGTTCGAGAGGTTCACGCAGAAGTTCGAAGAATCTCTCGGTCGATTTGAGCCCGCGCTCTTGAAGGGTATCGGAACGGATCCCGCGGCGGCCGAGCAACGGCTGAAGGCAGCCGAGGGGGAAGAAGGGCTGATGCTTTTCAACATTCAGGATCACGGCGCGCTCCTGAATATTTATGGGACACCGGGAAAAGCCAGGCAGTACGTGCTCGGGAATCCGCTCATCGCCGCGACCATGACCCGGCACGATATTCGCGCGGCGCTTTACGCGCCCCTGCGAGTGTTGGTGTATGAAGCCGCCGACCACACGACACGCGTGGAATTCGATCAGCCGTCTTCGCTCTTCGGCCAGTTTGACAATCCCGAGGTAACCGCCGTCGGGCAGTCGCTGGACTCGAAATTGGCGAATTTGATTCGAATCGCTGCGACGGGAGCGGAAAAGGCCCAATCGAACCGAGCTTGACCGGGCCACGGAGCTGAGCGCGCACGGATACCATTCTAATCGCCGAAAAATTGCACTGCTTGCATTCCGAAGAAACTTGCTGCGGCAGTTTTGATATTTCCCCTCATCTGAAAATCGGTCCACATCCGCCGATTGCTTTAATGCGCTGGAGCGCTGTGCTAGACTTCTCGCAGCAATCCTGAAGCAATAATTTTTTCTGCTCAGATTGCCGATTGGTGGAACTTCGGGCTCTGTGCAACGATTCCCCGCGAACCCCGCCAGGCCCGGAAGGGAGCAACGGTAGCGGGTCAGCTTCGTGTGCCGCGGAGTACCCGAAGTTCCTCTTATCGCGGCCGGAGCCGGACGCAGGCACGGGAAAAACCTTCCGATGAGCTACAAAGTAATCGCGCGAAAATACCGCCCGCAGACGTTCGGCGAGATTGTGGGGCAGGAACACGTGACGCGCACGCTCGCGAACGCGATTCAATCGAACCGCGTGGCGCACGCGTATATTTTTTCGGGTGTGCGCGGCGTGGGCAAGACGACTACCGCGCGCATCCTGGCGAAGGCGCTGAATTGCGCGAAGGGCCCGACCGCCGAGCCGGACAATACGTGCGATTCCTGCCGCGAAATTGCCGCCGGCACATCGCTGGACGTGCTCGAGATCGATGCGGCATCGAACCGGGGCATCGATCAGATCCGCGAGCTGCGCGAAATGGTGCGCTACGCTCCGGCGGCCAGCCGCAACAAGGTGGTGATCCTCGATGAAGCGCATCAATTGACCGATGAAGCTTCGAACGCGCTGCTCAAGACGCTCGAAGAGCCGCCCGAGCGCGTGATTTTCATACTAGCCACGACGCGCGTGGAGGATCTGGTCGAGACCATCAAATCGCGCGCCCAGCTATTCCAGTTTCGCTCGCTCACCTTCAAGGAGATTGCGGGCGAAATCGAGCGCATTACCAAGGCCGAAAATTTGAAGATCGAGCCCGGCGCCGTCGCAGTCCTCGCGCGTGCGGCGGAGGGCAGCCTGCGGGACGGCCTCTCGCTGCTCGAACAGGCGATTGCGTATTCCGGCGATGAAATCACGGACACCCAAGTGCGCGAGCTTCTTGGCGTAGTGGCGGAAAGCGTGCTCGACGATCTTGTGGAGGCCATCGCCGCGCAATCCGCTGAGCGCGCGCTCAGTCTGGTTCACCGGCTGATTTCCGACGGACAAAATTTGCAGCATTTCTGCCGCGAGTCGATCCGGCATTTCCGCAACCTGCTGGTGACACGCGTGTGCGGCTCGGAATCGGATCTCGTGGCCGCGCCCGCCGATGAGCGGCCGCGCCTAGCGGAACAAGCGGCGAAATTCAGCGAAGAGGACCTGACGCGATTTTTCCAGATTCTGCTCGCGACCGACGATGACTTGCGGCGCAAGCCCGACCCGCGGCTGCATCTCGAACTGGGCCTTCTGAAACTTGTGAATGCGCAGCGCCTGGCGCCGCTGGAAGAGGTGCTTGCCGAGCTTCGCGGCGAAGGGCGCGAAAGCCCGCGGCCTGCACGCCTTGCGCCGCCCGCTCCGACGCAGCGTTTGGCGACCGCGGCACCATCGGTCTCTTCTTCCGCGGCGGCGGGAGCGGGGGCGGCCACCGCCGCGCGCATGGCGCCGGAGCCCGCACCATTGCCGGCAAAAGCCGCCGCGCCTGAAGCAAACATTCCTCCAGCGCGGGCATCCTCTCCTTTGCCAGCATCGCCGCCGCGCATCGTGGCACGCGCGGCCGAAGGCGATTCGAGCGGGCTGGAATCCGTGCAATTGGATGCGATCAAGGCGGCGCTTCAAGGATCGAAATTGCTTTCGTCGTTCCTCGAACATGCTTCGCGCTGTGAAATCGAAGGGAGCGAGTTTCGGCTTTTCTTCCCGACCGAGAATCGTGCGATCGCGGATATGCTCCCGCGCGACGCGATGGAACGATTGCGCACAGTCTTGAATCAAGTGGTGGGCCAGCCGCTGCGCGTCTGTGTTAAACTCGAAACTGGACGGGCAACTGTGGGACGCAGCACGGAGCTGCGGGCCCGGTTCGAAGAAGATCCGATCGTTAGGGCGATGTTGGAACGTTTCGGCGGGCAGATTACTAAAGTCAAGCGCCCAGGCGAGGAATAGCCCATGGAAGTGAAAGCTCTACAGCAGATGTTGACGCAGTTCCGCCAGGTGCAGGAAAAGCTCGAGAAGCAGATGGACGAGCTTGCCGTGGAAGCTTCGGCGGGCGGCGGGATGGTTTCCGTGAAGATGAACGGCCAGAAACAATTGACCGAAGTGCACATCGAACCGGAAGTCTTCAAGAGCAAAGATCAGGAGATGCTGCAAGAGCTGCTGCTCGCGGCCGTGAATGAAGCCACGCGGCGCGTGGACGATGAGCTTTCCAAACAGGTGAAGGACATCACCGGCGGTTTGCCGGGCATCATGGGCATGAAAATTCCGGGCCTGTTCTAAGCGACATGGCGTTTCCGGGAGCCGGACCTCGCGATTGGCTCCGCTTCCCTTCTCGTTTCAAATCCTCAGAAGGGTGATACCCTCGCAACGGATGGAATTGCATGCCTGATTTTGCGCCCTCGGTAACCCGATTGATTGACGAATTGAAGCGCCTGCCCGGCATTGGGCAGAAGACGGCGCAGCGGCTGGCTTTTTATTTGTTGCGCGTGGACCGCGAGCAGGCGATGGCGCTTTCCGAGGCCATTCGCGAGGCAAAGGAAAGGGTTCGCGAATGCTCGATCTGCAACAACATCACGGATGCGGATCCCTGCCTTTTTTGCACCGGCGCCACACGCGACCGGAAAATAATCTGTGTCGTCGAGGAAGCGACGAATATTCAGTCCGTTGAAAAAACCCGGAAGTTCAGCGGTCTGTACCACGTTCTCGGCGGCGCGCTCTCGCCGCTCCAAGGCGTGGGCCCGGATCAGCTCAAAATCAAGAGCCTGATCGAGCGGCTCAAGAGCGGGACGGTGGAGGAAATTATCATCGCCACGAACCCCACCGCCGAGGGCGAGGCGACGGCCGTATATCTGTCGAAACTCATCAAACCGCTCGGGGTGCGCGTCACGCGCATTGCCATGGGCATTCCCGTCGGCTCGGACCTCGAATATGCGGACGAAGTGACTATGCTCAAGGCCATGGAAGGCCGCCGCGACCTGTAGCCTGAAACCAGCTATGCGGATTATTTTGCTTCCCTCGCGTGCGACACATCGGTTGTTCCATTTCTTGCTTCCCCCCTACCTGGAGCGTATATAAGAAGAAACGCGGAGGCTGGCGATGTCCTCTCTTGAGAAATATATTGCGCAGTACGACCACGAGCACACGAATCCCTGGAACAAGGCGATGCACGCCGTAGGAATACCCATCATCCTCGCAGGGATTATCCTCGCCATTCTCACGCTTTGGCGGATTGGCCTGGCCTTTTTCGTGGTGGGATGGATCCTGCTCTTGGCGGGCCACCGCATCGAGGGAAATAAGCCGGCATTCTTCCAGGGCGTGGTTTACTTCCTGGTCGGGCCCGTCTGGGTCGGAAAGGAAATCGTGGAAGTGCTGTTCGGAAAATCGCACAGTTCGGGCGCTTCGCACTAATCCGAGCGCAGACTTGACTTTACCAGCCCCCTGCGCTCCTGCCTAAGTTACCTTTTCGCACCAACTGTCCAAGCCGCTCGACCCGCCAAAGGGGGAATGCTACCCTTACAAATCGACCCCCTCGGAGGAGTTTGTGACCGAGACCTTGCCCTCGAGCGACCCGGGCACACAGAAGCGCCGGAGCACGCGAATCGTGCAGGCCGTGCCGCTGACGGTGACGGGTGTGGATGCTCTCGGGCAGCCATTCAAGGAACGCACGACGACCGTGATGGTGAATTGTCACGGCTGCAAGTACCAATCGAAACATTACGTTCCGAAGAATTCGATCGTCACGCTGGATATTCCCCGGCAGAAGCCAGGCCTGCCCGCCCGCTCTGTGCAAGGCCGAGTTGTCTGGGTGCAACGGCCGCGCACGGTGCGCGAGTTATTTCAGATTGGACTGGAGTTTGAGGTCGCCGGAAACGTCTGGGGCATCGCATTCCCGCCCGACGACTGGTTCCCTTGCCCCGACGAGCTCGCGCCGGAGATTCCCGCACCTTCTGAGTGGACGGCCACCCCTGAGACCAAAGAGTCCGGCGCAGCGCCGCAGCAAGCACCGCCGCCTGCCGCGCCTCCCGAGAAAAAAGTAGAAGCGCCTTCGGCGGCTTCAACTGCCCCTGCAACTCCAGTGGCACCGGCTGTGCCAGCTCCATACGTGGCGGATGCAGCCGGCGCCGACGCGAAAATCCATGTGGTGCCGAGCCCTGCCCAGGATTCGCAGCTGGCGCTGGCCAAGCAGATGGCGAAGATGGTCGCCGAGGCCAAGGAAAATATCGACAAGTCGCTGCGCCAGGAGGCCGGCACAGTCATCGCCGAAGAAATGACGGTGGTGCGGCAACAGCTCGATGAACAGCTCCATGACGCGGTCGAGAAAGCCATCAAGGTTTCGATGGAGCGCGTTTCCGAGTCGGCCGTAAAGAAAGTGGTGCAGCAGGCCGCAGAGCGCACGGCCTCGATTGTCGAGGAAGCGCGCAAGGCCAGCGAAACGAACACCGAGCAACTGGACGCGAAGGTCCGCCAAGCCGTCCAGGAGGCGGTGAGCGGCGCGGCGGAGCAGGCCGCGCAGCAGGCGGCACAGCAAACCGCGGCTCAGAATTTAAAGCAAGCTGTCGAGGACGCCGTCGAGCGGGCCATCAGCGGGCGAGAGGCGAAAACGCCGTCGCTCGAAATTCTGTCCTCGCCGGAGGCGGCGCAGAAGCATCTCGACGAATGGAAAAAAAATCTTGAGGAGACGGCGCAAACCGTCCGGAGCCAAACAGTCGAGCAGACCAATGCAGAGGCGGCGGCCGCAAGCAAGCGATGGCAGGAACAATTCGAATCGGCTCTGACGGGCGCAACGGAGCAGCTTGGCGGCAAGTTGAACGAAGTTTCGCAGGCAGCCCTGGCGCAGGCCGAGCAGGACATTGCCGCCCGCAGCGCAGGTCTACGCTCGTCGCTTGATGAAGCGATCGCCGGCGCGCAGACGACAATTCAATCGCTCGGCGCCGGCATCGAGCAGGAACGGGCGCGCGCGGAAGAAACCAAGACACATCTCCAGGAATCCGCCCAGGCCACAGTCGAGCAGACTCGCCAAAAACTGGACGAGCTTCTCTCCGCGCAACATGAAGAAATGGCGCGGAAGGCCGACCAGGTGATCGCCGAGCGGGCGCAGCAGATCGAGCCGACGCTCGAGGCCGCCGCGCGAAAAGCCGCCGAACGCTTGTCGGGACAGCTCGATGAAACACTTGCACCGAAGCTCGAGCAGGTGCAGAGCGCCGTTTCGCAATTGGCCAGTGCCGAGCAGCAAGCCGCGCAATTGAAGAACGCGCTCCGAGAAGAAGTGCAGCGGACGGCCGACGAGGCCCTGCAAATTCAAAACAATGTGCGCGAGCAAGTGCGGCAGGCTTCCGAACAGGCCACGCAGATTCAGGGGACGATCCGGGAGCAAATGCAACAGGCTTCGCAACAAGCGATGCAGGAATCGCTCGAGCGGCTGAAAGAGGAGACCGCGAAGGTTCCGGCCGAGGTCGAGAAATCGGCGCGCGAAATCGTTGCCAAAGTCGAGGAAGAGCTCGAAACCAAGAGAACCGAAACCGAGCACACGACCTACGAGGCGCTGCTGAAGGCATCGGAGTGGTATCAGAAGAAGGCGCAGACAACGATGCAGACGACGCTCGAGCGCGCCGTCGAGCAATCCACCACGTCGCTGCGCGAGCGGGCAGCGGAAATTTCAAGCTTGCTGGCGTCCGAGCTGGACCATTACCGCCGTACCTACGTTGATCACAGCCAGGCGCAGATTGAAGAAGCCGCCAAGGAAGTGGTGGACCGCGAGCGCAGCAAGCTGAACGAGACGGCGGACATCGCCTCGGCCACGTTCACCGACCGCGTGCACCGCGTGACGGGCGATTCGCTCAACCGTTTCGAGCAGGTCTCTCGCGGCGCGCTCGAGAAGGCTCGCTCCGACATGGAATACAACCGCGATGCCTCCCTCGCGCAATTCCAGGAAAAACTTGACGAGCGCCTGATGGAGGGCATCGAGCAGGCGCGCGCTCATTTGCACGCGCAGCTCCTCCCCATGATGCAGGCCTGGGAGGCCAACCGCGAAGCGCAACAGAAAGAATGGATGGAGCAGTTGCAGAAATCCACCAACGAATCCATCGAGCAGTATAAGGGCCGCCTGGAAAACGCATCCAATTCCTGGCTGCTGGCGTCCGCAACCACGCTCGGCCAGCATTCCCAGACGGTGCTCGAAACCATCGCCAAAGCCGCGGAAAA
>Ga0187819_10000543_pt1 | contig 18848 bp, 19 predicted proteins | sample NC_wetland_sal_i_15_FD_132411 | JGI IMG/M metagenome (GOLD analysis project Ga0187819, IMG submission 132411) | Wetland sediment microbial communities from Neuse River Estuary, North Carolina, USA - SO4_4 | ecosystem: Environmental > Aquatic > Freshwater > Wetlands > Sediment | place: USA...
AGGCACGTGCCGCGAGGCACACTTCTTCCTTCGACAAAATCAAAATGCGCGAACTGCACGATGCACTCAGCCGCGATAGAGCTGCGCTGGGCGAGAGCGTCGCAGTCCGCGTGGCGGGGGGTCCCGTGCATTCGCTTTTCAAGTTTTGGATTGTTGTTGCTCTGATTCCATTCTGCGGAGCAGTGATTGCCGTCCTCGTTCATCGGCTGCGCGGAGATTCCAAAGGGTAAGCAGCGCGGGTTTGAGGACTGATGCAAGGCAAGAAGGGAGTGAGAACCAATGATGAGAACACACTATATCAGTGAACTGGAGTCGGTTCGGCAGAATCTGATCCAAATGGGGGAGACAACGATATCCCTTCTAAGCGAGGCAATCAGCGCCGTTGCCGACCCCAGTTCTGGTCCGTTTATACGAGCCAGCGAACTGGAAGCGCAAACCGATCATCAGCATCGGCTCATTCATGACCAATGCTTGCATCTCATCACGCTGCAGGCGCCAGTTGCGAGCGATGCCCGGCTCGTTACTGCGGCTCTTGACGCAATCGTCGATTTGGAACTAATCGGAGACTACTCGTATGAGATTGTGACTTTGAGCTCTTCCATGAAGGGTCGGCCGCCATCCCAAGTCACCAACCAAATGTCGGAACTGGGCGCAACCGTCCGGACAAGTCTGACGACCGCAATTCAAAGCTGGCGCACTGGAGATCGCGATCAGGCGCTTTCGGTACGGCCTCAGGAAGCCGCAATCCGTGCTGAATGCGGGACGTTGTACGAGAAACTCTCTCAACTCGTGTCCGCGCCCGGCGAGGCTGTGGTCTGCGTGGATCTCATGCTGATTTGCAGGCATCTGGAACGTATTCTGCGGCACGCGGTATGCGTAGCCGACCAGGCGGCCGATGCCGCGCCGACGCGCCGCGAATCACCTTAAATGCGGTGAAGAGTGCGGTCCAACTCCCAGCCCGCAAGCGTGAGTAGCAATTTCTTAATTCGTCGAGGCTAGGCACGTGAATATTCTTTCCCAGCTCTATTACCGGTACAGGAAGATCCTGAAGACGATCAGGCTGTACCTCATCATCGCCGGCCCCGGCATTATCGTTATGGTTGCCGATAACGACGCAGGAGGCATAACTACCTACACCGCGACCGGTGCACAGTACAGCTTCTACTTGATCTGGTTCCTGATCCTCTTGGGGCCTGTGGCTTACTACGTTCAGGAGATGACCGTTCGGCTCGGGGCAGTCACCAAACGCGGTCATGCGGAGGCCATCTTTCATTCCTTCGGTTCTTTCTGGGGCTGGTTCTCTCTTCTGGATCTGGTGTTTCTGGACTGGCTGACCATGATCACGGAGTTCGTCGGCATGACGGCGGCCATGAGCATCTTCGGCGTGCCGCCAGTCGTGACGGTGATTGTCGGCTGGATCCTCATGGGAACCATGGTTCTGCAGGGGCGCTATTGGACCTGGGAGAAGGCCGCGCTCGTATTCTGCGGATTAAACCTGATTTACATTCCTGCAGCCTTCATGATCAACCCTCCGGTTGACAAGATCCTTCACGGCAGCTTCATCCCGCAGCTCCCGCCGGGGAGATTTACCAACGCCCTGTTTTTCCTGCTGATGGCCAATATCGGCACGACCATTGCTCCCTGGATGATTTTCTTTCAACAGAGCGCGGTGGTCGACAAGGGTATGCAGGAGAAAGACATGCTGTGGGGGAAGATCGACACCGCCGTAGGTTCGTTTCTGACGGTGGTTGTAGCAGCAGGTTGTGTAATCCTGACCGCCACGTTGCTTCCCGGCCAGATCATCAACGACGCGGCCACGGCGGCCTTCCGCTTCATGCCGATCAACCATTACGTGGGAGCTCTCCTCGCGATTGGCTTGTTCGACGCCGGGTTCCTGGGCGCGATCTGCATTTCATTGGCGAGTTCATGGGCCTTCGGCGAGGTGTTCGGATGGGCGCACTCCTTGAACCACAAGGTAAAGGAGGCGCCGTGGTTCTATGCCTATTACTTCTTCGACCTGTTGCTGGCCGGAACGGTCGTCTTGATTCCGCGCGCCCCGTTGGTGCTCATTACTCTGTTTGTTCAAGTCATCGCGGTAACGCTGCTGCCAGCGGCATTGGTCTTTCTCATTCTGCTCCTCAACAACGAGGAGACCATGGGCGAGTACAAGAACACCTTGTTTCAGAACGTTGCCAACATCGGAATTGTCGTCATGATCATCGTCATTTCGACCCTGTATGGGATCAGCGCGATTTTTCCGAAGATTCTCGGTGGTTAAGGAATTGCCTGGAGAGGAACAATGATTTTTGACTTCTTTCGCAACACGGCCGGGGCGGTCAGGGACATCAACCAAAAATATGCAAAACCTCACATCGAGATGACGCGTGCGGTCCGGTTCTCTCTCGGTGCGCTCCGGTTTTATCTGTTGCTCCTGGTTGGAATCATGGTCTACAAGTTCATCACTTTGTTGCACTAGGTCGAGGTGACTCATGAACGGAACAACTACCGTCAAGAACTCCGTAGAAGAAGTCTTCTTCCTCACTGATCTCCTGGGAGCGCACGCTTACTTCAACGACCGGAAGATCGGCAAGCTGAAGGATGTGATTGCGCTCGACCAAGGTAAGGTGGCGGAAGTCACTCATTTCCAGATTGCTCGTCCGTTCGGCGAAGCGACTTTACTGGTTCCGTTTTCGAAAGTGCGGTCGTTCAGCCCCCGTGAGATCACCGTGAACAATGGCGATCCCGCCAGCTACGTGCGTGAACTGCGTCCGGAAGAAGTTCCGCTGCGTGACTACTTGATCGACAAGAAGGTGCTGGACACGGAGGACCGGGAGGTCGAAGTTGTCTACGACATTCGGCTGGTCCGCACGAACGGCAATCTCTATGTCAGCGACGTCGACATCAGCCGCTACGGCTTGCTGCGCCAGGTCGGATTTCGAAGTTTGGCCGACTATTTCTACAAGCGTGCGGATGAAGCGAAGAAGAAGCTGATTCCCTGGTCCTATGTTCAGCCACTTTCACCACAGTTGGGGGCCCTCCAGGGAAACGTGAAGTTGAACATCGTGAAAGAGGACCTTTCTGAAATCCATCCGGCGGACTTAGCTGACATCGTGGAAAAGTTGGACAGTAGCCAGCGGGTAAGCATTCTTGAGGGTCTCGACACCGAGCACGCTTCCGACACGCTGGAGGAGATTGATCCGGCCGTACAACGCGACATCGTGTTCTCTCTCCGGAAAGAGCGGGTGGCTCAGCTCATCGGCGAGATGACCTCCGGGCAGGCAGCCGACATCCTAGCAGTTCTGCCTGCCGCCGAGAAAAGGGCGATCCTTGGCCTGCTGGAACCAACCAAGGTTGCGAAGATCGAGGAAATTCTGGAGAAGCATGAAACGAACATTCTGACCTTCACTACGAACAAGTTCATCAAATGCCCGCCTGACATGGCCGTTAAGCAGGCACGACGAAGATTCCGCGAGGCTGCAAGATCCATGGACGTGGTGATGTACTTCTACGTTGTGGACGAGAACAACAAGCTCCTCGGAGTGATTGATATTAAGCAGCTGTTCATGGCTGAGGATGATGACCTGTTGAAAAGCCTAATGGTTGAACATGTCATCAGTCTCAACCCTGACAGCACCATGAAGCAGGCAGCAGATGCGTTCATCCGATATGGCTTTAGGGCGCTTCCGGTCACTGACGTCAACGATGTCATTCTGGGCGTTGTCCCCTATCGCGACGTCATGAACCTCAAGCATCGCATGTTGGACTAAACGCGTGGATGCTTACCCATCTGCCTATGGTGCGGAAGGGGAGTTGAGAAATGCCAGGTCAAAGCTACAAATTCATACCTTTGGTTGGAGACCACAGCCGACTGGTGATGCGCGTGATACTTGGGCTCTTCATCGCACTGGTCTGTGCGCCCGTCGCGAAAAGCCAAGAGCCAAAGGCTCAGCCCGCGCTAGCGGTCGTTGCGACAAACGCACAGCCGTGTGCAAACGCTCCTGCGCCAGTATCCGATCTTGCCGACCCACCCTCTGGCGCCTCCGACCTGCCTGTGGAGGCGATGTTCTCTCATCTCAGCGACACGCGCTTCTGGCTCTCTGGCCAGGCCAATTTCATTTTTCAGACGAACCCACCATTTCACGCTGCCTATAGCGGAAAGCACAGTTTGGGTCCGAACTAAGAGAAGGCACTGTCCAGGGTGATGACGCTGTATACGGGAGTGCGGCTGAACAATTCGACCGAAGTGCTTGTGGACATCGAAGATGCTGCCGGCGGCGGATTGAGCAACGCCCTTGGGCTGGGCGGAATTACGAATTTGGATGTGGTGCGCATTCCCGGCGAAGGCTCGCCATTGAGCACCGCGCCTTACCTGGCGCGCGGGATGATCCACAAAGTGTTTGCGCTGAGCAAAGACAAGATCGAAAACGACCGCAATGCCCTTTCTTTGTTTGACGAGGTGCCGCGACGACGGCTGGAAGTGCGCCTGGGGGAAGTTCGGTCTCGCCGACTTCTTCGACCAGAATTCCGTCGGCTCCGATAGTCACTTCCAGTTCACAAACTGGACCGTCGACCAAACCGGCGCCTGGGACTTCGCAGCCGACACCCGCGGCTACACAGTGGGGGTCACCGCGGATTATGAAGATCGCAACTAGGGATTTCGCTTCGCGGAAGCGCTCATGCCCAAAGTCGCTAACGGAATTGACTTGGTATGGAAGCCGTGGCAAGCGCACGCGGAGAACTGGCAATACGAACTGCGCCGCGGCTTGATTCCCAAAAAAGCGGGCGCGGTCCGTCTGCTCGCGTACACGAATTACGCGAACATGGGAATCTATCGCGATGCCGTTGCGCAAACTCCCGCAGGCGGGACCCCGGACATCACCAACCACCCCTGGCATATCACGCGCAAGTATGGTTTCGGCATCAATGTGGAGCAGAGCCTCACCCGCAATCTGACGGCTTTCGGACGTTTTGGATGGAACAATGACAAGACGGAATCGTTCGCTTTCACGGAGGTTGGGCAGACTTTCGTAGGAGGTCTAGGTGCAAATGGTGGCTTGTGGCATCGCCGCTATGATCGCGCGGGGTTGGCACTGGCGAGTAACGCGATCTCGAAGGACCACCAGACTTATCTTGCCGATGGAGGTTATGGTTTTCTGCTCGGCGACGGCGCTCTCAACTATGGCCGTGAAAACATCGTCGAAACCTACTACACCGCCCACGTGTGGCGCGGCATCTACGTTGCTCCGGGTCTGCAGCATATCAACAATCCCGGCTACAACCGTGACCGCGGGCCCGTGCTCGTGCCTTCCAGTTCTAGATTTATGACTCCTAAGATTATTGACCAATGTTAGCGATTGTCGCTCAGAGCAAGTGCTGTTGACGGACACTGGCTCGCGCGCACGATGCGAGCTTTGAGCTTTCTATTCTGAGGGGTATAGAGGATTACTTTGTTCTTGCTCTTGTCCAGAGTGATCTCGACGTCTTTGCCTTCGGAGGACCTCAAATCATTGATTTCGTCAACGACAACCGTTTCGTAGTCTCCGCAATAGGTTTGCTCGCCAATGCGCAGTGAAAAGAACACATCAAAATCGTGGATTCGCGAATAGCGAGTCGTACACAATGGCGTGCCGCGTAACACCCTTCGAACGCCTAAAATCCTGCCCGTCGTGCGGATGATGAAGAAGCCCGTGCCAAAGCCGGCACGTGACAACAGATAGCGAAAAATGCAGCAAGCGCGGCAAGGTACACTAGCGAGGTCCGCAGCAGTTCACCATGCCTGTTGCCAGTTGTGGATGCCAGACCTGATTTGTCTCTTCTGCGCACTCTGGTAACCGTTTGTTGCTTTAGTCGAAGTATCCCCTGCAGTCATACTCTCGGCAGTGATTCAGATCACAGTTTGGGAGTGGGCGCCGCGCCAGGGTCTGTTTGCTGTCGTTCTGTGTGCGCGGCCCGACATTGCTTGTGGTGCCCGGTGGGACCGTTCTCTGAGCAGGCGACCGCGGCGGTAGTTGATGCCTTTCCAGATCTGGTCTCGATGTTGCTCTTAAGACGAGGCGCACAGGTAAAACGGCCTTCTCGATTATGGATGGCGATGAAGGACGTGGGTGGCGATGTCCGGCCAGAACTCGCGGAACACGTTCGTCAGCACATCTCGCCCGATGGCCCATCCGTATTTCGAGGCCAGCGCTCCGGCAGTTCGCGTACCGCTAGGGTAGTACGCCAGAGAGATACCTTGCGCGATGCCCCTACCGAGAATTTCCGAAGCGTTGAAACTGTTGTGTCCGTGATAATCGGGCGTGATCAAAATGCGGTCGGCTGCATAGATTCCGCGCTTCCAAATTCCACCCTTGCCCAGCGCATAATAGCGCTCGTCCTGATGGAAGACGGTAGGTAGTGCGAAGATCACCCAGTAGTTGCCATCGGCTTTGTCCACAAATCCCCGCCAATAATATCTTCCGTAGCCGGCCATGCCTTCCCCGAGCTGCGGATGAGCATTGGTCCATTCAGCAAACGCCGAAGTGATCCCCACAAAGATAGACGACGAGTAGTCGAAGCTGTTTTTCGTAGCTATCACGAACGCCTGCTTTGGCGTGGGAGGTGGAGGGATCGTGCCGGCGCTGACCGCCCGGAAATTGGGCATGACACCCAGAATGCGTTTCGGCTGCGGCGGTGGAGTATTCTGTGCGCCAGGCTTCGCGCTCTCAGACTGCTCCCCCGGCGCCTGCGCGCCACTAGGCTGCGTCCCCTGGCCTTCCGCGTCCGCAGCACTCTCTCCCGCAGCCTCCACGTCTGCAGCGCCAGAGACGGCAGTGCTCTGCCGCGGACCTTGCGTATCGGGCGATGTAGTCTCAGCGGATTCCGAAGATACGGCTGGTGCCAAAGATGGACTGCGATCTTGCGCCCATAGACTATCTACGAACAGGATAAGCACTAGAAGTGGAAGAAACGCAAGAAGTGCGTTCCCTCTCTCGCAGCTGAGATTTAAACTAAGAACTCTAGTCTTCATTTTCATCCGAATTTCCTTTTTGACTTCAGGAACGGCACTCGTTGCACACAGCCCTCGCCTGTGCGCAAACTGTAACCAGGGACGGTTTGATACATCTGCCATGCGACAGGGAGAGCAATATGCCCCTTCCGCAATCCTGTTACCAGTGCTGTAGGAGCCGGCAGGTGCCCGCATGAGCCTAGACCTGATCACTGCACCTGTGCATCCTGTGGACCGCGTCGGCGGAAACGGGTAGTGAATCTTCGGGCTCGTGCCGACTGTGCGTGAAACTGGCCAACCGCGACTTCACCTGCTCGAATTCGCTGGTGTCAATGATGTACTCGGCCTTGGGGGGCAGCAGCGTTGCGATTTCTTTCTGCGCTCGTCTGATGCGCTCGTCCGTCATCGGATGGGTCGCAAGAACTTTCGCAATCAAATTGTGCCTTTCTTCCTCCTTTGCTCGGAGCGTCTCGAAGAATTGCACGGACGCCTGCGGATCGTAGCCAGTTGCGTACTGATACCCAAGTCTAAGCAAATCCGCCTCCCGCTCGGGGTCGCGATTCAACTTCATGGAAGACAGGAAACCGGCGATCTGCACCGCGAAACCTGCCGGACCGCTGCAGAACGAGACAAGTTTCCAGATTCTCCGGCGTCTTTGGATTCTTGCAGCATGCCGTGCCGCGACGTGAGCAATTTCGTGAGCGAGGATGCTCGCAAGTTCCGCCTCATTGTCGCTTGTCACTATCAGTCCCGAGTTCACGTAAAGGTAACCACCGGGAAGAGCGAAGGCATTAATTTCATCGGAGTCAATTACCTTGATTGTGAAAGGCATCTGAGCGTCGGAATGATTAACGATGCTCTGCCCAAGGCCGTTCACATACTCAGTGATCAGCGGATCGGCTACCAATTTAGTCTGTGCTTCAATGTCTCGCGCCAAGGCAGATCCCAGCCGCCGCTCTCGTTCTAGAGAGTACACATTGCTGCCCGTGCCGATGCCGCGTTGTCCGATGCGATCTACGTCATACTTTGAAGGTTTCGTCTTCAATTTTTGGGCTACGGGGGCAGTCCTTTTTGACTGTACGACTCCCTGCCTCTCCGACTGCTCCTCCCTCATGGGGTCAGGGGGGGCTGTATCCACGCGGATGCCTCTGCGATCTGCTGCGCTGTGCCAACTGGAACCAAAAACAGAAAAAAGAGGAAGGCAAATGCGAGGAGAAGATAAACAACAGAACACGAACGCCGGGCCGGGAAAGGCAGCCGGAGCCATCTCGCCCGCGTGCGCCGCGTTTCCCCATGGAGTAGCATGCCGCCCTCCCCACCTCTTGCGGCACTAGAGCTGATCTCGATGTTGCTCTAGGACGATGCGCACCAATTGGCTGCGCGTCCGGACTCCAGTCTTGGAAAAGAGCTGCTGAAGAGTGGATTTGATGGAGCCTTCGGATACTCCTATCCGCGCCGCGATTTCCTTGTTCGCGAGACCCTCGAATACAAATGAGAGGACCTGCTGTTCTCGCTCAGTGAACCGTCTAGTTCCGCTGGACTGTGGCGTTGTCGATTCCGGTCTCAACGCGGTCTGCAGTTGCTCCTGGTCCAGCCAAACCTTGCCCGCCATCACGTCGCGGATTCCTTGTGCCAGCAATGCAGCAGAATCGTGTTTGCGAAAGACACCGGAAATACCAGAGCGGATCAGTTCCGACACCGCTTCAGCATCCACTCCTGCCGTCACGACGAGAACCTTTCCATTGAATCCCTGTTCCTTGGCCAATCGGATAAATTCTCGGCCGTCGCGCTCGCCAAGATCGAAGTCGAGGAGCACAAGGTCAATTAACTTTCGCCGAAGGACTTGGAGAGCCTCTTCAATCGTCCCACAGTGGGCAACAACTTCGAACCCAGGCTCTGCGCCTAGAAGCCGGCTTACACTCTCCCGAAATAAAGCGTGGTCGTCTAACAACAGAATGTGAAGCGTCTGTTCCGCAGTTTTAGGCATTTACTGCCTCCTCTGCGGCGACGTGCAAAGGCAAGACCACGGCGAAACAGCACCCTTCCGATGTCGGCTCATAGGCGAGTTCGCCGCCAAAACTCCGCATGATCGCCCGGGACACGTAGAGACCGAGACCGCTGGACTTGGCCCCTCGCTGAAATGGCCGGAAGAGGTTTTCGGGCGAGGCGACTCCAATGCCGGTGTCTTCGAATCGAATTACGAGTTTCCCATTCTCCTCGCGTGCAGAGATGTGAAGACGTTTCGTTTCGGTGGACATCATAGCCCGCTGGCTGTTCTTGGCCAGGTTCAAGAAAACCTGAACCAGCCCGTATCGGTCGGCCCAAACCAAAGGCAACCGTTCCTGAATATCCCACTGCACGTTGATCTCCGATTCGTGATAGGTGGTTTCGATCAGAATCCGCAACTCGTCGAGCACCGAAGTGAGTTCAACCACCTCCCCGTTCTGCGCGGGCGTGGAGCCTAGTTCCAATGCCGACATTCTTTCCAGGCTTTGGATCAAGCCGCCCAGAGCTCTAAAGTCTTCGTTGGTCTCAAGCTCCTTAATACGAGACAAGTTCTTGTGGACCACGAGAACCGCCCCACTCAGGTTTCGGATTTCGTGCGCGACAGTGCTCATCAGGATTCTCGTGTTCTTCAACAAATGATCGAGGCTTAGCTCCTCACGATTACGCAAGTCTTCGGAGAGGTCCACGATGATCGCAGCCAACCGAGGGCCGGATATAGCGCTGTAGGTGGAAAACCAGACCCCAGCGAGAAACACTTCGCCGTCACTCCGTTGTCCCGTGCATTGCAGAGTGGTCCGAAAAGCGCGCGAAGGCTGACTCTTGAGCACGGTTTGTAGGGCCGGGAGGTACGATCTGACCGGCTGTCCTTGCAAAGGTACCGCGCCCGGAGCGAGCAGCTGCTGCGCGGCTTCATTTGCAAGGCGCACTTTCCCGTCTGAATCAATTGTGACAATCGCTGCGGGGCTGCTTTCGATGAGTGAACGCAGTTCTTGTTCCGCGTCTTGGCGCAGCTTCACCTGACCTTCGAGTTCCTCAGCGTGCTTGAGGACAATGCGCCGGTTGCGGACCATCTCTGAGATGAAGAGCCCGGTACCGACAAATCCCGCAGAGCTGAATAGCAAGCGGATTACGGCTTCATTTTCTGGAAGATTGCTGAAAGCCTCCTGAAGGACTGCGCAAAGCAGAGCAACCCCCACAATCCAAGTGCGGGGTAGAAATCCACCTACGATGATGATCGGAAACAGATACAAGAATCCTAACGAGATGTAATGAGTGGCCCACCAGTCGACCGCCGCAATCGCGACGATGAGAAGGCTCGCGGTGACAAGCATTCGCGTGCGATTGGCCGGCGCATAGATGGGTAGGGGATCTTTCATCATCTCTCCTAAATCTTGCTCCACTCTCCGCACCACTGGAAAGTAATTTTTCCACGATTGGCCAAAAGATAGCTTCCAAACTTCCAAACGATACGCTCGCGATCTGAAAGATACGATGTGCATTCCCGCGCGACGACTTACACTCAAGCCAAATTGTTGAACTGCTGAGAGCCAGCGGAAGAAATCGTGGTGCCTGAAAGATTCAGACACGGTTGCCGGTAGTGCTCCTGCAGACTGGCACGTTACTGCCGGCACTTTGCCAGAAGACACGCAAAGTGTGGAAGTGTCGCTTCTGGCAACAGACTTCTGGGCCAGTGACACTGTCCAGTTCGTCACCGGAGCATTTAGGTGAACTATGAAGCGTGGAATCGATACGTTTTGATGGCCATAGGCCTGTTCGCCGTGGTCCTGTATATCGGTTTGATCTACGCCGGTTTTGTTGAGTTCATGTCGCGCGTATCAAAAAGAGGTAAGTACAAGAAACGTTCCCGGAATCGGGTCACGCCTGGTAGATTGCGCAACCCCAAAACTTCGGGACATTAAGCCGTAAACGTTAAAGAGTCCAAAGATGAAAGATTTTGAACACGTCAGGAAGAGAACCGTGGCCGTGGCAGCAGTTGTGACGACCGCGATAATCGTTATCGCGGCGGGTGCTTTCCTATCTGGATGTAGTCACTCTGCGAGCGCGAACACGCCACGTGAGAACAGTTCAGCAACGAACTCGCCGCAGTCCGCCCCGACGGTCGACCTAACGTCCAGCCAACTGAACTCGATCAAGATCGAGACAGTGGGCAGTCATCAGTTCCCCGTCGAAAAGGAAGCAGTGGGAACCATCAGTTTCGCCGACGATCTTTCGGTGGATGTCTTCCCAGCCTATCAAGGCACGATTATCAAAGCTTTTGTTGAACTCGGGGCCAAAGTCCAGAAAGATCAGCCCTTGTACACGATCAAGAGTCCCGACCTGATTCAGGCCGAGTCGAACCTCATTGGAGCAGCAGCCACATTCGATTTGACGAATAAGGAACTGGCGCGGGTTGAGGGCCTTTCGGGAGTCTCCGTACGGGAGAAAGAGCAGGCGATTTCGGATCAACAGACGGCAGATGGCGCGCTCAAAGCGGCCCGGGACGCCGTGCTCGTGTTTGGCAAAACCCAGGCCGAAGTCGATCAGATGATTGCCTCGCGCAAAATCGATCCCGCTTTGGTTGTGCGCAGCCCGATTGCCGGAAAGGTCACAGCCTTCAATGCGCCGGCGGGCCTGCTGGTACAACCGGGAAATCCACCCGCGCCTTACTCGGTTGCCAATGTAACGGTCAAGTGGATGCTTGCCAACGTACCTGAAAGCGATAATGCTTTCTTTCAACTGGGACAACCTGTCACCGTCAAGGTGATGGCCTTCCCTGATCGCACATTCAAGGGAAAGGTTTCGAAGATCTACGAGACGGTTGATCCAAACACGCATCGAGTGACGATCCGTTCCGAAATAACCGATCCCAAAGACGAGCTGCGGCCGGGGATGCTTGCCAACTTCATCATTCGCGTTCGGGGGCCAGTTGAAGTCACCGCGATTCCGGCTAACGGCGTGGTCCGCGAGCCAGATGGCACCATGGCGGCCTGGGTAACAGCGGATCGTCGGCGGTTTACCGAGCGCATCATCAAGACCGGGCTGCGAACCGACGGTCAGGTTCAAATCCTCGATGGTCTGCAGCGCGGAGAACTGGTGGTCAGCGACGGCGCGGTATTCCTGAGCAACATGCTGGAGGCGCCACCCTCCGACTAGATCGCGAACTAGATCGGAAGACCAGCCGGCTCGTTTTTCATAAAAGACAACAATCATGTTCAAGTCTCTTCTTGCATTTTGCCTGAGCCGCCGGATGATCGTCGTGTTGGGCCTGCTGCTGTTTACGGGCGCGGGACTCGTTGCTTTCAAGCTTCTGAATATCGAAGCGTATCCGAATCCGACGCCCGTGATCCTGGAAATCACAGCGCAGGCGCCAGGCCTCTCTGCCGAGGAGATGGAACGTTACTACACCCGGCCCATGGAGATTGGACTCTACACAACACCGGGTATCGAGGTCATCCGCTCGACATCGTTCTATGGACTTTCTTTCGTCCGCGTGAGCTTCAAGTACGGTGTCGATTACTTCTTTGCCTACAGCCAGGCAGCGGTGGCATTGGCGCAGAATGTGAACTTGCCCGGCAATCAGGTTCCGAGCATCCAGGCAAACAGTTCAACCGGGGAAATCTATCGTTATCAAGTTGTCGGTCCGCCGCATTTTGGAATCATCAATCTCCGCACGGTTCAGGACTGGATTGTCGCGCGGCGGCTGCTGACGATCCCGGGCATCGCAGCCATCAACAGTTGGGGCGGGCCGACGAAAGAATTTCAAGTCGAAGTGGATCCCCACAAGCTCGAAGCCTACAGCGTCACCGTACCGCAGATCTTGAACGCACTCGGGAACGCTAACATCAACGTAGGCGGGCGAGAAATCCGCGTCGGCCAGCAGTCCATCAACATCCGCGGTGTGGGGCTCATCGATGACGGCGGCAACGATGATTTGGCGCAGGGTTACAAGGTCGAAGATATTGAAAACGTCGTTTTGAGCCAGGAGAACGGTGTCCCGGTATTGGTGAAAGATGTCGGGAAGGTCTCCGTTGGCTACCGGCCAAGGTTGGGCATTCTCGGCCGTGACACACACGATGACGTGGTCGGAGCCATCGTCGTGCAGCGGCGGACGGAAAAGACCGCCGATATGATCCCGAAGGTGAAGGCGGAAATTGACCGAATCAATCGCGACGGAAGTCTGCCGCCCGGAGTCAGAGTTGTTCCGTTTTACGACCGATCCTCGCTGATCGCTTTGACCACGCACACGGTTCTGCACAACCTGATTTTCGGGTGTGTGCTCGTCTTCCTGATCCAGTGGATTTTTCTCGGCAATCTTCGCAGCGCTCTTATTGTCGGAATCAACATTCCGTTCGCATTGTTTTTCGCCACGATTCTGCTGGTGATTCTCGGCGAAAGTGCCAACCTGCTTTCGGTGGGCGCGGTAGATTTCGGCATCATCGTGGACTCGGCCGTCATTCTTGTAGAGAACATCTTCCGAAATTTCCAGCGCAATCACGAAGAGCGTCAGGAGTTGCTAGACCGCCTGGGCAAAGGCTATTGGGGTCCTGACCCAACGCAAACCCCGGATCCCGCAATGCCGGGACATGGCTGGAACCACCGCTTGCGCCTGATCCTCATCAGCGCGCTCCAGGTGGACAAGGCGGTCCTATTCTCCGCGCTCATTACGGTCGCCGGTTTCGTGCCCCTCTTCACCATGCAGGGCGTCGAGGGTCAGATTTTCGGACCTATGGCCCGCACCTACGGGTACGCGCTGGCCGGGGCTTTAATCGCGACCTTCACGGTTACTCCGGTGATCGCTTCGTTTTTGCTCCCAGCGCGAGTGAAAGAAGTTGAGACGATCGTCGTCCGCACCTTGCACCGCTTGTACGATCCTGCCCTGCGGTTTGCGTTAAGCCACCGCGCTCTCGTCGTTGGAATCGAATTGGCGATCTCTTTGGGAACCTTCTTCCTGATCGCCCCCCGTCTGGGCAGCGAATTTCTTCCCCACCTTGAAGAAGGCAACTTCTGGATTCGCGCTTCCATGCCCATCACGCTTTCCCTGCAGGATGGCGAGGCAGCCACCCGCAAAATGCGCGAGATTCTCCTGCGGCATCCCGAAGTCCTGACGGTCGTCTCGCAGCACGGCCGGCCCGACGATGGCAGCGACGCTTCTCCATTCTCGAATGTCGAATTGTTTGCTCCGCTGAAACCTTTTGACGAATGGCCCCGAGGCCTGGACAAAGAGAAACTTACCGAGCAGATTCAGACAGAGTTTGACAACGAATTGCCGGGAGTCGTCTTCAATTTTTCGCAATACATCGAAGACAACATTGAAGAAGGGATCTCGGGCGTCAAAGGCGTGAATTCGGTCAAGATCGTCGGCCCCAATCTTGAAGTCTTAACAAAGCTTGCCGAACAAGTCCGCGACCAGATGAGCCAGGTTCGCGGCGTTACTGATCTCGGCATCTTCCCAGTGCTGGGCCAGCCGAACCTGAATATCAAAGTCGATCGTGAGAAGGCCGCACGCTATGGCCTGAATTCCGGCGACGTGAACTCGGTCATTCAGGCTGCGATGGGCGGGGCGGTAGCGAGCGAGGTCCTGGAAGGCGACCGGCAGTTCGATCTCGTAGTCCGTTACACGCCCGAATACCGCGACGGCATCGACAAAATTCGCAACATTAAGGTCGCGTACACAAGCGCCAGTGGCGCTACTGCCTACATCCCCTTGAGCGAACTGGCCACCATCAGCCTCGATACCGGCGCGGCATGGATTTATCACGAGAGCGTGCAGCGCTTCATTCCGGTCAAGTTCAGCGTTCGCGGCCGCGACCTGGGTGGCACCGTCGAGGATGCACAACAGCGAATCACGAACAACGTGAAACTTCCCTCCGGATACCATCTGATCTGGGCCGGCGAGTTCGGTGATCTTCAGGAAGCAAAAAAGCGTCTGGAGATCATTGTGCCGATCAGCTTCATTCTGATTGCCGGGGCGCTGTACAGCTTGTTCAACAATTTCCGCGATTCCATTCTGGCGCTCGCGGGCATACCTGACGCAATCGTCGGCGGCATCCTCGCACTCTACGTCTCCGGCCTCAATTTCAGTATCTCCGCTGCCATCGGTTTCGTCTCGCTGTTCGGAGTGTCGGTGATGGACGGAATCCTGATGATCACTTTCTACAATCAGGAGCGAACACACGGTTTCGCGCCCGCAGATGCGATGTACCGTGCTGCCTCGACACGCATGCGACCCCTTCTGATGACGGCTCTCTCGGCTTGCATTGGTCTGTTCCCCGCGGCAATTTCAACGGGTATCGGCAGCCAGGTGCAGCGACCGCTCGCGACCGTGATCGTGGGCGGGATGTTAGTTGGCCCCGTCATGCTGCTTCTCGCCGTGCCTGCACTGCGAATGATTTTTCTGGGCGGCGAGAATCACTTGGGCGCAAACCACTCGGAGGCGAAGGAATCGCAATGAAAATTTCCTGCCTTGTTCTCGTGGTGATCAGCGGCGCGCTAACGCTTGGTGCAAGTGATGCGACTGCGTCGAATCCAGCGCCACAGAGGTTAGAAGGCGCCGCGAGCACAGTGCCAGCTGGCAAACGCCGAGTCCAGCATCGTGCTGCAAAGGCGAATCAAGTGCCCAAACCTCCCCACGTAGCGAACACGAATCGGCTCAAACGCCCTCCGAACGGCCAGGCGAGGTCTACGACTGCAACTCCTCGCCTTCAGCCTCAGTCCCGACTAAGCCAGTCCGTCGTGGTTGAGAAAAGAGGATCGATCCAAAACAAGTCCGTGACCAGCGTTTCTGCGGTTCAGCGGCAGAGTATGTTCCCGTCCTCCTCTCCGTCGCTCGACAATCTGCGCCATCGCGGTCCCAACCCGGCGGTACTTGGCGGACTCGGAACTTCAAAACCCGGCGGCACAGGAGCGATCAACGGAAGCCGTATGAGCCGCAAGCCCTAAGGAACAGATTTTGATGATTCTGACTCGCAAATCGCGTCTCTACCGCTTACTGACGACCTCGGCGTCGCTCATTACATTGCTCATTGCATCCGCTTGCGTGGTTGGGCCGAAGTTCAAGAAGCCTGTAGCGCCCGATGTCAGCGGCTATACTCCAGCTCCTATTACGACGACGACGGCCACGCCCAACGTTGCCGGTGGGGAAGCACAACATCTCACGGAAGGAGCCGACATTCCGGGAGATTGGTGGACGTTGTTTCATTCCAAGCCGCTCAACGACTTGATCGAACGCGCGCTGAAAGCCAACCCCGATCTCAAAGCGGTGCAAGCGGCGTTGCTGGTGGCACGAGAGAATGTGCTCGCACAGCGGGGCGCCTACTATCCGAGCGTGTCGGGCAGTTTCTCGGCGACGCGCGCAAAGACTTCCAACGAACTTTCGCCTGTGCCGAACGCCAGCGTTTTTCAATATAGCCTCTTCACGCCGGACGTCAGCGTTTCGTTCGTCCCGGATGTCTTCGGCTTGAACCGGCGAACGGTCGAGTCTTTGAAAGCGCAGCAAGAGCAAGCGCGCTTTGCTCTGGCGGCAACGAATATTACGCTCAGTTCCAACGTCGTCGCCACAGCCATCCAAGAGGCTTCGTTGAGAGCGCAAATTGAAGCGACCAACGAGCTGATCAAGATCAACACGAATATGTTGGAGATCCTACGCAGCCAGTATGCCAAGGGATATGCCAGCGAGCTTGATGTGGCGGCGCAGGAATCGCAGCTCGCTCAAGTTGCCGCCACGTTGCCTCCGCTGCTCAAGCAGTTGGCGCAGCAGCGAGATCTGCTCACCGTGTTGGCGGGAGGTTTCCCCGATAAAGATGTGCCTGAGAAATTTGAACTCTCGAATCTGCAATTGCCGCAAGAACTGCCGGTGAGCATCCCTTCGAAACTGGTGGAGCAACGCCCAGATGTGCGTCAAGCCGAAGAGAATCTGCATTCCGCTAGCGCCCTGATTGGGGTTGCGCGTGCCAACCGGCTGCCGAGCTTTAATCTGACCGGTGACATCGGCAGCATGGCGCTCGCCTTCGGCAACATATTCTCCGCCGGTAACGGCTTTCGCGACATAGGCGCCAGCGTCACGCAGCCCATCTTCGAGGGCGGAACTCTGATGCATCGAGAGCGCGCCGCCCGAGCGGCCTATGTTCAGGCCGACGAACAATACCGCAGCACAGTCCTCACCGCATTTCAAAACGTGGCGGATACGCTGAATGCACTCCAGCAAGATGCCGACGGACTCAAGGCTGCGGCGGCCTCGAAAGACGCCGCCGCCGTTACCCTCGACTTGGCAAAAAAGCAGTTTCAGGCCGGCTACGTCAACTATCTGGGCCTATTAAGCGCTGAGCAAGCGTATCAACAAGCTGTGATTACTCTTGCGCAAGCCCAAGGCAATCGTTACGCCGACACCGCCGCATTGTTTCAGGCGCTTGGTGGTGGATGGTGGAACCGCTCGGATGTGCCCAAGAGCTGATCTAGGAATCCCAGCACGGTCTCGATGTCTCCACTCGGTTCAAAGGGAACTAGACTGGGCGAACTACCCTGCGCCGATGTCGGCGATGATGGCAGCCAACTTCGGGCCCCTGCCATCCCTGGAACCTGAAAACCACACCCTCGCGAGAAACGGCTGCCCGTTGTCTCGATGGCCCCGGCACTCGATCGACGTTCGAAACTGTGGTCCGGCTTCCCAGCGCACCGCGTGGTGCAGCGCAGGCAGGAATCCGGCTATCGGACGTCCGATCACATGCTGAGCGCGCGGTGCCAGGAGTTCAACCGCAGCGGGATTGGCCAGTTCGATAGCGCCACGCTCATCGACTTTGATGATCGCAACGGGGCCCATTTCGATGAGAACATGCATGCGTTTCTGGATCTCCGGTTTCGATCTCGCGTGCCGGAGAGTTTCTGCAACGAGCAGGCCGCCACAAAGCGCCAGTGCTTCAACTCCCAGTCGAATGTAGACATGCGACGGATCGAAATTACTGAGGTGCTCGCTGAGCAATGCACACCCAGTGCCCTGCAAAACGGTTGCCCAGCGCGGGAGAAATCTAGCACTTAGCATGATCGGGAAAAGATACAGCAGGCCCAGGGATTCGCCTCGGCGTCCGAAGGCGGCATCGTTCCGGCTTCGCCCAGCACGCTGGGCATCGAGACCGTCGTCTTTAACTCCTTGACCTTCGGTACTACTCCGTTTGCCATCGACCAGGTCAACCAGAATTACCAGCTACAAGACAACTTCTCAAAGGTAATCGGCAATCACACGGCGAGATTCGGTTTCCAGGGGCACATCGATCACGTTAAGCAGAGAGTCAACCTGATAGAAAACGGCGAATTCCAGTTCACAGGAACGGAGACGGGTCTCGACTTTGCCGATTTTCTCATCGGCCTGCCCAACGCCTACCTGTAGTCGTACACGCCGCAGTTCGACAATCGCTCCCGATATGCGGGAATCTTTGCCGAGGATAGCTGGCGCGTCCGCCCGAATTTGACGCTCAACTACGGCGTCCGCTGGGAATATATAGCGGCATGGTCCCTTCAGAAAAATCAGACAGCGACCTTCATTCCCGGCGACCAGTCTATCCTCTTTCCTGGCGCTCCACCCGGGTACGTGTTTCCCGGCGATAAACTACTCGATGGTTCGACCATGCCGTCCACGATTGCTGCGACTCCCAAGGACGACTTCTCTCCACGAATCGGAATCGCTTATTCTCCGGCGCCTGACAACGGCTTCCTGCGCATGTTTACGGGAGGTCAGGGAAAGAGCAGCATTCGTGCCGGGTACGGTCGCTTTTTTACCGCGATCGAGGGCTTGACAACCTCCTATCAGACAGGGAATCCGCCGTATGGCCTGCAATACACAAGCCCCGAGCGTCCTCTTTTTGAA
>Ga0187819_10000545_pt1 | contig 18818 bp, 19 predicted proteins | sample NC_wetland_sal_i_15_FD_132411 | JGI IMG/M metagenome (GOLD analysis project Ga0187819, IMG submission 132411) | Wetland sediment microbial communities from Neuse River Estuary, North Carolina, USA - SO4_4 | ecosystem: Environmental > Aquatic > Freshwater > Wetlands > Sediment | place: USA...
CTTGTGGCGCCGATGGCCGACGAGGTTGTGGGGATCGACCCGAACAACGGCTTTGTGCTCTGGACTTATCCGCACAGCACGAGTTGGGGTCTCAATATCAGCACGCCGGTGTGGGGCGAGGACCATCTGCTATTCGTCTCCTCGGCTTATAACGGCGGTAGCTGTGTAATCCGTCTCACGCGGGGCGGCGGGAAGACAACGCCGGAGAAAGTCTGGGCGAGCAACCGGATGCGCGTGCACTTCTCCACGGCTGTGCGGGTAGGCGATACGGTTTATGGATCGAGCGGCGATTTTGGACCCGCGCCGCTTACCGCGGTGGACGTGAAGACCGGCAAGATCCTGTGGCAGGATCGCACTTTTGCGAAAGCCAGCTTCGTGTACGCGGACGGCAAGTTTATTGTGGTGGACGAAGACGGCAATGTCGCTCTTGCCGATTTCACGCCGCAAGGTCTAAAGGTGGTCTCGCGCGTTGAACTACTCCACAACAACGCGTGGACGGCTCCGTCGCTGGCCGGCAGCCGGCTTTACTTGCGGGATCGCACCACTTTGATGGCGTTGGATCTGAGATAGAGAGATGGCCGGGCATTGCCCGGCCACTACGAGAGCGGATTCCAGCGGTCCCGGGTCGCGACGGGCGAAACGCGCGATGGCATCATAGGTGAATGTCATGTGCCGGTTCTCGTGTGTTACTTGTGTTTCTGGCAGGGCTGCCACTTGCGGCGCAGAATCACAAAACATGGAGTGACTACGGAGGCGCAGCGGATGCCGCGCAGTATTCCGCCCTTCAGCAGATCAACCGCTCGAATGTGAGCCAGCTTGAGGTCGCCTGGATTTATCCGACTGGCGACGGCAACAAGTATTTCTTCAACCCGCTTGTGGCCGGCCGAGTGATGTACGTCCTGGCGAGGAACAACTCGATCATCGCACTCGATGCGGTGACGGGCAAAGAAATCTGGGTTCACGCCGCCGAACCCGGCACGAACATCATTACCGACCGCGGGATTAACTACTGGGAAAGCAAGGACCGGTCGGAGCGGCGCCTGTTGTTTGCGAGCAACCATTGCTTGCGGGCGATCGACGCGCGGACGGGGCGCACGATCCTCTCGTTTGGCAACCACGGCCGTGTCGATCTCAAGGAGGGACTGGATCGCGATCCTCGGACGCTCAGCCTGGTGCAATCCACGACTCCCGGGCGAGTGTTCGAAGATCTGCTGATTCTGGGGTCAGCCACGAATCAAGGTTACGGCTCGGCGCCCGGCGATATACGCGCTTTCGACGTGCGCACCGGGAAGCTGGTTTGGACTTTCCACACCATCCCGCGTCCCGGCGAATTTGGATACGACACCTGGCCGAAGGATGCATGGACGCGGGTGGGCGGGGCGAATGCCTGGAGTGAGCTTTCGCTGGACGAGCGCCGCGGGATTGTTTACGCGCCCACGGCGAGCGCGAAGTACAACTTCTACGGCGTGGACCGCAGAGGAGCGAATCTTTTCAGTGACTGTCTGCTGGCTTTGGACGCCCGAACCGGCAAACGGCTCTGGCATTTTCAAATGGTTCATCACGATATTTGGGATTACGACAACGCCACGGCGCCGAAGCTGCTCACCGTGCGGCATGAAGGAAAGCTGGTTGACGTTGTCGCGCAAGTGACCAAGCAGGGATTTGTCTGGGTGTTCGATCGCGTCACGGGCACCCCGCTATGGCCCATTGAGGAGCGGCCCGTGCCGCAGTCTGGCATGCCGGGAGAAGAGATCTGGCCCACGCAGCCTTTTCCGGTAAAGCCGCCGCCGTTTGCGCGGCAGAAATTCACGGTTGATGATCTCAGTCCGTTTCTCCGCCCGGAGGATCGCGCGCGTTTCCGCGACGAGATTCTGAGCGCACGCAACGAAGGCATGTTCACGCCGCCGGGGCGCGGCAACACCATCGAGATGCCCGGCAATAACGGCGGCGCCAACTGGGGCGGTGCGGCGGTGGATCCGCGGAGTGGCATGTTGTTCGTGATGTCGAAGGATCTGCCGGCGATGCTGAAGCTCGCCCCAGACCCGGAGGCTGATAAGAAGCTCGCGGCTCCTGTTGGCGAACACTACTACAGCGGCTTCGGTTTCATGATCGCGAGCGACGGGCTTTCGCCGATCGCTCCGCCGTGGACATCGTTGACCGCTTATGACCTGAACGAGGGAACCATCAAGTGGAAAATTCCGCTGGGCGAGGTCCCGGAGCTGGCGGCCAAAGGGATCAAGAACACGGGCGCGCATTTTCCGAAAGTTGGTCCGGTGGTGACTGCCGGGGGATTGATCTTCACCGGCACGCGCGATCGCAAGGTGCGGGCGCTGGATGTTGAGACCGGGCGGGTGCTGTGGGAACACGAATTGGACGCCGCGCTCGAGGGGATGCCGGCGGTGTACGAAATGGATGGCCGAGAGTTTGTGGTTTTCTGCGCGGCGGCGCCAAAGAGAATGCCTCAAGGCTCGCGGGAGAAAATCCCCGGTGCATACGTGGCATTCGCGCTGCCGCGTTAGCGGCCGGTCGCAGCCAGAACGTTAGGACCGCTCCCTCTGGTCGCGGCTCAGCAAAGCAGGGGGCGTAGAATCGAAGTGTTGATGAGGACAATTTCACTTGTGCTTCTTTTGGCGATTTCGGCTGGTGGCACGCATGCGGCCGGCGCGAAGAAGAGGTTGCTCGCCATTGGCGAGGAGAAAGGATACCGGCACGAAGCGGTTTCCCACGCGCTGGCGACCATCGAGCGGCTGGGACGGGAAACCGGCATCTGGGACACGACGATTCGGACGGACACGGAAGCGCTCACCAAGAAGAAGCTGGAATACAACGCCAAAAATCTGAACGATTTCGATGCGGTGCTTTTCTATACCGGGGGCACACTCGAAATGGACGATGAGAAAAAGGCCGATTTCCTTTCTTTTATCCATGATGACGGGAAAGGGTTCATTGGCGTGCACAGCGCGACTATCACGTTCACCGACTGGCCGGAGTATGGCGACATGATCGGCGGGTATTTCGACGAGCATCCCTGGGGAACGTTCGACGCGCCCATCATTGTGGAAGATCCCAGCTTCCCTGGAATGAAGCAATGGCCACCGGCTTTCGTACTCAGGGATGAGATTTATCAAATGAGGAATTTCTCGCGCGACAAGGTGCGGGTGCTGATGCGGCTCGACGCCAGCAAATTGGATCTGAGCAATCCGCGCGTGCATCGCAAGGATCGGGACTTTGCGGTGACGTGGGCGAAGATGTACGGCAAGGGCCGCGTGTTTTATTCGACGCTGGGACACGTTGACCAGAATTGGGATCGTCCGGAAATGCAGACGATGTACGTGGAGGCGATCCAATGGGCGATGGGGCTCGTGGACGCCGATGTCACGCCGCGGCCCGCGCCTTGAGCAGATGCCCATGATGACACGTAGAACGTTTACGCAAGCGTTGGCGGCGGGAACTCTTTCCGCAAGCTACCGCCTCAATATTGGCATCGGCACGTACACCTACCACAGCCTCTCCCTCGATGACATGATCACCAGGCTCACCGCGTTGCACATTACGGAGATCGAAATGTCGCGCGGGGAATTCATGCTCATGACGCCTCCGACAGACGAAATGTGCCAGTCCGCCAGGAGCAAATTCAACCGCGCAGGAATTCGTTGCGTGTCGTATTACACGGCGACCATCAAGGATGATCGTGATCTCGATTACGCGGCACGGTTTGCGAGGCTGCTTGGGTCGAGCAACATTACCGGCGACGCCACCGGAGACATGCTGAGGAAAATTGACGAGCGGCTGTCGCGAGAAGGCCTGACGTTTGGCATCCACAACCATTACTTCAAGGAGAAGTTCGCGTATGAAAGTCCGGATGACGTTTTGAAGGCCCTGGCGGGACGGTCGAAGACGATGGGGGCCACGCTGGATGTCGGTCATATCGCCTCCTGCGGCTACGACACGGTGGACGCGGTTCGCAAGCTGGCGCCATATTTAAAGATGGTGCATTTGAAGGATGTAAAGGCGCCCGGCGGCGAAGACAACGTTTTGCTCGGCCAGGGCATTGCCAGGATTCCGGCGGTCATGGCGGAGTTGCACAAAATATCTTATCGCGGGCTGGTGGCTATTGAGTATGAGAAAGAAGGCGACGTTGACGCGGACGTAAAGCGCGAGGTGGAGTTCGCGCGCAAACTGGCGTGACCACGAGCATGCGGAAAACACTGGCTGTTTTGGCTCTTGCGATTTCCCTGCGGGCGGAGCCCCACCCGATCGCGCCGCTGGGATCGCCGGCGCCAGACTTTGCGCTTCCTGGAGTTGACGGCAACGTTCACAAGCTCAGTGATTACGCGGCCAGCCCGGTGCTGGTGATCGTTTTCACCTGCAATCACTGCCCCATCGCCTCGCTCTACGAAGGGCGAATTCAGAAACTCGCGGACGATTACCAACCGAAAGGCGTAGCGGTGGTGGCCATCCAGCCCAACAATCCAGACGCCATCCGTGTGGATGAGTTGGATTCCGCCGATACCAGCGACAGTCTCGATGAAATGAAGATTCGAGTCGAATACAAGCACCTGCGCTATCCATACCTTTACGATGGCGAAACGCAGTCGGTGGCCCGCGCGCTTGGGCCGCAAGCCACGCCGCACGTGTTCATCTTCGACAACGAACGCAACCTGAGATACCAGGGGCGCATTGACAACAGCTATCGTCAGGAGCTGGTGAAGACAGAAGATGCGCGCAACGCGATTGAGGCGCTGCTGGCGGGCAAACCCGTGCCGGTGCCGCAAACGGGCGTTTTTGGCTGCTCGACAAAATGGAAGGAAAAAGAGGCAAGCCGCATCGCGGACCAGAAGAAGATCGAAGCTGAACCCGTGCGCCTGGAGGTGGCTTCGGCCGATGACCTGAAGAAACTGCGGGCCAACCCAACGGGAAAGCTGCTGCTGGTCAGCTTCTGGGCCACCTGGTGCGGGCCCTGCGTACATGAATTTCCGGAGATCGAAACCACGTATCGCATGTACCGGGTGCGCGAATTCGATTTGGTCACGGTGTCGACCAACATGCGCGATGAGAAGAATGACGTGCTGAAGATGCTGGAGAAGCAACACGCATCCAGCCGGAACCTGCTCTTCGGATCGGACGATACCTACGCTATGCAAGCGGCGTTCGACCCGAAATGGCAATCCGCTGTGCCGTACACGGTGCTGATTGCGCCGAACGGCAAGCTGGTTTATGAACGGCAAGGAGACGTTGATTTCCTGGAGTTGAGACGAACCATCCTGGCCAACCTGACGGCCGCTTATTCCGGATTTCAGAAATACTGGACACCGCAATAGCGCGACCGGTGATAGCATCATCATCGGTACGCACCTATGAATCGACGAGGTTTTCTAAAAAGGGCCGCGGCGGCGCCTGTTCTCTCCGCTACCGCGGCGGCGCAGACGGCGGGCACAACTGTTTCCGCAAACGACAAAATCGGCGTGGGCATTATCGGCTGCGGCGGCATGGGCCGCATGGATCTGACGGATTTCCAAAGGCAGCCGGAAATCGAGATTCGCGCGGTTTGCGACGTTTTTCGACCGGCCGTGGAGCAGGCCCGCGGCATGACCGGCAACAAAGCGGATACGTACGGCGACTTCCGGCGCGTGCTCGAGCGCAGGGACATCGATGCGGTCGTGGTGGCCACGCCGGATCACTGGCACGCGCTGATCATGATCGCGGCCTGCCAAGCGGGGAAAGATGTGTATGTTGAAAAGCCCATCTCACACAATGTGCGCGAAGGCCGGCTGATGGTGGAAGCGGCGCGGCGCCACGGCCGCGTGGTGCAGGTGGGGATTCAGCAACGCTCCGGCGCGCATTTTCAGCGTGCGGTCCAGGCAGTCGAAAGCGGGCGCATCGGCACGGTGCACTTCGCGCAGTGCTGGAATCATAACTATTCATCCGATCGCAAGGGGATGGGTTTTCCGGCAGACAGCGAATCACCCGCGGATCTGGATTGGGACATGTGGCTGGGCCCGGCGCCCAAAGTGCCTTACAATTCGGCGCGCCGCAATTTCCGGGTGTTCTGGGATTACGCCGGCGGGGAGTTGACCAACTGGTGTGTACATCTGCTGGACGTGGTGCATTGGGCGCTGCATCTTGAAGAACCACAAACCGTGGCCTCGTCCGGCGGCAAGTGGTTTTTCGACGACTGCCGCGAGTGCGCGGATACGCAGGAGGTGATCTGGGAGTACCCTGGCAACGTGCTGGTGCGGTACTCGACGCTCGCGCACAACAGCTTCGGGCCGAATGGCCACCCCGGAAACAAGTCGTTCGGAAGCTACGGCGTCATGCTGCAGGGCACCAAGGGCACGATGTTCATTGACCGCGCCGGATATGAGATTACGCCGCAGATGGCCATGCATTCGGAGAAAGTGTCGGCCGGCTCACGCGAAGCTTACGACGACCTGGTTGGCTTCGGGAATTACTTCACAGCCGAAACCATGGCGGAGAAAGGCGCGACGTCGATGCAGCATCAGCCGCACGTGCGCAACTTTCTGGAGTGCATGAAGACGCGGCAGCATCCGGTGGGCGATATCGAGATCGGCCATAAGAGCACCGCGCCATGCTTGATCGGCAACATCGCCCTGCGAACGGGCATGAAGCTGAAGTGGGATGGAAAAGCGGAAAAGTTCACCAACAGTCCAGAGGCAAATCTGATGCTGACGCGGCAGTATCGCGCGCCTTGGAGGATCGAGGGGATGGCGTCCTAGCGGGTCGGGGACAGGCACCACTGTCCACGACGAGCAGTGTGGTCTAGTGTGACGTTTAGGATTAGGGACAGTGGAGCCAGTCCCCTAGCGTTCGGTGATTTTTCGGAATAGACTTTGGGCATTCCCCTGGTCTGGCTGGAGGAAGACATGGCCGTAAGCGGACCTTCGACCAAAGCGCTTGAGCTGATTCTCCTGACAGCGCTGTTGATGGGTTTCACTGCAAGCAGTCTCATGGGTCAGGGCCTGGATGCCTGCGGGCCCTCACCAGCCGTAAAGGCAGCCCTGGATGACATACCTTCCGATGCCCCGCCCGATCAGACGCAGGTTCATTTTCGCGAGCAAACGCTCGCCAAAATTCAGGCCCTTTTGCGACAGTATCCTGACGACCAGTTCGTGGAGCGTGCTTATATTGATTTCCTGGCCTGGACGCCCCGACAGGACCAACTGACCGAGCAGTATCGGAGCCTCTCCGAAAAAAATCCGAACGGTCCCAAGCTGCTGTATCTTTACGGTCTGACGTTGGTGGGCCACCGAACGCCCGAAGCCATCAAGCTGTTTGAGAGCGCGATCGAGAAGGACGGCAAGTTTCCCTGGCCGCACCTGAAATTGGTAGAGATTTACACGTCGCCCAACTTCTCGAACAAGGAGAAAGCGGCCTCGAAGATCAAGTCCTTCCTGGGGCTCTGCCCTGCGTCTTTCGAGGGCTACGAAGCGCTTAAACAGATCGACGATCGTGCCCTCATTGGCGCAAGTGCGCAAAGGCTTCGCGAACTCCTGCAAACGCGCTCCGATCCCGACGCGGTTGGCGCATACACAACCCTTTGGTCGCTCGAATTCAAGGCCCACCCGCCATCCGAATACGAGCCGTTGCGCAAGCAGGTCGCCAACGACTTGCAGCGCCTCCGCGCGCTCAACCTCGAGGACAAGCGGCCGTGGTACGAAGCGCTCGAGGAAGGCTACAAGCTGGTGAATGATCAGAAGCAGTCCGACTGGGCGAAGGACGAGCGTCAGCGCCGCTTCCCAAGCTGGTGGGAACTGGCGGCAGCGGACAAGTGGAGGAAGGACCATCCATGGCCGAATGCCGACGATCCGGCCGAGAAAAAGAAAGCCTATTACAGTGACCTTCTCAGGCAGACCGAGCAGTGGCTCAAGGTACGACCGAATACTGATTATATGTGGGGACAGCGACTGGACGCCATGGCACACCTCGACGACGTGCCGGCTGCCGAGATCGAGGCGACTTGCGATCAGTTCCTGAAGACGGGTGAAGCGAATGCGGGATGGTGGGGCACCGATTCCGATGTTTATTTAAGCGCCGCCGACGTGCTCTCGAAGAAAAAGCTGCAACCCGCCCGTGTCGTGGCACTGGTGCAAAAGGGGCTGGCGCAATTGGACGTGGAATCCAAGGAGCCTCGCAACGACCTTTGGGTTAAGAAAGACAGGTTCGAGGAGATCAATTTCTACCGTGCGTCAACACGCGTCCCGGCGCTAGTCGTCGAAGCCAAGGCCTACATCCAGCTCGGACAAACGCCGAAGGCCGAGCAAACCGCGGCCCTGCTGGACCAGCGCCTGCCCGAGTTGAAATCCTTGGCAGGGACGAAGGACGATCGCCTGAAGGATTACGCATCCCAACAGGCTAGGTACTGGGGACTGATGGCCCGCCTCGCAGAAACCGAGAATCGCAAGCTCGATGCCATGGCCTACTACCAGACTGCTTTGCTGACGCGGTTGCAGGCTGGGGTGAAGAATCCGACGGGTGAGAAGGACGAGTTGGCCGACGATGCGCAAAAGCTCTGGACCAGCCTGGGAGGGACCCAGCCGGGCTGGCAGACGTGGTACGGGCGGCCGGCGGCGGAACTGGCGGCCAAATCTCAACTCACGTGGGAGACCGCCAACGAGCCGCTGCCCACGTTTGAGCTCGCCGACGTCCAGGGCAAGACCTGGCGCCTGGCGGATTTGAAGGGTAAGGTGGTGCTTCTCAACGTCTGGGCTTCCTGGTGAGGGGCGTGCCGCGAGGAGTTGCCTCGCTTCGAGAAACTGTACGACAAATATGCGAATCGGCAGGACGTTCAGTTTCTCAGTTTGAACATGGACGAGAACCCGGGGTTGATCGAGCCGTTCATGAAGGAGCACAAGCTGACGTTTCCCGTCATCCCCGCGTATTCTTATGTTCAGGATACGCTTCACATAAACGGAATTCCGCAAAACTGGATCGTGGATGCCGCGGGCACGGTGAAACTGAAAGGCATCGGTTACGACGCGACCGAGAAGTGGGAACAAGGGATGACGGAGGCCATCGAGACGAACAGACCTGAGACGGCGACGGCCGCAGCGGCGGCTTCAGGACGATAGCGCTCGCGGTACCGGCCATTCGGCTACTCTTCATCGTCCGGCGTGGGTTGTGCGTGCCGGAACAATTCCATCGAGGTCGCGGCCAAAGACAGGCCGAATACAATCATTAAGATATCGCCTCCAACCACCATCGCGAGCGCAAGTGTGACCAGCGCCAGCAGAATTACGAAAATGGCGAGGGCGCGGATGGAACTTGCTCTCATGCTGTCGTCGAAAAGCAAAGTCAATTTCGGACTTCGAAAACGCGCCGGCGTGGCACACTGACTGGGGTTCGGCCGGCAGCCTGGCCAGACTGGGGTGCGGCTGTACTACACGGGGAAGTTGGGGCTTGACAGTTACCTGTTCGATTGTAACGGGAAGTCAGGTTCCAGTCTGGTCCGTTGGCGAGCAAAAAATTGGATAGGCTTGATTCAGGTTTTCTATTGGTGTGTGAACAAGCTGCAAGCTAGAATAGTTCGCAAGCCAAGTTTCAGCTTCTCGCGTTTAAGCCCCGTACCGCTTAACGACCGTTTTCCGCAGGATTTTAATATATGGGTGCGAATCCGACGCAAGCATACGGAGTGATCACTTTCTTTTTGGCCTTCTTGGCGCTGGCAGGAGCTTTTGCGTTGGGAGGCAGCGTGGTGTTGGTGATTGTCGCGATTGTTCTATTAGGTGTCTCCGTCGCGATTTCGTTGAAGTGCAAACCTTGGGAGGCCGAGGATTAAATACTTTCAAATGAAGAGGAAACCAGCGTGATTCTGATTGGAATCGGAGTGGTGGTTCTCGGCTTTGTCATCAGCCTGTTGAGCCTCGGGATGGCGTCCACCGTCAATGGGCGTCTGGTGATGGTGTTGTTGGGACTCGCCGTGAGCCTCTTCGGAATCATCGGCGTCATCAATCGCGCCTTTTTGAAGAATCCCATCTGGAAGAGGTGAAGACCGAATGAAGCAGTCTCTCGTATTGGTAGGGGCGATGCTGGCTCTCATGGCCGGCGCATTCGGGCAAGCTCCAGGCGCGGCACAACCGGCTGCGGCTCCCGCCAAACCGATTACGGACGTCGATCTGAAAAGCGTTGAGACGCCAAAACCCGAAGCGCGTGCCAAGGGCGACGCCGACGGCTCACTTACCGGTACCGCGGCGGACGTCGCCGTTGCCGACGCAAAGAAGGGTCTCACTATCGCCGACCTTGTCAATCAGGCCGGCCAGAACAAGATCGCCATCAACTTCGTGTGGACCCTGGTCACGGGGTACCTGGTGATGTTTATGCAACTGGGATTCGCGCTTCTGGAGACGGGTCTGGCGCGCGCGAAGAACGCGAATCACACCATGATGATGAACATCGCGGTCTACGGCATCGGCATGCTGGCCTACTGGATGATTGGATTTTCATTGCAGATGGGGGGAGTGGGCGCGATTGCGAACCTTGGTGGAACCCCTCCGCTTAGCGCCGAACACGCTTTCACTTTGTTTGGGAAGCCCTTCGGAGTCTTCGGGCAAAACGGCTTCTTCCTCATGCATAACGGCACGAACGATGTCGCGGTGATGGTTCTCTTCCTGTTTCAAATGGTGTTCATGGACACGGCGGCGACAATTCCCACGGGCGCAGCGGTAGAACGCTGGAAGTTCTCCGCGTTTGCCATCTCCTCGTTTGTCTTTGCCGCGTTCATCTATCCGCTGTACGCCAACTGGGCCTGGGGTGGCGGCTGGCTTTCCAATCTGGGCGCCAACTTCGGCATGGGCAAAGGCTATGTGGATTTTGCTGGATCAGGCGTAGTGCACGCCGTGGGCGGCCTCTCTGCATTGGCGATCGCCATGGTTCTGGGTCCGCGCATTGGCAAGTTCACCCGCCAGGGAAAGCCGCAAGCGCTGCTGGCACATGATCTGGTTCTGGTGATTACCGGATGCCTGATCTTAGCGTTCGGGTGGTTTGGGTTTAATCCGGGATCGACGCTGGGCGCTTCGACTAGCGGCAATCTGCGCATCGGCGCAATCGCGGTGAACACCATGCTGGCCAGTGCCGGGGGCATGATGAGCGCCATGCTCTACATGTGGATGGTTTACGGCAAACCTGACGCCTCCATGACGGGCAACGGGTTTCTAGCCGGCTTGGTAGCCATTACCGCGCCTTGCGCTTTCGTCAATCCTGTCGGAGCGGTGATCATCGGTTTGATCGCCGGTGTCCTGGTGTGCGTTTCGGTCGCGTTCATCGAGCGAGTGATGAAGATTGACGACCCCGTCGGAGCTGTTTCGGTGCACGGCGTTTGCGGCATTTGGGGAGTCATCTCCGTGGGCCTGCTGGCTGATGGCAGGAGCAACTTCGGGGGCGCATGGAACGGGGTGAACGGATCGGTAACGGGCCTGTTCTACGGGGATGCCGGACAGCTTGTCGCGCAACTCATCGGGGTTTCCACACTGATTGGAGCGGTGTTCTCGGCGAGCTTGGTTCTGTACCTGGCGGTCGACCTGTTCGTAGGACAGCGGACTTCAGTGAAGTCAGAGATGGAGGGACTGGACCTGCCGGAGATGGGTGCGCTCGCGTATCCCGAGTTCGACCTGGCGTCGCGGGGAGTCGAGGTTTAAGTCATGCAGGCTGAACTCGAAACACGCCCGGCAACGCGCAGCATTCTTCCATCGGTTCCCTGGCGCGACCCGCATACGGTCTCGCCGGAAAAGCTGAAGGATTATATTCGCGCGCTGGAGCAATCCTGCGTGGAAAACCCCGGCTCCGCGGACCTCCGCACCTGTCTCGGTATGGCGTATGCAATGAACTATGACGCCTATAAATCCATGGATGCGCTCGAGGCCGCGTGCGAAATCAACCCGAGCAGCTTCTGGGCCCGGTTCAAGTACGCAGAACTGCACTACCGCCTGCGCGCGCTTCCCAAGTCGGAGCAGGAAATGCTAGGGGCCCTCGAACTGGCGACGAATCGCTTCGAAGCCTCACTCGCGCGAAAGTATCTTCTGGAGATCCGGCGCCTCATGCGGGAGGGTACGGTGAAACCGGCCTTGGTCCGGTCTCTCGCTCCGCCGGGACTGATTCTGGCAGCCGTGTCTGTCGCGCTTTGCCTGATGGCGGTGTGGAGATGAAGTGGCGATACTTTGTGGCCGCAGCCATGTCGGTCTCGATCATTCTGATCGCGAACGGTGTACCCGTCCTGCCGATTCTGGTGGGTTGCGGCGCCATTGCGATTTGGAATTTCAGGAAGAAGGGGAACTCGCACCGGCTTCCATCCTAGCCCCGTAACTAATGCGACTCCATTCGCGAGGCGCGAACGGCGATCACGGCATTTATCCCTCTGACAATGCGATCACCAACCCCCCACTAACAATCAGAATTCCTCCAACTAATAAGCTGCGCGTAGGTGCCTGACCGAATGCCACCCATGAGAGAATCTGCGCAGTAACAAAAAAGAATACGACATAGAGTCCAAGAAGCCGCCCAAAGGTCCATGAGGGCGCATTGACCACGCATCCATAGGTGAAGAGCACCACAGCGCCCGCTGCGAACAGAAGGATGCGAATCGCTGTCTGGGAGCCGCGCAGCCCGCCCCGAATCAAAGCGTCTCCGCCGGCCTCCAGAAGCGACGCAACGAAAAGCACCAGAACCGTTGTTCCACGAGTCATTTAAAGCAGATTGTCTCAAGTAAACCGGTCGAATCTCAACAGAAAACGTTTCGCAAGTCCCTGGCATGAGGAGGAATCTCATTCGTGCGCATTCAAATCTGTGATCTAAACGATACAAAAGTGCAATCGAACCTTAAGGAAATCTTTATGACTTTTTAAGGGCGTGTCGTCCAGACTTGAGAATGCCATTTAGAGTAGATCGCTTTATGAACAAACATTCTTTCTTCTTGTGGATAGCGCTTGCGAGTGCTGGAATGGCGCTCGGAGCAGATGCGACCTTCGCGGGCACGGCTGGCGCCCTTCGCGGGATCACCCGCGACCCAGATGGCCAGCCCTTGGCTCAAGCGCAGGTCACCATCCGCAACGTTGCGGAAAAATCTGATCTTACTGTTGTCAGTGGTAATGACGGCGTGTTCTTGGTTGGGGGTCTCAAGGCGGGACAATATCAATTGACCGCCAAAGCGCAAGGATTCGCGACTGCATCGCCGACGATTGTCGAAGTGACCGATCAGCAGACCGTGAGCGTCACCCTGCCGCTCGGGAAGATGAACCCCGCCAATCCGGGCGCTTCGGAAACCGAGATGAGTCCCGCTGTGGCGAAAGCGCTGGCCGCCATGCAGAAACGTATCGATGAGCTCGAAGCGGAATTGAAGAGCAGACACTCGGAAGTGGCCGCAGCGGGGGGGCCAGCCAATGCCGCCGAGCAGCCTCCGCGGACCCTTCTGGCCACCGTCGCCAAAGATCCCAGCGCAATTCCGATTGTGCCAGGAACGCTTGTCAGACGGGGGGACGAGACGCTGACAGCCTCCAATACGGCAGTGCCGCAGTCGGCGCAATCGCCTACCGATCCCGCGCAACAAGCCGGCAGGGCGCCGGTAGCGGCGCCACCCACGCCTGTCACTCCGCCCAAGAGTGCCCTTCCGGAGGCCCTGCAAGACCCTGAGCCTACTCCCGGGGTCGACAACGTTACGCCATTCGCGTACGGTGATTTCACCTGGCTCAATGGCACCCCGCGCAATAAAGACACGGTCCTGGATACGAAATTCTTCACACCGGAGATCCGGTTTGATACGCATTTCATGACAGATTTCAACCAGCCGGTGGATCATACCATTGTCGGGGCAACCGAATCGTTCCGTTCCGGCGAAGTCCAGGTCGAGCAGGCCAGCGTGGGCGGGGACTTTCATTGGCAGAACGTTCGCGGCCGCATACTGTTTATGCAGGGCTTGTTTGCCACCACCACGCCACGCAATGATGCCAGCGCCGGCGTAGGCCAATGGGACCTCCGCGACGCCTACAAGTATGTTTCGGAAGCGTATGGCGGGTACCACTTCAACGTCAATCACGGACTGAATGTCGACGCGGGAATCTTCGTGTCGTACATCGGCCTGTTCAGTTACTATAACTTTGATAACTGGACTTACCAGCCGTCGTATGTGTCCTCGAACACGCCTTGGTTTTTCAACGGCGTGCGCGTTCAATGGTTCCCCACTAATAAATTGAAAATTGAACCCTGGTTCATCAATGGATGGCAATCCTACGCCAGATATAACGGCCATCAGGGTCTTGGAGGACAGCTCCTCTGGATGCCAAAAGAATGGTTTAAGCTCGTCGCGAACCAGTACGGCTACGGACAGGATAACCTGGGTCTTCCGCACACCGAACGTATTCACACGGATGATAGCATTGAGGTCCGATACTTCAACAAGCCGGAGAGCACCGGTCTTTCGAAGATGGCATTCTCTCTTACGGCAGATGCGGGGTGCCAGTATGGCGGTGGAATTCAGTGCACCGGGGCGCCGAGCAAAAATAAATCATCCTTTGTGGGCTGGATGCTCTACGACCGGCTGTGGTTCCACAAGGACCTGTACGCCATCACGTTCGGCGGCGGAGAGATGAGTAACTGGGGACGGTATCTGACTTTGCTGCCGCCCATCGATGGGGCCGACGCTATATCGGGTTCGGTTTATTTTCCGGAAGGCCCCGGCATGCGAGCCCATATGTGGGACAGCACCGTTACTTTCCAGTGGATGCCCAGACAGTACATTACCTGGTGGATCGAGACCGGCTATCGCCACTCGGACATCCCATACTTCGCCGGGCGGGGCGGGGTCACGCCTCCGGGCGGGAATAACGGCGCTCCTCAATACTACACGTGCATGTCGGGCGCCTCATCGGGAACCGCGACCCTGTCTGCGGCACAAACTGCTTGCGGTGGACCCGGCAGTGTGTGGTTCCCGGACCTTCGCCGCAGTGAAGCGAAGGTTTCTATCGGCGTGATGGTGAAGTTCTAGCACGGCACGTGCGTGAGTAATGACAGAGCAGCGCTCCGGGTGGAAGCTGGATCGCTGCTCTGGTTTGTTAAGGTGGCAGATGCGTAGTTTCCTGGTGCAATCGCTCTTTTTGGTGGTAACCGCGGCTCACCTTATGGCTGCGGAACCCGCTTGGAAGAGCAAGCCGGCCGCCCAGTGGACCGAAGAGGATGCCAAGCAACTCCTCACCGCCTCACCTTGGGCGAGGCGGGTCACCGCTGTGATTACGCGCCGGCTGACGGAGGAACAACTCAGGGAAGGGGGGCAAATGGGCCAGCCCCGCGGCATCGGCAACGAAGGGGTGGACCCGAAGGGCAGCGGGCCAAAAGTATCCCCGAATGTCTTCACAGGACCCGGAGGCGAGGACCGCAGCGCCCGGTCTCTTCCCCAATCCATTACGTTGAAATTGCGTTGGGAGAGCGCTCTCCCGGTTCGGCTCGCGGAGCTGAAATCACACGAACTCGAGCCTCCCACGCTGGAGGGTGACGGCTACCGCATCGCCGTCTACGGCGTTCCCGGCGGCGACTTCAAAGGCGATCCCAAGAAATTGGGGGAGCCCCTGAAGGATCTGGCCGCTTTGAAGCGCGAGGGGAAAAAGGATGTGAGGCCGGTCAGGGTTGAAGTGTTCCAGCGGGAAGATGGCTTGGTGGTCGTCTACCTGTTTCCCTTGTCCGCGGAAATCACCACGAAAGACCGGCGAATTCAATTCGAGGCGCACATCGGCCGGATTGTTTTCGCCCAGGATTTCGAGCTGAGTGAAATGGAGTTTATGGGCAAACTAGAACTCTGACGTTTGTCCAGTCATGGTCGATTCTGAGTCGGGTCATTCTTATGCTTGGGTTGAACAGGGCAACGATGTTGCTGCCCCGTGAGCGACTCACGAAGGTCGCGCATTCCGGTACCCGGACTAACTGGGTTTGGGGTCTGCCTTCTCGACTGAAGGCCGGGATTGGATGGGCGGTGCCTAGCGGCCTCGCTCTCGCCGGCCTGATTGCCTGCACCTGGCTATCCTTTCATTTCGGCCAAAGTTTTGCATTCACCGGATTTCTCTATCTCATCCTGGTGGTATTGACAGCATTGTACGGCGGATTCTGGCAGGCTACCTGGATCTCAGTCGCCGCTGCGGCCTGCCTGAATTACTTTTTTGTTCCGCCCATATTTAGCTTCGCAAATAGTCCGGCAAACTGGGTTGCGCTCGGCGCTTTTGAGTTCACGGCTTTAGTGATCAGCCGATTGTCACTTCGCGCCCAGACGCAAGCGGCAGAAGCCATTGCCGGGCGGCGCGACATGGAGCGGCTCTATGAAACGTCGCGACGAATCCTGCTTTTGGACAGCTCTGGGGACGACCTGGGAAATCAGATTACCTCGCTGATCCGGGAAATCTTTGAGCTCAACGCCGTTCAATTGTTCGACGCCCTGTCGGCCACAACCTATGAAAGCGGCGCCAGTCCCGTGGGTGCTAAACAACTGACGCGGGACGCCTATTTCCTGGCCGCCGACTGCTTCCATCCGGGAACGAGAAGCTGGTATTGCGTTCTCCGGCTGGGCACCCGGGCGGTGGGCGGTTTAGCGTTACACGATACTGCGATGAACAAGCTGGCTGCTACCGCGCTAGCGTCGCTTTGTGGAATCGCGCTGGAGCGCTTGAGAGCGCGGCAGAGAGAATCTCACGCACAGGCGGCCCGCGAGGCGGAGCAACTGCGCGCGGCCGTTCTCGACGCTCTGGCGCATCAATTCAAGACGCCCTTGGCGATCGCCAGGACCGCCAGCTCCGGCCTTTTAGCCATCGGCGGTCTGTCCGAACTGCAAACGGACCTCGTCACCTCGATAGACCAACAAGCCGCGAAGCTCGATCATCTGGCCTCGCGCCTTCTGACCGCGGCAAGGCTGGAAGCAGCGGAGTTCAAGCCGCAGCGGGAACCGCTTCTGTTTTCCCGCCTTATCCACGTCGCGATCCAAAAACTCGATCAAGAAGTGGACCGGGAGCGGTTTCACGTTTCTGTGCCCAGGCGGGAGGTCCCTGTATTGGCGGACCCGGAATTAATCGTGACCTCCATTGTCCAGCTTGTCAATAACGCCATCCAATACTCGGAACCGGGATCGCCGATCGATGTCGCGTTTGTGGTCAAGAACGATAGGGTGATTCTCAAAGTACTGAGTAAGGGATTAGTAGTCCAGGCGGATGAACGCGAACGCATTTTTGAGCGTTTCTATCGAGCGCCTGAGACCAAGAACGTGCCTGCCGGCACCGGGCTGGGACTTTCGATTGTCAAGAAGATTGTTGAGGCTCACCACGGAACCGTGTGGGCTGAAGGGCACGAGGATTACGGAACGTCGTTTTCTATTTCTCTGCCTGCAGCGATTGCAGCTTAGTTCATTTATGGGCCCTGCCATCGGAAACATTCTTATTACGGACGACGACCCCGAGTTGAGACGGGTGCTAAAGAGGACGTTAGACGCCTTAGGTTTTCAAGTCGCCGAATCTCCCAATGGAGAGCAGGCTCTTAAGGAAGTAGACTCTTGCCGATATGACGCGGTCCTCATGGATGTCAACATGCCGGGCATGGGCGGGATTGAAGCCTGCCGGGCCATTCGAAAAAAAGCTCCACGCCTGCAAATCCTGATGCTGACCGTTCGAGACATGGAGACCGAGAAGATTGCGGCGTTCGATGCAGGAGCTGACGACTACATTACGAAGCCTTTTTCCATCCCGGAGTTGACGGCAAGGTTACGATCCGCGGTTCGGCGCTCCACCACGGCCTCGTTTGCTACGGAAATGCCGATCGTCATCGGCGCCATCGAACTCGATCCCGCACGCCGGATCGTAACCAAAGCGGGCGCCGTCTTGCGCCTGACGCCTAAGGAGTTCGACCTGCTCTACTACTTGATGAGCCACGCGGGGATACCCATCAGTCACACCAAGCTACTGCAAGCGGTGTGGGGCGCCGAATATGGGCAGGAATTGGAGTACCTGCGGACGTTCGTGCACCAGTTGCGCAGGAAACTCGAAGACGATCTGTCCGCTCCCGAGTACCTGCTCACAGAACTACACTTTGGCTATCGTTTTCGGCCGGCGGACTGACATAAGCGTTCACTGGAGGAGTCAATCATGTTGAAGCGACACGACAGAATACTGGCCACCTCGGTCTTGGCAGCATTGCTTGCGGCTGGAGCAATAGTAGGAACTACCTTTGCACAAAGGGCAGCAGTTCCAAAGCCGCAGGATAAACTAGCAATCGGGGAGGAGGAGGTCAAACAGTTGTTGCTCCTCATGGACACGGACAAGAATGGCAAAGTCTCCAAGCAAGAGTTCATGAAATTCATGGGAGCAGAGTTCGAAAGACTGGATAAAGACAAGAATGGAGAACTCGATGTCAAAAAACTAACGCAATCGAAACTGCAGGCAAGGAAGGTTCCGGCCGCAGAAGTCAAATAACGGGAGAGGTGATCCGGTCCGTTCCTGGTGGTTGCTACCAGGCCGCTTTTATTGAACGCACGTTTGAGGTGTTAGGCTCAAGGTCTCGTGTCTCAACGGCAGTCCTGGCACCAAAACGCCGCATCGTAACTATCAGTAGCTTCCCTAAGTAGTGCTTTGCTATCATTCTGGCGCGCTACAATCGGACACGCCAAACAACCGCACTAGTCAAAATCCGATCAAGCAATAAGTAGTACTTATGGGCGTTATAGTGTTTATTGATTCCGGTCTTTATGCCATCCTTATATCTCGTAACCTATGCTAGTCGAAGCGTAGTTTCTGATTGGAGTTACCTATGAAAGGCAAGTTGCACGTTATTGGGGTTCTGCTTCTGTC
>Ga0187819_10000546_pt1 | contig 18814 bp, 9 predicted proteins | sample NC_wetland_sal_i_15_FD_132411 | JGI IMG/M metagenome (GOLD analysis project Ga0187819, IMG submission 132411) | Wetland sediment microbial communities from Neuse River Estuary, North Carolina, USA - SO4_4 | ecosystem: Environmental > Aquatic > Freshwater > Wetlands > Sediment | place: USA: North...
AGGGTTACACTGCTCATGCTCAGCGAGTCCGACGGCGCGGGGACCGTGAAGATGGCTTTTCGCGCGCTCACCTTCTGCGACGGCATATCCAGCACGGCAGTCTCCAGGGTGTAACGGCCCGGACCCAGGCTGACGCCTTCGTTATAGATGAAGTGGCTGGACGCTTTATAGGCCGCCAGTTTGTCCGGCGTCACCCGCATCGGAACCTCTTGACGCAGCTTCTTCACCACCTGGCCGTCAGCGTCCTTGACGATCGCCACGTAGGCCAGCTTTCCGTCAAAATAACCCGCCTGCTTGTTCTCTTCAAAAGTGAGGCCCCCAACCGGGATGTCCACCACCACTTCGCACACCGTGCCGCTCGAAGAGCGAAAATGCATGGCCGCGGACTGGAAGCCGAAGTCGTTTTTGAGAGGCTGGGCGTCCAGCGCCTGAAGCAGCGGTACCTCATAAGCAGCAAGTAAGGGTGCTCCCTGCGTGAGATTCGGCGGTAACGCGAAATAGCCGGCGCGCGATTGCACCCGCAGGTTCGCGACATCTGTCTTGACCGCTACCTTGCGAAACTTACCGTCGTATTTCTCAATCTGCGGGTCGTACGTGATTTCGTAATAGCTCTGCGCGTCTTCGCTAACCTTCCGGATCGGCGCTTTGAAGTCGTTGGTGTTGGCGATGAGCGTGCCGCCGGTCTGCTCCGCGAGCATCTTCAACGTTAGCTGTGTGTCTCTCCTGCCGGCATCCAAGGCTGAATCCGCAGCCTGCGCCTGCTCCATGGAAATCCCGGTAGTGCTGCTGGTGGCATTTAGCTTGGAAGATGCCGCGGCATCGGTCAGTGCCCCCGTGGCGTTGTCGGCTGTGTTGTAAGTGGTGAGCCCGTTGATGTCAACGCTGTAGAAACTGACATTGGCTCGGTTTGCGATGCTGATGATCTGCTTAAAGGGATCCTCGGTGGCCTGCGATATCGGGAATCCGCCTGAGAAGTACAGAATCGTTTTGCGGCCCGGCAGCCGGTACTGTTCTTTCACGAGGTCGAGCAGGGGGAACACGGACGCACGAGACCAGTCGGTGGATTCGTCGGCTTGCGCGCTCACCAGGATGGTCAGCATCAACTGAGCCATGGCGGCTGTCGCCCCGCTCGAGTTCGCGGCGCCCGGACCCGAGGCCGACGCCGCCCCGACAGAAAGCGCGTTGGCGCGTCCGGTGGCACTGGGATCGCCGCCTTGCATCGGACCGAGCATCTGTTCCAGGTCCTTGCGCACCTGGATCGTGTCGGAAGTATAGTCGTTCACTGAAGCGGTAGCGCGCGCAATGGCCTTACGCAGCAGTTGACGATCATTCGTAAAAGGCTGGATAGCCTGAAGACGGTGGTCGATGGCCATCACGGAGACGTAGACGTTCTGAGCCAGTTCTCCCTTGATCAGTTCTAGGGCCGCGTCACGCGAGAGTTTCTTTGCATTCTGATCGCCCCCTTGGAAGACCAGTGTGATCAACCGAAGCTGACGCAGCGGATCGAGCTGCGTTCTCCCACCACTCGAGCTGACCGCCTCAATTCCTTCCACCAGCCGGAACGACTTAATCGGCCGCGCTTCGCCGTTGTCCGTGACCGTGAAGTCGCTCTCCTTCAGGTCCGTAACCAGACGGCCTTTCTTGTCGCGCACCACCACATCCAGCACCGTCTCTTCAGCACGGGCCTTAAACTTCCCTTGCTCCTCGGTCGCGGTGGGCGCCGGCGCCGGTACCTGTGCCGCCAGACCCGCAGCCACGGCGGCAATGAGTAACATCAGCCTCAGCCAGGTTCTCATGTTGGTCGCTCCTTCTCTGCTCCGGATCACTGTGGATAGGGCTGGTTCTTGGCCACGATCCGGATGTTATGGTCGGTGAAACGGTGATGCGCTCCGGGGAGCTCAGTCTTAGGCATATGGCAGGTCGAACAATCTTTGCTCCCCACGGTACAGACTTTCGCCGTTGTCTTGCCCCCGGCTGCCGTGGCGCCGCCCGAATGGCAGGCTTGGCACTTCGCATCGTAATGGGCTGCCACCCGGTCCACCACGTCGTGTGGATTGTGGCAGCCCGTACAACTGATCCGCGCGTCATCCACGTCGAAACACTTGCTGTTGGTCAGCCGGTACGGCTGGAACCGCACATTGCCTACGCCGTGCGGCCCGTGCTCGGCGACGTACTCCCAGGTGCGGTGACACTCGCCGCAGAATTGTGCGCTTTCTTCTGCGCTCATACCCGTCAGCTTCTTCATCTGAGCGAGCTGGGGATCGCCTTTCTTCAGGCCCAGCAGGTGATTCTCGCTGGCCCCATGACAGCGCTCGCAGGTCACCCCGGGCAGAAGCGTGTTTTCCGATACATGGCCGCCTCTCACCGCGTCGCTCGTGTGGCACCCAAAGCACATCGCAATTTCGTGCGCACCAATGTGGCGCCCCGCGGCGTCGCGAAGACTCGACGGCTTCAACGGCTGATCCCCAATCGTGATGTCCAGCCCGTCAATTGCCTGGTAATAACTGACAAAACTCTCGTAGTATTCGCCGTCTTTTTCGAGAATGTAGGTCTGCCCCGCTTCCCCCAACCCGAAGGCGTACCGAATGGGATACGTCACCGTCTCCACACCATCCGTGACGATATAGAGGCTCTGATCATCGTGCCGCTCGATGCGGTAGTCGTACTTGCCTAGCCGCACTTTCATAAGCGGGTGGCTTTTCAACACGCTGCATTCCGCGTTGGTCTCCGCCGCGTGGGCCATCGGAGTGAGCGGCTGCGTTTTCGCCTCCGCGGCATGGCACTTGACGCATTCCCTGACGTTCCGCGAGAAATTCTCCATCGCCGGCCGGCCGCTTTTGACCTCCGTGTCTGGGCCCGCCCATGCTGCCGTGCCCGCAAAGCCCCAAACAAGCACGCCCGCCAGGAATTTCATCGCGGTTCTTTCGCCTCCGCCTGGTCCGTGGCCTGACGCAGCTTCAGGAACTCGCGCCGTTCACGAGCTGCGTCTTCCTTGCGGCCGGCCTTGGCGTACGCGGTCGCCAGCGCAATCCGCACCTGCGGGCTCCCCGGAGCCAGCTTGCGGGCCTCTTCCAGTTCCTGGATACCGCGTTGGCAGTCGAGGTCGCCTTCGGCAAGCACGCGCCCCAGCACGGCGTGCGCCGGGAACGACTGCGGTTCCAGTTCCGCTGCCTTTTGCGCGTACGGCAAAGCCTTCTGAAAGTCCTTGCGCTGAATATACTCATTGGCGATGGTCACCATAGCGGGAACGTGCGCCGGCGAAATCTCCAGTTCCTTCTTCATCTCCAGCAGTCCGTTGTTGGCATCGGCAAACATCAGGAAGCTGCCATACAGGTAATGGATATTGGGCGTTTCCGGGTATTTGTCCACCAGGATCTTGAATTCCGACCCCGCTTCCGTAGTTCGCAGCGCCGTGGCGTCGTACATCACGCGCCCTACGTCCATCACCAACTGCCGGTCTGTCGGCACCAGTTCAGACGGAAGCAACGGTTTGCGCAACGCCGCAATGCCCATGGCTTCGATAAACTTTGCGTCGTTCAGATTCCGCTGCGCAAACAAGGCCAGAATCTTCATCGCGCCTTCGTATTCCTGATTTCGGGTCAGCAGCAACGCAAGGTGAAAATTCGCCTCATCCGCGATACCCTGTTCCTGTCCCGAGCGCAGGTCCGCGGCATGGCGAAGATGCGACAGCGCCTGGTCATATTGCTTGGTTTCGAATTCCGAAAGCCCCAGCATCGCCCAGGGAGCGCCGGCGTTCGGCTGAATGGCCGCCAGGTGCCGGAAAGCGTCGCGCGCCTCGGCGAAATGATCCAGGCCGTAGTTGAGTGTTCCCAGCGACCACCATCCCTCTTCCCAGGTTGGTTTGATCGCCACGCCCTTCTTGTAAAGCGCAATCGCCGCGTCGATCCGGTTTCGCTTGCGCGCGGCTTCGGCTTGCGCCTGAATCTGCTTCACCGCGTCGGAACCCGCCACCGGAGGCTTGGTCTCCGCCGCCTCCAGACACGCAACCCCTACGCAGGCCAGACACGCGAGCAGCGGCTTGGCGCAGGCGCTCATTGGTTTGTCCGGAGCGAGCCTGCCTTGTCGTCCGCGCCCAACCGGGCTGCCGGCTCCTTGGCCTGCCGCTCCGCGGTCAGCGTTTCCACAATCTGGCGCTCGCGGTTGCCGTCGGCTTTGCGTTTCAGCCGGAAGTAGAGCGTCGAGAGAGAAACGTGGGCTTCCAGGAACTTCGGCGACTCCGAGACGATTTGCTCCAGTTCGTCGAGAGCCACCTGGTCTTTGCCCTGAGCCATTTTTACCAGCGCGATCTGATACCGGACCGCGACATCGCCAGGCCGTGATGACAGAGCGCGCTTCAAAAACTTCAGCGCCTCGTCGTACTTCTGATCCTGCTTCAGCAACAATCCGATGTGGATATTCGATTGAAAATCGTTCGGGTTGTGGGCTAATTCCTTCTCAAAGAACGCTTTGCTTTCCTCGGTGTGGCCGTTCGAAAAGAGCGCCTGGCCGCAATAAGAATTCACTTCCGGCAAATCGGGGTTCATCTCCGCGGCCTTGCGCAAGTCCTCCAGTGCGCCCGCATAATCGCGCGCCGCGAACTTGGCCGTGCCCAGCAGCATGTGCTTCTCTGCGGAGTCCGGTCCCGCCATCAACGGATTGATCACTCGCTGTGCAAGCTCCGCCTGGCCGTCGCGCGCTAACGCCGTACCCAGCACATAATCCACCGCCCGGTCGCTGGAATCGGACAGGTATACCGGCCAAAGCACATCGATGGCCTTCTTGTTCTCGCCAGTGTGCACATACGAATCCGCAAGAAGCGTTTGCACCTGCCGGTTATTCGCGTCGGCCGCGCGAACCTTCTCCAACTCCACGATCGCGTCCCCAAAGTTATCTGTCTTGTAGTACGCAAGCGCCAGGTTCAGGTGGAGTTTCGGATCGGATTTCTTCATCAGCGCGAGTTTGTATTCTTCTATCGCGCGCGCATACTTTCCGGTGGCTGCCAAGGCTGCGCCCAGGTTGGAACGAACCTCCGGAGCATCGGGATAAACATCCAGGAACAGCTCGTAATCGCGAATGGCTTCTTCCAGCTTGCCCTGCTGGTGAAGAGTGACCGCTTGCTTTAACAACTCTTGGGGAGACTGCTGATTGATTTGTCCGAACAGGAAACCTGCGGCGAAGATAGCTAACCCGAAGCGATACATCACCGAAACTCCCCAAATTTTATCATGTGGGGCCAGCCCTTCTGGGCTGCGGCCGGGCTTCCGCCCGGCCAAGGCAACGCCCCGCACGTGGTGGCGCAGGCGCTTTCGCCTGCGTTCCGCAGTCATGCAGGCCTTTTTCAGCATCCTCTGGACCACGGTAAGACCTGCGCCCGCGTTCGTAGGGGCAGAGCACTGCTCGGCCCAGTCTGCTAACCCGCTGGATCGCCGCAATTTTTTCCCATCCTCCGGCGGCATGATACAAACCTCAATGAGCCTTCCGCACTCGATCGAGGGCCGCCGTTAACTCGGCATCGTCCGGACGAAGGAGATGCGCGCGCTCCAGCACCGGCAGTGCCGCCCGGTCGTCGCCCAGAACGTAGAGCGTCGCTCCCAGCAGGTTGAGGGTATCGAAGAAGTCAGGCCGCAACGCCGCCGCCTTCTCCAGCGGCTGCCGGGCCTCCTGATATCGCTTCAACCGGAAATAGCTGAGGCCGAGATTGTGCCAGGCGTCGAAGGAACCCGGATCCACCTGTACAGCACGCCGCAGAGGATCAACGGCATCCGCGAAATGGCCGTGCTCGCCGTAAAGCTGCCCCAGCAGCACCAGCTTCTCAGGGTCGTTTTGATCCGCCAGACGGCCGCAGGCTTCCTGAATCCCGGCGCCCGCCTGGGCATCCAGCGCCGCGCTGCACGCTCGCATCCCCTCCTCGGTACGGCGCTCCGCATCCCGGTATTGGTTATAAAGCCCGTACTCCCGCTCTGCGTCCGCTTTGCGCCCCAAGCTCGCATAGAGCCGGCCTAGGCGGTAGTGGACGTGATAATCGCGCGGTGCGGCTTGGGCGGCGCGCTCCAGCCACGTCACGCCACGCGCCGGGTCGCCCGCCGACACGTAAGCCAGGCCCAAAAAGTAACAAGCGTCGCGGATTTTGGGATCGCTCGTGAGCGGACTAAGTTCCCGAATCGCACCCGCGGAATCGCCCGCGAGAAGCAGAAGCCGCCCCAGATAATAACTGACTGCATGCGACGGCCCGGCCTCCTGCCTCAGTCGTTCAAATTCGCGCCGCGAATCCTCATTTCGACCTAGTGCGAAGAGGCAGATGGCCAGTTGGTAGCGCGCCGCACGAAAGCCAGGCTCGACGTTCAGCGCCCGCTCAAACTCCGCAACCGCTTCCCCGTAAGACTGCCGTTGCATGAGCTGGTTGCCTTTGCCCAACAATGCAGCCGCGTCGTTCGCGGGAGCAGACTGAGCCAACGCCGCCACTGTGGAAACGACGATTCCTGCGAGGCACCGGATCAATACCAAACCGCCCCGCTTGCAGTATACCTCCCGCACTTTCCAGCTGAATAAAACGGGGTGACTCGCGCCACCCCGTTCTCCCCGTTTTTGTTGTCGAAGGCGTTGTCGTGGCCGAGCATTGCTCGGCCAGCTTCCCCTCCCGCCCTCAGAAGAAGAACTTCAGCACCAGTTGTATGGTACGGTTCCCGTTCAGATAATCTGCATACCCGAAATTGGGGTTCGTCAGCTTCCCGGCCGAGTTGAAGTTCAGCAGCAGGTTTCCATCGCCGCCCGCCGGGTTAAAGCTGACCAGCGGGTGATTCAGGAAGTTGTAAAACGAAGCCCGGAACTGTATCTTCTTCGCTTCCGTGATCTGGAAGTTCTTGAACAGCGAAAGGTCGCTGTTGAAGAATGTCGGTCCTTTGATGTACGGGAAGATAAATGAGCCATTCTGGCCTGGGCCGGGAATCGCAAAGCAATTGCCATTGATGAACTGATGATTGGCAAGCCCATTTCGCGGATCGCAAGTCAGAATCGGTTGCATGGTGATTTGCTCGCTGCCCGTGACTAACCCGTCGGACAGGCCCACCCCGCTGAGGCTTACGCCATTCGGAAGCGTTGTGCCGGGCAGGAAGCTCCCAGCCAAGTTAAAGTTGCTCGGGTTCACCGCCTGGAGTGGGCTGCCGCTTTGGATTTGTGTGATGCCTGAGAATTGCCATCCATTCACCACCCCGCCCACGAACTTATTTCCGTGGTAGACGCTCCCTTCCTGATATACATAGGCCGCGTTGAAAAGATGGGTTCTGTCGTTCGGCAGGACGCCGTAGTCGTTCCTGATATTGGTTGGATCGCCAACACCGTTAGTGGCATTCTCGCCGCGGATGCCCAGCGATTTACTGAAGGTGTAGTTAACCAACCAGTTGGCGTGGCCGCTCTGCTTGTTCCAACTGGCTTGCAGCGAATTGTAGTTGGAATACTCAAAGTGGCCGATCTGATTGATCGTTCCGTACAACGAGTACGGAAGCAATGCCTGGTCGTTTGGACTGTTCTGCACATGTCCCGTGGTGCCGAAGATGCCAATATTTGCTGGTTGTAACAAAGTCCCGGCCGGCAGCACGTTTAGGTATCCCGTGTCAGAGTTGTAGTTGCTGAGGTATCGGGCGCGGTTGCCCACATAAGCCACCTCCGCCGTGGAGGACCAGGGCATCCGCTCGGAAACCGTGAAGCTGTAGCTCTGCGTCATCGGCTGTTCACTATCGTTGGGGTTCAGCGTGACCACACTTCCTGGAAGCACCGCGGTTGGCGAAATGCCGGCGATGTAATTAAAGGTCTGGGGAGCTCCGGCCGCAGGACTCGGAACGCTGAAAGTGTATGAGCCTCCGGAAAGAGCCATCGCCCCGGCTTGGACGTTTTGCTCATCATGGTAACGGTACATACCAAAACCGCCGCGCAACACGGTCCTGCCGCTGCCGAAGATGTCCCACGCAAATCCTAAGCGCGGGTTGTAGAAGAGGGGCCGGCCCAAGGCGCCACTCAATGGAATCGAGGCGTCTTTGGCGTGCCACTCAAAGCCCGTGAGCGCTGTCCCGAGCGCGGTGGACTGGTAAGCGCTCGGAACAAAAACCGCCGCGCCCTTGCCGCTCTCATCCACCCACGGACCGAGGTGGTCAAAACGCAAGCCGTAGTCCAAGGTGAACCGCCGGCTGATCTTCCACGAATCCATGGCGTAGAAAGATGCCGTGTTGAAGTGCATCCGGATCACCGGATCGAAGTTGGATTCCGCGTAACCGCCGGAGATGATGCCAGTCAGCATATCCGCGTAGGCATTGCCCGTAGAACCTTGGCCCCAGTTGGCGTACTGCAACTCGCCATTGACGTAGCTGTCGCTCGGCTGCTGGTTCTTGGTCCATTCATAGTAGAAGCCAAACTTTGCGGTGTGCGTTCCCCAGACCTTCGAGAGGTTGTCAGAGAAGCTCGGCAACCACTTGTCGGCGTATAGCGAACCCGTTTCGAACCCGCTCGGTTGAATCAGGTTGGCCATGCCGTCGCTCCATCCGGTAACGACAGGAATCTGGTCGTTCACCGTGTCATTGAAGATGTGCTTAAAGCTGAGACCCAGCGCCGGGGCGGTGAAGTTTGACAGGTTTGGAATGGTGAACGGCACCCACAAATTCGTGTACGTGAACAGGGCTTCGTTGGTCAGAGTCGGGCCGAAAACCTTAGTCAGGTTCACCACGACCGACTCGGAGGAATTGCCCTGGGCGAGCGGAGTTGGATACGGCACCGCCGGGTTGGTTCCCCACCATGCGGTGCTGTTGTCGTGGTTCAGGTCATGCTGCGTGTTGAAGCTGACGAACAGCTTCGTGTTGTCATTGATGCTCCAGTCCACGCGCGGCCGTAATTGCCACATGTTGTCCGAGTGGGTGGTCGAATAGATGTAGTTGTAGCCATTGTTGAGTTTGGGATCAACGTTAGCCTGGGGCATTAACTTTGCGAACATGGCCACTCCGATTGAATTGAACTGGGAAGGTGGAATGATCCCGTTGACGCCGATATTCTTGTTCGCAGTGGCCGGCCCCAGCGAGCCTCCCTGGGCCCCCAGAGTGCTACCGAAATAGGCATTGATGCTGGCTGCGCTGAAATCGCCGGTGCGTTCAAAGGAAGTTGGCACCACCGAATTGAACACGTCGTGGCTCAAATCCTGGACCTGCTGTTTGTAGTACTCGTAGGCCACGAAGAAAAACAGCTTGTCGTGGTTTTTGTTAAAATGCGTCCCCGGTATGAGCACCGGTCCGCCGAAATTGGCCCCAGGATAGTAAAAGTTGGTGTCCGGCTTGGGGGCAACTTTCTGGCCCGTCAACGGATTCGTTCCTTCGCTGTTGTTAAAGGCGTTGGTAGCGTCCATGACACCGTTGCGGGCATAGAGATAGGCTTCTCCGTGGAACTGGTTGCCCCCGGATTTTCCAACCGAGGAGATGACCACCGGGCCCTTCGCATTGTCCGCGCCGAAATTGGACGTCAACACCTTCATTTCCGACGTCATATCCACCACGGTGTTGACCGATTGGCCGCAGTTGCAGCCGGGATCGATGGTGTGCGCGCCATCGGACGTAATGTCGAGTGCCGCCGTGCGCAGGCCGTTCGGCGAGAAGCTGCCCACTGGACCCTGACCGGTGTTTTGAACCTGCGGGTTAAAGCTGGCCGCGTTTACGTTGCCGCCCGTCATGGCAAACCCCGGCAGGATCTTGATGAACTCCGCTGCGTTCTGCCCGACAATAGCGATATCCTGCAATTGTTTCTGGGCGATAACGGTAGATTTTTCGCCCGAATCGATCGGCGTCAACGACTCTATGGTGCCCGAAACCGTGACCACCTCGGTCGCGGCTCCCACTTGGAGGGCGATATTCGACAGGTTGCGTTTGTCGCCTGGGTCGAAATGAACGCCCTTCTGCTCGTACGCCTGGAAGCCCTGCGCCGTGATCGTGACCGTGTAGTCGCCTGATTGAACCGCGTTGATGGAGAAGAATCCGTCATTGTTCGACACCGTGCGGCGCTCATCACCGCTCGAGTCGTTCTTCATGACTACGGTCGCGCCAGGAACCACGGCGCCGCTCTGATCAGCGACGGTTCCGGTCAGCGTTCCGGCCGCATTTTGTGCTTTCAGCGAAACACCCGACAGGCAGAGGTAACTGCAAATCATTACGAGCGGCAGCAAAGCCGTTCGATAATCGTTGCGTCGCACTTGGACCATGAGACTCCCCCAAACAAAGCAATAGTCGGTAAACTCGATTGAGTATAGGGAGTGTAGTGTAATCTGTGTAGTTACCGCCCGTTACCCAGCCGTTTACGTTCTCCCAGGCCCGAAAGTCCGTTTTTTCTTAAACGTACAAATGTTACATACTAGGAAACCACTAGTGTGCTAAAATAACCCGCACACATGGGGAATGTACCGACGGTTACCTCGCTGGTGGAGCGCGAGAAAGCCGAAGTCGAGTGCGCTTTGGGGTCTGCAGTTTTTGTTCGTTCCCCTCGTCTTGCCCGCCTGTTGAAATACCTGTGTGAAAAATATTTCGCCGGCGAAGCTGACCGGATTAAGGAATACAACATCGCGGTCGATGTGTTGGACCGGCCAGCGAGCTTCGATCCGAGCGAGGACGCCATCGCCCGCGTCGAGGTCCACCGCCTTCGGAAGAAGCTCCGCGAATATTACGAGACCGAAGGTTCCGATCACCCCCTGCACATTGTGATTCCGTCGGGGCGCTATGTGCCCGTGTTCCTTTCCGCCGAAGCCGCGTCGGACCCGGACGCGATCGTGGTGAATGGCACTGACACGGTACAAGTCGTTCCACGCCATACGGTTAAAGCGGAACCCTCCACCCGGCCGTTTTGGCAGCGACCCTGGGTGCCGGCGCTCGGTCTGGGGATTTGCGCGGCGGTTGTCTTCTGGGTGGCGGAAACCCGGCACTCGGAGCTTCCGCGACCAGTTGCAAGTTCCGGGCTGAGCGCAGCGATTACGCCGCCTGCACCGACGGTTCCACCCCTGGCAGGTGTCGTAACCCCCGGCGTCCTTATTCTCTGCGGCCAGCGAAAACCTCACACCGACCGCTGGGGACGCTTGTGGTCCGGGGACGAGTATTTTGAAGGTGGAGACTACTGGCAGCGCCCGCCTATGTATCTGGCCCGCACTTTTGACCCGTCGCTTTATCAAGGCGCGCGTGTGGGTAATTTCAGCTATCAAATTCCTTTGGAACCAGGTACCTACGAGCTACACCTGTATTTTGCCGAGACCACCTTCGGGCCTCCGAACAGCGGCGGCGAGAACAGCCGGATGTTTCACGTGGCCGTGGACCGTAAGGGTAGGATACTGAGCGAGTTCGACGTCATTTCCGACGCCGGAGGGCCGGGCATCGTCGACGAAAGGGTTTTCAAGGATATGTCACCGGGGCCGGACGGACTGCTGCGCATCCGGTTTATGACGGTAAATTACCAGTCGATGGTGAGCGCGATTGCGGTGGAGCCGGCGCGGCCTCACCGGTTGAATCCGGTTCGGATCGTGGCCCAGGACCGGTCTTACACGGATGCGCGGGGGCATGTTTGGCTTCCTGACAATTATTGGATGGGCGGGCAGCCTGGGGCTCATTCAGCAACCATTGAAGGAACCGAGGATCGCGAGCTTTATAGCACGGAGCGTTACGGCAACTTCAGTTACGCGATTCCGGTGGATGAGGGCGAGTATGCGGTTACGCTGCACTTCGCCGAAACCTATTGGGGCCGCGAGAACGCCGGAGGCGGTGGTGTAGGCACCCGGATATTCGACGTGTTTTGCAACGGTGTGGCCCTCCTCCGTAACCTGGACATCTACAAAGAAATCGGCCCCGACCGGGCCCTCTTAAAGACTTTCCACCACTTGAAGCCCAACGCACAGGGCAAACTTCTGCTGTCGTTCGTGCCGGTGCACAATTTCGCCCTCGTCAACGCCATCGAGGTCGAGGATGAAACTAACGACGGGGCGCCGGCCAAGGCTCGGAAGTGAGCGGACGGCGTAATAGCTTACTCGCGCGTTCGAAAGATGAATTTCAGGAAGATAGAGCGGCCATCCTGCTGAATCAAGTCCTGGAACAGGCCGGAGCTGACCGGGTCGTAGTAGGTCCGGTTGAAAAGGTTCCGCACACCGAACTGGACGTCGAAGTCGGGGTGGAGACGCATGGTAGTCAGCGTGAAGTCTGCAAGCCAGTATGACGGAACCAGCCCGGGCCCCATGGCTTCGCGGGAGCTGAGATACTGGATGGCCATGGCGGCGCGCAGCTTGTTTTTGGCCAGCGGCATAGCGCCGCGCAGCTTGCCCACACCTTCCGGTGAATTGGTGAGGGGCTGGCCGTGGGCTTCGGTAGTCCTCTGCACAGCAAAGCTAGCGGTGATTTCGGCATGGTCCCTCAGCCTGGCGGTCAGCTCCGTTTCCACGCCGTTGGAGTGAGCCTGCTCAATATTCTGGTATTGTGCCAGGCCATCGGCCAAGGCCACGTCGGCGATCAGGTTGGAAAGCTGGTAGTGGTAGGCACTTACGAGTCCGCTCAGTCTGGCGGAGAAGCGGCGCTCCGCGGCGACTTCGAACGTGTCGGCCCGCTCCGGGTTCAAGGCCGGGTTGCCCGTCTGAAAAATGCCATTACCATAGTACATTTCGTAAGCGCTGGGGTTGCGAAAGGCGCGGCCGAAAAGGAACTTGTAGCTGGATTTCTCCGATGGCTGGTAGATCAGGGCCGCGCGCGGCGAGAAGAAACGCGTGTGATTCTTCGAGTCATCGAACCGCAGTCCGAGATAGGCGTTCCAGGCCGGGGAGAGCCGCCACTGTTGCTGGGCAAAGAATCCGTAGTCGACGTCGGGGTGGTCCACGTTCAAAACACCTTCCGGCTGCGGAGTGACGATGTAGAGCTGCTGCACGGCGCGGATGTCGGCGTTTACCTCACCGCCCACCGTCAACACGCCCACGCTCGGGATGGTGAAGTCGTATGCCAGTTGCGAGCCCACCCAGTCGCCCATAGCACGGTCTCGGGTACTGCTGGGCTGATTCCACAACAGGGCGTCGAAGCGCGCTCGGAAGCGGTACTGGTCATAGTAAATCCGCCAGCGCATCTTGCGGGTGGCCGAGAGATCACGCGAGTAAGCCGCCTCGAAGAAACCACGGGCATCCAGGATGCTGTTCCCCGGATCGCCGAAAATGAGGTCCGACCATCCCGTGGGGATCTGCTTCTGGCGCGAGCCCAGAAATCCCGTAAAACTCCAGTTGTGCCAGATCAGGTTGGCGAAGGTGTGATAGCCGCGCTCACCGTCCGCGCCGCGCGACCAGCCGAAGTTGGTCTGCGGGCTGTTGAATTCCGGAAAATAGAGCGACTGGCCGGCGTTGTTGAAGACCGAAGCCGAAATGAGCAGATTGGCGCCGCCGCCCAGATGCAGGCCGGAGGAAAGCTCCAGCTTCTTCTCGCCAGAACCCCCGGTTTCCGTGCTGGCGCGCAGGGTTCGGGCCTCCACGGGTGATTTCGTTACGATGTTGATGGTAGCGAAGATTCCATTGGTGCCGTATAGCGCCGAAGACGGGCCGCGGACGATTTCAATGCGCTCGACGAGGTCCATGTCCAGGTCGAAATCCTGTCCGAAAAAGCTGTTGGAGCTGTACACGTTGTCGGTAAGATTGTGGCCGTTGAGCATCACCAGGAAGCGCGTGTTGTAATCGCCCGGCAGGGAGAAGCCGCGCACCCCGGCATAATGGTAGGCGCGATCGTAGGTCACGTAGAATCCGCGGACCGCCGCCAGCACCTCTCCCAACGTCCGCCAACCATAGGTGCGGATGTCTTGTGCGGTTATGACCGTGACGCTGGCGGGAGCCTCCTGAAGCGTCTGGGTGTGGAGCGTGGCCGCTTCCACCACCGGTAGCGACTCAAACAGGACCGATTCCGGCGAGCCGCTGTTCTCTGGGTCAGGCGTTGGCGGCTGCTGTGCGTGAAGGCGCGACGCCAGCAGGAAAACTGCCAACGCGCAGAAAGCGAACGCAGATTGGACGCTGGGTCGAAGCATGACCGCCGGCATGGGTTCTATCGGCGGATGTACGAAGGATCTATAGCTGGTGCGTACGCCGAGCGAGCCAGGATGGGTAAAACCAGTGCCCTCCGGCGCTTAGAGCACGGCCAACTGCCGGGCGGGCTCGCCCGTGAGGTGGTCCTAAACCTGCAGGACGTCGCCTTCCTTCGCGACCATTTTGTAGAGAACCGGGCTGACCACCCGCCCGAGGAATAGCCGCGAGATGAGCCCGGCGACGATCACAATGGCAAAGGGCCGCTGAGTGTCAGAGCCGATGCCACGGGAGAGCGCGGCAGGCAGCAGCCCGAGGCACGCCACCAGCGCTGTCATCATAATGGGGCGCAAGCGGACCATAGATGCCTCATACGTGGCGTCTTGGATGTTGTCCCCACCCAAGCGCAGCTTGTTGATGTAGGAGACATCGATCACGGCCGTCTCCACCGACACACCCATCAGAACGAGCAGGCCGAGGACGGAAGAGACGCTGAACGGGGTGCCGGTCAGCTTGAGAGCGAGCAGCGCTCCCACAGGCTCTGTCAACACAACACTCAGTAAGACGATGAGCGGGAATTTGAAATTTCCGTAGAGTGCGAAGAGGATCAACAAAATCAGCATGACGGTGACGGGTCCGATCACACTCAGTTGACTCTTGGCGGCAAGGAACTCGCTATATTCCCCACCCCACTCCATGCGGTAACCCTGAGGCAGAGTAACCGCCTTGGCGACGGCCTTTTGACCGTCGTCCACCGCACGAGCCAGGTCGCGTCCGACAATACTGTATTGAATGCCGATATAACGCGAGTTGTTCTCGCGGTAGATAAACGAGGCGCCGTTACCCTGGCTGATGGTGGCAAGCTGGCTGAGTGGAATTTGCTGCCCATTGGGAGTGCCGACCAGCAAATTGGAGATCTGCTGTGCGCCTTCGCGAAATTCCGGTTTCATGCGTACAACCAAATCAAAGAGTTTTTCGCCCTGGATTACCTGCGTAGCCGCCTGGCCTCCGACGCCCGCCTGGACGACGGCCTCCACGTCGGCAACGTTGATTCCGTAACGCGCGATTTTTTCGCGATCCACATCCACCAGCAGGCTGGGCTGACCCAGTTCGCGGACGACCGTCAGCTCCGTAAACCCAGGAACGCGCTGCAGCGTTCCCTTGATCTTGAGGGCGGCGTCCTGCAGAACGTTCAGGTCGGGGCCATAAACCTTGACGGCCAGCGCACTCTTTAACCCTGTCAGCGCTTCATCCACCGCGTCCTCGGCCGGCTGCGTGAAATTAAAGATGATGCCGGGATAGGCGTTCAACTTGTGGCGGATCGAATCGGTCAACTCTTCCTTGGTGTGAATCGCTCCCTGCCAGGCGGGATCCTTGTAAGGCTTCAATCCGACATAGAACTCGACGTTAAAGAAGCCGGTGGGGTCGGTACCATCGTCCGGACGGCCAAGCTCGGAACCCACCACCGTGACCTGTGGGTATGACATGAGAAGATGACGAATCTGGGGACTGATCTCGCTGGCTTCTTCAAAGGAGATGGTGTAAGGCATGGTGGCGCGCACCCAGAGCGCGCCTTCATCGAGGTGCGGCATAAACTCGCCGCCGATGTAGGGAGCCAGCAGGAGTGTGGCGCCAAAAATGGCGGTTGCGGCGATCATGGTGATCCAGGGATGGTTCAGGCACCAGCTCAGTTCTGCTCCGTACTCGCGCTTCACCCATTCGTAAGCGCGGTTGGTCTTTTCGACGACTCCCTTCCTGAACGCCCAAGAACACAACACGGGAACCAATGTCAAGGTCAGAATGAGCGCACCGATCAAGGCGAAAGACATGGTATCCGCCATGGGGTGGAAGAGCAGGCCGGAGGGGCCTTGGAGCACGTAGATCGGCAAATAACCTGCGATGATGACGGCGACCGAATAGAAGATGGGCCGGTCCACGTCCCGGGCGGCTGCCACGATGACCCCAGTGAGGTTATAAGCCTCTTCACGCCGGATATGCAACTCGCGATAGATGTTTTCCACCATGACGACGGTGCCGTCGATGATGATGCCGAAGTCAATGGCGCCAATGGAGAGCAGGTTGGCGGGAATGTTCCGGGCGTGCAGGATGATGAAGGCGAACAGCAAGGCCAGTGGAATGGTGAGCGCCGTGATGATAGCGGCGCGCGCGCTCGCCAGGAAAAAGATGAGTACGATCAGAACCAGAATCATTCCGCGGAGCAGGTTGTCTTCAACAGTGTCCACGGTCAGCTTCACCAGGTCGCTGCGATCGTAGTAGGGGCGAATCTGGACGTCGGGTGGCAACTGCCGGTTCAACTCCTCGGTTTTCGCCTCGACCCCTTTCAGGACGTTCTGCGTCTGCTCGCCGCGGCGCATCAGGATGACGCCTTCGACGGCATCGGGATTGTCCTTCTTGCGATCCTCAAAGCCGAACTCGCCCAGACGCGGCGCGTGGCCGATCACCACCTCGCCCACGTCTTTCACGCGCACGGGCGCGCCGTTGTTGCTGTTCAGCACGATGTTCTCGATGTCTTTGCGATCGCGCAGCAGACCGATGCCGCGCACGTAATAGAACTGGCCGCCTTTCGAGTAGAAGCCGCCGCCGGTGTTGCCGTTATTGGCTGAGAGCGACTGCATCACGCCCGGAACGGTAAGGTGGTACCCATAGAGGCGCGCGGGGTCGAGCAGCACTTGATATTGCATGACGGTTCCGCCAAACCCGGAGTCATCCGCCACGCCGGGCACGGATCTGTAGGCGCGCTCCAGCACCCAGTCTTCAATGGTCTTCAGGTCTTGCGGAGAGCGGTCGGGGCTTTCAATTATGTAGCGGTAGACCAGACCGCTGGGGCTGAAAAGGGGCGAGAGGGTCGGGGTGACGCCGCCGGGGACGTTGGCCTGGGCCAGCCGCTCGAAAACTACCTGGCGTGCAAAATAGTTGTCCGTGTCTTCCTGGAAAGTCAGGATGACATCGGAAAGGCCGTAGAGGGAAATGGACCGCATGAACGTCAGTTGCGGCACTCCGTTCATCTCGACTTCGATGGGCAGAGTAACCAGGCGTTCGATTTCCTCCGATGCGTGGCCCTCCCACTGGGTGATGATCTCCACCATGGGAGGCGAGAGGTCCGGATAGGCGTCCACCGGCATGCGGCTGAAAGAGACGGCGCCGATCACCGCGATGAGCGCGGTCAACATCAGCACGAGGAACCGCTGGTCCAACGCGAATTGAACGATGCGGTGGATCATGGGAAACTATCGCTGCAACGAATTCGCAAACTGCAGGAACAGACTGCCATCCGCCGCGACTTTTTCGCCTGGCTGGAGCCCGCTTAGGATTTGCGTCCTGCCGTTGAGGCTCTCCCCCACGGAAACCATCCGCTGGCTGAATTCATTGGGCTTGGCCGGGTCCTCGACCACGTAGACGAAGGGCTCGTTTTCAGCCGTGCGCAGGATGGCGGCGTCGGGCACGGTCAGCGCGTTGGGGATGACGCCTGCTTGCACGATGGCCGTCACATACTGATCCTTTTTGAGCTTTCCTCCCGGATTCTTGGTCTCGATGCGCACCTGCAGGGTGCGAGAGGTGGCGTCCAGTGCTGGGGAAATAAACGAAATCTTCCCGTGAAACGTGGTCGCATAAGCGTCCGTTTGGATCTGGACCGCATCGCCCAGGTGCACAAAACCCAGGTCGTGCTCATACACATTGGCGAGCACCCACACGGTGTTCATATTGGAAATGGTGAACACCTGGGTCGCGCCGGCCTGGAGCACCTGTCCGGGAGACGCGAGGCGCTCCACCACCACACCAGCAATAGGCGCAAACACTGCGATTTCGGGGGAGACCGGATTCTTGACGACTTGCTCCGGGTTCAGTCCCAGAACTTGCAGCGCTTGATCGGCGGCCTGCAAATCGGCCTGCGCCTGATTGCGCGTGGCTTCAGCCTGCTCCAGATCGGCCAGGGCGCGCGCGCCACGCTCGTACAGTACCTGCGAACGAGTGTAGAGCTTCAGCGCCAACTGGTAAGCGTCGCGGGCTTTCATGAAGTTGGTGCGCAGTTGGGCGTAATCCGGGCTGCTCACATAGAGCATGGGCTGGCCCACGCTCACCTCCTGCCCAGGAGAAACGAGAATCCGCGCCACAGGGCCGCCGACTTGGGTGATGACGGGCGTGGTCTCAAAACTGTTGTAAGCGACGGCTCCGGTCAGCCGGAGGATACGAGTCAGGTTGACGGCCTGCACCGCCACCACCTCGACGTGCGCCATCTGATCCTGGGGTACAGTGAAGAGTCGCGCTTTGGACTCACTAGTCTCCGTCGTGCTGCCAGGCGCGGCGGCCTCCGGACCCCGGTTGCAGCCGGCGAGCGCGAGCGCCAGGAAAAGACCTGCGAACAGACACGCCACGTTGAAATGCGGTGCCAGGCGGTACATTATCTCCTCCCCGCCGAACTCTGTGTGCGGGACTTACGCCTATGCCTATGCAGCGCTGCACCCTTCGCAAAGCCGCTGCTTTACTTTTGCCGGTGGATCAGCGAGGTGGCGCGCGCCCTAGCGTCGCCGTAGACTTGGGATCGAGGCTGGGCCCGCATTCTTCGGCCGAAGCATGCCAGTCTGACACTACCGCTGGGCGGAGATCGAATACTTGCGTGGATTGCAGCGCAGGCAGGTGCCCGACACAACAGAGGTCGCAGTTAGATTGCATGGCCTGGGAATGATGGTGCGCAGGCGAAGCAGCAGCGGTGCTGACTGTCAGGGCGACACACACAGCCGCCAATAACACCAG
>Ga0187819_10000547_pt1 | contig 18776 bp, 15 predicted proteins | sample NC_wetland_sal_i_15_FD_132411 | JGI IMG/M metagenome (GOLD analysis project Ga0187819, IMG submission 132411) | Wetland sediment microbial communities from Neuse River Estuary, North Carolina, USA - SO4_4 | ecosystem: Environmental > Aquatic > Freshwater > Wetlands > Sediment | place: USA...
CGTAGCCGCGGCCAGCGAGGACGTGATCTTCGCGGCCGACGGGCGCGGCGGGTTCGTGGTACCCGAGTGCGCCCGGACGGTGGGCGGCATCGCGGCCTTCGTCCTGCTGCTCGGCCCGGTCGCGCGGACCAGGCTGACGCTCAGCCAGATCGACGCCAGGATCCCGGTCGCGCACATGCTCAAGCGGTCCATCCCGACGCCGTGGGCGGCCAAGGGCAGCGTGATGCGCACCGTCGTCGAGGCCGCGGGCAGCAACGAGATCGACACCACGGACGGGGTACGGGTGGTCGTGCCGGATCGCGGCTGGGTGCTCGCGCTGCCCGACCCGGCCGACGCCGTCACCCACCTCTGGGCGGAGGGTAACGACGCCGATAACGCCCAGCTGCTCATAGACGAGTGGGCTGAGGTGGTGGAGCAGGCGGGCCGTTAGGGCCCGGATCCAGGTGCTGCGTCCGGGTAAGCTGTGTCTCTTACGCGAAGATGCGAAACGCTCGAACCACGCGAAATTCGCAAATATGAGAGAATCGCGCCCACTACGGTGTGAAGGGATTCGCCCGGCGGTCATCGCCCGCCGCGAGCGGCGGGCGCATGGCTGATGCACGGCGGAGGTGAGACGGCGGTGTCGCGGAAGCGTCGCGGAGACAAGATCAAGCATGGCGGGCGCGGCCTGTTCGCGTGGCGCATGGACCGCCGAGCCTCCGCCCAGGTACCTTGGGCTGGATCACCCGATGAGCTCACCGAGGGAAGGCCGACCGGAAGCATGCCACCCATCTACTGCGCCCGGTGCGGTCGGCCCAATTCCGATGGCGCCCGGTTCTGCTCGAATTGCGGCACCCAGCTGGCCACGACCGGAGCGGTGTCGGCTGTTCCCGGGCTCGGTGCCCGCCCGGGCGAGACCACATCGACGCTGTCGCTGAACCGGTCAGACGACGCCGATTTCGGCGACGACCTGTTCCCGGACTCCGCCTCGCTCGGTGCCCTGCCGGAAGGGAGCGCGCTGCTCGTGGTCATGCGCGGCCCGAACGCGGGCAGCAGGTTCCGGCTGGATGGCGCGCTGACCACCGCGGGCAGGCACCCGGACAGCGACATCTTTCTCGATGACGTGACGGTCTCACGACGGCACGCGGAGTTCTACCGCCGCGGCGCTTTCTTCACCGTCCGGGACGTGGGCAGCCTCAACGGCACCTATGTCAACCGGGAGCGCATCGAGGAGGCGCAGCTGACCGGGGGGGACGAGGTCCAGATCGGCAAGTTCCGGCTGCTGTTCCTGACCAGCCAGAACCTTGACCCGAGAACGTCCTCGGCTAACCCTCGCGGCAGGAGCGCGCAGGACTACGCGTGAGAGACCCAGCATGAGCGAATGCCGGGGCAGCGGCAACGCCTGGACTGAGGAGCGGAGCGACGAGGGCCCGTCGGCGCAGGCGGCCAGGCGGGCATGGCGGTGCCTGAAGGCGCCCCGGAGGCTCGCGGGGGATATAGCATGAGCGATCAGCCCGCGCGCGGCCAGTTCCGAATCGGCGAGGTGCTGGCGCAGTTGCGCCCGGAATTTCCCGATATCAGCACGTCGAAGATCCGTTTCCTGGAGGCCAAGAGGCTGATCGAGCCGGCCAGGTCACGATCGGGCTACCGCCGGTTCTCGGCCGAGGACATCGATCGGCTGCGCTACATCCTCACCGTGCAGCGGGACTCCTACCTTCCGTTGCAGGTGATCAGGGAACGGCTCGCCAGCGGTGCCGGATCCGCGGGGGGTTCCGGGGGCTCAGGTGCCAGCGACGGCTCGGGACACGTGCCCGTCGACATGTCCCGGCGCCAGCTGCTCGAGGCGGCAGGAATCGACGACCAGGAGCTGACCGAACTCGAGGACTACGGCCTGATCCGCCGCGTCGGCCGGCAGTACGGCCCGGAGGCGCTCGCGGTGGCCCGCGCGGTGGCCGCGCTCCGCCAGTACGGGGTGCAGGCCCGGAACCTGCGGGCGGTCAAGGCCGCCGCCGACCGGGCGGCCAACCTGGTCGAGCAGATAGTGGCGCCGCAGCTCCGCCAGCGCGGCCCGGGGGCCAGGGACGCGGCGGCGCGGACTGCCTGGCAGATCGCGGATCTCACCTTGCGGCTGCACGCGACACTGGTCGAATCCGCGCTGGCTGAGGCCGGGCTGGCCGCCGCGCCCCGCCGCGCGAGCCGATACGAGCCAGAGCCCGTCATATCGGACCAGGTCGCGGATTCCTCCGAGCCCTCGGCGGGGGGCCTGAGGTCGGCTTCCGGACGATTACGGGTGTACCTTGGCAAAGGGAGAGGTGGCCAGCAAAGGCGCACCAGGCACGTGAGGACGGAGCTGCAGTGCGGCAGATGGAGGTCATCGGCGTCCGGGTCGAGATGCCGTCGAACAGCCCCATCGTCTTGCTCAAGGAGACGCAGGGGGATCGGTACCTGCCCATCTGGATCGGGGCGGTCGAGGCTACGGCAATCGCCTTCGCTCAGCAAGGCATGGTGTCGGTCCGGCCCCTGACGCACGATCTGTTCAAGGACGTGCTCGAGGTTCTGCACATCCAACTCCGCACGGTGAACATCACCGAGCTGCGAGACGGGATCTTCTATGCGGACCTCATCTTCTCCAACGGCGCCGAGGTGAGCGCGAGGCCGTCGGACTCGATCGCGCTGGCGCTGCGCACCGGCGCGCAGATCTTCGCCAGCGAGGAGATCCTGGACGAGGTGGGCGTGGCCATCCCGGACGAGCAGGAAGACGAAGTGGAGAAGTTCCGGGAATTCCTCGACACGATCTCCCCCGAGGACTTCGGCCGGGCCACGTGAACCGGCACGCCCCATCGGCCTCCTGCGTCCCGGTACGCTGCGGTGTCCTCCCATGAAGCCCCGCCAGGCCGGGAATGTGGCGACGCGCCGTACCGGGTCGTTGACGCAGCCACCCGGGCCGGCTTACGGTGCCAATGCCGTGGGTAGTCAGCTCCCGTGGAGGTAGGTGTGGCGGTGACCAGGGATGACAGCGACGGCGGGATGTCCGGCGCTGACGACCCACGGGGTGCGCAAGGTGCCCTCTTCGAGGCTGACGAAGCGCTCGGGATCTCTCGTACCGCCGATGGCGAGTCGGGGGACATCGGTTACCGCGGCCCGACCGCGTGCTCAGCGGCCGGGATCACCTATCGTCAGCTTGACTACTGGGCGCGCACGGGCCTGGTCGAGCCGAGCGTGCGGGCCGCTCACGGTTCCGGCTCCCAGCGCCTGTATGGCTTCCGTGACATCCTGGTGCTCAAGGTCGTGAAGCGGCTGCTCGACACCGGGATCTCGCTGCAACAGATCCGGGCCGCGGTCCAGCATCTGCGTGATCGCGGCACTGAGGACCTGGCCCAGGTCACGCTGATGAGCGATGGGGTCAGCGTCTACGAGTGCACCTCCGCGGACGAGGTGGTGGACCTGCTCCAGGGCGGCCAGGGAGTGTTTGGCATCGCGCTCGGCCGGGTCTGGCGCGAGGTCGAGGGTGACCTGGCGGTGCTGCCCGCCGTGCGGGCGGAGGACGGTTCGGTCGCCGTCGACCCCAACGGCTCTTACGGCTCCGGGTCCGCGGCCAGCCAGGACGATCTGGCCAAGCGCCGCCTCCGCCGCACCAGCTGACACCGCCGTCGACTCTTCTCCTCTCCGGCGGGTAATCGCCGGAGGCGTGATTTAAGGCCTTCTGGCCGAATCGGTCCGGGGGTGACAGTCACCGGCAGGTCTGTTTAAATGCTTCCCATCGCTGATCCGAGCGCCGGTCGAGGGGCGTTCAGCGGTCGGCGGGAGGCTGACTGTTATCGCATTCTCCGCATGGAGGGGTTTGCGCCTGAGGGGGGATCAAGTGACCAGTACGCGGTGGGATGCGCAGGGTGAGGCGCAGGCGGCGCTGCGCACCCAGCAGCTCCTGCAGCCCGAGGTGGTGCCGGGGTCTGGCCTAGACGACGATCCGATCCTGTGATGCCGATGTCCGCCGATGCCTCCCAGCTGCCGCCGCGCGATGCCCAGGACCTGTGGCTCGCTCTGACGGCCTCGCAGCTGGGCGCCGCGCACCTGGCGGCGGGCCTGCCCAACCAGGATGCCGTCGCAGCGCATCAGATCCGGCCGGACATCCTGGTCGCGGCCGTCGCCGACGGCCATGGTCACCGGCGCCATTTCCGGAGCGCCCGCGGCTCGCAGCTCGCGGTGGCCGTTGCCTGCGAGGCCGCCCAGGAACTGGCCGCGCGGCTGAACGAATTCGAGGCGGCCGGGCCGATCGAATCCGAGGCTCTGCGCAGCCTCGTGCCAGCGATCACCGGGCGATGGCGCGACGCCGTACGTGAGGATGTCGCCGCCGATCCCTTCACGGCCCAGGAAGAGGCCGCGCGCGCCAGCAGCGACGGTGCCCTGATCGCCTATGGGTCGACCCTGCTGCTGGCCATCGCGGGGCAGCGGTGGCTCGTCCTCGTCCAGATCGGCGACGGGGACATCTTGGGCATCCAGCCCGACGGACGGCCGCTGCTCCCGGTACCCCGCGACCCTTCGCTGGACGGTCAGCAGACCACGAGCCTGTGCGGACCACACGCCGAGGACGAGTTCCGCGCCGCGGTCGTGGACACCTCGACGACGGCGCTGCTCGGGGTCATGCTCGTGACCGACGGGTACGGCAACGCCCAGATGGCCGATCCGTGGACCGATGCGGTCAGCGCCGACCTGGCCGGACTGATCAACGATCGCCCCCCGGACTGGCTGGCCGGCCAGTTGCCGTTGTGGGCGAGCCGCTGCGCGTCCGCGGACGGCAGCGCCGACGACACCACGATCGCGCTTCTGATCGCGCCGTCGGCGATGGGCTGGCATCATGCCGCAGCAGAAGAACGAGAAGCCAACGAGGTGACGACCGCCGCGGCGCATCGACTGGCTGCGCCGGCCACGATGCCGGGCAGCCAGCTGGCGGTCACGAGAGAGCAGCGGCCGCCAGCGCGGCCCCGTCGGCTGCTGGTGCTCGCTGCGGTGGCGGCGGTGGTAATCGCCGCGGTGGCTGCCTTCCTGGCCATCCGTCTGAGCTCTTCGCCCGGCCCCGCGCCCACCTCGTGCCCTTCGCCGTCGGCTGGAGTCGGGAAGCACGCGGCGGTCAGCGCCACCCCCGCGGTCGCGCCACGGGCGGGCGCCGCCGGCAGCCCATGCGAGCGGGGATCGAGCCGATGACTGACGGAAATCTTCCCCTGGAGGGCAGGACGGTCTGGATGGTCCGGGCCGGCGGCACGCCCATCCTGGTGGGTGAACGGCTGGGAGAAGGCGGTCAGGGTGTCGTACACGCGACGGAACGTCGGACCCGACAACTGGGTCATGACGCCTGAGGGCGAGTCCGCCATCACGGTGGCGTCGAAGAGACGGCTCGGCGTCCGGACCATGGTCATCGACTTCGGCTCGGTGAAGGGCAGGATCAGCGTCGACTAGGCAACGCGCCCACTGAAGCCTGGGGGCAGCATGAACGAACTTCAAGTGACCTTCGACGGGCGGAGCTATACCTTCCAGCCCGGGCAGACCGTCCTCATCGGGCGCCTGTCGGACAGCAGCATCGTCATCAACGATCCGACGGTGTCACGTCGGCACGCCCAGCTGACCTGGGGGCCGGTCGGCTGGATCTTCGAGAATCTGGGCCAGGCCCGCGCCTTCGAGCACGGTCAGGAAGTCAAGCAAGTCATCGTTAGGAAGCCCGTGGAACTCTCGCTGGCCTCCCCCCAGGGGCCGGTCGTGCGCCTCGAACCCCTGGACGCGCCTGGATCGCAGGCCGCCCCCCAAGCCGGTCCGCAGGCCGCTTCGTTCGGTGCCTCGCCGGCCGGTCCCCCGCCTGGCTTCGGCCCGCCGGGAGGTCTCGGGCCGCCCGGCGGCCACGGGCCGCCGCCTGGTGGTTATGGTCCGCCGCCTGGAGGCGCTGGCTGGCCGCCCGGAGGCCCGGGCGCGTCGGCCGGCGCGGGACCACGAGCCGCCCATCCCGCGGGGATGGGAGATGAACTCGTGACGGCGTTCGAGATCCTGATCCCGGTCAAGACGTGGCTGAGGGATGCCGGCTGGCGTCAGGGCCTGCGGCTGCTCGTCATCGCGTACGCGCTGCTCCCGCTGCTGTTCCTCGCGCTCCTGTCGTCATCCTCGAGCCTGGGCGTGCCGGGCTTCGCGTACAGTCTCTACGTCGCCCCGCTGTGGGCCATCGCGTTCTGGCTCTTGCTGCGTCCCGGCCGGATAGCCGCACTAGAGATCTATGTCGGGATCGCGATCATTGTCTGGGTGACGATATGGCTGTACGCCGTGACGATCAATATCAATGATCATCTGGTGAACGCGGTGCGCAACGGTAATTTCCTCGCCGCCCTGGCTGTCGGCTACAACGAGGAGATAACGAAGGCGCTGCCGATCCTGCTGGCGGCGCTGATTCTCTTGAAATTCCGCGCCACCAAGCTGGACGTCCGGATGTGGATGTTCCTCGGCACCATATCGGGCCTTACCTTCGGCGTCCTCGAGGAGAGGCTGTACACGGAGATGGCTATCGCGCAGGTAGCCAATGCGAGTGCCGTCTCCCAGGCCGACGCGGGCGTCCTCGACTTCGCTTTCCGCGTATTCGTTGACGGATTCGAGCACGCCGTCTGGGCCGGAGTAGCGGCATTCTTCATCGGGATCGCGATAAACTACCCGAGACGCCGGTGGCAGCTCATCCTGCTCGGGGTCTCAATGGTGGCTGTGCTGCATGGGCTCAACGACTGGAGCGTGTCCACCTTCAACTCGTACTGGCCAGGGATCCTTATTCAGGCTATTTCGCTGCTGCTTTTCATCGGCTACACGATGTCGGCGTCCTCGATCGAGCGCCAGGTCCGGCGGACGCCGTTGTTCAGAGGCGACTCGATGGCCATGGACATCCTCCCGGAGCCGAAGGAGACCGGCGGCTCCTGACCGGCAGCCCACCGGCCGGAGCGCTGCCGCCGGCCACTGTGCTGACGGCGCAGCGCGATTACCGTCACCGCCAGCAGCGCGGCGGTCATGATCAGCATGGGTGAGAACCGGGCCGATCAGGTTCCCTGCCGCTGCGCCGGGAGCCGCGCCAGGCGGTTTCCCGTCGGCTGGTCAGGCCTGGCCGCCGGACCCTGACGGGTCTGCCCCTCCGCCCCCCGGTAACGCCCCGGTTGGCTACCAGGCCGCCGGCGGTTACCAGTCCCCGCCTGCTCCCGGATACTGGTCACAGCTCCCTGCGCCAGGCTTCGTGCCGACCATCAGGACAAACGGCCTGGCCATAGCACCGCTGGTGCTCGGGGTCCTGTGGCTGTTCTGGCTCGGCTCGGTGGTGGGCCTGGTGCTCGGCCTGGTGGCGCTCAAGCAGATCGGGACCCGCAAGCAGGGTGGTCGCGGGGTCGCGATCGCAGGCGTCGTGCTCAGCATCCTCTGGCTGCTGGGCCTGGTGGTGACGATCATCGTGAGTGCATCAAAAGGCTCATAAATCGTTCTAATTACCCACAAACCGGACATACCCTGCCGGGCGGTCGCAGCTGCCCATATATGACCGCGACGGATCGGCCGGTAAACCGATGAAACCCATTCCGGATAAGAACTGTATACGAATTCCGTAGCTCCGGCGGCTGGGGGCACGAGTGGGTAACGCGGTCGCTTCCGGCCCTGATACGCCTGTGCGGACTGCCCCCCTCACACTACGATCCTGATTGTCACGTGTATCAGTGGCGGGTTCGCGAGCCACCGTGACAGGTAGATGGGTAATTCTGGGCAGGGGACGGCGCTGGGGGCCGAAATGGCGACAGATGGTTCCGCGGATCGGCCGCGCGAAGAGGCGCCGACGATCGCAGTCCGCAGCCCGGTCCAGCAGGCCGCCGGCGGCAGTAGCGGTGGTGGTGACCTCACCGAGGAACTCCTGACGTCCGACTGGTGGACCGACGCTATGGTCGCAGCGGCGGGGATTCCCCTGGTGGACGTGCCCTTCGTGACGGTCGGCGGCGGCATGGGAAGCTTCGTCACCGTCGACTACCTGCGGGTCGCCGGCGTGCCGACCGACCGCATGCGAGTACTGTCCGACATCGACTTTCCGTGGCAGACATACGAATACCTGACTCGCGTGTCACAGATTCCGCGGCCGGAGCGCATCCGCTCAGATTCCGCATCGCGGCCGGATAATCTCTGGGGCTTTCCCTCCTATGCGCTGGCAGAAGCAATCCGTGACAAGACCCTGGCGCCGCTGTGGCAGGTCCTGGTCGAGCCGATCTGGGCGGACTATTACACCCCGCGCGCGGGCATGGTATTCGAGGGGCTGGAGCGCGAGTCAAAGCGGATCAGCTATGCCGACATGCTGGTTAAGGGCCAGGTCCGGATGGTGCGCCGCCGCCAAGGCGGCGGCTACTTCACGATCCTCACCCCCCCGGACGCGAAACCGGCCCGCCGCATCGCGTACCGATCCCAGTTCGTCCACCTGGCGGTCGGGTATCCAGGCCTGAAGTTCCTGCCTGAGCTGCAGGCCTTCCGGACCGAGAACCAGGACTTCTACCACGTGGTCAGCGCCTACGAGGATCACGAGCACGTCTACGACCGGCTGCGCGTGAAACCCGGGGTGGTGCTGATCCGCGGCGGCGGGATCGTTTCCTCACGGGTGCTGCAGCGCCTGATGGACGACCGAGCCAAGTACCACTTGAACACCCAGATCGTGCACCTGTTCCGCACCTTCGTCTCCGGCCCGCACGGGCCCAACCCGTGGATGCGGCGCAAGGGCGGCAACGGCTTCGCCTACCAGGGGTTCAACTACCCGAAGTCGGTATGGGGCGGACAGCTGAAGGCGAAGATGCGGCGTCTCGAAGGCGAACAGCGGGCCACCGAGTACAAGCTGATGGGCGGCACCAACACGCCGTGGCGACGGCGCTGGCAGCAGCAGATGAACCAGGGCCGGGCCGAAGGCTGGTACCGGGTGATGGCCGGCACCGTCGAAGAGATGAAGGTCCGTGACGACGGGATGGTCGTCAGCATGGTCAAGACCGGGCAAGGCCCCGGTGAGATCGCGGCCGACTTCGTCATCGACTGCACCGGCCTGGAAGCCGACGTTTCCGAGCACCGGGTGCTAGCCGACCTGCTCGAGCATGCCGGCGCCGGCCGGAACCCGGTTGGCCGCCTAGATGTCGAGCGCGACTTCGAACTCCGCGGCACGAGCAGCACGCCCGGAGTGATCTACGCCTCGGGAGCCGCCACGCTGGGCGGTTACTTCCCCGGCGTCGACACCTTCCTCGGTCTGCAGATCGCCGCTCAGGAGATCACCGACGACCTGGCTCGTCGTGGCTTCTGCCGGAAGATAGGGCCGGGCCGTTCGGTCCGGCAGTGGCTGCGCTGGGCGACCAACCGGCAGCCGTAATTCTTTTCTATGATGCCCGTGCTCCCGACAGGGATCCGATTGGAACAGGTGCTGGCGTGGTTCCTACCTTGAATGGCCGCATACAGACCAGGGTCTTCCTGCTCGCCGTGGTCGGCGGCCTCATCACCCTGATCATCGTCCCGGTCCTGCCGGGCGGCGCACCGCTCGGCGACAAGTACCGGAACGGCTTCCTGGTGCTGCTCAGCGTCGCCGTGCTCGGCGTGCTGTGGGAGCTGCTCTATACCTTCCTGATGCAATGGCGCTGGGAGAAAGACTGGCCCACGCTGTTCGGCCTGGTGGAGGGGATACCGGAAGGCGTGCTGATCTGGGTCCTGCTGAGCGCCGGCGCCATACCAGGCATCGTGGGCAAAGTCGGCGGTGCCGCCTTCCTCATTCAGTTCATCCTGGTCTGGCTGGGGGTATGGCTAGTCGCTAACGGGCCTATGCGGGTCCCGTTCATCCGGTGGCGCTTCCAGGGCGGGAGGCTGGTGTGACCGAACGCGGCATACTGCCGGGTCTGTGGCCGATCCACGGGGACGGAGTCCTGGCCCGGCAGGGAGACCTGGTTCTCCTGATCCATCCCGCGGGCGGGGCCTTCACTGACCGGCTGCTGGACCTGCTGGCTGACGCGGCCCGGGCCGGGGCGGACGGCCTTCGCTTCACCGACCTGGTCTCGGCCCAGTTCGACGCCGACGCGGCGGCCGCCGATACCGCGGCGGACCAGCCTGGCCCGGCCGCGGTCGCGTTCGGGCCTGTCGGCGGCGGAACGGCGGTCGCCGTTTACGGCACCGGATGGGCCGACGTCACCACCGCCTACGGACCGCAGCGGCTGACCGCCGGCGAGCCGTACGGCCGGCTGCGTTGCGTCCTGCCGTCCACGTTGATCAAGGTCCGGGCGGGCGTGCAGCCCGTGGTCGGCGAGGGTGAGACCGACCCCTATCTGCGCTTGGCCGACGGCGTAGTCCGGGCGGTCGCCCTGCTGTACGCTCCCGCCGAAGTCGGGCCGGAGGCGGCTGACCAACCTCGGCCTGCCGCTCCCGGCCATGGCCTCGCAGCGGACGTGAGCCCGGCCGCGCCGGCCGCAGTCCAGGCACCGCCTCCCATCCCGGCCGCGCCGCCCGCGGTCCAGGCACCGCCTCCCATCCCGGCCGCGCCGCCCGCGGTCCAGGCGCCGCCTCCCGTCCCGGCCGCGCCGGCCGCGGTCCCGGCGCCGCCTCCCGTCCCGGCCATGCCGGAGGCGATGCCCCAGCAGGTTCAGCACGTCGCCGAACCCTACGCGGACCAGGTCGCGGCACCGGAACCGGGATACTATGCCACCCAGATCGAGTCGGCCGTAGCCCCGGCGCCAGCACCCGACCCGTATGCGGTCCCGCCACCGCCGCCGCCACCAGCTCCGTATGTGGCTCAGGCCCCGCCGTCGGCACCCGACCCATATGCCGCTCAGGCCCCGCCGCTAGCACCCGACCCGTACGCCGTGCCGGCCCCGCCCGACCCGTACGCCGCCCAGGCTCCCCAGCCCGTTCCCGGCCTGGCCGGAGGGCTTCCTGACGTTGCAGCCCAGCAGGACTTCATCTCGATATCGCTCGTCGCGGAGCAGGTCGGCCTCGAGATGCCTCAGCGTGACCCGCTGCCGCTCGGCGCCGAACCGCCCGATGCGAAGGATCTGGGCCTGATCGAGATGCCCGCCGCGTCGGTCGATGGTGTCTATTGCAAGAACGGGCACTTCAACGACCCGGAGGCGCGTTACTGCGCGGTGTGCGGAATCAGCATGGGCCAGCTGACCAAGGTGCGGCAGAAGGGCACGCGCCCCCCGCTAGGGGTGCTGATTCTCAGCGACGGTTCGGTATGCCAGCTCGACGCCGACTATGTGATCGGCCGGGAGCCCACCCTGGACAGCTCGGTAGCCGACGGCCACGCCCGGCCGCTGCGGCTCATGGGCGCCTCGGGCGTGGTATCCCGGATCCACGCCCGCGTGGAGCTCGAGGGCTGGCAGGTCTTCCTCACCGACCTTAACTCCGCGAACGGCACCCAGGTCCTCATGCCGGGGGAGCGGAATCCCACCAGCCTGCAGCCCGGGGTGCGGACCCCGCTCGTGGCAGGCGCGCAGATTCGCCTGGGGGGCGAATACGGACTCCAGTACGACTCACACCGTCACCGGTAGGCGATGTGATCGAGGTGGGGCGCCAACCATGAGCCTCAACGATGTACAGCTTCTCCTGGCGGACGTGGCCTTCATCATCATCCTGGCCCGCCTGCTGGGTAATCTCGCCATGCGCCTCGGGCAGCCCCAGGTGCTGGGCGAGATCCTGGCCGGGATCCTGCTCGGCCCCACGTTCTTCCATGGCGCGATCACCAAGACGCTGTTCCCGCCCAGCCTGATCCCGCCCCTGACCGCACTGGCCGACATCGGCCTGGTCCTGTTCATGTTCGTGGTCGGTTACGAGGTGGATCTGCGCCTCATCCGGGGCCGCGAGCGGGTCGCCGCGGGCGTATCCACCGGCTCGGTCGTGTTGCCCCTGGTCCTGGGCACGGCCCTGGGCGTGTGGCTGGCCCACCGCAACCACATACACCATGTCTCCACGTTCGCGCTGTTCATCGGCACCGCGATGGCGGCCACCGCGTTCCCCGTCCTGGCCCGCATCCTCACCGACCGGGGCCTGCACCGCACCCGCATCGGCGGGCTCGCGCTGGCCAGCGCGGCGATCGCGGACGTACTGGCCTGGACGCTGCTGGCCGTGGTGGTGGCCCTGGCCGGGAGCAGCGCGCAGTGGAAGGTGCTGCTCGCGATCCCGTACGCGGCCGTGATGTTCGGTGTCGTCCGGCCGCTGCTGCGCCAGCTGTCCCGGCTCTACCTGAAAGCGGGCCGGCTCACCCCGAACATCCTGGCCACCGTGCTCGCCGGGCTGCTGCTATCCGCCTACGCGACCAACTGGATGGGCCTGCACTTCATCTTCGGCGCGTTCCTGTTCGGCATCGTCATGCCCCGCGAGAACGCCCTCGGCCTGCGTGAGGAAATCCTCGAGCGCCTCCTGCAGGTCAGTGTCCTGGTCCTGCTCCCGATCTATTTCGTGGTGTCCGGGCTGAGCATCAACCTGTCCACCATCGGGAGCTCCGGGCTGGTGGAACTCGCTGCGATCCTGGTCGTCGCCATCGTCGGGAAGCTCGTCGGCGCCTACCTCGGCGCCCAGCTCACCGGAGTGAGCGGCCGTAACGCTGGCGTGATCGCCACCCTGATGAACACCCGGGGCCTGACCGAACTGGTCATCCTGGGCGTCGGCCTCCAGCTGCACATCTTGACCAAGCCGCTGTACACCTTGATGGTGGTCATGGCGCTAGTCACGACGGCGATGAGCGGGCCGATGCTGAAGGCCATCTATCCCGACCGGGTCATGCAGCGCGACCTGGCCGCCGCGGACCGGGTGCAGCTCGCCGGCGGCCCGGCGTACCGGATCCTGGTCCTGATCGACCGGCCGGAGACCGCGGGACCGCTGGTCGACATCGGAGCCGACCTGGCCGCTACCCGGCCCGGCAGCGAGCTGGCCCTGGTCTACCTGGTCTCGGTCCGGACCGATAAGCGGCTGGAGGTCGGCGCGGGCCTGGGCGGCGAGCTGTTGCAGATGACCCTCGTCATGGGCCAGTTGCACGCCCTCACCGAGCGGGCAGCGACCCGCGGCGCCACCGCGACCGTATTCTCCCGCTTCAGCGACGACGTCGCTGGCGAGCTGTCGGCCTACGTGGCGGCCGCCGAGCCCGACACCATCGTGCTCGACGCCGGTCACGCCTCTTACGAAGACGCAGCGTACGCGGCCATCCGGTCCGACGACAGGACCCGCCTGGTCACCATCGCCGGCCCCGTGCCGGACATGCCGAGCGCCGTGGCGGTCCACTCCGGCCACGGCGGCGACGCCTCCGCGGCCCTGAACGTTGCCACCCAGCTCGCCGCGGCCAGGCACCTGCCGCTGGTGCTGACCGGGGCCGACGGCCGGCGGAGCCGCGGCGAAGTGGCGGAACTGACCCATCGGGGCATCCGGGCCCGCAGCGGCCCGCCGCCCGAGGGCGCGCTGCTCGTCGTCGGCGAAGACGGCGCCGCGGCAGTCGCCGGCGGAGCGCACCTGACCGTGCGGGCGGGCAGCAGCGAGGACATCGAGGCCCGCCCCGAAATCGCGACCCCGGTCTCCGCGCTGGAGCCAGGAAGGCAGCCATCACCATGACCGATGCACGCGACGGCATCGCCGACTATAGGTTCATCCGTCAGCTCGGCGCCGGCAGCCACGGAGTGTTCTACCTCGCCTACCCGCCCAAGCGGCTGCCGGTTGCGGCCGAGTTCGTGGCGGTGAAGGTGCTGTCCGGCGGCAGCAGCCAGGACGTGTTCAGGTGGGCCCATCGCGAGCTCGCCGCCTTCGCGGCCGTCAGCTCGCCCTGTCTGGTCACCCTGTACGACGCGGGCCAGCAGGGTGAGGAAGTCTACTACTCGATGGAGTACCTGCCGGGCGGCTCGGTGGCCGTGCCCGCCGAGCCGCTCAACCGCGCCACCGCCCTGCGGGCCATGGCCCACGCGTCCCGCGCCACGCACGCCCTGCACGAAGCCGGCATCGCTCACCGTGACATCAAGCCGGGCAACGTCCTGCTGTACCCGGGCGGGGCCAAGCTGGCCGACCTGGGCCTCAGCCACGTGCTGCGGCCGGGTATTACCATCACCCGGATGGGACCAGCGGGAGATATCGGGTACCTCGACCCGTGCCTGATCCGCGGCGACCGCCCGTCGCGGGCCAGCGACATATTCTCCCTGGGCGCCACCTTGCACTACGCCGTGGCCGGCGAGGGCCTGTACGGGCCGCTGTCCGATGACGACCCGCTGCTGGCCATGCGCCGCGTCATCTCCCATCCGCCCACCATCTCCGACCGCGTAGACCCGGACGTCCGGGAGGTCATCGCCTGGGCCATCGCCGCCAACCCCGCGGAGCGGCCCGCGACAGCGCTGCTGCTCGCCGAGCGGATCGAGGCGCTCGCGCTGGCTCCCGCCCCCGACTAGCGACAGGAGGACCTGACCGGCGTCGGGCGGCCCGGGACGGAGACGGTAATGACTTCAGAGGTGAGGGCCTGGACTCCGCCGGCGTCCGTCCGGTCACCTAGCACCCGCGGGTCGTGTCCCACTATCTGGTCCTGCTCGGGTAAGATCTCAACTGCTGATGACACCGGCCGGGAGAGATCCCGTGTCACGCGGGCGCCGAAGGGGCAACATCCCCGGAACCTCTCAGGCACACGAACCGGGCGGAACAGGCATCTCTGGAGCGGGCTTGCTGAGGTGGACCGCGACAGACGGGGAGCCGGCGACCGCGCTCGTACGGGAGGCTCTCCATGACAGATTTCGCCGCACGCCATATCGGTCCGGACGAGGCCGCCCAGCGGCACATGCTGGCCAGCCTTGGCTATTCGTCGCTCGACGATCTCACCCGTGCCGCGCTGCCCGAGGGCACGGAGCCGGCCCAGCTCACCCTGCCCGCCCCCCTGACCGAGACCCAGGCGCTCGCGGAGCTGCGCCGGATGGCCGGCCGGAACCACTCGCTGACCTCGATGATCGGCTTGGGCTACTACGACACCGTCACGCCTGCCGTCATACGCCGCAACGTTCTGGAGAACCCCGCCTGGTACACGGCGTACACCCCCTACCAGCCGGAGATCTCCCAGGGCCGGCTCGAGGCGCTGCTGAACTTCCAGACGATGGTCGCCGACCTCACCGCGCTGCCCTGGGCAGGCGCGTCGCTGCTGGACGAGGCCACTGCCGCCGCCGAGGCGATGACGCTGGCCCGCCGGGCGTGGGGGCCTAGCGGGGGGCCAGGGGGATCGTCCCCCCGGAGCCAACACGGACATACGTTCCTCGCCGACGCGGACTGCCTGCCGCAGACGCTCGCCGTGCTGCGCACCCGGGCCGAGCCCCTCGGCATCCACCTGGTTGTCGAGCCGGTGACCGCCGAGGCCATCGCCAGGCAGGACGACCTGTTCGGCGTCCTGCTGCAGTTCCCCGGCGCCTCGGGCGTCGTCCGCGACCTGGAGCCGCTGATCGAGGCGGCGCATGCCCACGGCGCGCTGGCCGCGGTGGCCGCCGACCTGCTGGCGCTGACCCTGCTCAAGCCGCCAGGCGAGATGGGCGCGGACATCGCGGTGGGCTCCAGCCAGCGGTTCGGCGTGCCGCTGTGGTTCGGAGGCCCGCACGCGGGTTACATCGCGGTCAGTGATCCGCTCAAGCGCCAGCTGCCTGGCCGGCTGGTCGGTGTGTCCGTGGACGCCGACGGCCGGCCCGCCTACCGCCTTGCCCTGCAGGCCCGCGAGCAGCACATCCGCCGCGAGAAGGCGACCAGCAACATCTGCACGGCCCAGGTGCTACTCGCCGTGACCGCCGCCATGTACGCCGCCTACCACGGGCCGGACGGGCTGGCCGCCATCGCACGGGGCGCGCACCGTAGCGCCGCGGTCCTCGCCGCCACCCTGCGCGATTTTGGTCACCGAACGGACCGTGGTGACTTCTTCGACACCATCCGGATCGTCTTCCGCGGCGGGCGCGACGAGGCGGCCAGGGCGCTAGACCGGGCCCGGGAGGCGGGCTACAACCTGTATCTGGCGCCGGACGGCGCCCTTCAGGTCAGCTGCGACGAGACCACGACCGACGACCAGCTGCGGGAGGTCGCGGCCGCCATCTGCCAGGTGGAACGGCCCGCCGACGTGGAGCTGTCCGAAGCGGAACCTGACGTGCTGTCGGCCGGCCTGCGGCGCAGCTCAGCGTTCCTCACCCATCCTGTGTTCGGCGCCCACCGCAGCGAGACCGCGATGGTGCGCTACCTGCGCCGGCTGGCCGACTTCGACATCGCCCTGGATCGCTCGATGATTCCGCTCGGCTCGTGCACGATGAAGCTGAACGCGGCGGCCGAGATGGAGCCGATCAGCTGGCCGGAGTTCGCCGGGCTGCACCCATTCGCCCCGGCCCCGCAGGCCGGCGGTTACCTTGAGCTGATCGAGTCCCTCGAGGTCCGGCTGGCCCGGCTCACCGGCTACGACGCGGTATCTGTCCAGCCGAACGCCGGTTCCCAGGGTGAGCTGGCCGGCCTGCTCGCGATCAGGGCCTATCACGCCTCCCGCGGCGAGCAGAACCGCGACGTCTGCCTGATCCCCGAGTCGGCGCACGGCACCAACGCGGCCAGCGCGGTGCTGGCCGGGTTGCGGGTGGCGGTGGTCAAGTGCGGCTCGGACGGTGCCATAGACGTCGCTGACCTGCACGCCAAGCTGGAAGCGTACGACCGGCAGGTGGCGGCGATCATGCTGACCTACCCGTCCACGGCGGGCGTCTACGAGCAGAACGTGAGCGCCGTCTGCGCCGCGGTGCGCACGGCGGGCGGCCAGGTGTACATCGACGGCGCGAACCTCAACGCGCTAGTCGGGGTGGCCACGCTGCCGTCCTTCGGCGCCGACGTGTCGCACCTGAACCTGCACAAGACGTTCTGCATCCCGCATGGCGGCGGCGGCCCCGGCGTGGGGCCGGTCGCCGTGCGCGCACACCTGGCGGACTTCCTGCCGGGTCGCGGTGAGGTCGGTCCGGTCGCCGCTGCGCCCTACGGCTCCGCGGGCATCCTGCCCATCTCGTGGGCATACGTCGCGATGATGGGCGCGGCCGGGCTCCGGCGGGCCACGCAGGTCGCGGTGCTGTCCGCCAACTACGTGGCCAAGCGGCTGGCGCCGCACTACCCGGTGCTCTACACCGGACGGAACGGCCTGGTCGCGCACGAGTGCGTCATCGACCTGCGCCCGCTGACCCGGGACACCGGCATCAGCGTGGAGGACGTGGCCAAGCGGCTGATCGATTACGGGTTCCACGCGCCCACCATGTCGTTCCCGGTGGCCGGCACGTTCATGATCGAGCCGACCGAGAGCGAGAGCCTGGACGTGCTCGACCGGTTCTGCGACGCGATGATCGCGATCAGGGCCGAGATCGCGCGGGTGGCTGACGGGGAATACGACGCCCATGACAACCCGCTGAAAAACGCCCCGCACACCGCCGAGATGCTCATCGCGGGGGAGTGGAAGCATCTCTACCAGCAGGAGGAGGCGGCGTATCCGGCGGGCACGGACCGCCGCGCCAAGTACTGGCCGCCGGTGCGTCGGATCGATCAGGCTTACGGCGACCGGAACCTCATGTGTGCTTGCCCTCCCCCTGAAGCCTTCGCTAGCTAGCGCCGCGCTCGGGCATCATCCGCCCCGCACTCCCCGCAGCCACAGCGGACCCGCAGGCCTCAGGTTGCACCGGAACGCAAGCGCGCCCGCCCCTCCTGCGCGTACCGCCTCGCGCCCCGGATGGGGCGCTGGGGAGGAGGTGTGGCACGCGCAGGCGCGGGAGGCGGGGCGGGCGCGGTGGGTAGGCGGAGGCCGGGGCGTGCAGGAAGAGGCGGGAACAACCGCGGCCGCCGCGTGGATCGGCTACGGGCTGGCGACAGGGAAGGCGTTCAGGTCGGACAGGTGCGGGGGCAGGCTGAGGGTGACGACGCTCTCCTGCTCCTGCGGGTCGGTGCGGGCGACGACGGCCACGGTCATGACGTCGCTGCGGTTCACCGGCAGGTGCGGGGTGCCCGGCGGGACGTACATGAAGTCGCCGGCCTTGACCACGGTGCGGTGGCGCAGGCCCTCGCCGTGCCATACCTCGGTCTCGCCGCTGACGGTGTATATGGCGGACTCGTGTCCGTCGTGAACGTGGGGGACACCGCGGGTGCCGGGAGGAATCGTCACCAGGTGCAGGCACAGGGCCCGCGAGCCCGCCGACCGGCTGCTCACGCCGGTGGCCAGGCTCATGCCCTGCTTGCCGTCGTAGCTTCCGCCCGCGCGGATGACGATGACCTCACCGGAAGTCTCGATGGCCATCGCGGGGGTGCGGAGTGCCCTCTCCCAGACATCGCTTACTCTCAGCATTTGATCGTATCCTATCCGTAATATCTCCTTATGACAGATTATGACTATCTGTATTCAGATAGATACTCTCCGTAAAGCAACTATGTGCTGACTATGTGGTTAGGTGTGCCTAACCAATAAGTAAGCATTGCGCCGCCGAGCCGCTCAGCACCTGCGTGGCCCGGCTCCGGCCAGATGACCCCGAGACCGCGCTGGCGCTAGCGGATGCCCTGGAGGCAAGCGCGCGCGGCCACGCGGCGCTGCTCCTGGAGGGCTCTTACGGCGAGGGACCCGAGGCCATCGACCGGGCCGCCGCGCAGGCCGCCCGGGCCACTCTCGCCTTCATCCAGGGCCGCGCCGCCCTGCAGCGCCCCCGCTAGGAGCAGGGCGGCGCGAACCCGGGCCGGTCACCGGCCTGGCGGCTGCCCGCGGAGAATCTGGCTCACCTCGGCCAGTACACGGTCGCGGGCCGTCGCAG
>Ga0187819_10000549_pt1 | contig 18703 bp, 16 predicted proteins | sample NC_wetland_sal_i_15_FD_132411 | JGI IMG/M metagenome (GOLD analysis project Ga0187819, IMG submission 132411) | Wetland sediment microbial communities from Neuse River Estuary, North Carolina, USA - SO4_4 | ecosystem: Environmental > Aquatic > Freshwater > Wetlands > Sediment | place: USA...
AATTCACCTGCACCGGCTCGCGCTGGGCCGGCATCTGGCGCGCGAAACTCAGCAGGTTCTGGACGATCACGCGCGTCCGCTGCGCCTCCTGGAGAATCACTTGCAGCTCTTCCTTTGCCACTGCGGGAATTTCAGGGCTTTCCAGCAGGAGGTCCGTGAAGCCGACGATCGCGGCCAGCGGGTTATTTACTTCATGCGCCACGCCTGAAACGAGCTGGCCGAGAGCGGCCATTTTTTCGGTGTGCATCAATTTTGCCTGCAAATCGGCGGCGTCCGTCACGTCCGTCATCACCACGACGATGCTATTGATGTCTCCCTGTTCGTCGCGCATGGGGCTCAGACTGATCGAGAATTGCCCCGCGGAGCCATTGCCGCGAATGATGGGGATTTCGAGATTGTCGAGCGCTGCGCCGTGGATGGTTCGCTCGAGCGCCTCGGCCAGCAGAGGCCGCCGCGCCGGGGGAACCATTTCCACCAGCGGATGGCCGAGCAAGTCCTGCTCGCGATAGCCCGTCTCAAAGCAGCGCCGGTTGGCATAGCTGACGAGGCCGGCTGTATCGAGAACCAGAATCATGCTCTGCGTGTTATTGAGGATGTTCTTGTTGAAATCGCGCTCGCGACGGTAACGCCGCTCGGCTTCTCGCCGGTCGGTGATGTCTTTCAGCACGTGAATCGTGCGCAGATCGTCTTCATGGCCGCTGGTGATGCGCGAAGCCGAGACGAGATAGGACCGTTCGCCGGCCTGATGAATGAACTCCTCTTGCGGAGCCTTCGGATTGCGGCAGAAGGGGCATCGCCCCGGCTGCGCGGGCGACTCGAAAAGTTCCAGCTTTCCGATGTCGCGCCCGACCGCTTCCATCGGGCGAAGCTTCAGCAGATCCGCGAGCGCCCGGTTGAGACGCAAAACCCGGTTGGCGACGTCGTGGACCACGATGTAATCCGAAATCGCATCGAAGTCTTCCACCCACTGCTTGCGCGACTGCTCCACGCGCGAAAAAAGCCGCACGTTTTCGAGCGCCACCGACGCGTGGCCCACGAGCGCTTCGAGGAGTTGCGTCTCCGCTGTGGAAAAGTCGCGCGGCAGGTCCACCAGGCACAGGACGCCCAGTAATTCCCCCTCGCTTCCTGTCAACCGCGCGAGATGCAGATCGCTCCAGCCGAGCGCTTCTCCCAGCTCGCGGCCGAGCAGTGCGGTGGCAGTTCCCGATCGCAGCTCGACGGTTGGGACTGTGGCTTGTTCGGCCAGGGCGCTCGCCAGGCGATGTTGGATAATTGAATCCCAGCGGTGCGCCGGTCCGCTCAGACCGGCAATTGCCCAACCCGACCCGCGCGCGAGAACGAGAACGACCGCGCGGGCGCCGAGCATTTCCGCGGTGCGTGCAGTCAATCGGCGGGCAAATTCAGACGTCCCGAGCGAAGGGTTCAATTCCAGGGTGGTGGCGGAGAATTGGGCCAGCAGGCTCTCGAAAGAGCCGTCGAGACGAGATGGGATCTCCCGAGTTTTCTTCAATGCACGCATGGAGGCTTGGGGGCTTGCGCGCGTTGCGCCTTTGCTTCTAGGACGTTACGGTGTCATCTCAATTTGAGTCAAGCGAAGCGCGTGGACGTGTTGCTGAAACGGGCAATCAGGCCGGCGTCGCAAGCTGAGACTGGAAGGCGAGGCTGTCAGGTCATTTGAGACGGTTGGGAAGAGATACCAGCGCAACTCCCATCATTCTGCGCTCCAGGAAGCCTTGTGGAATCAGGTGATTAGAGAGCTTTTTGGCGAATTCTGCTCGGCCCTGAAGAAGCCTTCGCCCATGGCATTGCCCTTGCAATTTCCCTCGTCGGAAGTATCTCCCAGCCGGGGAGGGGCCAGCATGAATCGGAGACTAGGGATTGCCGGACTTGGGCTTGCGTTGCTCCTGGGGGGATCGCTCGCCGGGCCGCCAATTGCGCCGGCGCAGGAATCGTCCCAAGAATCAGCCAAGCGAAAAGTGAAAACCCGAGTGATGCCTGATTATCCCGTTCTGGCGAAACAGATGAAGGTGACGGGGAAAGTAAAAATCGAAACGACGATCGCAGCCGACGGCCATGTGACGAATACGAAGGTCGTCGGAGGCAGTCCGCTGCTGGTTAGCGCGGCCATGGACGCGATCAAGAAGTGGCGGTTCGAACCGGGAACAAGAGAGACAACGGAAGTCATCGAGTTCGATTTCACGGGGCAGAACTAGCACCTCCAATGAATGGGCAGGGGGCTGGTTCTGGGCAGGGAGTGGAGGCGTGGCACATGACGATTAGCAAGAAACTTTATCTCGGATTCGGCGCCATCCTGGCGATCATGCTGTTTCTGTTCGTGATCAATCTCTTCACCGTGGCGCGCGAGTACAACGCGCGCTCGGCCTCCGCCGCCACTCTGGCTGACGTGCAGACCATCGAGAGCATCCGCTACCAGATGATGGAAAACCGCCTGTACCTCGGCAATTACCTCTTGAGCGGCGATCTGCGCGACGAGGACAAGACCAACAAAGGCGTCGCCGACCTCCTCCAGCTCGCGAAAGACGGCGGAGCCAAGGCGAACGACTCGTTTCTGAAAAACGCGCTGGCCCAAGTGGAGGAAAACGAGCACAACTGGTCTGATAATTTCGCCAAAGAGATGATCGCCAAGCGCCACCAGGTGGATGCCGGCGACGCCACGGTTTCCGACATGCAGATTTTTTATCTTCAGCACGATCCCGCCTCCTGGACCAACAAATCTGCCGGCGTGCTCGACGAAGCCAACCGCGCCGTTCGCAAGACGCTCGACGATTCCAATGCCAAGGCAGCCTCCGCAACCTCCTGGAGCACGGGGATCACCACCATCGGGACCTTGCTGGCAGTGCTGCTGGGAACTTTCATTGCCTTCCGCACGGCCAAGACCATCAAGGATCCCGTGTATCACCTGATCGAAGTGGCGCACCGGATCAGCGAGACGGGCGACCTGGATCAGTCCATTGACATTCATCGCGACGATGAAGTGGGCGTGCTGGCCGACAATTTCAACAAAATGATTACGCACTTGAAAGAGATGGCCACCGTTTCGGCTTCGATTGCCGAAGGCCAATTGTCCGTAACCATTCAGCCTCGCTCGCAGCAGGACACCATGGCCAAGGCGTTCGGCCGGATGACGCAGGGCCTTCGCGACCTCGTCCGCCAGGTGCGCGACAGCGCTTCGCAAGTGGCCAGCGGCGCGGGACAGATGGCCAGCGCTTCGGACGAATCGGCCAAGGTGAGCGTGCAGGCCGCCTCCGCGATTGATGAAGTCACCAGCACCATGCACGAGATGAGCATCAACGTGCAGAACGTGGTGAAGAACACGCAGGTGCAGGCTTCCAGCGTTTCCGAAACTTCCGCATCCATCGATCAGATGGTGACTTCCATCCAGCGCGTGGCCGATACCGCCAAGTTGCTGGTGGATATCTCGCACCGCTCACGCGAGGAAGTCCAAACGGGAATGGTGACCATGGAAAAAGCCACCGAAGGCCTGAACCGTACCAGCCACGCCATTCAGTCCTCCGCCGAGATCATCGACGTGCTCGGACGCCGCGCCGACGACATCGGCAAAATCATCGAGGTGATTGACGACCTCGCCGAACAAACCAACCTGCTCGCGCTCAATGCCGCCATTGAAGCCGCACGCGCGGGCGAACACGGACTCGGCTTTGCCGTCGTGGCCGAAGAAGTCCGCAAGCTCGCGGAAAAATCCACGCAGTCCACCAAGGAAATTTCCGAGCTTATCCAGGGCATCCAGAAGGAAGCGCGCGAGGCCGTCGAAAACATGGAGAACAGCACCACCATGGTTCAGGAAGGGCTCACGCTCAACAAGGAGCTGAGTATCGCGCTCGAAAAAATTTCCGACGTCGTTTCGGAGGTTTACAAGTTCTCGCAGGAAATCGGCGGGGCCACGATGGAGCAATCCAGCGGCTCCTCGCAAATCGCCAAAGCGACGAACCGGCTCACCGAAATTACGCAGGAGATTAATTCCTCGGTCGAAGAACAGGCCTCCGGGGCGCAGGCCGTGGTCCGCGCGATGGAAAAAATGCGCGAACTGGTGCAGCAGTCCACCTCCAGCTCGACCCAGCTTGCGGCCACCGCCGAGCAGATGTCCAAGCTCTCGCGCTTGCTGCTCGAATCCATGGATCGGTTCGTCCTCGACGATGGACATGCGGATTCGCGGCGCCATCCACACCGGCGGCCCGCGATGGCGCACGAACAGCACGATGCGGAAGAGTACGCGGAAGTGGCGCGGTCGTAGGAACGCAATCGACACTCATGGACAAAGAACTTCAGGTGGTGGGTTTCCGGATCGGGCGCGAAACGTTCGGACTCCCTATCTCGATCGTGCGCGAAATCGTGCGCGTCCCGGAAATCACCTCCGTCCCGAATGCGCCCGAGTATATCGAGGGAGTCATCAACCTCCGCGGGCGCATCATTCCCGTGGTGGATTTGCGAAAACGATTTCGGGAAAAAGCAGCCGAACCGAACAAGAAGAACCGCATCGTTGTGGTGGAGCTGGAAAGCCGGAGGATCGGCTTGATCGTGAATTCCGCGTCCGAAGTGCTGAAGATTCCGCCTTCTGATATCGAAGCGCCGCACAACGTCTTTCAGGAAGGCGAGATGAACTTCATCACCGGCGTGGGGAAGCTGAACGGGCGGTTGGTAATCCTGCTGGACCTGAACAAGATTCTCCAGCGCGGCGAATTGCAGAACCTGGAAGAATTTGCCGAATCCGCCGCCGTCCCTGCCGGCAGCGCCGCACGAGATTTCTAGGCCAGAATTGGGAGCGACGAGGTCGAGGGACGAATGTCCACACTCACTGCGCAAATCGAACTAACGGATGCGGAACTGAAGCTGTTGCAGACCCTGGTTTACCAGGAATGCGGCATGTTTTTCGACGAGCGCCGCACCCATTTCCTTCGCGATCGTCTCCAGCGCCGCCTGAAAGCCTGCCAGATGGAGTCCTTCTATAGCTACTACCGTCTGCTCACCAGCCGCGAAGGCAAGCAGGAACTCACGGCTCTTCTCGAAAATCTCACCGTCAACGAAACGAGCTTTTTTCGCATCCGGCCGCAGCTCGATCTTTTTCAGAAGGTAGTGCTCGAGGAAATCCTGAAGCGCAAGCAGGAACGCCGCGATTGGTCGCTGCGCATCTGGAGCGCGGGCTGTTCCACGGGCCCGGAGCCCTACACGCTCGCCATTCTCGTCTGCGATGCGCTGGCTTACTACTACCTGCGCAATCCCCTGCCCTTCGATATGCCCACGCCGAAGCCGCTGATTCCGCCGCCCTGGAAGGTGGAAATTCTCGCCTCGGACATCAACTATTCCGCGCTGCTCACGGCCCAGCAGGGAGTGTACACGGAATCGCAAATGGAGCCGGTGGACTACACCTGCCGCCTGCGCTACTTCGACAAAGTGGGCGACAAGTACTCCGTAAAGCCCGCGCTGAAAAGCCTCGTGCAATTCGACTTTCACAATCTGAAAACGGAATATCTCCCGCAGCGCAACGACGCGATTTTCTGCCGCAACGTGATGATCTATTTCGACGAGGCTGAACAGAAGCGCCTGATCGAAAAATTTTACCGCTGCCTCAATCCCGAGGGATATCTCTTCGTCGGCCACGCCGAAAGCCTCTTTGGCCTGACCACGAAGTACCACATGATTCATCAGAACAACGCGACCGTCTATCAGAAAATCGAGGGGGCGCAGTGACCTTCTTTCCCGACGAGCGTGCCGCCGAGCTCCGCGATCTCTTCTTCGAGAGCGCCCAGGAGATTCTCCAGGCCATGAATGAGGCCGGGCTGGCGCTCGAATCGCATCCGGGCGATAAGGAAAGCCTCCGCCGCGTGCGCCGCGCCGTCCACACCCTCAAGGGCGATTCGGCCGCTTGCGGCTATCGCGGCCTGAGCGAACTTGCGCACGAATTGGAAGATGTCTTGACGCCCGAACTGGCCCAGGAAAACGCCGGGCTGATTCCGGAAGTGGTTCTCACCGCCGCCGACACGTTTCACGAAATGCTCGCGGCGTATCGCAATAACCTCCAGCCGCCCGATGGCGCCGCCTTACGCGAGCACATCCAGAAGTTGCTGCACAAGCCCGCCGTGAAGCCGCAACAGTCCGCGCGGACCGCGAAGTACGAATGGACCGAATACGAGCGGCTGATGATCGGCGAAGCTGTCGGCCGCGGCGAAACTGTTTATCAGATTGCGCTGCAGCTCGACCCGGAGGCTTTGCTGCCCGCGGCTGCATTCGAGCTGGTCCGGAAGGCGCTCGAAGGCGCCGGAAAAATTCTCGCGCTGCACCCGGAAAGCGGCGCGCCGCTCGAGCAGTCCGGCTTGATCGAGGCGGCTCTCTCGAGCGCCAAATCGGCGGATTGGATTCGCAAGCGCTGCCAGGTTCCGTCGGTGGTAACGAAAATTTCGGTCGAAAAAGCGCCGGCGGAGCAAAAGGCGCCCGCGCGCGACTTGCTCGATATTCTTCTCGAATCGGAAGCAGCCGCCGTCTCCGCCGTCTCCGCGCAGGGCGCGCCGGCAGCCCCCGGCAGCCAGGCCGAGGATCTTCCCGCCGGCTCTGTGCCCGCAGGCCTCTCGCACGCTGCCGAGAATACGCTGCGCGTGGATGCGACGCGCATCGACACGGTAATGAATCTGGTCGGCGAACTCATCATCGGAAAATCCATGCTGTACCGCACGATCATCGAATTCGAGCAACGCTTCGCAAAAGACCCGCTGCGCGGAAAATTTTCCGATGCACTCGCGTTTCAATCGCGCGTCCTGGGCGAGCTCCAGAAATCAGTCATGAAGATTCGCATGGTGCCCGTCGAGCAATTGTTCCGGCGCTTCCCGCGCGTCGTGCGGGATGTCGGCCGCCAACGTAATAAGGACGTCGGCCTCGAAATCGCCGGACAAAATACCGATCTCGATAAGAGCATCCTCGACGCGCTGGCCGAGCCGCTGGCGCACCTCGTCCGCAATGCCGCGGACCACGGCATCGAATCGGCCGCCGAGCGCGAAGCCGCGGGCAAACCCGCACACGGCACAATCCGGCTGAATGCCTATCACGAGGGCGACCAGGTGGTGATCGAAGTTTCAGACGACGGGCGCGGGCTCGACCGCGAAAAAATCGTCCGCCGCGCCATCGAGCGCGGAATCGTCACCGCCGAGGAAGCCGGGCGGATGAACGAAGCCGAAGCGCTGCAGCTCATTTTCAAGGCGGGACTCAGCACCGCCGATGAGGTCACGGAAATCTCCGGCCGCGGCGTCGGCCTGGATGTTGTGAGGACGGCGCTCGACGAGCTGAAGGGCGCGATCGAACTCGAAAGTTTCCCCGGCCGGGGAACCAAGTTCCGGCTGATGGTTCCGCTGACGCTTGCAAGCATTCAGGCGCTGCTTTTCCGCGTCGCCACCAAGCTCTATGCCGTGCCACTGGCTTCGGTGGTCGAAATCACGCGCATCAGCGAGGATGAAATCCATCACGTGGATGACCGCGAGGTCTTCCAACTGCGCGAGCAAGTGCTCACGCTCGTTCGTCTCAATCGCCTGGGCCCGGCCGCGCTGCGCGAGCATGCCAAGCGGACGTTTGTAATCGTGATTGGCGCGGGCACGCGCCGTTTCGGGCTCGCCGTTGACAATCTGATGGGCGAAGAGGAGTTGGTGATCAAGGCGCTGGAAGACCGCCTGGTCAATTCTCCGCTCGTCAGCGGCGCTTCCATTCTCGGAGATGGCACGGTTGTTTTAATCCTAAATGTTCCGGCGGTTGTCTCTCATCTCTCCCGGATTCCCGCCGTGGGGGCCACAGCATGAGCGAAAAAATCCGCGTTCTCGTTGTGGACGATTCCGCGCTGATGCGGAAGCTGATTCCGCAGGCGTTGCAGCATGATTCCACGATCGAAGTGGTGGGCACGGCGATGGATGGCGCGATCGGCCTGAAGAAGATCGAGGAATTGCGTCCCAACGTCGTGACGCTCGATATGGACATGCCGCGCATGGACGGCATTGAGATGCTTCGCCAGATTACGCGCAAGCATCACGTCCCGGTCATCGTCGTGAGCACGCAGACCACCCAGAGCGCTTCGCTCACGCTGAAAGCTCTCTCGCTCGGCGCATTCGATTTCGTCACCAAGCCGCAGGATGCCGCTTCGGGCCACATCGAACAGATTGCCGCCGAGCTGGCCATCAAAATCAAGGTCGCGGCCTCTTCGGGCGTGCCGAAAATGATCATCACGGTGCCTTCGACCAAGCGCAAAGCGCCCCGGCGCACGACCATGCCGCAATGGCCTTCGCGCATGGTGGCCATCGGCATCTCCACCGGCGGGCCGAACGCATTGCAGTATCTCTTCTCGCAGCTTCCCGAGGATTTTCCGGGCTGCCTTCTCGTCGTGCAGCACATGCCGGAAGGATTTACTGAAATGTTCGCGCGCCGCCTCGATGAGTCCTCGGCCATCGAAGTGAAGGAAGCGCAGTCGGGCGACCTGCTGCTCGCCGGCCGTGCGTTGATATGTCCCGGCAACCGGCACATGAAAGTGCGCAGGATGGCGCACGGAGATATTGCGGTCCTTGTGGATCAGCCGCGCGTGAATGGGCATCGCCCGTCCGTGGACGTTCTCTTCCAATCGGTGGCCCAGGAATTCGGCCCGAACGCCCTCGCTATTCTGATGACCGGAATGGGCGAAGACGGCGCCGCCGGCCTCGGAGCGATCCAGGCCGCCGGCGGCATCACCATCGCGCAGAGCCCGGATTCATGCGTCGTGGATAGCATGCCGCGCGCTGCCATCACGCGAGGGTTCGCCTCGCGCGTCGTTTCACTTTCCAATCTGGCCAGTGTTCTGCAATCCAAGTGCATGCCGGAGCGGCCATCGGCCGAACCGGTTGCGGCGGTATCCCCCGGGGATGCTGCCTCCGAACAAGGGGCTTCGCGAAGGAGATAGTTATGAAACAGTTCGACGCATTAACGCGAAAGAATGACAACCAGGCGGTCCGTTACCTGATTGTGGACGATTCCGTCTTCGCCCGCAAGAGTCTCGCGAAGATGATCGAATCGTTTGGCGGCCAGGTGGTGGGCGAAGCTGGCGACGGGTGCACGGCCATCACGGAGTACGCCCGCACGAAGCCCGATATCGTCCTGATGGATATCACCATGCCGCAGATGGAGGGCATCGAGGCGGTCGAGCGCATCGTCCAGGAGCATCCCGAGGCGCGCATCGTCATGGTCTCTTCCGTCGGCTACCAGGACAATATTCTCGCGGCGCTTCAGAAGGGCGCGCGCCACTTCGTGCAGAAGCCGGTGAAGCCCGACGCGCTCTACGAGATCATCCGCTACGTGCTGAACGACGACGGCGTCACCGCGCCCGTGGGCGCCGGAGGGGAGAAATCGCGATGAGGATGGATCTAATCCAGCCGTTCATCGGCTCGCTCGACGCCGTGTTGGCCGAGATGATGAAGGCGCCCCCGAGAATTGTTGACCTGACCATGGAAGAGGAAGGCTATCGCAAGAAAGGGCAGGCTGCCTCGGTCGTTTTCCGCGGGCAGATTGAAGGGCGAGTGGTGCTCGATATGGATCCCGGAGCGGCCGCCATGGTCGCAAGCTATCTGACCGGCGACGAGGCGGACGCCGCGCAGGAGATCGTACCGGAAACCGTGTGCGAGCTCGCGAATATGGTGATCGGCAACGCGGTAACGCAGCTCAATGACCGCGGCTTTGAATTCAAGGTCTTCCCGCCCGAAGTGCTCACGCAGGAACAATGCGAAGCAGCCGGGCAGGAATCCGAAGCCACTATCCTGTGTTTCGAAACGCCCGGCGGAAATGTGCACCTGAACATTTCCATGCACTATCACACGCGCCGCAGCCGCGAGCGCTCCTCCGTCAGCGTCAGCTAGATTTTTGCCGGAATCAGAAGCGCAGCGGGGCCTACCGCGCGCGCGGGCCCACCTTGCTGTATTCCGTCCCATGCCGGAATAATCCCGCCTTGGGCATTTCTTCCGAGTAGATCACGCGCGCGGGCAGGAAAATATTCGCGGAGTCCGGCGAATACGGCACGGCCACCTGGATCGCGCTGTTCGAGTCGTAGCGCCGCTTGCTGCGAAAACACATTCCGACCGGCGAAATGTCCTCGCAGACGGCCAGTTCATCGTCCACGCCGGCTTGACGCACGCAGGCCGTGAGCCGCGTCTTCAGCCGCATGCGCTGGCGTTCCCTTTTTTCGCCGCCTTCGCGACTTTCGTCTTTTCCGTCCGAGCCACGGCGGCTGCGGGCGCGCGATGCGAGTTTCTTCTCGTCCTCGTGCGGCGCTTGCGTCCAGATGCTGGGAACGCCACAGACCTTGCAATGGCGCGCGATGCCTCGATTGGATTCAAACCCGCGAAGATCGAGCTCATTCAGGTAAACGACCTCGCGGGCGCGGCAGTAGCTGCATTCGAGCAGCATGCGCGCCACGGCCTCCGCGGAATCCGCAATCGCAGGGAATTCTACTCCCCAGAGATCGTTCCCGGAATCGCTAATCTCGATTCCGTAGAGATAGCCTTCCTTTTCGCGCCCGAATTGCCCCACGATGCGCACATCGCTTTGCCTGTGAGCCTCGCTCGGCGCCTGCCGCTTCAGGTGAATCTGCTGTTCGGCGTTCAGCTCGCGGTCCAGGACGATTACGGCGCCCGAGCGGTTGATCAGCAGGGTCCGTGCAGGCTCCTTGAACTCCTTCCCATGGATGTCCTTTCCCGAGGCCTCCAGCAACAGGGTGAGGGAGACGCGATCAGAGCGACGCATGGCCGGGGATGACGCCATTCAACTCCTCCTAATAGGGTGATTCGGGCCGCTTGAGAAGATAGCATAGTGTACAGCCTGGGGGGCGGCGTGGCCATGGCGGGTTCCCCAAGACACAACTGGGTGTACGGATGGAGAGTTAAGCGACTAAAAACAAAGAGGTTAAAATTGGCTTGCGGCCCGGGCTTCCCCAAGCTATACTTGGGATGGTTTTGAATCGGGCCCGATGGGGTCCGAAAACGCTGCTCCAACGGGAGTCTAGACAATCATGGAATGGACAACCCCTCAGCACGAAGAAATCGAACTGAACTGCGAAGTCAGTTCATACGCGAACGCTGAACTCTAGCCTCTAGATGCGAGTCAAAGCCCTCGGCTCAGCCGCCGGGGGTGGTTTCCCCCAGTGGAATTGCAATTGTTCGAATTGTAGCCGCCTGCGCAGGGGTGTCCTTAAAGGCCGCGCCCGCACCCAAACTCAGCTCGCCCTCTCCCCCGCGGGCTCCCAGTGGCTCCTCGTCAACGCTTCCCCCGACCTCCGCCACCAGATCCTGAATGACCCGGAGCTGGCCCCGGCAGGAGGGATGCGCGGGACACCGATCTCTGCCATTATCCTGACCAGCGCGGATGTGGATTGCGTCCTGGGGCTGCTGCATCTGCGCGAGTTCCAGCCACTGGTTATCTATTCGACCTCCTCCGTTCGCCGCGCACTGACGGAGGAAAACACCCTCTTTCGGACTCTCGAGCGCTCGAAACCCCCTGTCCGGTGGGAAACGCTGCCCCTCAATCAAAGGATATCCATCAACAAGGACGGCTCAGCGCAAGAGAAAGCGGACCTTTTCTGCGAAGCTATTCCGCTCGGCGGAAGTTTCCCGGATTACGTGAGCGCCGGCCTGCGCAAAAGCCTGCGAGATGATGAGGCCGTGATAGGTCTTCGGCTGTTCCAGGGCCAGAAGCAGTTCTTCTACGCCCCGAATCTGCCGGGCCGCGGTGACGATTGGAAGCGCCACACAAACGAAAGCGATCTGGCGCTCCTCGATGGCACTTTCTGGACGGACGATGAGCTATTAAAAGTCCAGGGCAGCGGCAAGACTGCCCGCGAAATGGGTCATCTGCCGCTCTCCGGGGCGGGAGGCCTTCTCGAGCAAATGCAGACCGCAGGGCGGGGCCGGCGCGTCCTCATTCACCTGAACAACACCAATCCTGTCCTTGACGAAGAGAGCGCGGCCCATCGCGCCGTGCGCGACGCGGGCTGGGAAGTCGCTTATGATGGAATGGAGTTCAATCTATGAGCGACGTGGCGCCCAAATCGTTCTTGCCGGAATCGGAATTCATCGCGCGTTTCCATTCCATCGGCGAAGAGCGCTATCACCACAAGCATCCCTTCCACCTCCTGATGCACGAAGGAAAATTGACGCGCGGGCAATTACAGGCCTGGGCGCTCAACCGCTACGCCTATCAGAGCCGCATCCCGATCAAGGACGCTCTCATCCTCTCGCGCAGCGAGGACCCGGATTTTCGCCGCTGCTGGCGCAAGCGCATTCTCGACCATGATGGCGACGGCACGCGTCCCGGCGGCATCGAGAAATGGCTGCGACTCGTCGAGGCCACGGGCCTTTCGCGCGAGCAGGCCATCCGCAGCGAAGGCATCCTGCCCGCCACGCGCTACGCCGTCGAAGCCTACGTGGATTTCGTCCGCTCGCGCACGTTTCTCGAAGCCGTCGCCTCCTCCCTCACCGAGCTTTTCTCGCGTAAGCTGATCACGCTGCGCATGGACCGCCTGCGCGAGCATTACCCGTGGCTCGCGAGCAGCCTCGATTATTTTCAGGGGCGCATCACGCAGGCGCCCGAAGACGCCGAATTTGCGCTCGCCTGGGTGGTGCGGCACGCGCGCACGCGCGAGGAGCAGGAGCTCGCGCTCGGTGCCCTGCGCGCCAAGTGCGATATCCTGTGGGCCATGCTTGATGCGGTCCACTTCGCCTACGTCACGCCCGGCTGGCCGCCGCCCGGCGCGTTCCAGCCCGCCAAGGGCGCCTGATGACGCGAGATCCGAATAGCCACCCGCGCCTCGCGCCCGGCTGCCGCCTGAATGAAAAATCGCAGCCTCAGCGCGTCCTGCTGATGCCCGAGCGGGCGCTCCGACTCAGCGGGCCGAGCCTCGAAATCATCGAGCGCTGCGACGGTCGGCACACCGTCGCGCAAATCATCGCGGAATTGCAGAAAATTTACTCGAAAGCGCAGCCGCAAAAAGTGGAAGAGGATATTCTCGGCTATCTCGCGCTTCTCCAAAAAGAGCGCGCCCTGGATTTCGAATGAGCGGTATGAGCAATCCGCCCGCCTCGAATCCGCTCGCTTTCATCGCCGAGCTTACCCACCGCTGCCCGCTTCATTGCGTCTATTGTTCGAATCCTCTCGAGCTCGACCGGCGCTCGCGCGAGCTTTCCACCGCCACCTGGTCCCGCGTCCTCCGCGAAGCAGCCGAACTCGGCGTGCTCCAAGTGGATTTCACCGGAGGCGAGCCGCTCGCGCGCCCCGATCTCGCGGAACTGATCCGCGCCGCGCGCGCCGCCGGCCTCTATGCCAGCCTGATCACCTCCGGCCTCCCGCTCGATGAAAAGCGCCTCGAAGAGCTAGTTCGCGCGGGGCTCGATCATCTTCAGCTGAGCTTCCAGGGCGCGCGCGAAGAAAGCGCCAACGAATTTGCCGGCGCGGACGCGCACGCGCAAAAATTGCGCGTGGCCGGATGGGTGAAGAAGCACCGCATCGCGCTGACGCTCAATTTCGTGATCCACCGCCAGAATCTCGATCAGCTCGAGGACATGCTCGAACTGACGAAGTCCATCGCCCCCTCGCGCGTCGAATTCGCCCACGTCCAGTATTACGGCTGGGCTTTCGCCAATCGCGAGCGCCTGCTTCCCACGCGCCGGCAACTCGATCGCTCGCTCGAAATTCTGAAGGCTGCTGAAGAGCAGCTGCGCGGGCAGATTCGCGTGGAGTACGTGGTGCCGGATTACTACGCGAAATATCCGAAAGCCTGCATGGGCGGCTGGGGGCGCAAGGTGATGCTGATCACGCCCGCGGGCGAAGCCCTTCCCTGCCACGCCGCCAGGGTGATCCCGGGATTGAAGTTCGAAAATGTAGAATCGCGTCCGCTGCGGCAAATTTGGGAAGCTTCCGACGCGTTCCAAAAATTTCGCGGCGAAGATTGGATGCAGGAGCCCTGCCGTTCCTGCGACCGCCGCGCCCAGGATTTCGGCGGCTGCCGTTGCCAGGCGTTGCTCGTCGTAGGAGACTCATCGGCGACCGACCCGGTCTGCTCCCTGTCGCCACGGCGAAACGTGATCGACGCGATTCTCGCCGAGACAAATGCCGCGCCGCCCCTACCCCCCTCCGCAAAGATTGAATGGCTCTACCGGTCTAATCCCGCCTAAGCTCCCGCCGGCAGGTGTGGGCTTCCCGCTCGCAATATGTCATCGATGGGTCTGACAGCTTGGCCGGAATTTTCTCGCGGCACACCGGTGCCGGTTTCTGGACGCGAAACCCGTCCCTCTGATAATGTCACGCGTATGTGCCGCCAGAGTCCACGGCAATGAATACTTCCAGCCGGTGCCTTCAGTCCAATTCCTGGACGTCGACTTTGACGAGACCCTGGATATTCTGCCTGGTGCTACTTTCTTCCTGTGCCGCTCTCGCCGGGAAGCAGAACACCGCAACAAAGCTTGAATCGTGGTCCGGCACCCTGGTTTCCAGCAGTTGCAATGCGGACGAAGCCTTCGGCGAAATGCCGGACTGCACCCGCGACGTGCCGGGCGCGAAGGTGTCGTTGTACGACGACACCACCCGGGTGATGTACGACCTTGAGCCTCAACAGTCGGTTTCCGCCCAGCTGGGCGAGAGTGTAACTGTCCGCGGGACTCTCGATGGCTCTACGATTCATGTGGACTCCGTCGAGCTCATGTCCATCGGCCTCGCCGTCGGCCAGAAGGCTCCCGCTTTCTCGCTCCGCGACCAATTTGGCCGCGTGCAAACGCTCGAGAGCTTGAAAGGCGCAAACGGCACCGTCCTCCTCTTTTTCCGTTCGGCGGATTGGTGACCCTTCTGCAAAGGGCAGCTGGTCCAGCTGCAAACCGCATTGTTTCGATTCGAAGAACAAGGCGTCAAGCTCGCGGCCATCTGCTATGACTCGGAGCAGATTCTGAAATTTTTTGGCGAGCGGCACAAGATCGAATACCCCATGCTCGCGGATCCTGATTCAAGAGTCATCCAGGCATATGGCGTATTGAACGAGGAAGCCACGGGCATGCAGAAGGGCTTCGCGCGCCCGGGCTACTTCTTCATCGACACCAACGGCATCATTCGTGAAAAATTTTTCGATCCGAAATACCGCGAACGGCTCACCGGAAACAGCCTCATCGCAAAGCTATTCCCGGAATTGGGGCAGGAAGTAATACAAGTGTTGGCTGCGCCACACCTTCAACTCAGACTTGAGCAATCCGATCGTACAGGCGTTCCCGGCACAATCGTGACGCTCGTTGTGGAAGTGCAGCTGCCTCCGGATATGCACGTGTACGCGCAGGGTGCCCAGGGATACAAGCCGACGGCGCTCGGCCTCGACCCGACTCCGGGACTCGAGTTCGAACCGCCGGTTTATCCCCCGTCCAAAATTCTCTACTTGCCGGCAATCAAAGAGCGCGTCCCCATCTTCGAGGGCACCTTTCGGATCAGCCAGGACGTTCAAGTGAGCTCCGCAGGATTAGGCAGTTCGCTCGGGAAAGACGGTACGATCTTCACGATCAACGGAAAGCTCGAGTATCAGGCTTGTGACAAAACTACGTGCTACCTGGCGACCTCGGCACCAGTGAAATGGCAGCTTCAAGTGTTCCCCCTGGATCGGACCCGCGCTCCCGCAGACATTCGACACAAATAGCCCGGCGTGGGCGGTCCATGACCATCCAATCGTAAACGCGCCTGTCCGGCGCTACTTGCGCGGCACACGTTGAGCATCCGCTCGTACTGGAGTAACCTCAAACCGCGCGTTGTTTTCGGGGACGAAGAAGACGCCGGCTCAACGCGTCGGACAACGCGGCCGCCCATTCCCGAAGTCTTGGGAAAATGATCCGATTCCGCGGCGACTGCATTGGCCCATTACCAGATGGATTCCGGCGCTCGCGGACGAGCGAAAGCATGTCCGCAGCCCGAACCCGCGAGACGACCGTGCCCTGCGTCGCGTAGAGCACGCGCAAGCCGGGATCGAGCATCAAAATTGCCGGTACCGCGATGCCGCCCCTCTCTTCCGGATTGAAGAGGTTCCACTCGCGCACCACGCGCCTCTCCGTATCGCACAGGATTGGAAATTGCAGTCCGTAGCGCAGGCGGACCGCTTCGCTGCGCTCGTGCGGGTCCACGGCGAGCGCGGCCAATCGGACGCCTGCCGCCTGGAATGCGTCCTCGCGTTCTGCAAATTCCGCCAACTGGCGGAGGCAAAACGGTCACCAGTAGCCACGATAGAAAATCAAGATGAGCCCCTCGCCACCAGCGAGCTCAGAGAGCCGCCGCGTGGCGCCGGTCGAATCCGGCAGAGCGAAATCCTTGGCGATTTCGCCGGCGTGGAAGATCTGTGCCTCGTCCATCAATCTGATCCGCTTCAGACGATAGATGAGCCGCGATGCCTTTGCGATTCATCGCATCTGCACCCGGTGAGGAGGGAAGGATTGCAGCACGCGGCTAATGTAGCGGCGCCCAGCTCTGGCATTCCGCGGCACTGACCGGCGCGGACAAGGGCGGGCCCAATTTGAAGCGAATCACCGCATCCGAAGTCGAACAGAAGCTCCTTCCACCCGTGCTGCTATCCACGGGGGTCGCTGTCACAACATATTTCTTGCACGGTTTTTGCTCGCACCCAGGCGCAAGCGTGAAGCGGTATCCTGACTTCGTGCACCACGCCCCCGCCGTACAGCTTGCATTCCCCAAAGTTGAATCAATCATATTCCCGTGCTCGGCCGAGACGGCGCTCTTTCCGCTGGGATCCGGCCCGAGAGTGGCCAAATCCGGCGCAAATCCCCTTTCAGGAAAATCAGCCGCATAAGCCATCTGCGCCGTGTTCAATACGCGAATGGTGCCCACCGCGGCCGCTTCATTCGCGGCCATTCTCGACCGCAGCAGGTTCGGAATCGCGATGGCCGCCACAATCATAACGACGCCCATATCCATAGCGGCTGATGTGCTTGCGCTACGAATGGACGCTTCCTCGCCATACGCGCACGCAACCACGGGAGGCACGTTCCCATTCGCCAACTGCGCGAGAGGCCCCGCCAATTCCGGCCCCGCTTGCCGCAGCGTCAGCGCCGTTATGGCCACTGGATCTTCGTACAGCAATCCGGAAGCGTCCGAGGAGTGGCTTGGCGGAAGCGAGGCGAGAAACTTCTTCGACTTCCCCAATGGTTCACCGCCGGCATGCAGTCGAATTCCCTCCGCCACCGTCTGCCGGCTCGACCCCACAATTAAATATCCATCCGCAAACGCATAGCTGATTTCGACGGGCTTTTTCGCAGAAGGAATGTGAATCTTGTAGTAAGCGATTCCTCCATCCTGCACCTGCTCCGGCGCGATATGCACCAATGCCAGCAAAGTGGTGAACGTTTGCTGCAATCGTGTGGGATCGCTGGCCCGAAGTATCGCCTTCCACACAGCCGCCGGTTCCGGCTCGGCTCCCTGCGTCTGTTCGTTGGCGCGGAAGCTCACCGCCGCCTCTTGCTTCTTCCCATTTTCCGGCAGAGTGAGACTGTCCAGCTCCCCCGTAATCTCCCCGCCAAGGAGACTCAGCAGATCGTCCTTCAGGCTGAGATTCAATGCCAGCTCCATTTGCTCCAGCCCCGCGAATGCGTTGGGATTCGAGGCCGTCGTGAGCTCCTTCACATCTTCGAATATTTTTGCCGGGCTGACGAGCAGCAGCGTGCCCACCAGCATCGCCTTGGGCGAAACAAAATCCAGGCTGCCCAGGGGCGCCGGCGCGGCCAGCCAGGAGGCCACTCCGTGCCGCGGACCCGTGAAGCTCAATTCTGTCTGGCTGAGCGGGTGTCCGGCTGAATTCCTGTGCTCCCAAACGAAGTACTGCACGTCGGCAAATCCGGTGCGCTGGAGAATCATTTGATCGCGTGGAGTGCCTTGCGGGAGCTGGCTCATGATCTTGTGCAGATCCGCGGCGGCCAGGACCGTCGCGCCGCCCTCATACGCATGCGCCACGCGCTGCCCAAATGGAGTCAGAGCAAAATCACGGCTGTGCCGGTCGAGCCGGGCATTAAAACTGCGCAGAGTGGCCAAATCGAGCGTCGCCACCACATAATCGGGCCGCACCAGCACCAGGGGTTCCTTCGCCGGAGGAGCCTCTGCCGTGGCGAGCTCCTGCGGCTCCAATATGTGCACGGGAAGCTTCGATTTCCCGGCAAGTTCCGTCAGCATCTGCTGAAGGAAATTCTTGAGTCCCGGCTTGCGGACTTCCGCCACAATCAGCAATTTGGGATCTCGCGTTTCCATTGCACCGGTCACCACGATTTCGTCTCCCAGATATTGCGAGAGCTGATAGATTTTCTCGAAAGAATCTTCCACCTTGGGCCCGGCCGTGGCCACTTCGCCGTGCTGCCACCAATCTCGGAGCGCCGCGTTTTGCTGGCGTTCCTGCCTGAAAATCTCCAGCGCCTGGTGCACCACTTCCCCAAAATTGGGAAAAGCCGCATAGGACATGGTCGCATCCGGCATCAGCGGCAATAGGCGGCTTTCGCTGCGCGGCGTGGGATATTGCAAGTCGTGTTGAAGCCTGTCGCACAGGCGGCCGAATTCAGCCATCAATTCTGGATTCTTGGTCATCTCCTGAAGCCACGGAATTTCAGACTTAGCGGGCGACGGCTTGGCCTGGGCCGCGCAAACCGTGGAGGTGAGTAAC
>Ga0187819_10000550_pt1 | contig 18701 bp, 18 predicted proteins | sample NC_wetland_sal_i_15_FD_132411 | JGI IMG/M metagenome (GOLD analysis project Ga0187819, IMG submission 132411) | Wetland sediment microbial communities from Neuse River Estuary, North Carolina, USA - SO4_4 | ecosystem: Environmental > Aquatic > Freshwater > Wetlands > Sediment | place: USA...
GGCGCTGGCGGCGACGGCTTCAAAGTGGCAATGGCGACGCTCGATATATTCCGCTCCACGGTCGGCGCTGCGGCGTTGGGAATCGCCAAGCGAGCGCTGGACGAGGCTGCCGACCGTGCGGCCACGCGCATGCTGTTCGGCCGGTCGCTTGGCGACCTACAGATGACGCAGGCTGCGCTCGCCGAAAGCGCCGCCGAGGTCGATGCTGCGGCGTTGTTAGTTTACCGCGCGGCCTGGACCAAGGACACCGGCGCCGAGCGCATTACGCGCGAATCGTCGATCGCAAAAATGTTTGCGACCGAGATCGGACAGAAAGTAGTCGACCGCGCGGTGCAGATTTTTGGCGGCAATGGCGTCCGCGTCGGCAGCAAGGCCGAGGCGTTGTATCGCGAGATCCGCGCACTTCGCATCTACGAGGGCGCGACCGAAGTGCAAAAGGTCATTATCGCTCGCGAGCTGATGAAATCGCGAGTAGTCGCTCCAGCCCGCAAGCAGGTGGGCGCATGATCACGCTCGAAATCGCAAATTCAGTCGCGACCCTGACGTTGTGCCGCCCGCCGGTGAACGCGATCAGTGATGAATTGATCAAGCTCCTTGAAGATCGGCTCGACGAGATTGAGGCGCAACCTGATTGCAAGGTTGTCCATTTGCGCTCTGGCCAGAAGGTTTTCTGCGCCGGCGCCGATTTGACCGAGGTTCGACAGCGGTTCGATGCGCCCGATGGTTCCGAGCGGGCTTACCGTTTTGTGTCGCACTTGCAGCAGTTGTACGACCGCATCGAACGGTTGCCGCAAGTAACCCTGGCGGAGATCGCGGGCGCCGCGATGGGCGGTGGACTCGAACTGGCGCTGGCCTGCGATCTCCGCATCGTCGCAACCGACGCCAGGGTCGGACTTCCCGAAATCGGCCTCGGCTTGATCCCGGCTGGCGGCGGGACGCAGCGGCTGACGCGGTTGTGCGGCCGCGCCATAGCGGCGCGCCTGATTTTCGGCGCGGAGGTCCTTGTCGGGGCTGATGCAGTCGAGCTTGGATTGGCGCAATGGGCGGCTCCGCGCGCCGACATTGCAACGCGGGCCAGCGAGATTGTGCAGCGGATCGCGTCCTTTCCCGCGGCGGCGCTGCGCAGCAGTAAGAAATGTATTGCGGCGGCGGACGATCCGGATGGTCGCGGCTATGCCACCGAACGCGAAACAACCCGCCGGCTGTCCAGCAATCCTGAAACGCGCGCGCGCGTCGCCGCATTTCTTGCCGGGAATCTTCGATAACGCTCGACAACCAAGAGGAAGCATTCCGATGAAGCTCGACGGAAAAACCGCATTGATCACCGGAGGCGCGTCGGGAATTGGCCGCGCGATCGTACTATCGTTCGCGCGTCATGGCGCCCGCGTGATTTGCGCGGACATCAACCAGGAAAAGGCAGCCGAGGTCGCCAAGGAGGCGAAAAGTGGAAACTATACCATCGAATCGGTGGCGGTCGATCTTGCCGATCCGAAATCGGCGCGGCGTTGCGCGGAAGAGGTGATTTCGCGCTACACACGCGTGGACCTTCTGGTGAACGCAGCCGGCTGGGGCGACGCTCAGAACTTCATGGACAATGGCTCGGAATATATGGATCGAGTGATCGCCATTAATCTTGGCGGACCGATACACCTCACCCAGGCGCTGCTGCCGCCGATGATCGAGGCCCGCAGCGGCAAGATTGTGAACATTTCGAGCGATGCCGGTCGCGTCGGCAGCTCCGGCGAGACGGTTTATGCCGCGGCCAAAGGCGGCGTGATTGCGTTCACCAAATCGCTCGCCCGTGAATTGGCGCGCTTTGCCATCACCGTCAATTGCGTCTGTCCGGGGCCGACCGACACCCCAATGCTGGCGACCCGCTCGGAGAAACTGCGCGACGCTTTCCTCAAGGCCATTCCATTTCATCGCTTCGCGCGGCCGGAGGAGATCGCTGATGCCGTCCTGTTTTTCGCAAGTTCGCGCTCAGACTACATCACCGGTCAGGTGCTCAGCGTCAGCGGCGGGCTGACCTTTGCCGGATGATCGTGGCCAAACGGAAGTGAAAGGGAACACTCATGAACGATACAGCAACGCGTTTTCGGCCGGCGGGTTTGGAGTGGGCCGGTTTTAGAGCGCAACATTTCCTGTGGCGTGTTGATGGCAAGGTGGCCACCATCACGCTCAATCGTCCGGAACGGAAGAATCCGCTGACGCTCGAATCCTATGCCGAACTGCGCGATACGTTTCGCAATCTGGTCTACGCGGATTCGATCAAGGCCGTGATGGTCACGGGTGGCGGCGGCAATTTTTGCTCGGGCGGCGATGTCCATGAAATTATCGGGCCGCTGGTCGAGATGCAGCGCAATGGCAACATGGCGGGATTGCTTGCCTTCACGCACATGACCGGCGACTTGGTCAAGGCCATGCGCGCCTGCCCGCAACCGATCGTCGCTGCGATCGATGGCGTATGCGCGGGCGCAGGTGCGATTCTGGCGATGGCGTCGGACCTGCGCTGCGGCACGGCGCGGAGTAAGATTGCCTTCCTATTCGTGCGCGTGGGCCTCGCCGGCGCCGACATGGGCGCTTGCAACATGCTGCCGCGCATCATCGGCGCCGGCCGCGCCGCCGAGCTGCTTTATACCGGACGATCGATTGATGGCGTAGAAGCGGAACGTTGGGGCTTTTACAACAAGCTATGCGAGCCGGACTCGCTCACGGCCGATGCGCAGGCACTGGCAAAGGCGCTCGCGGACGGACCAACGTTTGCCAACGCCATGACAAAAAAGTGCATTCATCAGGAATGGAGCATGGGGATCGACGAATCGATAGAAGCCGAGGCTCAGGCGCAGGCGATTTGCATGCAGACCAAGGACTATGAGCGTGCATATCTTGCCTTCGTCAAAAAACAGCGGCCAGACTTCGCCGGGAATTAGCTAGGACACAGACACGGGCAATGTCGTCGAGACCCCCAATCGGCCCTGCGGGTAGGGGCGTGCGTGGTTCGGAAAGCCTCGCATCGCCGACCGCGGTCGCGAGCTCTCACCACCCGTCTCTGGCGCTGCGACCGTTGCGCTTTGTCTTGCTGGCATGCGGCCTTATTGCCCTCGTCGTCGGGCTATGGACCGGCTTGGCGCGGCTTGGCGTCGGGCTGATGGGTGTTGCGCCGCGACTCGTTGAATTCCACGGCGCGCTCATGGTCTGTGGATTTTTTGGCACGCTAATCTGCATTGAGCGCGCCGTCGCGCTCAATCGGCCGCTCGCTTATTTTATTCCTCTGTTCGCCGCGATGGGCGTTGTCGCGCTTCTCGCCGGAACTATAACCTTGGCTGGCGTCGCGTTCCTGAGCGCCAGCGTGGCGCTTGCAGCAGCATCGCTGTGGAACATGCGCCGGCTGCAATCCGCTTTGCTCGCATTAGCGCCGTCGATCGCCGCGCTGTGCTGGGGATTGGGTACTCTGACCTGGCTTGCGGAGCGTCCTTTGGGAGAGTCGGCCGGCTGGTGGCTGGCATTTCTCGTGCTGACGGTTGCAGCTGAGCGGCTAGAGCTAAGCCGGATTGTTGCGCCTCCAGCCATGGCGAAAGTCGTTTTCGCCGCGGCGATCGCAGTCTTACTGATTGGCGTCGCGCGTGGTGAGCTGGAGCGCCCGCTGTCATTTTTTATTGGATCGGGGCTCATTCTCTGCGGTGCCTGGTTGCTGATTTACGACTTGGCCCGCCGGACTGTCAGACTGAGCGGTCAGATTCGCTTTACGGCACTATGCATGCTGCTAGGCCATTGCTGGTTGATCGTTGCCGGGCTTGAGCTCCTTGCCAGACCGCTGCATCTCGTAACCTACTGGTATGACGCGGTTGTGCACGCAATAACGCTTGGTTTCGTGTTGTCCATGGTCTTTGGTCACGCGTTGATCATCTTCCCATCGGTGGTCGGTCTAAAGCTGCGCTATTCTCCTGTCCTCTATGTGCCGCTGCTCTTGCTGCACATGTCTGTGGCTATTCGCATCGTCGGCGATTTTTCAGGATGGCAAGACATTCGATCGGTCAGCGGATTTTTGACCATCGTCGCCCTGATCGGCTTTGCCATCACGGTCGCCGTCGCCTCCATTCGCAAACGGCCGCGGGCGTTGCCGGGCACCGGCAATCTGAATGGAGTGGAAGCAAGTCGATGACGAGCCGAGTATTACTCCCGGAAGGTTGGGCGCAGCCGATTGGATATGCCAATGGCGTCGAAACCGCACCAGGCAAGATCGTATTTCTCGCTGGGCAAGTCGGCTGGGATGCGAGCCAGAAATTCAATTCGGAAGAGCTTGTGCCGCAATTTGAACAGGCGCTGCGGAACGTGCTGGAGGTGCTTGCCGCAGCCGGAGGCCGGCCGGAGCACATTTGCCGAATAACTGCCTATTGTACTGACAAACGCGCCTATTTGGATGGTAGGCGGGAGCTGGGTCGAATTTGGCGGCGCCTGATGGGCCGACACTATCCGGCCATGACCTTAATATTTGTCGCCGATCTCCTCGACCATCCTGCAAAAATCGAGTTAGAGGCGACTGCCGTCATTCCGGTCGCCGGCTAACGCTTCCCGGTCAGCGATAAGTGGCCTGACGTAAGTCCTTAACCCGCACCGCCTTGCCCTGCGAGCGAGGTACCGCGCCGGAGTTTTTGACGTCAATCGTGCAGCTCACGCCGATCATTGATTTGAGGTGTTGGCGGATTTCGCCCGCTTTGGCTGCAAGGTAGGCTTGGTCCGACGGCGCGTCGGCTCCCAGCTCAACCTCTATCGTAACGGCATCAAGCGGTCCCTCGCGCGTCAGCACGATCTGGTAATGCGGCGCGAGACCCGGGAAACCGACTAGGCAGGCTTCGATCTGCGACGGAAAGACATTAACGCCGCGAATGATAAGCATGTCGTCGTCGCGCCCTGTCACGCGCATGATGCGGACATGGGTCCGGCCGCAGACGCAGGGCTCGTCGACCAAGGTTGTAATGTCGCGCGTGCGATAGCGGATCATTGGCAGCGCTTCTTTGCTCAGCGTCGTGATCACAAGCTCGCCGGGCTCTCCATTCGGCAGCGGTTCGAGGGTTTTCGGATCGATGATCTCGAACAGAAAATGGTCCTCCCAGCCGTGCAGTCCGTTTTGCGCCGCATCGCATTCACAAGCGACACCGGGGCCGATAATTTCCGACAATCCATAAAGATCGACCGCCTTGATGCCGAAACGCGATTCGAGTTCGCGGCGCATGGCTTCGCTCCAGGGCTCGGCTCCGAAGGCGCCGCAGCGCACCGGAAGCTGGCGCATGTCGATACCCATTGCACCGGCGACTTCGGCGATATTCAGCGCATAGGATGGCGTCGCGCACAGAACGTCGGCGGCGAAATCCCGCAACAGCGTGACTTGACGTTCTGTGCCCCCGCCTGAGACAGGCACGACAGTGCAGCCGAGCCGCTCCGCTCCATAATGGGCCCCGAGCCCGCCGGTAAACAGGCCATAGCCATAAGCGTTATGAACAATGTCCCCCGGGCGGGCACCGGCGCATGCCAGCGAGCGCGCCATCAAATCTGACCATAGGTCGAGGTCGCCGCGCGTATAGCCGACCACAGTCGGGCGGCCTGTGGTTCCTGATGAGGCGTGCACGCGCAACACCTGTTCGCGCGGCACTGCAAACATGCCGAACGGAAAGTTGTCGCGCAGGTCAGTTTTGCACGTGAAAGGAAAGTGTACGATGTCGTCGAGCGACTTTAAACTTTCTGGCTTGACACGCGCTGCATCGAACGCCTTCCGAAAGTGTGGAACCTTGGCGTAGGCACGTTCGAGCGTCTTCCTCAATCGATCGAGTTGCAATGCTGCGAGCTGGGTACGAGGCATGCATTCGGCGGCGCGATCGAACATAAATGGCGTCGTGTCGCGAACTGCAGCTTGCGTCGTCATGATGTGACCTCCCCGACAGGATTCTTATTGACTAGCTAAGGCGCCGAAGCGAGTCGTCGCCGCGAAATTTCGTCAACGGCGATCGTAGCCTCAGGCAAAAACCATCCCGGCTTGACCATCGGTCCCGCGGCGCCAGAGCCGCGCACAGGTGTGTGGTTTAGCGCGAAGCCCTGATTGTATCCGGCGCGCGTGACGAGAATGAATTTCAAGGCCCAGCCGGCGGAAAACGCGGAGAAGCCGCCGAGCGCAAACAGCAGGGTAGCGATCGGCGTGACAATGAACCCAAAAGTAACGACGACGATCGGGACCGCAAGCCCGAAAGCAAGGAACCACGGCCGATAGGCGTTAAGTACTTCAAAGGTGCGGGTCGGTGCACCCGCATTCCGCAGGCCGGTTGAATAAGTCATCCAGACGAGGCCGCGCGCTGCAACAAGCACAAGCATCGCGGCCGCAACCGGCGGCGCGACTGGCGTCAGTTCTGGTCGCAACGGCAACATGGCGAGAAGCAGGCCGGCGCCCTCGGTGAGGCCCGTCACGGCGATAAGCGGTACGATCGGCGGCGTGCGCCAGGCGGGGATGCCCTTTGCTTCCTTGAGGATCATGCCCTGGCAATAGAGGAATAGGAGTCCCAAAACGGCGGCAATGCCGACAAGAGCACCGTTCTCGGACCAGACGGCGAGAACTGCGAGCGGTAGAAAAATGGCGGCGACCCAGGACTCACGGCTCATCCACGATCGCTGCGGTTGTCGCAGAACGTAAATGGAGCGCAGGGGACGACCGATCTTGAAGATCAGCAGAAACAGTCCGAATGCGACCAGGGCCAACGCGATCAGAGCGGGCACGGCAAAGGATACGCCGTCAAGGCCCGCGACTGCCGTAACGGCGAACAACCCGGTCCCGGCACCGCCGCAGAGAAAATTACCCGCTGCTTTCCAGTTCCAATGTGGCTGGTGCCAGGGCTCGACGCCGCGGGTGCGGATTTTTCCTGTCTGTTCTTCTGCGGATAGCGCCGATGCGGTAGCAGCAGGCGGCTCGACGTCGCCTGCCTTGGCGTAGAGATAAAAGAAACTCGGCTCGGTGCCGAGCTCATTGTGCATGCGAAAGTGCTTCTGCTCGCGCAACAGCCGGGAAACATTGCTGTCCGGATCGTCGATATCGCCAAAGTGCAGCGCATCGGCGATACAGGAATTAACGCAGGCCGGCGTCGCGCGCGGCTCGAGCCCCGGCGTCAAGCCGTTTGCGACGCCGAAGTCGACGCGGTCCGAGCAGAACGTACATTTCTGCGCCACGCCGAGGCGCGCGGGGTCTTCGCGCTCGATCTCGTTTTGCATCGCCGCGCCGTAAGCGAAATGCGGCGCGTCCACGAGGAACCGGGCCTGGTATGGACAGGCGACCTCGCAATAGGCGCAGCCAATGCAGAGATCGTAGTCGATGGTGACGATGCCGTCGCTGCGCTGACGCGTCGCCGTCGTCGGGCAGACATGCACGCACGGCGGATCGGCGCAATGCTGGCAGCCGACCGGCACAAAGGTGCGGCTCACGTTGGGAAATGAGCCAGCCTCGACGTCGAGCACGTTACGCCATTGCACGGCTGGTGAGGTGGCGTTGGCATGCCGGCAGGCTGCCGTGCAGGTCTGGCAGCCGACGCAGCGCTCGAGATCGGCCACCATCGTCCAGCGCGTCATGGCGCGCCTCCTAGCCGCGTCACTTTGACTTTCACGAGATCGGCGCTGGAGCCGGTCGCATCGGTCAATTCGAGCAACATCGGCATCAGCGCATTCATGCTCGGGGCGTGGAAATCCTTGGCGTAGGGCGTCGCCCAATGGTCGAACTGGCCGATCATCAGCAATGTGTCGGGGCGAATTCCTTCGCACAGCATGACGCGGCCCTGCGTGCCATTGAGCGCCGAGCGTACCTCGACCAGATCGCCGTCCGCGACGCCGAGCTGTTCGCCGGTCGCGCAATTCATGACGACACTGCCGTGACCGGCCACATTGTCGGCCACCTCTTTGATGAGCTGGATGCCGACATTGCCGCCCCAGGAATATTGCATGCTGCGTGCCGTCACGAGCCAGTACGGATAGTCCTCGATGCGCACGTTGTAGTGCTTGGCGAGCGCGCCCTCCCACAATGCACCCAGGTCGCGCCAATGCGGCAGCGGCTCGTATTCCTCGAGCTGGCGGTCCCACCAATGGATGTCCTGCTCGTGCAGGCGCCGTTTGAGCTCCTGGCCGATGCGGAACAGCCGTTCCTGATAGGGTTGCTCGAACCGCAGGCCGGTTTCGACCAGCTTGGGATAGAGGTACCACTGCAACCGCGAGAATGGCTTCACGCGGAAGCCGTGTTGGCGGAACCAGTCGAGTCCTTGCGTCTCGCTCCCATCGGTTACTTCGGCACTCGCCGCGCGGCACGTGGCGTCCCAGATGCTCTCAACGTCGTGCACCTTGTCTGGATCGAGCGAGAAGTCATAGTTCGACCCGGACAATTTTACGCCGGCGGCGCCACGGTTGATTGCCACGTTGTATTCGGCGAGGAGACCCGTGCGCTTGGCGAGTTCCGTCGAAATCCAGGTGAAGTCGCGTGCTTCGCCCTGCGGCGGGACGGCAGGATCGCGCAGCGCAAAGCCCTGATAGTCCCAGAACTGCTCGACATATTTCGTACCGCCGATGCGCAGGAGCTGCAGCCCTTCGAGATCGGTGCAGTCCGGCAACAGCACGTCGGCCATGTGATTAGTTTCATCGTGCGTGAAGGCGAAGCAGACGGTGAACGGGAACTTCGCCATCGCCTCGGCGACCGCTTTGGTATCCCAAAACGAGATCGCCGGGTTGATGCGGTAGACCAGCCACACCTCGGGTGGAGTCGCGTGGGGGAACTTGTCGAAATCCTGCGCCTGCATCATCCAGGCAAGGTGTGTGGGACCGAGCGCCTGGCTCCAGGCTGAATTGGCGACGAGCGGCACCAGCGTGCGATGGGCGCTGCGCACCGACGGACGCGCAGCCCATTCGTCCTTGGCGGTGGGGTTCATTGGATACTGCATGAAACCGTCGGGGCCTGGCGTCACGCTCGACCAGCGATTGTCGGCCGGACGGTTGAGGCGAACAGTGGTACCGAGCGTGCCGCCCGGAACTTCCAGAGCGCCTACGAGGCAGGGCAACAGCGTACGTGCCCAGCAACACTCATAGCCGCCCCAGCCATTGTTCACGGTCTTACCGAGCGCGATTGCAACCGGCCGATACGGCAACATCACCCCTTCAATCTCGATGGTCTCACCGACATGGGCGTGGGCGACAAACTCGTTGGCAACGCGCCGGATGGCCGCCGCTGGAACGTCGCAGATTGGCGCCGCCCATTCTGGCGAATAGGTCGTGGCAAAGGCGACAAGGTGTGCAAACGCCGGCCTCGCCTTGCAGGCGCCACGCATCATTATCTCGCCATCGGCGCCAATCTCGACGCCGTGAACCTCGAATTCTCCCTCCAGCGCCGGATCAGTCTCGGTCGTATCGAAAGTCACTGCGCTGCTGCTGCGAAGGTCAAAAACGAGCGGCTTGCGGCTATCGGGATCACGCAGGAAGAAGCCGTTTGGACCAATGAGATAAGGCGACGAGGTACGATGCTTGAGAAACGCGAGGTCCAGGCGTTGGCGCGCATGTTCGTGCAGCAGCACGTGAATCATCGCGAACAGAAACGCCGCGTCGGTCTTTGGCTTGATCGGGATCCATTCCGCCGAACAGGCGCCGGTGACCGAGAGGTGCGGCTCGATCTGCACGCGCTTCATGCCGCGCTTACGCGCATCGGCATGTCGCTTGACGCCGCAAACTCCACCGGACGCTTCGACATTGGCGCCAAAGGAAACCAGGTACTCACATAATGGCGTATCTGCCGAAACGGTGAAGGCGCGATGCCACAATTCGCCGTAAAGGTGTTCGGAGTGATAACACTTGACGCCCTGCCCGGAGCCGAAGCTCATGTCGATTGGACCCCAAGCCGCGAGGAATGCGGGCAATGTCCCCATATAAGCGGTCGGCGTGCCGCCGCCGCCGAAGCTCGCGGCGACACGTGGATACCCGGCCTCGTCGAGCAGGCCCGCGGAGCGGGCGGCGTTAAGCTTGGACGCGACCAGATTGAGCGCCTCATCCCACGACACGCGGACAAAGCCTGGGTCTTCACCGCGGCCCTTTTTCGGATTGGTCCGCTTCATCGGATAGAGGACGCGATCCGGATGGTAGGTCTTCTGCACCAGCCCGAATGCCTTGACGCAAACCTTGCCGCCTGCCGGGTGGATTTTCGCGGCTTCGAAATTGGGATTGATCTCGGTAGCGACGCCGTCCTGGACGCGAACGGTCAGCAAATCCGGTCCGGCCACGCATTGGTAGCAGTAGGACGAGATTTTGCGTTCGTTTTCCGGTCGAATCTCTGACACGATGCTCCAACATCAATTGGAGCGCGCGGCGCGTTTTGCCGCTTTCGCTCTCAGGCGTTCATAGGTTTTTTCGCGATCGACAATGAAGCGGACGTGCTTGCCGGTGCCGATCGGCTCAAGCTCGTCCGTGGCGACCACGTCGAAACTGACTTTGCGCCCCTCCACATTGGTCACCGTGGCGGTAATCGACACTTCCATGCCCGGCAGGGTCGGTGCGCTGTGCTGCACCATGATCGCGATGCCGACTGAATCCTCTTCCGGACCCACATGGTCGAGGAGCGCTTCTCGACAGGTGTGCTCGATGTCCCGGCACAGTTCTGGAGTCGCATAGACTCGACCCTGTTCACCCATGAAAGCGACGGTGCGATCGCGGTCGACGATGATGCGCCGCACCTTCGATAGACCCAGCTTGAGGCTGTCCTTCATGGACGCGGACTCCCAAATAAGCCTAACCTGCTAAGGCCGCGTCGAAATTGACCAAGATCAAGTCACTGCTTCAGATACCAAGATAAGCCTCCCGAATGCGGCGGTCGTTTTTGATGTCCGCCGCAGCCCCGCTTGCCGAGATTGTGCCGGTCTCAAGCACATAACCGCGATCGGCGATGCCGAGTGCCGCGACGGCGTTTTGCTCCACCAAAAGCAGCGTCAGGCCTTCGCCTTTGAGCTGCAGGATTACGTTGAGGATTTGATCGACCAAAATGGGCGCGAGCCCCATTGAGGGTTCGTCAAGCAGAAGGAGGCGTGGGTTGGCCATCAAAGCGCGGCCGATCGCCAGGAGTTGCTGCTGACCCCCCGACAACGCGCCAGCCAGAGTGTGCCGTAATTCGGCGAGCATCGGAAACAGATCATAGACGCGATGAAGATCGGTGCTGGAATCAATTCTGCGGCGGCGCCACGCCCCGAGTTTCAGATTATCTTCGACCGAAAGCGGCGCGAACAGTTGCCGCCCTTCGGGGACCTGAGCGATTCCAAGCGCCACGCGTTCGTGCGGCGGCGTGTATTCAATCGCGCTGCCGTCGAAGTAAATGCGGCCTGACGAGATCGGTTGAACGCCGGAAATCGCTCTTAACAATGTCGTCTTGCCGGCGCCATTTGCGCCGACCAGCGTCACGATTTCGCCAGCCGCGACATCGAGTGAGACGCCGTGCAGCGCCTCAATGCGGCCATAGCCGCTTCTGAGATTCTCAACCGCAAGCACTTGCCGGCTCCAATGCCGCACCGCTTGCCCCGAGATAGGCTTCTATGACTGCCGGATTGGCGCGAATCTCGGCGGCATCGCCTTCGGCGAGCGTATGGCCGTTGGCGAGAACATGGATGCGATCAGAAATGTTCATGACCAAGCGCATATCGTGCTCAACCAACACCACCGTAATCCCGTCTGCCGCGATACCGCGGATCATTGTTTCGATATTTTTGGTCTCGGTCGGATTGCACCCGGCCGCCGGCTCGTCAAGCAGCAGCACCTTTGGTTCAGTGGCAAGCGCGCGTGCGATTTCCAGGCGTTTGAGATCGCCATAGGCCAGACTGCCCGCCGGCCGTTGCGCCATTGGCACCAGCCCAACACGGGCGAGCGCCTTGAGTGCCGCGTCACGCGTAACGCGGTTCTGCCTGCTCACCGCCGGAAAATGCAGAAGATCGGCGACTAGCCCCGTCCGCTCATGGCGGTGCCGGCCGACCATCACGTTCTCAACCGTGGTCAGGTGAGAAAAGATTTGCAGATTTTGGAACGTGCGGGACAAGCCACGGCGGGCAAGCCGTTCCGGAGCGAGTGCCGTGACATCTTCGCCGTCAAGCCATACCCGGCCATCATCCGGCACGGAAAGTCCGGAGATCACGTTAAATAACGTTGTCTTGCCCGCTCCGTTCGGTCCAATGATCGAAAATACGGTTCCCGCTGTCGCTTTGAAACTCACGCAATCGAGCGCACGTACGCCGCCAAATGCGATCGAGATGCTCTCGGTTTCCAGCACAGTCATTTCTGCGTTCCACCGAGCACGGCCGCCAGGCTCGGCACGATTCCGCGACGGAGAAAAATCATAACTGCCATCAGGGTCAGGCCCAGGATGGCATGCTCGTATTCATGAAAAATGGTCAGGCCTTGGGGAAGTACAACCAACACGGCCGATCCAACGAATGAACCGACGATGGAGCCCATTCCACCTAACACCACCATGGCAACCAGTTCGATCGATCGGAGAAAGCCGGACACATCGGGCGTAACATAACCGTTGATCAACGCAAAAAACGAGCCGGCGACCGAAGCATACACGGCTGAGATTACGAAGACCGCGAGCTTCTTTTGGGCGACATCGATACCGAGCACGCGAGCAGCGCGTTCGCTGTCGTGGATCGCGCGCAGCGCGCGTCCCGTTGGGCTATCAATCAAGTTCAGCGCGATCACGGCACTAAGGAGAAAACTGACTGCTAATATCCAGTACCATGTGCTGACGCGCCGAAGCGTCCAATTGATGAACGTTATCTGCTGCACCGGCATGCCGTCTGGACCGCCGGTCCATTTCGCCTCATTGGTGAAGATGATTGTAAGGAGCACTCCGAAGCCGAGGGTGGCCACGGCAAGATAATGGCCTTTCAGTCGCAAGATCGGCCGACCGACAACGAATGCCAGTAGAGCCGAGAAGATGGCGCCAAGGACGAATGCGACCAACGGTGCAATGCCCAACCGAGTCGGTCCGATGGCGACCGCGTATGCACCCACTCCCATGAATCCTGCGTGACCAAGGCTGACTTGCCCGGCAAAACCCATCAAAAGATTGAGGCCGAGGGCGGCAATGCTGAATATGAAGACTAAGGCCGCGATGCGATAGTAATATGCCGACGGAAACAGCAGCGGCAGGACCAGTATGATGGCGGCGAGCGGTATGAGAGGAATCAGCCGATGACGCTGCAATAGCCGAAATCGATCGGTCAGGGTCAACACGTTTACACCCGTTCGACCGTTCGCTTTCCGAACAGCCCCTGCGGCATGGCAAACAGTACGGCCAGAATAACAAGGAAGGCGACAGCGTCTTTGTAACTGGCCGACACATAGCCGGCGGCAAACGCCTCAAACAAGCCGAGTAGCACGCCGCCGACGACGGCTCCTATAGCGCTGCCGATTCCGCCGAGCATAACGGCGGCGAAACCTTTCAAGGCCAAAAGCGTACCAACGTTATAACTGGTGAGCGTAATCGGCGTGACCAGAACGCCGGCAATGGCGCCGATCGCTGCCGATATCGCGAAGCAAGCACCGACTATCGTGCGGGTGTTGATACCGACCAGCGTTGCAGCCATACGATTTGCCGAAGTCGCAATCACGGCCTTGCCGTACAGCGTTCGATCGATGAAGGCCCATAGCAAACATACGATGAGCAAGGCGCTTGCGAGCACGACCACGGTCTGCGGCAGAATGCTTGCGCCGCCGATGCGAATCGGATCGCTCCCGAACAAAGCCGGCAGGCTGTGAAAGCGCTTATCAAATATAATTTCCGCCACGCCGCGCAAAAAAATCGAAGCGCCAATGGTGATGATGATCAGCGTCACCGCGCTTGCGTCACGCGCAGGCGCGATGCCCAGACGATAAAGGGCAAGCCCGACGGCAGTGGTGATGAGAACAGCAATGACCGCCGCGAGCGGCACCGGGACGCCGGCATAACCGAGGAAAATGGTGACCATTCCCCCCAGCATGACGAACTCGCCTTGGGCGAAGTTCACCACGTCTGAGGCGTTATAAATCAGAGTAAAGCCGACTGCGACCAAGGCATACACGGCGCCAACGGTGAGTCCGGAAAACGTAAATTGCAGGAACTCTGCCATTGCAGCGGGCGCCCGTCGCCGGTCGAACAGAACACTAATCCGGTTAGCCAAGCCGTTAGACGAGCTTACCAGACTGCTACGAGGCGGAATCCGGAATCATGATCCAATCGCCGTCTTTGATTTCGAGCAACCGGAAGGCCGAAAGGTCGAGGCCCAAGTGATCAGTCGGCGACATGTTGACCACTCCGCCAGTGCCGACATAGTTCTGGGTTCTTTCGATCTCATCGCGCAGCTTGCCGCTGTCGAAGCTGCCGGCGCGCTTGGCGGCGTCCACCAGAATCATCAATCCGTCATAGGCGTGGCCGCCGAACGTGGAGACTGGCTGCCCAGTCTTGGCTTCAAACGTGGTTTGGTAGCCGACTACGACCGATTTTTGCCGGTCGCTATCCGGCAGTTTACTGGCGACCAGCAGCGCTGCGGCCGGCAGGCGAATACCATTTGCGGCAGCGCCGGCCAGGCTGATGAATTGCTTTGAAGCGACGCCATGGCTTTGATAGAGTGGGTACTCTATTCCGAGTTGCCGATAATTGCGGGTGACGATAGCCGGGCCTTGCCCAAAGCCCGCACAGACGACCGCTTGGATGCCCGCCGCCGCCTTGATCTTCGTGAGCTGCGGAGTCATGTCACTGTCGGCAGGGCCGTAAGTCTCCTCATGGGCAATGGTAATGCCTGCCTTTGGCGCTATTGCGACGCACTGATCGCGCATCGACTTGCCGAACGCATCCGTGCCGGAGATCAAGGCCACAGTCGTAAGCTTACGATGCTTGAGATCATCGAAAATTTTCTCGCAAGCCATTCGGTCGGTATGGGGCGTCTTAAAGACCCATTTGCGCACCGGCTCGATGATTTGCACGGCGCCCGCGAGTGAGATGAATGGAATCTGAGCGTCCTCGAAGACCGGAATCATTGCCAATGTAGTGCCGGTCGTCGTCCCACCGACCATGGCAGCGATTTTGTCTTCTTCGACGAGGCGTGTAGCAAAGGTGCGCGCTGCGTTGGCGTCGCCGCCATCGTCGTAGACGACGAGCTGCAACTTTTGGCCGTTAACCCCTCCTTGGCGGTTTATATCCTCGACATACATGTCCAGCGTTTTTTTCTCCGGATCGCCGAGAAACGACGCCGGGCCGCTGGTGGAGAGGACTGCGCCCACTTTCACCTGGGCTGAAACGGGGCCGGCCATCACGGACGCGGCAAGCCCAACAACTACGGCTGCAATTTTGATCATTGTTGAATCCTCCCTATCTCGCGTCCGGCAACGACAAATTGATCGAGCCCTGAGATTACGAAGTCAAATGCCATAACGTGCACTCTTTACGCCGGTTGCGGTATTCCTGCCTTGCTTTAAGTCAAACCCCAGCTGCGGGCCTCAGGTTCGCCGGGAACACTCACACCTTAGCTTTTTTAATGTCGCCGTATTGAGCCGATCTCTCCCGTTACGGAGTTCTTAGGCGGGAAGTGGAAGAGTGCCACCCGACAATTGCTTTGACTTAGATCAAAGCGCTGAAATTAAACGTGGTTTCAGCTACCGATGGGTCCGGCGCAGCGGTCGGCCGGCCAAAAACTGACTGCAAGGGAGCGGAACATGTTTGCACATCGACGTTTGCTCGGCCTGACCAGCTTGGTGTCGATGGCAGTTGCTGCATGCGTTTTGTTCTTCAACGCTCCCGCGGTTAATGCCGCTGATCCGATCAAGATCGGTTTTGGCATGGCGCTCACCGGCCCGCTGGCCGCCAACGGAAAAATGTCGCTTGTGGCAATGCAGGTTTGGGAGGACGACATCAACGCCCGGGGCGGCCTACTCGGACGCCCGGTGAAGCTTATTTATTACGACGATCAAAGCAATCCGTCGCAAGTCCCTGCAATCTATTCCAAGCTGCTTGACGTCGACAAAGTCGACCTGATCGTCAGTGGCTACGCCTCGACCCAGATCGCTGCCGCAATGCCGGTGGCAATACAACGCAAGAAGCTGTTCGTCAGCCTGTTCGGCACCGGCATCAACGAGAAATTCAACTACCCGAAATATTTCTCGATGATCCCCAACGGGCCGACGCCAAAGCCCGCTTTCACCCGCGGGTTTTTCAAAGTCGCGGAGGTGCAGAACCCGAAGCCACAGACGATCGCGCTGGCCTATGCTGACGCCGAATTTGGCCAGAACGCCTGTGAAGGGGCGCGCGAAAACGCCAAAACCTCTGGTTTCAAGATCGTGTACGACAAGAGCTATCCGCCGAGCACGGTGGATTTCTCGCCGGTCGTGCGCGCCATTCAGGCCATCAATCCCGATCTCCTGGTGATCTGCTCATACCCGCTCGATACCGTCGGGATGGTCAAAGCGATGCGCGAGATCGGCTTCAAGCCGAAGATGTGGGGCGGTGCCATGGTCGGCTTGCAAGCCACCGCGTTCAAGACGCAGCTCGGTCCCTTACTTAACGGCATCGTCAATTATGAAACCTGGCTGCCGGTAAAATCGATGGACTTCCCCGGCGCGATGGACCTTCTCAAGAAATACCAGGAACGCGCCCCGGGTGCCGGCACCGACCCGCTCGGTTACTACATGCCGGTATGGGCCTATGCCGACCTGCAGGTGCTTGGCCAGGCAATCGCAGCAACGCAAAGCCTCGATGAGGATAAGCTCGCCGACTACATGCGTAACGCCACGTTCAAGACCGTGGTCGGCGATGTGAAATTCGGCCCGCAAGGCGAATGGGCAGAAGAGCGGACGCTCGCTGCGCAGTTTCAAAACATCAAGAGCAACAGCATCGACGAATTCCGCGACCCGAGCAAAGAAAAGATCATCTATCCTCCACAATTCAAGAGCGGCGACATCATCTATCCATACGAAAGTGCGCTGTCGAATTAGGGCCTAATAAAAGCCGATCAGATTCCAAGATTCCCTGAATGTCTCCTTTTGGCCCTGAACCGACCTCGTGCGATGTCCGCTTTGGTCGCTATGAGGAGAAAAGCGGACGTGACGCGGGCATCGTGCCATGATGTCCCCGCTGTGACATACGGCACAGATGCCGGGACTATTTGCGCGCGGTTCGCTTCTACACTGACCCAGCGAACCCCGAAGGAGACGGCCCGCATTGCTGCCGATTTCACCAAGCTGCCCGCATCAGCGTTTGAAGGCTGGTTGTTCACCAAAAAAGATTATTTCCGAGATCCCACTGGCGGAATTGATATCGTCTCGCTGCAGAGAACGTTCGATGTTCAGAAGGACTTAGGCTTCCTCAAGACCAAGATCGATGCCAAAAGTTACGTTGATCTCAGCGTGGTCGAAGAAGCTGACGAACGGGCTTAAGTAATATGGACACCATAGCCAACAAGGCCCAATATAACGGGAGAGGATAACGCGATCGGCGCATGACATTTTAACAAAATTTATAAATCACTTTGAACATCGCGCAACGTCTACAGGAAGGAAAACTCTCATGGTTTGCAACAGAAACTTGTGGACTTCCAACGTATTGGGAATGGCTACCCGTTGCTTGGTGGTTGGCGCGGGCGCGGCAATCTTGGCCGCTAGTACTATCGCTCTTGTCACTCCGAAGCCGGTTCTGGCTTCACCAGCATTCACTGCGCAGACAAAATTGCCATGCACGCGGTGCCATACAGCGCCAGCTGGGGGCGCCGACAAACTTACGGACTTCGGCAAGGCGTTCAAAGCAAATGGTAACAAGCTGAAGCAGTGACTCTCTCTTTCGATTGGCTAAGACCACAAGCTGAGACGCACGCATATTCGGTGTCGCCGCAGCGGGATGGCAAAATTTTGCTGCGCTATTAAGCGCCCCTGTCAGCTGTATGACCCGCCGATACCTGCTGGCGCTCGTTCAATTCGACTTGTTGGCCGGAGTCGTCGTCGGCTCGGCAGCCGACGTTGCCGCGGGATGCACGAGGTTGGTGTGGCAATCGACGCAGGTCACGCCGCCCTGGGCGAGCATGGCGTGCGATTCACGGCCGGCATCGCTCTTCGGCCGGATCGCGTCGGCATCGTGACACTTGCGGCAGGTGACACTGTCCCAGGTCCGGAGATCGGCGAGAGCTTCCTGTTCGAGCCCGGAGCGTCGTGCCTCCCAGACTTTCGGATCGCTGAAATCGTGCGTCAATTCAACGAACACATCGCGTACGCCGGACGTGACATGGACGTAGGTCTCGATGAACCAGTTAGTCGTCGGGATGTGACAGTCGCCGCAACTTGGCCGCACGCCCTCAGTATTACTGCGATGCTTCGAGTGCTGGTAATACTGATCAGCGTATTGCAGCTTCATAGTGTGACACGATGTGCAAAACGCATCGGTCGAGGTTGCATGGTTGATCGCGAAACTAGCCATCATGCCACCAGCACCGATGACAGCTGCGACGAGCAAAAGTGCGACCAAGAACCAGCGGCTGATTGTCATTGTGATGCCTCCAAACGGGCAGGTCTTTGAGTGAACGTGATGTAGGCGATGAATTACCAAATTGCTGGTCCCTGAGCATCGGCCATGCCGGTATGGCCGTGCTAGTGACCCCTCTTCGGATAATAAAGGATGTCTACTGAAGCAAAAAGCC
>Ga0187819_10000551_pt1 | contig 18673 bp, 15 predicted proteins | sample NC_wetland_sal_i_15_FD_132411 | JGI IMG/M metagenome (GOLD analysis project Ga0187819, IMG submission 132411) | Wetland sediment microbial communities from Neuse River Estuary, North Carolina, USA - SO4_4 | ecosystem: Environmental > Aquatic > Freshwater > Wetlands > Sediment | place: USA...
ACTGATGAAACGACAGATGGTCGATATGCTCGCGGAGCTGATCAAGATCCCGAGCGACCCGAGTGCGAACAAGCAGGAGATCCTGGACTACGTCCAGACGTTTACCGACCAGATCCACATGCGTAACACCCTCCTGGGCGATCCTGGGACTCCCGCGCTCCTAGCGGAGTACGGTCAGGCAGGAATCGTGCTGTCGGGCCATCTTGACACGCCCCCCGTCGGCGATTACTGGAGCTTCTCCCAGAGCCAGCTCGCGTCAGGGCGAATGTACGGCCGCGGGGCCGCCGACATGAAGGGAACGGTCATCGCGATGATGCAGTCCGCCCAGGACCTCGTGTCGCGCAAGATTCCCGTCGCCCTCGCGTTGACGACCGACGAGGAGACCACGATGCAGGGCGCTCAGGCGCTGTCGAAGACCCTCACCCTCCGTCGGGCCAAAGCCGTCGTCGTCGGGGAACCGACCGGACTCCGCATCGCGGCCGCGGAGAAGGGGGTCCTCGACCTTGCGATTGAGACCCGGGGGAAAGCCGCCCACGGAGCGATGCCGCACCTCGGAGAGAACGCCGTTTCGAAGCTGATGCGGATCCTTCGCGCCCTCGAGGGATTCAAGGGTCGGATTGCCCATCCGGAGCTTGGGAGCGTCACCATCAACATCGGCACGATCCACGGCGGCGCCCGCCTGAACGTGGTGCCGAACAAGGCCGTCGCCGAAGTCGATATCCGGTTCCCGCCACCGTACACGCCGGACCAACTGTACCACGAGGTGGAGGAGCACCTGCGTCGGATTAAGACCCCGTTTACCCTCCGTCGGATTGTCTCGATGCCGTCGGTCCAGCTCGACCCGAACTCGGAGCACATCCGGCTGCTCAAGGAGATCTCCGGGGCCGAGAGCACCGTCCTCGTCCACGCCTCTGAGGCGGTCCACTACTCCCTCGCGAACCCTCGCGTCGTGATCTACGGGGCCGGGGAAGAGGAACTCTCCCACCAGGCCAACGAGTACGTGAAGATCGAGTCGGTGGCCCGCGCGACTGAGGTGTTCAAGAAGTACGCTCAGCGCTTGGTCCAGTCGCGCGCCGGGTAGGTCCGGCCGGTGGCGCTCGCCCAGTTGTCGACGCGTTACCCACCGGCTCCGGGAGGAGTCGAGCGTCATGTGGAAGAGATCTCCCGGCGCCTGGCGGCGCGCGGGCAGTCCGTAACGGTCTACACGAGCCGGCTCTATCGGGAGTTCCCGTGGCAGCCGCTCCCGGTGGACTTTGTCGAGCCCCCGACCCCACCAGGGCTGACCGTCCAGCGGGTCCCCGCATGGAGCCTCCCGGGCGAGCTCCACTATCCCTTCTTTCGCGGCCTCTATCGAAGGCTCGAGACGGACCGGCCGGAGCTGACGCATGTCCACACGTACGGGACCAACCAAGCGGCGGTCGCCCGGCGGTACTATCGGCGCGCCGGAGTCCCCTATGTCATCACCGCCCACTACCATCCAGTATGGTCGATCTATGGCGGCCGCTTGCGCCACCTGATCCGTGGCTTCTACGATCGACGGCTTGCCGCTCCGATAGTAGGTGACGCGGCCCGGCTCATCGTGCACACGCACGAGGAGGAGCGGTTGATTCGCGCCAACGGGTTCCCCCTACCTCAGGTCGAGGTCATCCCGCCCGGGTACTCCCCGGCGACCCCCCCCTCCGACCCGGAGGCTTTTCGCCGGGCGTTTCGGATCGACGGGCCGTTCGTGCTGTTCGTTGGACGCCTCGCGTCGAACAAGGGTCTCCCGGCGCTCGTCGACGCATTCGCCGACCTTCACCACCGGGACCCCACCGCCTACCTGGTGCTCGTCGGCGCCGACGGCGGAGAGCAGGCCGACGTGGAACGGCGGGTCCGGGAGCTCGGACTCACGGACCGGGTTCGTATCACCGGCTTCGTGGCGGACGAGTCCCTGCTCGCGGCCGGTTTCCGGGAGGCGAGACTGTTCGCCCTCCCAAGCCAATACGAGGCGTTCGGTCTGGTCCTGCTCGAGTCTCTGGCTCAGGGAACGCCGGTCATCGCTTCGAGGGTCGGCGGCATCCCCGAATTTATCGAGGACGGAAAGGCGGGACGTTTGATCCCCCCCGAGGATGCGACTGCCCTCGCCGCGGCGTTCCGGGAGCTCTGGGAGGACGAAACCACTCGCGTGCGGTGGGGGACCTACGGCCGGGATACGGTCGTGCCTCGTTATCAGTGGGACCGAGTCGTCGACAGTCTCCAAAGGGTGTACGCGGAGGTGCTGGGCCGGTGAAGATCGCGCAGGTCACTCTTCGCTTCGATGCCCCCGGGGGCGTGGAAACGGTGGTCCGCGAGCTCGCGGTTCGGCTCCGGGATCAAGGGCAAGACGTCGAGGTGTTCGCGAGCGACCTCTTCGACGAGGCTCACTGGCTCCGGCGCGACGACTTCCCCCCCTCCGTCGACGGCATTCCCGTGCATCGGTACCCGGTGTACAAACGGCTCATTCCAGGACTGACGATGCCGCTCGTCGTTGGACTCATGAGCGGCCTGGAAGACGCTCACCCCGACATCATCCACGCGCATTCGCATCGGTACGGTCACGTGCTCGAGTCCGCCGCGGAGGCGGGGAAGCTCGGCGTCCCGTGGGTCGTCACGGCGCACTACCACCCTGCCCGAAGAGCCCAGAGCGGACTCCACCATTCCCTCCTTCGCGTCCAGGACCTGCTCTTCGGTGCGACCGCCTACCGCCGCGCCGACGCGATCATCGCCATCACGGAGCAGGAGCGGCATCTCCTCGCCGAGTTCGTCCCTCCGAAACGTATCCGGGTCATCCCCCACGGCATCGACCTCGCCCAATGGACGGCGCCCGAGCGGAACGGAGCACCGGTCGCCAGCCTACCGGCGCTTCCATCGCGGTACCTGCTCTATACCGGGCGGATTGCCCAGAACAAGGGACTCCCACTCCTGCTTGACGCCTTGGCCCGCATCCCGGTGTCGGAGCGGATCCCTCTCGTGATCATGGGCCGGGATTGGGGCGTGCGACCGGAGCTGGAACTCCAGGCCCGACGGCTCGGTATCGAGAGCGACCTCGTCTGGCTCGGCCACGTCGAGGAACCAGCGGCCTACCGCGCCGTGTTCCGCCGTGCGGCGGCCTTCACGTTTCCTTCGGAATGGGAAGCTTTTGGGCTCGTGCTCCTGGAGGCGATGGCCGCGGGTGTTCCCATCGTCGCGACGGCGGTGGGCGGCGTGCCGGAGGTCTTGGACCAGGGCCGCGCGGGCCGGCTCGTCCCGTACGGAGATCCCGATGCGCTCGCCGCCGGTATCCGGGACTTGCTCGGCTCGCCCGAGCGGTCGGCGGAACTCGTGGCGGCCGGACGCCGCCGGGTGCAGAACTATTCCTGGAACCGGGTCATCGAGGAGCACCTGGCGCTGTACCGGGAACTCGCCGCTTGACCGGGGGCTGACGGGGCGGATGCGCCAACTCGTCCGCGATGCGCGCCAACGCGCTGCGTTCGGGCTCCTTTCGGAGCCGAGACGAGACCCGTAGCACCCGGACCGTTAACCAACGCATCATGGTCGTTTCCGTCGACGCTGCATCTCCGTCGCGTACGAATTGAGTATCGCTAATCCCCGCTTTAGGTTGGGCCTCGACGCGGCGAACGATAGCCGGAGATGCCGGGCCCCAAGGTGGCCGAACGCGTCGCCCGGCGTGGTGATCAATCCCCGCTTCAAGAGATCGCCGGCGGCCGCATAGGCCGTGACCGGCCAAGAGAACTTCGGAAACGCATAGAAGGCCCCGGCGGGGGGAACGCACCGCAGTCCCGGCATCCCGTTGAGCTCCCGGATGACGAGCTCACGGCGGGCGCGGAACTCCGTGCGCATCGCCGCCGTGGCGTCGTGCGCCGCATCGAGCCCCGCCAGCACCGCCGCCTGCGCCGGCGTGGACGGGCACGCGACCATGTGGTAGTGCACCTTGTTGATTTCGACCGCCAAGGCGCGGGGCGCCACTAGGAACCCTAGGCGCCATCCGGTCATGGCGAACATCTTGGAGAACGAATTCACCACGATGGCCCGGTCCCCTTTTCCGGCGAAGGAAATGTGGTGCCCTTCGTAGACCATCTCATCGTACACCTCGTCGGAGACGATCGTGAGGTTGTGTCGGTCCGCGAACGCGATCAGACGATCGACGAGCGATTTGGGGAATACGCTGCCGGTGGGGTTGGAGGGCGAATTCACGACGAGCGCGCGGGTGCGCGGCGTCACCCGACGCTCGAGCTCGTCCAAGTCGGGCAGGAACCGCTGCTCCTCCGCGAGGCTGTACGGGACGGGCGTCGCCCCGGCGATCCGGGCGTGGGGGGCGTAGAGCACGAATCCGGGGTCCGGTACGAGCACCTCATCGCCCGGGTCATACAGGGCGAGCGCGCAGGCCATCAGGCCCTCCGAGCCGCCCGCGGTGATGAGGACGTTCTCTCGGGTCACGTCGGGATCGATGTCCCGGTAGCGGTCGGCAATCTTCTCGCGCAGCGCGGTGAGTCCGGCCGAGGGGCCGTAGTGATTCATCTTGTCGCGCACCGCCGAGACGAGGGCTTGGATCACAACCGCCGGAGGCTCGAAGTCCGGTTCGCCCAGACCGAGATTGACTGCGCCGGGAGGGGCGGCCTCGAACATCCGCCGGATACCCGAGATCTCGATCGCGCTGACCCGCTGGGCGACCACCGTCGCTGGACCTGGGTCGCCCCCATAACCATTGTGGGAAGTTCGGCGGGCCGAGGGCCACGAGGGCTCGGCAAGCGCAATCAAGATGTAGCGTTGCGCTACCCGGATGCTGCGGGGGAGAGGTTCACGACCGTTACCGTCGTCGTCGGAGCACAGTTCGGCGACGAGGGGAAGGGCAAGATCACCGACTACCTCGCCGCCCACGCTCGCTTCGTAGTCCGGACGGGCGGAGGACCCAACGCCGGGCACACGATCCATCTCCCGCAGGGCAAGGTCGTTCTGCACCAGCTCGCGTGTGGCGTGTTGCGCGCGGGGGTGACCGGCATCTCCGGCCCGGGGATGGTCGTCGACCCCGCGGCTCTCGAGACGGAGATCCTGGATCTGCAGCAACGGGACCTGCTGAAGGGCGAGGTCGTCGTCAGCGAACGAGCGCACGTTTTGCTCCCAATCCACCAGCTCGAGGATGCTTGGGAAGAGGACCTGCGGAACTCGAAGAACCCCGCCGAATCGGTCGGGACCACGCGCCGGGGCATCGGGCCGGCCTACGAGGATCGGTACGGTCGCTGGGGAATCCGAATGGTCGACCTAGTCCACCCGGCCGACCTGGGTCAACGGCTGGACCTGCTCTACGCCACGAAGAGTTTCCTGACGAACCCGCCGCCGCGGGACGAGCTCGAAGCCGCGCTGCGAGACGTGGGTAGCCGACTCGCGATGTACGTCCGCCCGACGGAGCCGATGCTATGGAACGCCATCAGCGAAGGCTCCTCGATCATTCTCGAGGGAGCCCAGAGCGCCCTGCTCGACGTGGACTTCGGCACGTACCCCTTCGTCACCAGTTCCCACCCCACCGCCGCCGGTGCGCTCGTGGGGAGCGGGATTCCCCCCTCCGAGCTCGACGAGGTCGTCGGAGTGGCGAAGGCCTATGCCACTCGCGTTGGCGCGGGGCCGTTTCCCACCGAGGTGGGGGGAGAGATGGGGGAGTTTCTCCTGCGGGAAGGAAACGAACGGGGAGCCACCACCGGGCGCCCGCGCCGGTGTGGTTGGCTCGACCTCGTCCTTCTCCGGTACGTGGCTCGGCTGAATGGATTCACTTCCCTCGCGATTACCAAGGCCGACGTCTTGGGCGGGCTCGACGAAATTCCCATCTGCGTCGGGTACCGGATGGAGTCGGGCGAGACGACCACAGATTACCCACCGATCCAGGCGAGCGAGTATGCGAAGGTCACCCCAATCTACGAGAAGTTCCCTGGCTGGCCGCCGTTCACCCAACGGCTACGCGAAAAGATCCGCCGAGAGGGAACTCAGGCGGTTCCGGGGGCCCTCAAGCGGTTCCTGCGGTACGTTGCCCAGGAGACCCGGGTGCCAGTGGAGTACCTGAGCTACGGCGCGGAGCGCGACGACACGCTCTGGCTCGGTCGGGGAGCGCCCACCCACCCGGTGACGATCACCCCCTGGACGACGTGAGCGGCGAGCGGCTCGTCCGGGGCCCCGGGGGCACGGCAGCGTGATCGACGTTTACCTGTACATTGCCTTTGGAGCTGGAGTTGCCGCGGGGCAGCTGACCCGCTTCAGAAGTCCCTGGATCGACCGCGCGATCCTGGTGGACATCGTCGCGCTGGTGTTCTTCCTGGGCGTGGTGCTGGCCAGCCTCGCCGCGACCCGTCTCCTCATCGCGATCCCGCTCGCCCTCGGCCTGGTGGGTCTCATGCTGGCGGTGACCATCGGCCTTACGTCCGTCCTTCCTCGACGACCGCCGGTTCCCGGCACGGGAAAGCGACCCCGGCCCCTGGGAGTGCTCATCGTCCTCGCCCTGATCGTCGGGTACGCGGTGGGTCGCCTCGTGACGCTCCCCGGCGAAACAGCGATCGCCGTGACCCTGTCGATCCTGCTGGGGCTCGTAGGATTCAGCCTTCGCTTCTCGTGGAACGCGCTTCGGACGGCGCCCACTCCGCTGGTAGCGGCGATCGCGGGGGCCCTTGTGGCCGCCCCTATCTTCTCCCTCGCCACCGGATTTTCATTCCGCGCGACGCTGGCGACCACGCTGGGTTTCGGTTTCTATAGCCTCGCCGGCCCACTCGTGACAACGGGGATCGGACCGCTGGCCGGACTCGTCGCGTTCCTCACGAACTTCTTTCGAGAGAATCTTACGATGGTGGCCTCCCCGTGGCTCGGCCCGCGGATCCGGGCCGAGGGGTTGACGGCGATGGGCGGGGCCACCGCGATGGACACCACACTGTATTTCGTCACGGCGTACGGCGACGCGGACGCGGGCTCGATGGCGCTCGCTAGCGGTCTGGCCCTGACCGTGATCGCGAGCCTCGCGGTCCCCCTCGTCCTCGCCGTAATGTGAGCGCGACCATTATGCCCGCCGACGCGTCGGCTTGCGTCACAACGGGCTCGTAGTCCAGCGGTGAAGACGTCGCTCTCACACAGCGAAGATCGCCGGTTCGAATCCGGCCGAGCCCACTCTCCGCACCCCGGCGAGTCCCCCCGAGTCCGCGGGGCTCACCTCAATGATTCCTTCTTGCCGCCGTAGAGATCCCGTGCCGGACTCAACAGGTCGAAGACCTCCGGGTCCATCGCAGGCCCCCCCCGGATCGCGAGGGAAGCGAGGTTCATCGCCACGCCCGGCCCGAGCATGAACCCCTGCCCACACATCCCAATTCCGAGGAGCAGCCCTTCCACCTTCGGAGCTTTTCCCACGACGGGAGCGCCGTCGGGGGTCATCGGGTACAGACCGCGCCAGACCCGGCGAATTGTCAGGTTCTTGAGCCGCGGGATGAGGTTCACCAGGCGAGCCGCGACGATCGGCATGAACTCGAACGTCGAAGTGCGATTCTCTCCGGAGAACGGCGTCTTGGGAGTGTAACAGAAGATGATCTGGCCGTCCGAGTCTTGACCGAAGTAAAAATTGATCGTCTTTCCCTCGGGCCCGGGGCGAAGATCAACGACCAGGGGAGCCAGGAATTCTTGAACGGGAGCGGAGATTCCGGCCTCGTGGCTTTCGGGCAGCACCGGAATGTCAAGGCCCGCCATTTGGCAGATTCGGGAGGCATGGGCGCCGGCCGTGTTGATCACGACAGGGGCACGGTACTCCTCTCGTTCCGTCTTGATACCGGTCACGGTATGATCTTCCATTAGCAAGGACGTGACCGATTCTCGGTACCGGTACTCGGCATGGAACCGGACGGCCTCGTTCGTGAAGGATTCGGAGGCCCGCAACGGGCTCACCTGGCCATCGTCCGGAGAGTAGGTCCCCCCGCGGAGACCCTCCGGGTTGATTCCGGAAACGACGCGCCGAATCCCTTCGGCGTCTTGCCAGTCGATATTGAGATGGAAGCTTCTCTGGATCGGTAGGAGCTTCTGGAGCGTAGATTCCACGTTCGCATCGAACGCCGGAAAACAGTACCCTCCCTTCTTCCAGCCGATGTCGGTTCCCGTCGATTCTTTCCAGTGGGCGAAGACGTCGAGGCTCTGCTGGCCTAGCCGGATCTTCGCCGGGTCGGAATGGGTCGCGCGCACACCGCCGATCGCCGCCTTGTTCTGACCCTGCCCGGAGGACGGCATCTCGTCGAGGACGAGGACCCGAAGTCCCTCCCGCGCAAGGAAGTACGCGGTGGGGTTGCCGACCGACCCGGCGCCGATGACGATCGCGTCAAACTCCGGACGCGCCATCTTCCACCGCGAGGAACGCCCCGATCGGAACTTCCTGAGTGAAGGGGCGGTGCACCGGGGGCGTTACCGCACGCGCATCGACTCCAAGCTCCCGGAAGATGCGCAGGGTCAGGTCGTTGCAGGTCTTCCCACCACAGGGCCCCATCCCGGTCCGGAGGGCGGCCTTCACCGCGTTCACGTCCCTCGTGCCGGTCGTCTGGATGTAGTCGGCGATCATCTCCTTCGTCACGCGTTCGCATCGGCAGATGACGGCCTCGGCGTCGCTCCCCGACGGGACCTCCTCGGTCCGTACGAGAGGCTCGGGTTCCCGTATCCGTACTCCCGCGACACGGTCGGCCTCCGCCGTGGGGACCTCGAGCACCATCAATCGCCGGTGATTGAGGGCCTTGCCGGAGAGAATCCGGATCACCTTCGCGGTACCGACGGCTTCCCCTTCCGCGCCCGTTGTCAAGACGCTCTGACCCGGTTTTCCGAAACCCTCGGGCATCTCCCAGGGTATCGTCACCTTCGCCCGTTCGCCCGTCCGGTCGTACCGCCGGTCCACCATGGTGATCGCGAGGCCGGGACAGACCACCACGCACTTCAGGCACCCCGTGCAATCCCCCACGAGTTTCGGCCGGCCCAGGATGTTCCCCTCCGGGATCTTGATGCTGTCCTTGGGACAGACCGCGGTACAGGGGTTGCACGGGATTTCCTGCGCGCAGCGGATGACCGGATAGACCGGAAGGTCGGTGGGCGGCGGGTACGACCCTCGCACCGGCCCCGGATGGGAGGCCATCAGGGCCCCCAGGGTGCGCCAGGCCTCGGGGATCTCCACGGGGATGCCCATATCCTGAAGGATGGTCCGCGCCACGATCTTCCCGGAAAACATCGCCGCGGACGCCTCCGCGATCTCGTGAGCATCGCCGGCGGAGTAGACCCGCATGCCGAGGCGCTGTCCTTCCTCGAAGAGCTCGTTAATGGGCGAGAGCCCCACCGCTATGAGGACGGTATCGACCTCGAAGACCACCTCCGTGCCTGCCATCGGCCGGAGCCGTTCGTCCACCTGGGCCGCGATCACGCGCTCGACGTGGTCCGTTCCCTCGGCGCGCAGGACCGTGTACGAAGTGTACACCGGCACCCCCAGTCGCACGATCTTGTCCCGATGGACCTTGTAGCCGCCGACCTGGGGCAGAATCTCGACCAACGCGACGACATCGATCCCTGCCTGGAGCGCCTGGTAGGCGACGATGAGGCCGACGTTCCCGCCGCCGACGATGAGCAGGCGCTTCGATGGCTTGATCTGGTCCCGGTTGACGAGCGTCTGGAAGGCGCCTCCTCCGTACACTCCGGGGAGGTCCGCGCCCGGAAACGCCAACGCCCTTTCCCGCGCGCCAGTGGCCACGAGGAGGGACTTCGGCTTCACTACCGTGAAGTGCCCCTGCTTCACGACGCCGACCACGCCGTCCTGGAAGACGCCCACGGCCGGAGCGTCGGTCCACACATCGATGCCGGGTTGGGCCCGGACTTGGTCTTCCAGCAACCGCCCGATCTCCATTCCGCGGCGGCCGGCGTAGCAGTCCTCCACGGAACCGAAGAAGTTGTGCGTCTGGAGGTCCAGCTTGCCGCCGAGTGCCGGCTTGTCGTCGCAAAGGGTCACGCCAACCCCGTGCGAGGCCAGTTCGAGGGCAGCTTCGAGGCCGGCGGGGCCTCCTCCGACGATCAGGACGTCCGTCTCTACCTGCGCGACCTGAGGGGTCACCCGTACGGGAACGTCGTCCGCTTCCAGCTCGGGATACCCCACCAGGGATCGAACCCGCATGCCGGGTTGAACAGGTGTGATGCACGCCTTCACGGCGCGGCCGTCGGCCATGACGAGGCACTGCGCGCACTGGCCGTTGGCACAGAAGATGCCCTGCGGCGCGCCGTCCCGGTGGTGGCGTCCGAAGACGTGGATCCCATTGGCGAACAGCGCGGACGAGATCACCTCGGACCGGCGGGCCGGCAGGACCCTGCCATCGAAGGTGAACTCCACCATCTCCGGGTGCACGGGCACCTCCAAGATCGGATGCTGCGCGAGGCGGTCCGCCGACACCGAAATTCCCTCATCCGATTCAACGGGAGAAGTGGTCTTTAAGTCCGCATCAACGCGATTTCACGAAACAGTTAGCAACGTACGACCATTGACCGCGGTCATGAGCTGGAACATCGAGCGCCCCATCAACGACGTCAACACGATCCGGTCCTACGCACCGAACTCGACCGATCGTCGGAAGCTCGAGGAGGAGCTGGATGCGATGCGCAAGACCACGCTCGAGATCCCGCTCATTCTGGGCGGGCGAGAGGTCCGTACCGGAACCGTTGTCGAGGTCCCGTGCCCCGACGACAAGGCGGTGGTCCTCGCGCGGGTCCACCTCGCCGGCCCGGACGAGCTTCGGGAGGCGGCAGAGAGCGCGCTCGCGGCGCGTGTCACCTGGGCCCGCATGGACTGGTACCATCGCGTCGCGGTCTTCGTGAAGGCGGCGACATTGCTCGCGGGTCCGCGCCGGACGCGGAACATCGCGGCGATCATGCTCAACCACTCGAAGAACCCGTACGAGGCGGAGATCGACCTCGCCGAGCTCGTGGACTTCTGGAACTTCAATGCGTACTTCACGCGACAGATCTACGAGATCCAACCTGGCCAGTACCCGGGGGAGACCAACCGGTTCGATTGGCGGCCGCTCGAAGGGTTCGTCCTCGCCATTCCCCCGTTCAATTTCTACTCGATCGCGGGGAATTTGCCGACGGCCCCCGCCATGATCGGCAACGTGGCCCTGTGGAAGCCGGCGCGAGCGGTGATGTTCTCGAACTACGAGATATTCAAGATCCTGGTCGAAGCGGGCCTACCGGCCGGGGTCATCAACTTCGTCCCGTTCTCGAGCAAGGACGCGAACGTCCTGTTGGACCATCCCGACCTGGCCGGCATCCACTTCACGGGGAGCTACGACAGCCTCCTGCACATCTGGAAGCGGGTCGGCGAGAATCTCGAGAAGTATCGAAACTTCCCCCGGATCGTGGGGGAGACCGGCGGGAAGGACTTCATTTTCATGCATCCGTCCGCCGAGGTGCGGGGAACTGCGGTCAATCTGATCCGAGGAGCTTTCGAGTACCAGGGCCAGAAATGCTCCGCGTGCTCCCGGGCCTACATCCCCGCGAGCCGTTGGGCCGAGGTGGAGCGGATCCTCAAAGAGGAAGTTCCCAAGGTTCCGATGGGTCCAGTGAGCGACCTCCGCAACCTGATGGGCGCAGTGATTGACGAGGCGGCGTTCACCAACATCCAGCGCTACCTTGACTTCGCACGAAATCACCCCCAGGACTATTCGTTCGTCGTCGACGGAGGGACGGATCGGACGAAGGGCTGGTTCGTTCGTCCGACGGTGATCCGGACGACGGACCCGCGCGGGAGGCTGATGGCGGAGGAGATCTTCGGACCGGTGCTCACGATCTACGTCTATCCGGACGAGAAGTTCGAGGAGACCCTCTCGCTCTGCGACGCCACCTCGCCCTACGGGCTGACCGGAGCCGTCTTCGGCCGGGACGCCGGCGCGGTGGCGAGGGCCGAAGAGGCGCTTCGCTGGAGCGCCGGGAATTTCTACATCAATGACAAGCCCACGGGGGCGATCGTTGCGCGTCAACCGTTCGGGGGTGCCCGGCGGTCGGGAACCAACGACAAGGCCGGCTCGCTCCTCAACATGCTCCGGTGGGTGAGTCCCCGCAACATCAAGGAGACCGCGGTGCTGCCGGACGACTGGCGGCGTCCGTTCATGGGCTAAAGACGGGGCCCGAAAATCCAAGCTCGAGTGTCCGACCCCAGAGCGGCTACCCTAGACGGCCCCGCATTTCTGGCGAGCCGGCCCGACTCCTCGGGTCTGGGCGAGGGCCTCGGCTGGCTCCCGGCAACTCGCGCGACTCCGGTCGGGCCGCGGGTCTCTTCACGGAGGTAGGAGCACGCCGGCTAACGGGGTCTGGAGGAGGAATGCATGGATCTCCTCCGGCGGCGAGGGGACGCGGAAGAGCAGCTCCGTGGCTCCTGGAGTCCTCGGCGGAAGCCCGGGCTTGGCGGCCGCGCCGGGCCCGATCTGAAGCCCCTGACGGATGTTGCTGACCCTCAGGCTGCTCACGGTCTTGTCCATCACCAGACCAAGTTCCCGCTGTGCGCGGACGAACGACATGGTTTCGTTCGGAATCTCGACCCAGACTTGCGCCAGGTCCTGCAGGTACGGCGCTCCGACCATCCGACAGTACGGCCCGAGAGGGAGCGTTGCCTTCCATGCACGATAGGCTGCGAAGCCCGGAGGAAGGGTCGGCGAGATGTTGGATGTCACGATGAAACGTCGGTCCGTGAAGTCGAGCCGAACAGGGCCGGTCTGGAGCCCTATGGCAAACGCCGCGCTGACCTGGCCAATGAGGGTTTCTGCGGGTGGCTGAAACATGGTGCGGCCCTTGTCCCCCTCAAGTCCACCCAATGCGTCGACGAATTCAAGGATGTTGGGCGACCCGATGCTCGGCCACGAACCGCTCGACGATGTTGAGGTGTCGCAGCATCGCGGTCTTCTTCGCCTGGTGGGACTGCATCCGACGGAGAATACTATCGAGGGCGCGGACCGCCTCGACGATATGGGGGCCCTTGTTCAGCATCACACATTCGGCCCGTTCCCCCATCGCCGCGTCCGTCACCTCCGCGCGAGAGGGAATCCCGCTCTTGGCGAGCCCCTCCAAGACCTGCGTCGCCCAGATCGTGGGAAGGTGGGCGGCCTCGCACAGCCACAGAATCTCCTCCTGCACCTCCGCGAGTCGCTCGAAGCCGACCTCGACCGCCAGGTCGCCCCGCGCGATCATCACACCCATCGGGGGCTGACGGAGCGCCGCGAGGAGGATTGCGGGGAGTTCGTCGAAGGCCCGTCGCGTTTCGATCTTGAGTATGATGCCCATCTTGGGTCGGCCGAGACGCGCGAGCTCGGCTCGCAACCGCCGGAGGTCCTCCGCAGAATGGACGAATGAGTAGCCGACCAGGTCCGCGTTCCGGGCGATGAAGCGGAGGGTCTCGAGGTCGCCGGAAGGGATGGGGGGAAGCCTCAGGTCGGTGTCGGGGAGATTGATCCCCTTGTCGGCGCCGAGCCACATGCCTCCCGTGGGAGCGTGCGTGACCTCGACGATCAATCGGGCCGCGCTCGCCGAGCGCACCACGCTGCCGATCCGGCCGTCGTCCAACCAGAGCGACTCGCCGGGGTGTACGAACTTCAGTGCCTCGGGGAAAGTGCACGGGATGTGCGCGGGCCTTCGCACGCGTCCGTGCGCATCGCGCGGCGCGTCCTCCCCGGGATCGGGGCGGGAGGTGAGCACCAACCGGTCCCCAATCCCGAGGTGGATCCGTTGCTCGATGGGGGGAACCGGCCCCACCGGAGCCGGATCGTCTTCCCCGTCCTCCGCGGTGCCGACGAGCGTGGTGCCGGTCGTGAGGTACGCGGTCTTCCTTCCCTCGGCGCTCCAGCCGGCTCCAGCGTGTTTGATGAGCCGTAGTCGCCGCCGGGCCCCCCGGGCATCTACGAGCTCGACCTGCTCCCTGGCGCGACGCCGATGGAGCCAGTCCTTCGGGAGGGTGAGCACGAGCACGCCAGGCGGCGCCGGGCGTGCGTCGTGCGCGGGAACGAGCCACACCGAGGCGGGCGCCATGACATGTCCTAGGGGGTCCCGCGCCGGGCGAAGCTTCACGACCGGGGGGCCTGGCCGGATCGCTCCCGTACGAATTTTCGGCCCCGGAAGGTCCATCTCGAGCGTGCACCGCCGCCCAAGGGCACGCTCGACCCGGTTAATGTGGGCGATCATGTGAGCCCACTCGGCGGGGCTGTCATGAGCGCAGTTGATTCGGGCACAATCCATCCCTCCTTCAATGAGGTCCCGGACGAGCTGGTAGTCCGTCGCCGCCTCGGTCGGCATCGTGACCATGATGCGAACACGACGGCCGGTCTGGGGGGCCCCGAGAAGGACCCGGGCATTTCGGTCCAGCATCCGTCGTCCGTGTTCCGGATCTGAGCCTGCCGGAGTGCGCCGGGATCCCGCGGGACGATCGAGGAGAGGACCGAGCCACCCCAGGACCGCTTCCAGGTTGTAGAGCACGTGGCTCTCGGAGCGACCTAGCGACGAGAGGCCCCAGTGAGCGAGACGGGCCTGCTCCCGTCGAAGGTCGAACCGACGGAAGGCGAGGTAGTGCAGGAGGTTGCGCGCGCTGTCTCGTTGAGGACCGAACGGGCTGAGATCGACGGATTGCTCCAGCTCGATCAGGCTGGTCCGGACGCGTTCGAGCCGTGCGGCGAGCGAACGGACCGATGCAATGGGCGGGACCGGTGAACTGTCGGGAGCCGTCATTCGTCCACGCGCGACCGACCCCGGGTGCGATTATAGACTGGAGATTAGGCCGGGTTGACTCACAAACCGAATCAGTACCGCGCGTGAAGTACCCAGTCCGCTGAGTCCTTACGCAGTCATCGCCGCTTTACCCACAGACTTATGTTCGTGTAACCCGTTTCGCCCTCGGGGGAAACAGCGTGATGTCCAGAGCCATGACCCAAGCTGCCAAAGCAACCTTACCGGGGTGGGCCCGCGTCCTCGCAATCCTTGTCGGGGTCGTCTCCCTCATACTGGGTATCGTCGTGCTAGTTTATCCCGGCCTCGCCCTGCTTACGCTCGTTTTCCTACTGGCCATCGCATTCCTGTTCATCGGGATCGACCGGCTCATCGCGGGAATCACGGGTCATCCGTACTACTGGTTGACACCCATCGCGCCGCCCTCCGGTGTTCAGACGCCGGCGCCCATGACCGCGACGAAGTGAGTCTGCTCTTTAGGGACCCCGGGGCCAGCGGGGGTGGCTTACCCCTTAGGGCCCGTCGCGCTCCAGAGACCCGCGGACGCCGGACGGGAGCAGCGTAGGATGTCATGATTCCCGTGGACGTCACCAAGCTGCGCGAGGAATTCCAGGCCCCTCACGAGTTGGTCACGGCCTCGGACGGGAAGATCATTTTCGTGAGACACTGGATCGGTTCGTCGGGAACCGATCTCGCGGTCCTTATCTTCCACGGAATTACGGCGTACAGCGAGCCCTACGGGAAATTGCTGGCCGAGGACCTCGCTCAGGCGGGCTTCAACGTCTTCGGGATGGACCTGAGGGGGCACGGAAGATCCGACGGGATCCGGGGAGACCTTCCCAGCGGGGAGCGGTTGGCGAAGGACCTCTGTGAAACCGTCGCGTCGCTGAAAACCAAGTTCTCGAGAGTCGTTGTGCTCGGACATAGTCTCGGCGTCCTGTCCACCTTGATCGCCGTCAACCATTGTCCCGGGACGATCGACGGACTGATCCTTCTGAGCGCGGGAAGGCGGGTCAAGCCCAGCGCTTACAGCAAGCCTAGCGCGGGGGCCGCGCTGAAGACACTCCTCGCCATCGCACTCTTTCCCTCACGACCTTTAATCGAGTACAATCGGAAGGGAATGGCCGGGCGGAACGACCCCTTGTTCAATTTCCGATATTCCGCGCGGTTCTACTCGGCGGTGTACGGAATGTCCCCGTGGGCGGTGGTTCGCATGCTCCGCCAGAACGTGATCGACTCGCCGAACCTGACCACGTCGGGGACGCTCGATATTCCCGTGCTGGTCGGGGTGGGCGACCAGGATGAGCTGTTCTCCGTCGATTCGAGCCGGGAGGTCTTCGCCAGTATCCATGGGGACCGCAAAGAGTTCTTCGTCGTTCCCGGCGGACATCACGCCTCCTTCCCTCCGGGGTCATGGGATCCGGTCGTAGCCTGGCTGAGGACGCAATTCTCGGCTGCCCCCGGCGAGACCTCCTCCCACTAGGCGCGCGCTACCGAAGGGTAAGGGACGCCCAAGGAACGAGCTCCCCGCGCAGAAGCCCGTACAGCACCATGTCCATAGAACGCCCGCGCCGCCGAACCGCCTCGCGTTGACGTCCTCCGTAGACGAATCCGAGTTTCTTCAGGACGCGGAGCGAAGCGAGGTTGGGCTTCATCGCGGAGGAGCGGGGCGAAGGGCATCCCGACTCCATCGGACTGGGTCCGACACGACTTTGTACCGCCGTCCGTCTCGGTCAACCCCCGCATGTCCCGAACCTTCGACCGAACGCGCTGGCCCGGCCCGGAGTATCACGTGCAGGTCGCGTTCCGTGCCCCACTGCCGTACGCGTTCTCGTGGTGCACGGACTATACCCCGGGCGACGCGAAGCTCGAAGGGGAGCACTACCAGCGGAAGGTCGTCCGACGGAATCGCCGTCAGGTCATCTTCGAGGACATCGAAGAGGGGCCCCACGGTTGGTACTGGGCAACGCACGACGTGGAGCTCCAGCCACCGGATCGCTGGCACATGGAGTCCTCGGGGAATCACGTTCAGGTGGTCGCGGACTACCAGCTCACGACGCTGCCCGACGGTCGTACCCAACTCGACCTCTGGTGGCGCCGGCGACCGGGCCTGCTCGAGTTCACGGCGCGGCCGAAAGCGGAAGCCGAGCGATCCAGCACGCGGGGCTGGCAACGATTCGCCCGGGCCCTCGAGCAGGATTACCGAAAGTCCCGGGCCCGTTCCTGAACTCCTCTAGGGTCCCGCCGGAGCGCGAACGGCGACCGCCAGGAGCTCCGTGCGGACGAACTCCGCAATCATCAGGGTTGAACCCGGCGTTCTCGCGCCTCACGGTGGAGCTCCCGGCGAGAGCGACCCGGACCGGTCAGAGCTTGTAGCTGTCGTTGATCCGCTTGTACGTCGGATCATCGGCGCGGAACGAATCTGGATTGGTGCCACGGATCTCGGCAGTCGTGCAGGCAAGGATCTGCACGGGAAGCACAGCGACCATCGGGCTGAGAAATTCCGGGACGGAGGGGAGAAGGAACGTGGAGACGGGGGGGCCTGGCGGGTCGACGGCCGGCACCACGAATGGGTGGGATTCGTCGTGGATGACGAGGATCGATGCACCGAGGATCTCCAAGGCGCGGACGACGTCGGTCGCCCTCTCCGCAGCCGCGCTCGGGGGCACCAGGACCACGGCAGTGTCGCCGGCCTTCAACGGTTGTATTCCACCGTGGAGAAGGTTCTCGAACTCGAACCCTTCCGCGACGAGGTACGAGGACTCCTTGACCTTGAGAGCACCCTCGCGGGCGGTCTGGACGTTCGGACCAGCTCCGGCCAGCACGAGCCGTCCCGATTGCGCCAGCGACTGGGCCACTGGCTGAATCACGTGTTCGCGCCGTAGAACGCCCTCGAAGGTCTGCGGCATGGCCTCGAGAACAGACCGCAGCGGATGCGGTTTCGGACCCTTCAGCTCCGCATACGCCACGCCGGTCATGGCGAGCGCCATCAGGTTCCCCGTGTAGCTCATCGTGTGCGTCGAGGACTTTTCCTGGGGCGCGGTGTGAAAGATCACCTCCGGGATCGACATCGGGGAGTCCAGGCCGGTGACGCCGATCGATTTCGCCCCGGCCGCCTTCACGAGCTCCAGCACCCGGTTGCCGTACGTCTTGGCCCCGCGGTGGCTGATCAGAACGACGACGTCCTCCGACCGGATCTGGGGTCCGTAATTGGCGAGGTCGAACACCGTCCGGGCTTCGGCGTCGAGGCCCAGCGACCGGTACAGATACTCGGTCACGATGGCCGCGTGGTTGCTCGTGCCGGTACCCGCGAGGTATATGCGACGCGCCCCGGCCAGGATCTCGGCGGCATGCTGGGCGGCTTCCGCCTCGCGTCGGAGGACGTCCCGTAGAACCTCCGGCTGCCGGTGGATACTCTGGTACAGCGCGCTAGAATGCGGTGACCCCATGATCGATTCTTCCTGGCTCACGCGGCTCAGGACCCGGGAGTTAAGAAACTCTGGGCCTCGCTACTTCAATGGGGGCCCGGTCTCCGGGCCTACCACCGGCGATAGGTGCGACGACCGCCGTGCTGGGAGGGAGCGCTGCGGGGAGGCCCGGACCTGCCTCCGTAGGAAGGACGGCCCCGGGAAGAACCGGCATATCTGCCCCCCCTCGATCGCCCACCGCCCCGTGGACCGCCTTCGGGCCGCTCGGTCATCCGCGGGGGCGGGGGGGCGTCGTACACGAAGCCGGGTATCCGCGCTCGGGGAATGGAGTAGCCCAGCAATTTCTCGATGTTGTCGAAGTCGTCCTGCTCTTCCGGACCTACCAACGTGAAGGCGTCGCCTTGTCGCTGCGCGCGGGCCGTGCGGCCGACTCGGTGAATGTAGACCTCGGCTTCGTGGGGCACGTCAAAGTTCACGACGTGGCTGATGTCCTC
>Ga0187819_10000554_pt1 | contig 18632 bp, 17 predicted proteins | sample NC_wetland_sal_i_15_FD_132411 | JGI IMG/M metagenome (GOLD analysis project Ga0187819, IMG submission 132411) | Wetland sediment microbial communities from Neuse River Estuary, North Carolina, USA - SO4_4 | ecosystem: Environmental > Aquatic > Freshwater > Wetlands > Sediment | place: USA...
AGCACGAGATCGGTTTGGATCAGCGGCGCGATCGGCACGAGGTCCTGCAGCAGATGATACGGCTTATTCGTATAGAGCGTTTCGTTGACGGTTTGCGTGCCCGAGACCATCAACAGCGTGTAGCCGTCCGGCTCTGCCTTGGCGACCATGTCCGTGCCGATCGTGGTGCCGGCACCGGGGCGGTTCTCGATATAGAACGTTTGGTGCAAGGCTTTGCGCAGGTCCTCGGCGATATCGCGGGTGAAGACGTCGGTCGGACCGCCCGCCCCGAACGGTGCGATGATCTTGACGGGCCTCGATGGGTAGTCGTCGGCCCGAGCGGCCGAAGCAGCGATAGAACTCGCCAAAGCAAAGAGCGCGATGGCGCGCGGCAAATACGAGAGCATTCTTCCTTGCTCCGCGGTTACCTACCCGCGTAGGCCGACCGGACATGGCAGAGCTCCGGCGGCACGCCATTTTCATTCAATCAACGCTCACTCCCGAGGCTTTGATCGGCGCCGCCCATTTATCGATTTCGCTCTTGACGAAGCTTCCGAGATATTGCGGCGTCGCCTCGTCATCAGGCACAATCTGTGCCCCGAGACCCTCTAGCCGATCACGCACTATTGGTGTGTGCATCGCCTCAAGCGCGGCATCATGCAGTTTTTTGACGATTGGCTCCGGTGCCCCTTTGGGCAGAAAGATCGCATTCCAAGTATAGGCGATTAGGTTATCGGTGCCTTGCTCAGCCGCGGTTGGCAGATCAGGCAAGGCGGGCGAACGCTTGCTGTCGAGAATCGCTAAACCCTTAACAGCCCCACCGTCAATCTGAGGCTTGGCCGTTGTGATGATCTCACAGAGATAATCGATGCGGCCGCCTTCCAAGTCCTGCATCGCTGGGCCAGTTCCGCGATAGGGAACGTGCGTGACGTTGACGCCGATGCGGTAATTCAGGAGCACGCAGCCGAGATGAGTCGCCGAGCCGGCGCCCGCGGAGCCAAACTGCATATGTGTCTGGTTCGCCTTGGCATAAGCGACAAATTCCTTGAAATGATTAACTGGCAAGTCCTTCCGCGTGATCAATACGATCGGAACTTCAGCGACGAGAATGACCGGTGTGAAATCGGTCACTGCGTTGTAGAGCGGATGTTTGTATAGAGTCTGGCCCTGCGCATGCGTGCCGACGGTGCCGAGCACGAATTGATAGCCATCCGGCGTGGCTTTGGCGACACGCTCAGAACCGGTCATCCCACCGGCACCGCCGATGTTCTCTACGATGACCTGCTGGCCGAGCACCTCACTCATATGTCCCGCGATGACACGACCGAGCACGTCTGTGGGGCCTCCCGCGGCGAACGGGATGACCATTGTCATTGGCCGCGCAGGAAAGTTTTGTGCACCTGCTGAGGTACCGAACGCAATCGTAGCCACAGCAATTGTCGCGAGTAACCTCATATTCATTTCCTCCAATTCAGTCGGATCTGGAGCTGGCGCGGACGGCCTTTAATGACACCTATCCCCCTACGAACGTCAAGCAAAAGCGGTCAAATGGATCTGGATTAAGTTTTGCCGCAGCGGCGCGCCCTCGACCCAAGAGCGGAGATTGCGTGTTTGTCCCGCGGCATTGTTTGCGATTGCTCGGCACCACACTGGAACACGTGGTGATCAATTCAAGGATCATGGCTTCTTTCCGTAGAGCATGTTACTGAAAACACGAGTTGGATAAGCAAACAGTGCCAGCGGCCGCCCTCACAGTAGATCCGAGTAACCTTAGACACGCACAGGAAAGAACAACGGATGTCATCGGGGAAGAGCATGCCTGGAATCTCACGGCGCATCCTGCTCAAAGCCGGCGCCTTGATGAGCGTCTACCCCGCAGCGCAGCTCCTCGCGCAAACACCAGAGCCACTGAAAATTGGGTTCCTCACTGTTCTGACCGGGCCTCTAGCCGCAGGCGGCCAACAGCAGGAGGAAGGCGCCGGGCTTTTCCTCAGCGAGCGAAATGGGATGATCGCTGGCCGAAAGGTCGAGCTGATCACTCAAGATACAGGGGGAAATCCGGCGCTGGCCAAGACAAAAACGCAGGAACTGGTCGAGCGCCACAAGGTCCCGGTCATGATTGGCCCGCTGGCGACCAACGAAGCGATCGCAATGGACGGCTATATTCGTGAAGCCAAGGTGCCGTTGATCACGACCACTTCCGCGGCCACGGTCGATCTTAAAAGCCACGCGGTGAACCCGTGGGTGTTGCACGCCTTCGGTACGGCACCTCAAGTGACGTATCCGCTCGGCGATTACGCGGCCAAGAGCCTCGGCTATAAGAAGGTCGCCATCATCGCCGAGGATTTCACTTATGGCCACGAGGGGGCCGGCGGCTTTCATCTCGCGTTTGAGGCCGCAGGCGGCAAGATCGTGCAGAAACTCTGGCCTCCGCTCAACACCCCGGAATACGCGCCCTATCTGGCGCAGATCAAACCAGACGTTGACGCTATCTATATGGGCTTTGCCGGCAGTAATCCGGTGCGCTTTCTTAAGCAGTTCAACGATTTTGGGCTGAAGGGCAAAGTCGCCGTGCTCGGCAACACAACGAGCACCGATGAGGGCATCCTCAGGGTGATGGGCGATGAAGCGGTGGGAGTCTATACCGCCGGTTGGTATGCGGCTGGTCTGGATACGCCGGACAACAAGAAATTTGTTGCCGCTATTAATGCTGCATACAAGCACGATCCCGGATTCTACACGGCGGGGCCCTACACCGCGCTTCTCATCATCGAGGAAGCACTCAAGACGACCGGCGGAAACACTGATGACGCACCTGCATTCCTCAAAGCCATGCATGAGGTCCGCCTCACCCACGGCCCGATCGGCCCAGTACGGCTTGACGAATACGGAACGCCCATTCTCGACATCCACATTCGTAAAGTGGCGCGCGTAAATGGCAAACTCACCAACACGATCGTTAAGTCGTACCCGCAGGTAAGTCAGTTCTGGACTTATGACCCCAAGAAGTTCATTGAGCAGCCAGTGTTTTCACGCGACTTTCCCCCGAGCAAAAATCTCGAATAGGGCCCCATGTGTGTCGTGAGTCACAACACACACTGATTACATAGTCGCGTGCCTTGCGAACTGTTCTCCGTCACAGCAAATTGGGGTGTCTCACTTCCGAGAATGGGATGAACCGGCCGTGCTCCTGGCCCTAACGGCTTTCGTTGGAGGCTTCGAAGCACGGGGAGTACATCGCCATGTTGCAGGCGGACAGACGCCGTAGTTATCAGCGCCATTGATATTGATACGGGCAAGAACACGCTGCACTCGGCCTGGATGACCAGGGGCAATTGTTTTGCGTGAGAGGCTTGGTCGCGGCCGGATTAGTGCCCGGCCTGTCATCGGAGTTCCGAAACATTCAATGTGCCGTCAGCCGCCGGAGGAACCCGGGAAATCACGGTCATAGGTTGCCCGTAAATTCATGCGGACTGTTCCATTCGTGAGGCTCGGCGCATTGCGGCGAATATTGCGAAGCTGCCAAAGCTAATTCGACAAACGCGCGCTCAGTAATTACGCCTTTGAACCCGCGTCGCCGGATGCGGACCCGGTGGAGGCTGGTATTGCGTATTCGGCTGACAATTGCTGCCGAGCCCTCTCGCGGTTTCCATGCACTGCTCAAAAGTCGTGAAACCGCAATTTGTCCCGCCGCCGGCCGCTCCCTCGCTGTAAATCGCGCACCAGGGATAGTTTTGGGCCTCGGCGCGTGTTCCAATGCCGACGACACAGACGCTAATTCCCAACATGAGCAGCAAGAGCCTCATGGTAACCTCCTTGGATGGCCCTCAGCTATAAATGCCTATTCTCGTATTTTATTCCATGCTCACGCGGGATGAGGCGCGCCGGATTGCGGGCCAACGACAGCCGGTACATCAATTGCCCCTAAAGCGAGCCGCGTCTACCCAATACTTGGCTGCTTGACCTGGGATCGCGGCAAGGAGATGGCTGACCACAAGAGCTTCACCATCGCCACCAACGTGGACGTCGAAGCCGGCCCATTTAACCGGCTGGAACAGATGCCGCAGCGGCTTCTCTCCGCCCATTTGATTCATCTTGCCACCTCATATCTGCGTTCGGCGCGCTCGACCGCGAGCTTCCGCTCGATGAAAGCACGCAGTTCACGACGCAGGATCTTGCCGGCAGGGCTAAGGGGAAAGCTGTCGACGAGTTCGAGCCGCTCGGGAAGCTTGAATCTTGCGATCTGCTTTTGGGCGAGGAAATCGATCAGCTCGTGAAAACCAATCGTCTGGCCCGCTTTCGGCTGGACAAATGCACAGGCGCGTTCGCCATAGACCTCGTCAGGCATCGCCACGATGCAGACATTCTCTACTTTGGGGTGAGCAACGATGAAGTTCTCGATTTCCTCGGAGCTGATCTTCTCGCCGCCGCGATTGATCACATCCTTCTTTCGTCCCTCGGTATAGACGTAGCGGCCGACCTTTCGCACCACGTCGCCCATGCGATAGAAGCCATCGGCCGTAAAACTCTTGGCGTCCGCATCCGGATCATCATAATAGCCGCGGATAGTATAAGGGCCGCGACAGACTAGTTCGCCCAATTGCCCGTCGGGCACTTCGCGTCCGGCATCGTCGATTACCCGAATCTCGTCATCCTCGCAGACCGGCGCACCGGAACTGGTCAGCGCCCGTTCCTCATCGTCGTCGAGTCGGGTCATGTTGAGCAGCCCCTCGCCTGTCCCGTAGATTTCTTGAAAACGGCAGCCGAACTCCTGCTGCACGCGCCGGCGCAGTTCTGGCGCAAGCCGTGCGCCGCCGTTCTGGATCACCTGAAGCGACCGGGTGTTGTGCCGGCCGCGGGTAGGATCGTTGAGCCAGTTGACGATAAGCGGCACCGCCGCGGCGACATGGGTCACTCGCTCGCGCTCGATCAGCCGCAGGATCACCTCTGCTGCGGTGCTAGGAGCGATCACCACCGTGCCGCCAAAAGCCAGCGTCGCCAGAATTCCCGGCGAGGCGAGCGTATAGTTGTGCGCGATCGGCAGCACGGCGAGGAAGACGGTGTCCGGGTTGAACCCGGCAATGCGGCCGCTGAGTTTGGCATTACAGACGTAATCGTTATGCGTGCGCGGTATAAGCTTCGGCAAACCGGTGGTGCCGCCGGATAGCAGCATGAGCGCTACGTCGCCGGGATCCGGCTGCGCAATGGTACCACTGCCTGCGGTAGAATTGATTATTTCGTCAAGGCTTCGCTGACCCGCATTGGCGGGACCGGCGACGAAGATATGCCCCAGATCACTGAACTCCGCACGCAGCTGATCGGCTAGGGGACGGAAATCGAATTGGCGGTGGCTTGCAGGTATGAAATATCCTACAGATTTCGACCGCTTTACGAAGTGGCGCAGTTCGGTAAGCCGATGCGACGGTAACGCCATGACCGGGATCGCACCCATCGTCACCAGCGCTAGAAAGACGCAGACAATTTCGGGAATGTTGGGAAGATGGAGAACCACCCGGTCGCGCGGAGCGAGGCCGGCGCGGATCAGCCCGGCGGCAAGGCAGTCGCTCGTCTCGACAAGCTCGCGATAGCTGATACGCCGTTCTCCAAAGATGAGCGCCGGCTTCTCGGCATGATCACGCGCCGAGCGGTTCAGCATTTCTCCGAGGGTAACATCCTCCCAGTATCCTTTGCGGCGGTAGCGCTCCGCTAGTCCGACGGGCCACGGCGTGCAACCCGCTAGCATCAATTAGGCTCCTTCACTCCGCCGGTCGACCGATATCTCGATCAGCCCGAATTTATGCGACGTGCCAATGGCGCCTCGCGAGGTTGGCGCCATGATCTATGAGCAAATAGCAACGCAGCGCCTGAGGCCAATTGACATAAATCAACCGGCGACGCGCAGCGGGTCAGCTCTTCCGCAATTCACAGAGCCGAGAAGGGCGGATAGATCGCCTCGGCTGGTGCCAAGATCCTCAATGAGGCCATAAGTCCGCCGCCGCGAGCGTCGGCCATTCCGGACATTGCTTGAACGTAGGTGGATGTGACTTAATGACCCCATTTTCGGATATCCATTTCGATCGCTCAGTGCGACATCAGCGTCGGCACCGTCATGGTACGCAGCATACTGCGTGTTACCCCTCCGAGAACGAACTCGCGTAAGCGGGAATGGCCGTAGCCGCCCATGACCATGAAATCTGCGTCGGAGTCCGCGGCATGCGATAACAGCACATCTTCAACATCGAGTTCGCCGCGCGTGATACGAGTGACTTCCACTTTGAGTCCGTGACGGGCGAGGTGATGACCTATGTCGGCGCCTTCGATCTCATCCTGCTTGCCGCGCTCGCTGGTAACACTGACCACTTCGATGGTTCCCGCCCGCTTGAGAAGTGGCATGGCGTCGGCGATGGCGCGCGCGGCCGGCCGACTCCCGTCCCAACAGACCATGATGCGGTCGAGCTTGAGTGGCGCCGTCTGGATATATGGCACGATGATCATGGGCCGGCCTGACTCAAACAGGGTGCTTTCACAAACCATCGCCTGGACGGGACTTCCGTCGGGTTCGACTTGGCCGACAATCGCAAGATCGAACCGCCGCGCTATACGACCAAACTGATCAGCGGCATCGGACATATTCGCGCGGAGTATTCGCTTTTCGGCGGAGATGCCGGCGCTCGCGGTTGCAGCAGCGAACCATTCGACGATCGTCTCCGCGGCAGCTTCATTGTCACGCTGCAGTGCTTCGATTTTTTCGACGGAAAGATAGGCCGTGCCTGCACGCTGAATATTCGGGACGAAGGCAATTGCAATACCGGTAATGTGCGCTTCAAGTCTACTGGCAACGGAGATTGCGTAGTCTCCGACCATCTTGCCGCTCTTACCGGCGCTAAGATTGACAATGATGTCTTTGAACAAGATCGCGTCTCCGTGTAGGGACCAAAGAATGTCATGCTTGATGCCGGTTATTCTTGAGGTAAATCAAGCAACCAGACCTCGTTATCGGCCTGTTTCTCATTCGCCCCTGACCACTTCCAGCACGCTGGTTCAACCCGCCACCATGCTTACGAACTCCCGCGCCTATGATTGCGATTGAGAGAAACGTTCATTCTATCGCGTCGCGCGCCATTATGTTTTTACACAGCCAAGACCCCTTCCAGACATGGATCTGGACCTTCGTCCTCGGACCAAATGTTGCAATATGCCAAGCGCAGGCGACATTTTGCAAGAAATTTGTCAGCAACCCGCTCAGGGAAAATTGGACGAATTTGGGAGGAAGACGATGTTTGACCTCGATCAACTCGTCGCTGATTGTCGTGACGCACTCGCTGCCGACAAATCTCACAAGCTGGTTGACAGCTGGCAAAGTGACCCTATTGGTCGGCTGCCCCGTCTATTTGTGCGGAATAATCGGCACGAGGAGATGAGAATCGTATTTGCCTCCTGTGTGAATCACATGCATGCCGGCGTTAATGGCCTTGGGATGCCGGGCTAACACGATCCAGCGAGCGTATTTGTAGATGTCGCTCCCTTGCACGACGACGCGAAGTTTCTCCCCTGCGGCAAAGCGGGTGCTGGAAGGCCAAATTTCGATGTCAACAGGTACTGGAACGCCCGGGCGCAATTTCAATTGTCGTCGATGCAACAGCCATGGCTGGTGCGGGGTGGAGCGCTCCGCGTCGAGTTCGCGGTGGGACGCGCGCAGCCAACCCAGCGCGACTGGCCCATCTTCTAAGGCGCTAAAAGCGGCGAATGGTACATATTTCCCTCGCCGGTCGAATTTTTGGATGGCGACGAAAAGGTCCATATCGTCGGCGGTTGTCGTCTCGACCCAAAACCTTAACTTCATGTATCCGGTGAGCTCAGTCGTCTCGCGGAATACGTAATCGAATTGCACCCGTTCTGCGCGATATGCGGCCGGACTGCGAGATTCGTCGCCCGGCGCATCGTACCTTGCCTGCGACCAAGTTTTGACGGGAACTGTTTTCAGTGTGCTGCTACGAGCATCGAAAAATAATTTTTTGTATTTGGTGCGGGCCAACGGCCACTCGGTTTCGTTTCGCAACCTGCCCACGTAGTATCGATCTCGTACTTCAAGCCGGATTTTTGGCCACCGTGCGACATCGTTGTCGATCCCCTTGAGGAACCTATCAAAGAATGCTCGCTGTTTCTCCACGCTATCCGGCTGGTGGTAGTTCTCCCACTTCTTCCGTCCGTGGATGATAAGCCATTTATCTCTTGATGCGATCCGATTGAACGCCTCCAGCGTGCCGCGCAAATGCAGGCCCTGGTCTGACCAGCTTGCCACGACAAGTGCGGGAACATTGATTTTCGAAAAATCAGCGACCTTGGTGGCCCAGTAGCTGTCGAAAAACGGGTGTTCCTTCATCATCTCGGGAATGTCTTCGACGAGGCTGGCCGAATACGAGACCGATTTTTGCCAAATCGGCGTGAAAAACGTCTCGGGAATCCCGCCATGGAAAGCAAATTCCCGGTACATGTCGCTCAAGCCTTCCCATGGGTTGATGGCGGCGAGATGTGGCGGCTGCGTTGCCGCAATGAGCCATTGAATGATCGCCAGGTAAGAGACGCCCGTCAGTCCGACCTTGCCGTTGCACCACTCCTGCACGCCTGCCCACTCGACCAGATCGTGGCCGTCGTCGCCTTCTTCATGGCCCCAATAGGTGGCGTTTCCTTCCGATTGCCAGGTGCCGCGGGGATCTACATTGATGATCGCATAGCCGCGCGGAACCCAATAAAGCGGGTCGGGAGCCTCGAAATTTGTGAATTTCGAATACCATTCACGCCGAACGCCGCCCTCCTTGAAGAAATACTCGTATTGAAAAGGTCGGTGCTTGCCGTAGGCGCTCCAGGCGATGAGCGCCGGTACCTTTTCTTTCCCCTCAGGCCGCGTCACGTCGACATATATTTTTACCCCGTCGCGCATCTGAACGGCGACATCGTGCTCAAATATCATCTCGTTTTCTGTTGAAACCTTGTAGCCAAGCCCCGGGTATCCGTGGTCGGTTGGCGGCACGCCATCACGGAAAATTCTTTTAAACAGTTCTTTGGTCATCCGTTATTAATCCGCAAAGTGATTAGCGCAGGGCGGTTCTGTCGATCTTGCCCAACACATTGCGCGGCAATGTATCGACGAATTCGATGATCTTCGGCCGTCGGTAGCGCGGCAGTTCGCGACTCTCCAAACAGTAACGGTCCACATCCTGGGCGGTGAGCTTCGGATCGCGGCGTACGATCAGTGCTTTAACTACCTGACCCCATTTCTCGTCCGGAACGCCGCAGACGGCGACGTCGGCAATACAGGGATGCTTGGACAGAAAGAACTCGATCTCTTGCGGGTAGATATTTTCACCCCCGCTGATGATGACGTTGTCGATACGATCGATGGGAAAAATATAGCCGTCGCCGTCCACCCGCACGATATCTCGCGCGTATTGCCAGCCGCCACGCGTGTGCAGCGTTTCGAGCGGTGTGCAGTAATATTCCGAAATGCATTGGGGGCCGCGGTTAATGAGCTGGCCCTCGCCCGGCGGGAAAATCACCTGATTGGGATCGATTTCGATGCCTTCACGAATCTCGATGACACGCACGTCCTGGAAGTAGCTGGGCCTGCCTATGCTCTCCCATTTAGCCTCCGGTTCCAGGCCGGTATGACAGTTTGTGATCGCTGTACAGCTTTCGGTAGTCCCGTAGGTATTGAGGATTTCGCAATGAAGTGCACCGCGAACGCGATGCAAAAGTGTCTGCGGAAGGGGGGAGCCGCCGCTGCGTATCAGCCGCAACGACGGTGTATCGAGGCCGCTCATTTTCTGCTTGGCTTCGGCCAGTTGGTACATTTGAGTCGGCACCGCAAATAGTTCGGTGACGCGGTATCGAGCGATCAGGTTCAACGCTTTTTCGGCGCCGTAATCGCCGATCATCACCTGCGCGGCGCCTACGAACAGATAAGCGACAAAGAAATTGGTGGCAGCGCCGATGACGACCGGCGCCAGACTCATCCCGACATGACCGCGGTCCAAACCCATTTCCAGGCAGTATTGGATAGCGGTCATGATCTGTGTCTCGTTGGTGAAAGCAGCGCCTTTTGGCCGTCCGGTCGTTCCCGACGTATGAATGACATTGCATAGGTCGGTTTCTCTGATATCCGCCGGCGGCGGATCTGTTGCGGGTAAGCCCGTGCACCAGTCAAAGCGCAATGCGCCATCCGGCATTGCATCGCCAACACCGATAAATCGACAGAAATCGGCACCTCGCCTGATCTCGGCAACCATCTCGGAATATATGGAATTGAAGATCAGCGCCTTTAGGGTCTCTTGCTGAATAATGTAGCCGAGCGCGCTTGCGGATAATCTGAAGTTCAGGTTGGATGAGACGGCGCCGATTTTTTGACAGGCCAGAAAGCCGATGGCGAATTCGGCGCAATTATTCAGAAGGAGCCCGACCGTATCACCTTTTCTCACGCCAAGATCGATTAAGAAGTTGGCGCATTGGTTTACCGCCGCGTTGAGGTCAGCGTAGGTATAGGCGCGCTCACTTCCGATGATTGCGGTGCGGTTGGGCCATCTCGAAACGTTGCCAACAAAACTATCACGTAGTGTTCCAAGCATGGGAATTGCTCTCTAGCTTTCGCCGGCCGATATCGCTTTTTGATTCTTTCGAACGGGCGGGGGTGCAACCCGTCATGGCCCGCTCGCGCCCAATCGCACATTCGACCGTCAAACACGAATACGGCGGCGATAATCGTCGGTCCAAGCCGCAGCGTTGTTAGCGTTGTGACTCCGACAGACTGTATTTCCAGGCCTTATTCGCGACGTCGAGTTCAAGCAGATGCGAGCGGATATAACCGTCGCCGGTATCTTTCATGGTGATGTCGTTCAAACCACGCCAGGATTTCAACGCCATCAACGCATTGGTAATTTCCTCTCGCGCTTTTTCAACGTCGGTCGTCCCGTCGATCTTTTTCTCCCTCATGATGCCAACCAGCAACATCGCCGCATCGTAAGCCAGCGTTGCATTGGCGACGTTGGCGGGTTTGGCAAGGCTGGTCGTTTCCCCCGAGAGCTTGGCGTAGCGCTCGGCGAATTCGTCATGGCCTTTGATTTTGGGTGCCGATTCATTGGTGTTGAAGCCGATCGTATGCACGTTCTTGGCTCCGGCGCTCACTGTTTGCGGGAAATTGCCCGGCCAGATCAACGCATTGACTAGAACCGGCACCTCAAAGCCTTGTGTATCCAGCTCCTTCAAGACCCCGAGAACATTCGGTGGAAATGCACTGAGGAAAACAGCATCGGGCGCAAGCCCGCGGATCTTGATGGCGATCGGAGAGTAATCGGTCGCGCGCGTATCAAACCCGACAGTATCCAGAATTTGCAGGCCGTGTGCTGTCGCGGCTTTTTGAAACTCGTTGATGCCGGAAGCTCCCGACGCCTCTTTCAAATCGCCAGCAATGACGACTTTCTTAACATTGGGGAATTTCTTGAGGAACTCGACAACGCCTTCGGGGATCATCAGGTCATCGGGCGGATGCAGGCGCATCGCGTAGGGTTTTTTCGAAATGCCGGGCTTCAGCGCCGTGTAGTTGAGCGCCGGAGCCTTCATTGACTCGGCCAGCGGCGCCACGCTTTCCCAGTTCGTACCGGAAATCGGGCCGAGCGAAGCGATCACCCCGTCCGCCACGTGGCGGCGGAATAACAGCACGGCCTGATCAGGACGTCCTTGATCATCATCGATGAGCAACTCAATCAAGCTGCCGTTCACCCCGCCCGTCTTGTTGACATCATCGATCGCCATTGTGATGCCAATCCGATACATTGTGCCGTTCGGGGTTTGGAATCCCGACAGCGGCAGACTCACTCCAATCTTAATCGGAGGCTTGTCGGCGGCGAATGTCGCCGAACTTGCGATCATGCTTGTCAGCATGACACATGCTGCGACAAATCTGCGTCTATCTGTCATGGCGCTCTCTCTCTGTTGGTTATGTGAATCCGAGGTACTGGCTAAACAACTCGACATCGTGAACGAGCGCTTCGGCATTGCCTTGCCGAACGATCACTCCCTGCCGAAGGACGTAGCCGCGGTTGGCAAAACGCAGGGCGGCATGGACATTCTGCTCGACCAGCAAGATCGCCATTCCGCGGGTCTTGAACCCGTCCAGTACTCGATAGGCCTCGCGCACCATCCGTGGCGACAACCCAAGCGAGGGCTCGTCCAGCAGCAGGATCTTTGGCGGGGCGATGATGGCGCGGGCAAGAGCCAGCATTTGCTGCTCGCCACCGGACAGGTCTCCAGCTGGTTGATGCCGCCGTTCCTTCATGCGTGGGAAGTGTTCGAATGCTTCATCGAGCGCTCTGGTGAACGATCGACCTGACGGGTACATATCGAAAGCAAGACGCAGATTCTCGAGCACCGTCTGGGTGGCAAGAATGCCGCGACTTTCCGGTAAGTGCAGCACGCCGCGGCGAGCCAAGTCGTGTGTCGGAATCCGATTCGTCGGCACCCCATCCAAGCGGATGGTTCCAGTCCAGGACAGCATATTGCAAATGGCCCGTAGCAATGTCGTCTTGCCCGCGCCGTTGGCGCCGACGACCGCCACGGCCTCCCCCTTGCCGATTTCGAGCGTGCAGTCACGCAACGCGCTGATTGGTCCGTAAGACGCGTGCAGATGATCGACCAAGAGTACGGGGGTGTCAGTCATCGGTGCCATCCGTTCCGAAATAGGCTTCGATGACATTGGACTGCGCTAGAACGTCGTTAGGGCGGCCTTCGGCGATCTTACGGCCGGAGTCGAGAACGATCAGGCGATGCGGCAAATTGCGCATCATCGCGACGTCGTGCTCGATGATCACTATGGCTTCGACAAATTTGTGCGACGCTCTGATGGTGCTGCTGAGTTCCTCCGTTTCTCGTTCGTTCATACCCGCCGCCGGCTCGTCTAGGAAGAGCAGCGACGGCTTTCCCGCCAGCGCGCGCGCGATTTCGAGACGCCGCGCTTCACCATAAGCGAGCGAGCCGGCCAGCCAGTCCGATTTATCGACCAAGTGAAATTGTTCAAGCAGCCTCTTGGCTGCCGTCACGAAGCTGCGTTGGTTCCACACGCAAAACGAACGGAGCGGCCGGTCGATATGTTCTTTCGTCGCCACGAGCACGTTTTCAAGAACGGTCATTCGCCGTAACAGCCGAATGTTCTGGTAGGTCCGGGCAATTCCAAGTCGCGCCAATTCGTAACTCGCTAGGCCGGTTACATTTCGGCCGCCATAATGAATTGTACCTGCGTCGGCGGGATAAAGCCCGGTAACGACGTTGATGAAGACGGATTTCCCGGCGCCGTTCGGGCCCATGAGGCCGAGAATTTCACCGCTCTGCACATTAAGGGAAACCGAATCCAAAGCGTTCAAACCGCGAAACGACTTGCTCAAACCTTCGACAACAAGAACGGATTGCGCAACTACATTCATGTTACGCGCTCTTTGCTCTGGCTGGTTTTGACTCGTCGGCCTTAGCAGTCACCAAATTTTTTTTGCTCGCGTAGTAACGTCGCGGAACGCCAGCAAACCGTCAGGCCGGATCAAGAGCAGAACGAGAATGATGACGCCGAATGCGGTCGGCCGCCAGCTTTCGAGACCGCGTACCACCTCGGGGATGAGCGTCATGATCACTCCGCCGATCGGTGGTCCCCACATGTTGTTGGTTCCGCCCAGCACGGCATAGAGGACGATGAATACCGAAACAACAATCCCGAATTGATCCGGCGTCACATGAATAAGATGATGCGCGTAGAAACTGCCTGCGACCGCGGCAAGAAAGGCGCCGACTCCTAAACAGACAAGCTTCACATAAACGGTGTTAATGCCGAGCGAAGCCGCGCTCAGTTCATCTTCGCGCACGGCGTCGAGAATGCGTTGCAATGGTGACTTTGACAGAAACCAAAGGCCGCATCCCACCAAAATAACAAGGGCAATGACGTGCCATGGCCTTGTCCCCACCATGCCGCCGAAGCCTTGGATGCCGCCGACATAATCAATCGATTCGATGACCGCTTTTACCGACACGGTAATGCCGACGGTCACGAGCATGAGGTAGATGCCGCGTGTTCGCAAAGCCGGGAAACCGACAAGCACGCCGACGGCGCCCGCGATCAGGCCCGCGATCAGCGCGGCCGGAATAAGTGGCATGCCAAACTTCACCGTCAACACGCCGGAGGCATAAGCGCCGATCGCCATGAAACCGCCGTTGGCGAACGAAAGGCTGCCCGCCAGAAGAATGACATACACGCTCCAGGCCAACACCATGTTGACGCCGACGAACACGATGTAGTCCTGCATCATGCCCGGATCTCCTTAGATACCAGCGTGCCAAACAGTCCGGCGGGCCTCAGCAGCAGGATCGCGATCATGAAAAGCCAGACGAAGACGTCGGCGAATTGACCGACTCCCCATTGGAACGCGAGGGCTTCGATAACTCCGACCAGCAACCCGCCGAGCAGCGCGCCTCGGAGATCGCCCATGCCGCCGATCGCCATGATCGCCAGCGCCTTGAGGCCGAACGTGAATCCGACGTCGGTGCTCGAGTACCCGGTGCGCACCGCCAGGGCGAGGCCGGCAAGGCCGGCCATCACCGATGCGATGACGAAAACCTGTTGATTGATCCGCGTGACGTTAATTCCGAACAGCGCGGCCTTGGCGGGGGACTCGGCGACCGCGCGTATTCTGCGTCCGAGTCCGGTCCTGAGCACCACCAGATAGAGGACGAGCATGAGGAGCAGAGAAATCACCAGAATGGCGAGCCTGAGCACCACAATCTTTAGCCCCGCAATGGTGATCGTCGCTGTTTGCAAGCTTCCCGGCAGGGTCAAGGCGACGGGCTCAGCGCCCCAGACCTTCTGCGAGAGATCGATGAGTACGAGACCTATCGCAAACGAACTTAACGCAGCGGTGATATGCGCGTCGGCCGAGCGAAATTTGCGGAAGCCGACGAATTCAACCATCAGGCCTAGCAGGCCCGAAATGATAGCCGTAATCAGGATAGCGACTGGTAATGATGCGCCGAGCGCAACGCTCGCCAAGCAAACGAAACCGCCGAGCATAAAAATTTCGCCGTGAGCGAAATTCAATTTATCGAGTACTCCGAAAATGAGCGTATAGCCCTGCGCGATAAGCGCATACATGCTGCCAAGCACCACCCCATTGATGATCTGTTCGACGAGCATCCAACAAATCCTGAACGGCTGGCGTCAAGGCGAAGCGCATTTGCGCTTTCGGCCCATACGCGGTCTCACGCTGGGTAAATACCTCCGGACAGAAATGTATTCAGAACGTTGCCCTTAGTGATCGGCAGCAGCAAATACGAGGGATAATCCTCATTGTGGAACACAGTCACCCGGCTAACGGCGACACGTGAGAGGCTTCCAGAGCCCGCCAGTTCGAACGGATTCTTTGGCTCGTCATCAACACAGCGGATTCTCACCGCGATACGCGATCCGGCCTTGAACAACCGTCCAGTCGGGACCAGCTTGACGTCGAACTCGTAAATATCGCCGGGTTTAAGCGGCTGGGGATTGGTGTGCTTGTGAATGGGCTCCCAGGGTTTCGACTTTTGCAGGTCAAGCTCGCGGTGCGAGCCTTTCAGCCAGCCCTTCGTGACAAAATGTTCTTTGCCGTCGGGATCGATCTCCAACAGCGAAATGATCCAGTTAATGTCGGTGTCAGTGGTCGATGCGAAAAGCTTAAGCGCGATGGGACCGCAGACTTCCGTGTTCTCGATCAGTCTTGGCGTCGCATATTGGAGCTCACCCCGCATCCAGGGGGAATCTTCAAACGAATCGCCTCCTTCGTTGCTCCAATGCTCGTGTTCGTTCAATAAACCTTCTTCATGGAGATAGAAAGGAACCCATTTCGTTTCCGATAGCGGCCAGTCATTTGCTTCTTTCCATTCTCCCGTCCCGGTGATGAATATTTGGATCGGCGGCTCATTCATGATTCCATTATCGATGCCTTTAACCCAGTAATCGAACCATCGTACGGCCTCATGCTGAAGCTGGCCAACTGGCCGATCGAGATAGATATTGGGACCGAGTATCATCTTCTTCGGGACGTTGAGATTCTCCCAGCTGCGGAACGCGGCCGGCGTATGGATCCCGTACATTCCCCAGCATCCGCCAATAAACGCCGGAATTTTGATCTTGGTGTAATCGACTGTGCGCTCTTTCCAGTAGTCATCGTAGAGCGGATGTAGAGCAAGATCGACGATAAACGGATTGATGCCAGCCTCGGAATTTCTTAGGGCGGCAACAAGTTCTGGAACCGCATTAATGTCGTCGTCTTCCAGTAAGCGGGCAATGGCGTCCAGGTAGGCTTTTTCGCCCATGCGTTGCTTGGAGACGTTCGCCGGACGGCACTTGCCGTAGGTGAGGGAGGTCGCACTCCAGCCGATCGGCCATTTGTACGAAAACATTCCGCCACGATAGATGAAATCCCGGTAGAAATCGGTTGATCCCCAGGGGCAAAAAATCGTCTTCAGGTGCGGCGGGTTGAGGGTCGCGACAAGCAATTGAATCCAGGCGAAATAAGACACCCCGAACATAACGACATTACCGTCGCACCACGGCTGCGCCGCCAACCATTCGATGGCTTCGTAAACGTCTTTGGTTTCCTGCGGCCCCGAAAAATCCCACAGCCCTTCCGATTTTCCGGTCCCGCGCGCGTTGCACACCACATGGGCGTAGCCGCGGCGCGCAAAGAAGATTGGGTCGCCGGACTCAAGCGATGCATTCGTTCGCTCTTGTCCGGGATTTTTCCATTGCGCAGTGGACAGGGCGGCGGGCTTGATGGGGCCGGTCTGGCCAGTCGCATGGTAACAGTGAAAACCAAGGATGACCGGCGCCTCGGCCAAACCGTCCGGCTTCCAGACATCGGCGCTCAGTCTGATGCCGTCGCTCATGGGGATCTTGATGTCCTGCTCGGCAATGACCCCATATTTCCGCTCGGAGGTTTTCCACCGACGGCTGAACATCGCCCCTTTATAGTCTTCGAAAGCCATAGCCCCCCACGCGAACGGTTGCCAATTTTATCGTTTTTGTATTTTGAGCCTGCGCTAATGTCATTGATCATTGTCAAGACATCAGCCCCTGCCGGTCAACGAAGCCGGCCGCTTGATCGGCATCGACAAGGCATGGATCAGGCGCTCAGTGTCCAGCGCTAGGTCGCTGTCGCAGGGCGCGGTCCGATCGGCCGTGCTAACTCCTCATCTATGTATTCGATTGAGCAGCCTTTCGTTTCAATGCCGAAGAAGTAATAGACAATTCCGGCCAACAGGTACCATCCAGCGAGATAGATAAACGCCGGGCCGATCATCGCGATCGAAGCTTGAGGCGTTACGATATTTGACGAGCCGACAATCAGGGCCAGCCCGAGAGGACCGATGATTTTGCCAAAACCTCCAAATCCGTAAGTCGAACCCATGCCGCTCGTCCGCAGACCTGCTGGCCACAATTTCCATCAGCTCTTCGGCAAGTTGACCGGGCAACAAGCCTTGAAAGGCATTTGCCAATTCGCGGTAATACCAGAGCGTGTCTTCTTTAGGTCGTTTCCCGAATCGACTCCATACAGCCGAGCCGATTTCTGGTTTCCGCAAGTCACGAAGAATCGAGCGCGCGTTGTGAACTTTATCCGACAACGAAACCAAGCAGGTCTCTCGGTCAACCGTTTTCAGATGCTCGATGTATCGCATCTTGCGCGTCTCCCAGGCATCGGTGAAAGCCTTGACGGACCTGAGATCCGACAGATCAAGGGCCTTGATGTCGATGGCCTGGTTGCCCGCCGACCGGCGTAGTTCGGCCGCGACCGGTTCGGCGACTCTCGCCTGCCTGCTGCGTGATCTGGGCCGATCCGTTTCTTCGACGGACCAGGCTGGCGGCTTGATGCTCTTGACCTTCGGCAACGTCCGCTTTCACCCAACAGGCGACATATGCTCGGACATCCCGCGAGGTCCGAGTTGGGCCAACAGCAGACATCAAGTTAAATTGGATCGCCCGCGTTTTTTTGCTTTTGTTGCTCTTCGGCAAGTAGATTGAAAATTGTCTGTCGGTCTGATTCCTCGGTCACGCGCTCAAGAAGACGACGGTAGCGCGCAACGTTCTGAGAGCGAATGAACTGATCCATGTTGGCTCTCCGTTCACGAGAGCCCCTCGCTTACAGGCTGCCTCCGCCTGACAAGGCAGTCTGAGCGATTTTGATCACTTTAAAACTAAAACACTCAATGTCGCGGATGGGTCAAAAGCAGACATGACACTCTGAAATCGCGATGTCCGCTTTACCTCCAAAAGCGGACATTCGGCGGTGCTATTGTGATGTCCGCTTTGTGCCAATAACTGACATCAAGGTCGCCCAGGATAAAAACTGGCGTAAGCCTTTGTTTGTGAGCCATGACGGAAGACTGTTGGTTCAATCCAGTAAACCTTTGTACCTAATTGCGCGAAGATCCAATCCACCATCCAATCGATGCCGACGTGAGCTGGAGGATGTCAACGCCGCAGCAAAAATGCATCGGCTGGCCGGAGCAAAAATACATCAACGATGCTGGCGAGCAGGGCCCCGAACTGGGGGCCTTCGTCAGACATCAGACTTGGGCGGGATTATCCGCCG
>Ga0187819_10000555_pt1 | contig 18629 bp, 16 predicted proteins | sample NC_wetland_sal_i_15_FD_132411 | JGI IMG/M metagenome (GOLD analysis project Ga0187819, IMG submission 132411) | Wetland sediment microbial communities from Neuse River Estuary, North Carolina, USA - SO4_4 | ecosystem: Environmental > Aquatic > Freshwater > Wetlands > Sediment | place: USA...
CAACCAGTGCACGTTGTTCTCGCCGCGCGTGACCGTGGCCCGTGACGCGTCACCCTCCGCGCCTGCTCCTTCCCCCATTGCCAACGACGCCCCCCGCAGCCCCAACGACGCCCGCAGCGCGTTCAACGCGCTGTTCAAGAAATAGGGTTAGCCCGCTCGGGGATTCTAGCGAACCTGCTGCATTCCCTGCAAAGCCCGAGCGAGCGCTGCGCGCGCTGCGTCAGTCACCCGAACAACGGGCCCGCCGTGATAGAGCGCTTGGGGCGGTTTCTCTTTCCAGACCGCTTCCCGCGAATACACCGCAATGTAATCCCATACCACGCTCCGCCGGTTCTGTTCTCCCATGGAATGCGAAATCAGCCGGCCTTTGTCCCAAAACTGCGCCGCGCGAGGATCGGAAACGCGCGCCAGCGTGGCGGTGGAGGGGCGTCCCCAGTCGGTCATCAAGACCGGCTCCCAGACAACAAAAACTCGCACGGGCTTTCCCGCAAACTCCTGTAAGATGTGTTCGGCTGCAGAGGCCCCCTGCAGGCAGATCGATCAAGTGGGCGACAACAACAGAAGCACCCGCACCTCGCCGTTCGCCGTGTTAAATGAATTCTTGATGTCGGCGAGGTTTGCCGCTGTCAGGTTTTGGAGCGGAGCCTGGCCGGGAGGCGCCTGGCCATCGCCGTAGAAGTACAGAACCGCGCCGGTCAGAGCCGCGACGAGGATAGCGGCGAGAAGGAGTTTTTGTCTCATGGATTCACCGGGCCAGCAAATCGGCCGCCGTGTTGGCCATGACCTGCGGGAAGAAAATCGAGAGAAACACGAACAACGCCGAGACCCACAACAAGACCGAGCTGATCACACTTGGACGGCGACCGCACTTCTTCGCGCGCCACGCCTGATAGAACCCATAGGCGATCAGGAGAACCGAGCCTCCCAGCAGATAAGGCCTTGCAGCCGCAAGAAACGCCGAGCCCCCGGCGAAACCCGCCGCCACGACAAACGGCAAAACCGGCAGACAACAACTGGAAGCCGCCAGCACGCTGCCGATGGCGGCGATGCTCACGAGCGCGCCGCGAGCGCCGCCCGGTTCATTCGGAGATTGACTCTCGTCCCTGGCCATTCCGTCTCCAGGATACACTCAGGATCTGGAGGAATCATGATTCGTTTCCTCGCAGTCTTGCTGCTGGCCGCCGCGGCGTACGCCGAGCCGCCGGTGAAAGTGCTGATCGTCACCGGCGGGCACGAGCATTCGCTGTCGTTTTATTCCCTGTTCGACGATCCGGGCATAATCGCAACCGTCAATCCCCACCCGAGTGCATTCACCACGGACTTCCGCGACCGTGCGGACGTGTTAGTGCTCTACGATTTGATCCCGAACATGCCCGAGGAGGAGAAACATGGTCACCTCCGGGCTTTCGTCGAGGCCGGTAAAGGCGTCGTGGTTCTTCACCACGCCATCATCGATCACCAATCGTGGCCCTGGTGGTACGAAGACGTAGTCGGCGGCCGTTATCTTCTCGACCCCGAGGGCGCCATGCCTGCCTCTAAGGCCAGGCACGAGCAGCGCATGCGCGTGACGGTTGCAAAGAAGCATCCTGTCACCGAGGGCCTCACCGATTTCGAGATCGAGGATGAGACGTACAAAGGAATGTGGATCTCACCGAAAGTTCAGGTTCTGCTGACCACCGACAACCCAGATAACGATACTCCTCTGGCTTGGTTGGGCACGCATCCGAAAGCGCGCGTCGTCTACATTCAGCTAGGACACGGCAGCCTGGCGCATCGCAACCCGAACTATCAGCGCCTCGTGCACAACGCCATCAACTGGGCGGCGGGCCGCTAGACTCTGGAGATTGATATGTCCTTCTTAAACCGTGCCACCGTCCTTGTCGCCCTGGCGCTCGGTGTCAGTTCCGCATGGGCTGCCGAACAGGCTCGCATTACCATCAACCCGGCTGAGCGGCATCAAACGATCCAGGGCTTCGGCGTCAATTATACCGGCCCTTACTTCCGCGATGACCAGAAGCCCATGTTTGACCTGCTGATCAAAGATCTGGGCGCGACCATGTTCCGCGTCGTCCCGTATCTGGTCTACAGCAATTGGGAGGAAACCAACGACAACGACGATCCCAACGTCATGAACTGGGAGTATTACAACGAGCGCTACTCGTCGCCGATTTTCGAGGCCACCTGGAACGGGCTGCGCTTTCTGAACTCGCGGGGCATCCGCCCGGTGATCGCGCTGATGGGCCCGGTCCCGGACTGGATGCTCGACGATCAATGGAGCCCGCCGAAGCACAAAGTCTGCCAGACCGATAGCAAACAGCACGCCATCAAACCAGCGATGTACGACGAGTTCGCGGAAATGGTGGTGTCCATGGTGATCTACGCGCGGAGAAAGGCCGGAATCGATTTTGAGTACTTCAGCCCGTTCAACGAGACCGACTGCTATCCGCCCGAAGGCCCGCGTATCGATCCCGAAGACGCTCCCAAGGTGCTTGCCGCCGTGGCGCGCCGTTTGAAGAAGGAAGGCATGGGTGATGTCAAGCTCACGCCGGCCGATCAGGCCGTCATCACCAACGACTACATCACACCGATTTTGCGCGATTCCGAATTGATGAAGCAGGTCGGTGTGTTCACCTTGCACACGTACGGCGAAAATTCGGTTGGGCCGCAAGTGGAGCGCGTGAAATCGAGCCGCTACCCGGAGGTCCCGGTCTGGCTCACCGAATACGGCGACTTGAACGATCGCGAGAGGACCCCTGAGAACGATTGGAAGAATTATTCGCTCGCGGCCAACCGGCGCGCGCTCACCGCCCTCAACCAGGGCGCGAATGCCGTGTTCTTCTTCGATGCTTTCGACGATTATGAAGAGTGCGCCCGGCGGATGACGTTTTATGGTTTGTTCACCAGCGCCGATCACATCTACACGCCAAGGAAGCGCTACTACGCCACCCGGCAGCTTTATCACTTCGTGCCGCCAGGTTCAGAGCGGATCAGCGCCTCCGCCGATGTACCTGGCCTGATCGTGTCCGCGTTCCACCACGCCGCGACTCAATCGCTCGTGCTGGTCGGAGTCAAAGAGAGCGGGCCCAACAACCTCACCGTCGAATTGCCCGCCGCGGCCGGATCTGTTTCATCATGGGATCTGTACATGACGACGCGCTCTTTCAACTGCGAAAAGACCGGAACTTTTTCACCCACCGGCGGGGCCGTCCAACTCGACCTGCCCGATGAAGCCGTGTTCACGCTGGTCGGGAAGCTCAAGAAACCGTAACTTTCCGGCGAACTTTTCGCCCATGACCGCCGTATGAGTGCATAGCGAAAATTGTCTCTTCGCAGTCGCGAAAGGAGACGGCCGTGAGACTCTCTAACCTTGCTCCTCGAATTCTGTACGCGTGGGTCGTGCTGGCGGTGATTCAGATCATCGCGGGCATGCTCATTCCCCTAAAAGCGCCCCAGGGCGGGAATGTTTTTGCCTGGCTTCTGTTGACAAACCTTCTGGTCATCGCGGTTCTGGCGTTCGCCTCCGTGCGGTCGGGCTGGCATGGTTGGCGCCTCGGAGCCGCGCTCTTTGTGATTCCCTTCGGGATCGCCTTGCTGAACATGATTGAAGGCGCCGTTTTTCTGACTCATTCCGGGCTCGATTGGACCATGCTGCTCGTCTACACCTTGGTGGTTTACGCGGTGGCCGCGCCAGCATGGGCGCTGATCCTGAGAGGAAAGAGCGAGGCTCCTCGCCCCGTTGTTTCCACGCCGCCTTTGGGCTGGTTCTGGAGGTTTGCCGTCGCCGATGTCACGTATCTGATTTTGTATTTCTCGGCCGGTTTGATCATCTTCCCCTTAGTTCGCGATTTCTACGCGACTCAAACGCTGCCATCGGCGGGAAAAATCATCTCGCTGCAACTGCTGTTACGCGGACCTGTCTTCACCGGCATCTGCCTGCTGCTGATGCGCATGCTGAATCTGAGGGGCGTCCCCGGGGCGTTGGCGCTCGGTGCGGCATTTACCGTCCTGAGTGGAGTCGCGCCGCTGCTCATCCCGAATCCCGTGTTTCCGGACTCCGTCCGCTGGGCTCACTTTTGCGAAGTCACAAGCTCCAACTTCATATTCGGGGCCGTGGTCGCGTGGCTGTGGAACCGGCCGCGTGTCGCTGCGCAACCGGTGATCGCGCGGGCAGCGTGACCATCAGGACAGCTTCCCTTTTCGCGCCGCCTCGAAGTCGAACACCGCGTCTTTGATCGGGACTCCGGCTACCTCGATTCGGTTGAGATCCGCGCTGCCCAGCCCCACCGCTTCGGCCAGCAACATGGCGTTATCCGCCCACAGCGGGTCATTGGGGATATCGGGGTGCGTTTTGCGCACGTGGAACGGCCCTTCGCCGCGTTTGGCTCGCGGGTTGAATCCCATCACCGCGGCCGCGACCGCATCGGTCGAAACCGGATTCCGCCCCACCACCATCACGCCTGGACGCACATACTTCGATCCCTGGACCCACGGCCCTTCTCCGCCGGTGACCGTTTCCACCCCATCAATGATCGCCAGATCGATCGGCCGTGCGGCCGCCAGGTCCACGATGATGTGCGGCACGCGGTACCCTTCGTAGCGGTTGGATGACGGATCGATCTCCCCCGGCGCGCTCTTGGATGGCTGCCGCTTGCCGGCATGCAGAATCTCTTCCCGGCCGCGCCGGCACTTCTCGTTCGGCTCGTCGATGCCCGCATCGCCGCCGTAAATCGAGTCGGGCGTGATGCCGAACATGTTCTTGATGGAAAGTGTCAGCCCGCATTCCTCGTGCTGCTTCAGCTTCGCCACGCTCACAAACACGTCGGTGTCTTCGTAAGAGTGATTCAGATCAAAGGCCGGGAAAATGTAAGGCTTCGGCACTTTGAGGCGCGAGTAGCGCTTGCCGGATCCGAGTGTGTTGGTCTGTTCGAACTCCACCAGCGGCGCCGCGTTGCGGATGGCTTTTACATTCCATCCGGCATCCAGCATCTTGTCCTCAACCGACTCGCCTTCATACGTGCCTTCAAGCACGCGAATCCGCCGCGCCCCTGCCTGTCCGAATAGATGGCAGAGCGCGCCCACCACGCTCTCGTGCACCCAGTACGTCTGCCCCTGATTGTAACCAGGGTAGCGGCCATCGCCTGTAAGGTTCAGTTTCATGGCGACCGTCTTGCCGCGCACCAGGCTCCCGATTCCGCCGATCTGATCGAATTGCCCGGCTAACCGTGCCGTCACCTCGCTATAGCCGGCGCACTTCGCGATCGACACAGAGGATGCGGGCGGCGCAAAAGCGTTCAGCGGCCCAGCCGCCATGGCTCCTAATGCCGTGCCGGACGCGGCCAGCCATTGGCGGCGCGTGATGGAGTTCTTCGAATGTTTGCACATGAGTCTATCTCTCCAGGAGCAGCGCGGCGTAGGTGTGAATCGGCCCGATGGCCAGCTCCATGCCCTGCTCGGATTTCTCCATGGGCACGTCAGCCGCCGCTCCGGACAAACCATAAAGACGCGCTGTTCGATATGAGCCACTGACCCGCACGGTAATGGATTCTGACGGGCCGGAGGCGTAGTTGATCATTTGCACCAACCATTGCTTGCCGTCTTCGCTGGCGCTCAGATACGGCAAAACAGATGGCGCGTTGAAAAGCCGCAAACCCAGGTTTCCTCTGCCCAGAAGATGCAGCAGGTTCTTCGAGAGAGTTTCAGGGTCGGGAGTCTCTTCTCGATAGACGACGACCTGGCCTTTGCCGAGTTCCTGCTCCATGCATTCCTTGTCTTTCGGCACCGTGGTCCCCCACGCCGGCCCAGTTACCAGCAGGCCTCCTTCCTCGGCGAAATTCTTCCACAGCGCCCGTTCGCTTTCGGAGGGATTCGAAATTTCCGTCACCAGCAAAGCTTTCAAGCCTTCGAGCGCCTTTGCGTCCACTGCCGTGCGATCGATCAAGCGGTACGGAATGCGGCGCCGCGCAATCAGGTGGAGGTTTTCATCCGCGACATCCGGATAACGCGTGGCAGCATCCCGCACGATGCCCAGCGGCCCAGTGGCAACAAAACGCCGCCATTCTGCGTGCTCTTCGAAAAATCCTAACGCCTCGGTAATGCGGCGCCACTTGGCCAGCGCGTCCGGCTGCTGCTTCGAGAGACCTGTCAGCAAACCGTCATCAGGCGCGGCCACCCACCGCCCTCCGGCCGCCGCGCTATCCGCGATCGCCCGCGCGTCGTTGTCCGCCGAAGGATTCTCCAGCGCGAAACCCAGCCAAACGGGTGCCAGCCCTTTTGCCCGTAGCGAACGGACCAGCCAGAGGTTCGAATCGATCCACGGTTCGCTGGTTGGTGTGGCGACCGCCGCTCCGGCATCCGAAAGGACCCGAATGCCCGGTGAGCTGCCGCCAGCCTGCAGCGGAATCAGCAGAAAGTCGGCCTTACCTTCGACAGCCTGCGAGAGCCGCTCAAAATCCGCAAAATCCGGCTCCAGCGCCAGACCATCCAGGTGCGCCGCCTGAGCGGCCTCAACCGCCTGGACCGGATCAGCCCCCGCATAGACCAGCCCCAGCACCGCTAAGCCTTTTTGTTGAGCCAGCTTTGCGTAGGCGCCCGCCATCTCCTGTTGCGCGCGCAGTACCGCCGGATCACCCGCCGCGCTCCAGGTTACTAACAGGCAGTTGATCGGAGTATCGCGCAGCAGCTCCAGCGAGGCGGGCCGGTAGAAGTCCTTCAGAATCCCCGGATCCGCCTTCGCCGCTGCGCGCCGCGTCACTTCCAAAGGTCCGCCCGGCCAACGAACGGGTACGAGTTTCGCAACGTCGAGTGCGAAGCAATTCCAGACGAGCAGCACACTTGGCAGGCAGTGGACGAGGCGTCGCATGAAGCTATTCAATCCCGCTCAGCAAACCGGCATCCAAGCGAGAATCGTGCTCAAGCGATTGAAATGGCGGCTGTTATTCCCTCTACTCTGAAGTGGCTGTGTTCCCCCACCCAGACCGACTGGGCCAAAACCCAAGAGCAGTGTTATAGTTCCGGCTAATGAAGGGACAGAGGCTCGGTCATTACGAGGTCGTGGAAAAGCTGGGTGAGGGCGGCATGGGCGAAGTCTGGCGCGCCAAAGACACGCGTCTCGGCCGAGCTGTCGCTCTGAAGGTATTGCCTCCGGAATTCGCCGCCGATCCCAGCCGGCGCCAGCGCTTCGAAGCCGAAGCACGTGCGGTCGGGGCCTTAAATCATCCGAACATCGTGGCTGTGTACGACGTCGGCGAGCAGGGCGGACTCGGCTACCTGGTTTCAGAACTCGTGGATGGCGAGTCCTTGCGCCCGCTCATCAATCGCGGCCCGCTTCCTCTCCGCAAGCTGGTGGATCTGGCCGCGCAGATTGCCGACGGGCTCGCCGCCGCGCACGGCTCCGGCATTATCCATCGCGATCTCAAGCCCGAAAACATTATGATTGCGCGCGACGGCCGCGCCAAGATTCTGGATTTCGGGCTGGCCAAACAAACCATCAAGCCGACTAGTGACGAGACCGCGACCGCGACTTTTTCCGAGCCCGGAACGGTCCTGGGCACCGTCGGGTACATGTCGCCGGAGCAGGTGCGGAGTGAACCGGTGGATCCGCGTTCGGACATTTTCAGTTTCGGCTGCATTCTTTATGAACTGGCTTCCGGCAAGCGCGCGTTCCAGGGCAAATCCGCTGTCGATGTGATGAGCGCGATCCTGAACAGCGAACCGCCGGAGCTAGCCGCTTCCAACGCCACGTTGCCGCCCGCGCTCGAGACCATCATTCGCCGCTGCCTGGAAAAGCGGCCCGAGCAACGCTTCCAATCGGCGGCCGATCTGGCTTTCGCCCTGCGATCCTCGGCGAATCTTTCCGGAAGCCAGCCATCGCAACCCGGTGTGAAAATTCCGCGGCGCGCGAACTGGCTGCGAATTGCGCTTGCCGTGGCCGGCGCCCTCATCCTTTTGGCCGGAGGATATTTTCTGCGCGATCGCACCGCCGTTACGAGCCCGGCGGTCTTCGAGCGTCTTACGTTCCGGCAAGGCCACATCTCGTCTGCCCGCTTCAGTTCTGACGGCCAGAGCGTGCTCTATGCAGCCTCTTGGGATGGCGGGCCGAACCGCATTTACCTGGTGACGCCGGGTAATCCGGAATCGCGGGACCTACAGATGCCAGACGAGGGACAGCTTCTTTCCGTCTCGTCCAAAGGCGATCTTGCTCTGCTGGTCGGCCCGTTCAGCAAGGACGGCTCCGGCACTCTGGCGCAGGATTCCGTTACCGGCGGTCGAATGCGCCCATTGCTCGAAGATGTGTTCTCCGCCGACTGGTCGCCCGATGGAAGTTCGATGGCTGTGGGCCGGCGGGTGAATGGAAAGTGGCGCCTGGAGTATCCGGTCGGCCAGGTGTTGTGGGAGTCGGAGTGGCCGCCATACGGACTTCGCATCTCGCCGGACGGTGAACGCGTGGCGTTCGCGGTCTTTGGTGAGGGTAGCAGCGTTGGGATTATGGCCGTCAGGCGGTCGCGCCAGCGCAAGTTGCTGGGCATCGTGTCCGGCCAGATCTCGACGGTTGCGGGCGCACAACTAGCCTGGACACCCAACGGCCGCGAGATCTGGTTCCGTTCCTTCGATGCCAACGACCTGGGCACCCTCTACGCGGTGAATCTGAACGGAAAACGAAGGGTGGTTGCTCACCTGCCGGGACGCGTCAACCTAAACGATATTTCCCGCGACGGCAAAGCGCTGATCAGCACCGTAGTCGTTCGCCAGGGCATCCTCGGCCTTGCGCCAGGCGAGAGTTCCGAGCGCGAACTGTCCATCCTGGATGCCAGCGATCTGAAGGACATCTCGCGGGACGGCCGTTGGCTCCTGGCCAACACGCGCGGCGCGAGCGGTGGTCCTCACGGGAGCGTCTACCTGCGAAGCACCGATGGCTCACCGCCGGTTCGCGTGGGAGACGGCCAGGCTTATGCGATTTCTCCCGACGGCAAATGGCTGACTGGTTACACTTCCAACGATGCCGCCACGCGCAAGTTTGTGTTAATGCCGACCGGAGCTGGAGAAGAGAAAGAACTGGTCATTCCGCGACTGGTTGGTAACAGCGGAATCGTGGTGGGTTGGCTGGCGGGCGAGCAGAATTATCTGGTGATGGGCGCCCTCCCCGGCACGTCAGGATGGCAGTTCTTTGCCTGGAACGCCGCCCGCGGAGAGTTGCGGCCCGCCTCCCCGCAGCACATGACCGACATGTTTCCGCTGGTTTCACCCGACGGACGCCAGTTCCTGTCTCAAGGGCCCGATCATGCATGGTATGTTTATTCCATCGATTCCGGCGGACCTCGCCCGGTTAGCTTGACTGCGCACGATATCCCGGTCAACTGGCGCGCCGATAACCATTCGCTCTACATCAGAACTCACGCCGACACCAACAAGACCGCGCGTGTCTCCATTCTCGATCTCAACACGGGCCAGAGAACCCCGTGGAAAGAAATCCACCCCGCGCGGCCGGTGGATGACATCAATAATCTCGAGATCACCCCGGATGGCCGTGCGTATGCGTACAACTTCGTCCAGACGATGTCGGATTTATACCAGGCAGAAGGTCTGCAGTGAGCCACAATGGGAGAAGCATGCCATCGTTGCGCGAAGTCTTGACAGAAACGGGACAAAACCATACCGCCGTAGGCCATTTCAACGTTTCCGATCTGGTCACCGTGCAGGCCGTTTTTGAAACGGCTCGCGAGCTGAAGGTGCCGGTCCTTGTCGGCGTCTCTGAAGGGGAGCGCGAATTCATGGGTGTACGCCAGGTGGCTGCGGTGGTCCAAAGCTTGAGGAACGAGTACGGCTATCCTATCTTTCTCAACGCCGATCACACGCACTCGCTGGCCAAGGCCGTGGAAGCAGCGAACGCAGGCTTCGACGCCATTGTCTTCGACAATTCGACGCTACCGTTCGCCGAGAATATAGCCCAAACAACGAGGGCCGTTGAAACCGTCAAGTCGATCAACCCGGCGATTCTGGTGGAAGGTGAGATCGGCGACATCGGCAGCGGTTCCGAGATTCACGACAAAGCACCGGCGCGTGCGCTCAGCACGCCAGACGAAGCCCGCGAGTTCGTGGAAGCCACCCGGGTCGACATTCTCGCGCCGGCGGTTGGGAACATGCACGGGCTGTTACGCAGCATGGTCCGCGGAGAGGACCAAAAGCGTCTCGATATTCAGAGGATTCGAGAGATCAAACAAGCCGCTCGCGTGTTCATGACGCTGCACGGCGGCTCGGGAACCAACGACGAAGACCTGCGGAGCGCTATCCAAGCCGGCATCAACATTGTGCACATCAACACCGAAGTGCGCCTGGCATGGCGGCGCGGTCTCGAACACGCCCTCGCCAGCCACCCGGATGAAGTCGCGCCGTACAAGATCCTGCCGGGTGCGTTCGACGCGGTGAGCGAAGTTGTTCGCGGCAGGCTCGAGTTGTTCAGCGCGCGCCGCGCCGGCGCCGGCAGATAATTCTGGGCTCCTAAAAAATCCCCCCGGTACTGTCGATTTCGCGTTTTCAGCTTCGACTTCATGATCAGGAGATCCACTCTATGCAAAAAATCACCCCCTTCTTGTGGTTTGACGGTAAGGCTGAAGAAGCAGCGAACTTTTACACCGCAATTTTCAAGAATTCAAAGATCGGAAGCGTCAGTCGTTATGGTGAATGCGGGCCGGGGCCGAAGGGAAGTGTCATGGTCGTGACCTTCCAACTCGAGGGCCAGGAGTTCATGGCGCTGAACGGCGGTCCGCTATTCACTTTCACTCCGGCAATTTCCTTCCTGGTCAATTGCGAAACCCAGGAGGAAGTGGATCAGCTCTGGGAGAAGCTTTCCGAAGGTGGACAGAAAGACAGATGCGGCTGGCTCAAGGACAAGTATGGCGTATCGTGGCAGATCATTCCTACCGCTTTAGGCAAGATGATGAGCGACCCGGATCGCGCAAAATCGAGCCGGGTGATGAAAGCCATGCTTCAAATGGACAAGATTGACATCAACACGTTAAAGCAGGCGTACGCGGGAGAGTAAGGCACCCCGCCCTACACCATCATCGGCGTAATCACGCAATGGCTGCGGCGTCAGACGCCGAATAGTTCCGTGAAGAACTGCTGCATCGCCGCCCACGATCGCACATCCGAAGGCTCATGGTAGGCTACACCCGGCCGGCCGAAGCGATCTGCCGCGGGGTTGGTGAAGCCATGCATTGCGCCGCCATAAAGAATCACGCACCAATCCACGGCGGCGGCCTGCATCTCGTCAGCGAAAGCCGTGACGTGATCGAGAGTGATGAACGGATCCAGGGCTCCATGACACGCCAGCACTCTCGCTTTCATCTGACCCGCGACGGCCGGCCGCGTGGTCGCAAGGCCGCCGTGAAAACTTACGACGCCCTTTATATCCGCGCCAGACCGCGCCAACTCCAGCGCAGCCATGCCTCCCAGGCAGAAACCGATCGCCGCCATTTGTTTTTGGTCCGCTTGATGTTGGGCGGCCAGGGCGTCCAAGCCCGCGACAGCGCGCGGAAGAAGTCTCTTGTTACGAAATTCCTCGAACGCTGCGCGCCGCTCGGCGTCCGAGGCCTGAGCGATTGGTTCCCCAAACATGTCGCACGCCAGAGCCACATAGCCCAACTCCGCCAGTCGAGTCGCACGCTCCTTCTCGTGATCGGTGAGGCCGGTGTTCTCGTGAAACACCAGGATGCCGGGCCGTGGCTCGCTGTGCGAGTCGTCGAACGCCAGAAATCCTCGCAGCAGTTTGTCGCTCTCCCGATACTCTAAAATTTGCGTCTTCACCACAGGGATCTCCTTCAGATGGGGAAATTGGGGCAGATGTTTAGCTTCGTGCGTCAGCGGTTAGAGGGACATATGTTGAACAGTAGGGAGCCTTCCCTATATCGTCATCGGCAGCGACCGCGGGCGCTTTCCGGTAGCCTGAAAGATCGCATTTGCAACTGCCGGAGCCAGTCCTACGATGGGCGTTTCTCCCGCCCCCGCCGAGGGCAGATCCTTGCGGTCCACCAGCACGGTCTCAATCAACGGCACATCCGCAAATCGCGGAACGCGGTACTGCGAAAGTCTGGGGTTCAGCATCCTGCCGTTTTCAAAACGTATCTGCTCGAACAGCGCGCCGCCGATAGCCATGATGATGGAGCCTTCCACCTGGTTCCGCAGGTGATCCGGGTTCACCACCGCGCCGCATTCGAACGACTGGACCACGCGCACAATCTTCGGCTTTCCGCCTTCGATTGCCACCTCGGCGCATGTGGCCAGATAGCTGCCTTTCTCGAATCCGATAGCCACCCCAAACCCGTGACCTGGCGCGGGTTTCTGCTTCCCCCAGCCGAATTTTTCCGCCGCCGCCAGAAGCACCGCGAGCTGCCGCTGGTCTTTCAAGTTCTTGAGGCGGAACTCCACCGGATCCAGGTTGAGCGAGTGCGCGATCTCATCCATATGGTTCTCACGCGCGAAATGATTGGCCGTGGCGGCGAGCCCTCGATACGAACCCTGGCGCAGCGGCGATTTCGACGGATGAAACAGGATGCGGCGGTGCGGAATGTCGTAGGTGATCTGAGAGCCGGATGGGCCGGAGTTGTAATTGTGAAATTCCCACGCGGTCATGCGCCCGTCGCTCTTCACGCCGCTCGAGATTTCAATCACGCCGGCCGGCCGCACGTAGCCCCAGGTGAATTCTTCCTGCCGCGTCCACACCAGCTTGACCGGCTTCCCCGCGGCCTTGGCCAGCCGCGCCGCTTCGATGGCGCACTCGCCCGAATGTTTGCCGCCGTAGCCCGATCCGGTGTCGGGAACGATCACGCGCACGCGCTCTTGAGGAATATTGAAGGCGCCCGCCAGTTCCTCGCGCACGCCAAACGGCCGCTGCGTCCCGGTCCAGACCGTCAGCTTGTCCGTGTTCCACTCGGCAACCGCGGCGCGCGGTTCGAGCGGAGTGTGCGCGATGTACGCCACGGTGTAAGTTCCGGACAGCTTGCGATCCGCGTCCGCCATGCCCTGCTCGATCGAACCCTGCGCCTGGCGATGCTCGCCTGCCTCGGCATTGGCTTTCAGGTACGCAAACAACTGGCTGTCGGATGGCTGGCCCTCCTCAGTCTTCCATTCCGCTTTGAGCGCGGAGAGCGCGTGTTCCGCGGTCTCGGCATCGGGCGCAGCCACGGCGACGAACTCGCCCTCGTGCGCCACCGTCACGCCGGGGATCTGTTTCGCTGCCGAATCGTCGAGGCTCGCCAGCTTCGCTCCGAACGCGACCGGACGCAGTACTTTGCCATGGAGCAGGCCGTCGCGTTTCACGTCGGATGCAAAGCGATGCATGCCCGTCACCATATCGCGCCCGTTCACCTTGGCGACCGAGTGCCCGGCGATCTTCCATTCGGCAGCCGGAGTCAGGGTGACATCCGGGCCGATCTTCTGAACCAACTGCTTTCCGGCGGTCAACTGGCCCAATCCAGCGGAACGCCCCGCGGCAACAATCTTGCCCTCCGCCACCTGTACCGCCTTGCGGTCCACGCCCCACTCCGAGGCCGCCAGATCGGCGAGGGCCTCGCGGGCCGCAGCCGCCGCTTTGCGAAGCTGCGGAGCCATGGTCGGCGTGGTGCGGCTTCCGAACGTGCCCATGTCGTACGGCGTCAGATCCGTATCGGCCATGACCATTCGGATGCTGGCGACCGGCGTGCGCAGTTCCTCAGCTACGGCCTGGGAAAGCGAAGTTCGGATATTCTGACCCACTTCCGTCTTGCCCGTGTACACGCTCACGATTCCGTCCTCGCCGATGTGCAGCCAGGCCGAGATCTCTTCCGGGCGGGCATCTCCGCCGCCACGCACGCGCCGTCCTGATTCCTGCGCATCCGCGGCTTCAGCCACGCAGAGGATGACAACGCCGCCGCCGAGAGTGGATAAGAAATCGCGCCGCGTGAGTTCGCCAGTCATGCGGTCCTCCCTTGGGTCTTGAGCCGGAGGGCGGCCATGCGCACCGCGGCCACAATCCGGGGGTACGTGCCGCACCGGCAGATGTTGCCCTGCATGCCGTGAACGATCTCCGCATCATTCGGATTCGCGCCTTTGGCCAGCAGCGAAACACCACTCATGATCATTCCGGGAGTACAATAGCCGCACTGCATGGCCCCGGTTTCGAGAAAGGCTTCTTGTAGCGGATGCAGGCGGCCGTCCTGTTCCAGGCCTTCAATTGTGGTGATACGTTTTCCCGCGGCGCGAGAGAGCGGCGTGATGCACGAGCGCACAGCTTCGCGGTCCAGCAGAACGGTGCACGCCCCGCACTGCCCCTCGCCGCATCCGTATTTCGCGCCGGTCAAATCGAGGTCGTCGCGCAATACGCTCAGCAGGCTACGATCGGGGCCGGCATTTACGCGCCGTGCGGCTCCATTTACATTAAGTTCAATAACACGGGGCATAATAGTATTATGATCCTGCGGCGGGCTTCCAAACCGAGCCGCGACGGGACCCGGCGGCGGTCTCAAATACCCCGTAACGCTTTCATGCCCGCAGCCGTCAGACAGTTGAATCCTGGGAATCGTCGTATGCGCTCCCGCTGGCTCACGCTCGGCGCCTTTGTTCTCTTTCTTGCGGGGGAGTTGCCGCTCACGGCCCAGTACCCGCCTGGCGGCTACCCGCCTGGAGGTTATCCGCCTGGCACCTACCCGCCCGGCACGTACCCGCCCGGAAGTGGTCCGGGAGTCCCCATGCCGCGCAGGGGTAAGAAAAAGAACAAGAAGGACGACGACCAGGCACCGCTGTCCAACATGGAGGGTATGCTCCGCAAGCTCGACGACCAGTCGGTCATGCTGGAGGCGGAAGACTCGCGCATCGTCAATTTGAAGCGCACCAGCACCACCAAGTTCCTCAAGGACGACGCAGAAATGAAGCCCGGCGACCTCAAGCCTGGCGACCACCTCCAGGTGGATTACCGCGAGGACGAGCAGGGCTACCTCTTCGCCGTCAATATCACGTTCCAAAAACAAGGGACTGCTGAGGAACGCGCCAGGGCTTCGGAGCCGGTTGAGATGGTCTCGGCCCAGGGCCAGAACAAGCCCACCGGCGACGACGAACGCCCCGTGCAGCGCCGCAAGGATTCGGCGCCGCCCTCCGACACTGACAAAGACGACGAGGAGAAGGCCGCGCCCGCGCCGGCCAAAACAGCTCCGGCTAAAGCCAGCGCGCCGGCAGCCGAGCTTCCGCCCATCGCTCCTCCCGATGCCGGGCTGGATTTGGACCACATTCCCAAATCGACGAGCGCGCATGTGGACGATACGGACGACAATAAGCCGCACCACTTGGCCCGTGGCAAACCCAAGCAGGCCCCCAAGCAAGTCGCGTCTAATTATCCGGCTGCGGAGACTGCCGCTCCCGCGGAGCCCGAGTCGGCTCCATCGGCGCCGGGTGTCATTCAGCCGCGGCCTTTGGATGCGCCTCCCAGGCCGGAACCGGCTGCCGTCGTCAACGAAAAACCTTCGGATCCCCGCATTGAAAAGGCACGGGAAGCCGCGGCGACGTTTACCGAATCACTGCCCAATTACGTCTGCCAGGAACAAATGGCGCGCTTCGTCAGCCAGACGCATGTCGTGAGCTGGCAGCCCATCGACATCGTCTCCACCGAGGTGGTGTACGAGAACGGCAAAGAACGCTACCGGAATGTGGCCGTGAACGGGAAAGCCACCAAGAAAAAACTCGAGGACCTGGGCGGCGCCTGGTCCACCGGCGAGTTCGGATCGGTGCTGGTGGACGTGCTGTCACTCGCCACGGATGCGGATTTCCGTTTCCGCAAGCAGACCAGGATCGATAACCGCGCGGCGTACGTATTCGACCTGGATGTGGACCGCGAGCATTCTCACTGGCACATCGAGGCGCCATCGCAGTACGTGCTGCCCGCCTACCGCGGTGCCATCTGGATCGATAAGGAAACCTCGCGCGTCCTCCGCATCGAAATGCAGGCCTATCACCTGCCTGAGCAGTTTCCCTTCGACAAGGTGGAATCCGCCACCGACTACGAATTCATTCGCATCGGCGGCGAGCACGAATACCTGCTGCCGGTTCACGCCGAGACGCTCACCTGCGAACGCGGCACCAACAATTGCAGCCGCAACGTGATCGACTTTCGCAATTACCACAAGTACACTGGCGAAGCCGAGATCAAGTTCGAAAAATAACACGCAGCAGACCGATCAGTCGCCCCAGGCCTGGCAACTGTATCAGATCAAACATTTGGGTGACTTACCGAGCGTGCAGGATTGTCTGCTGGAATCATCTAATCTGCTTATGATGTCTTTTAAGGAGGGATGTTGATGGCGGCTTCTGCTCAACCGACATTTCGTATCGACGTTGCAATTAATGATCTGCTCATGCACTCTGCCCCCGAACCACCCATGCCACCACCAGCCAGGGGAGCCACGCTGCCCGAGCCCATTTTCCCGCAGTACCCGGAAATGCTCGCGGATCCCGGGCCGGAAACACCTCCGGACCGGCGCGACTGGAGCCGGGAACATATCATGCGCAAGGTGCGCGGCTGGCTGGTTCCCTATATGCGATCCCGCGTTATGCCGGGACAGTTTCATCCCATCACGGCGTACTTGTTCATGGAATACAAGTGCAATCTCGATTGCTGGTATTGCTGGGCGTTTAACAACCAGGTCAAGGGCATGACGGAAGACGTGGCGCGGCGGGCCATCGACTGGCTGCATGACCACGGATGCCGCGTGCTCGCGCTCATGGGAGGCGAGCCGCTGCTGCGCCCGCAGTTCGCCCACAAGGTTGTCTATTATGCGGCTAAAAAAGGGTTCTGGATATACATTGGCACGAATGGCCGCTTGCTGAAGCCTGACTTCGCGGACCGGCTGGGCGACGCCGGCGTGGCGGTCATCAATTTCGCCCTGGATGCGTGGGATGAAAAACCCAGCCTGCCCAAGGCTTTCATCCCCTCTCAGAAGAACCTCGAGCATGTGATGCGCAAGCAGTACGTTTACGGCTACATGGTCTTCTTCAACATGAACATCTGCCGGAACAATCTGGAGGACATCCGGCTGCTGACCGAATACGCCCATGAGCATCGGCTGGCCACGGATTACCACCTGAACGAGACACCCATGATCGAACAGGACGGCCACTTCAAGCACCTCAACGAGAACCCAACCTACATCCGCCCCGAGGATTGGCGCGCGGTGGATGAACTGATCGACTGGATCATTGAGAAGAACCGCGCCGGCTATCAGATGGTGAACTCCGTGCCGCGACTTCAGGAAATGAAAGCGTTCGTTCGCATGATGTCGGGTCTCGACCTTCGCCGCGTGGGCTGGTATGGCGACGGAACCGGCACCGGGGAGGAGCTTCTTTCCCGCATTCCAGGCATCAAGTCAGACGGAGACGGCGGGTTGCACTTCACGGACTGGAATTGCCGCGCCGGGCAGAACAACGTGATCGTCCGAACCGATGGCACCGTGGGCCCCTGCTTTCCGATGTATGCGGCGACTTACGACTGGGGCACGATCGATGCGCAGAAATTCGATACCCGCCAACTGGGTGAGATGAAGAAAACCTGCCAGAAACACTGCTTCTCGACGTTGAACCACAATCTCGGCTACTGCTATAACGACGCCCGCGTATTGAAGTGGCTGTGGAAGCAGGCGCGCAGGGGCCTCAAAGGCGGCGCCTGCAGCTTCGAAGATTAAGCCCCGCGCTGCTTGCGTTAGTCTGTTACGATCTGGAAATTAATCCATTCCTCAGCTGCGCTGCCCTTCTGCTTGCCGCCTTTGGCCGGGATCGCGAGGCCGAGTAGGTACTGTCCCGCCGGAGCACTGGGATCGATGTGGTAAGCGCCGCGAAGCGAGTTGCCGTCGGCCTGGATGGTCTCGGAATGGATCGGCTTGCCCTCAAAAAGCACGTTCAGTTGAGCGGCTTCGGGCCGTTCGCGGTCCGACCGGCTCATCAGCACGGCACTATACGAGATCACGTCACCGGGGCGGAAATCACGGATCGCGGGATCTCCGGGAACGGGCACATGCCAGGATGTCTTCTCCGCGGATGCCTGCGGCGGAGCACCTTCCAGGCCAAGCATAATACCGGAGAGCGCAAAGGCGCTGCTGCGAAGATCAGGGGCGTACACGAATTCCGAGGCGGAACCGATGCGGACCGGCGGATGCGTGGCGTTGGGGTCGGAGCTGGTGACGAGCCGCTTCGTTCCGAGAACCGGTCCCTCGCCGGGCGCAGTGTTTCGAACCACCACATGCATTTGGTATGGGCCGGGAGCGACACTCTGGCGCGTGGTGAACACGAAGCCGTCCCGCAGCACCCTATCGGCGGACTCGCCACAGGCTTCGATCGTGGCTAGTTGTCCCTGCAGACCGGAGAAATTAACATCCTCTCCCAGGCGTTGCGGCCGAACCGCGACGTCCAGGTGCGCCACACGGCATCCATTGTCCTGAGGTATGAAATCGACCCCTAGCGGGCCGACATGCAGCAGACACTCGATATGTGGGCCGAGAGCGGCAGAGTCCTCAAGCGACGCCGTCAGGTCCACGGCGATTCCCTCCTCGCGGAATGGCGAATCGAGGGCGTACAGCATGCGGGAGCGCGCGGAAATATGTGTCCGCTGCCCTTCG
>Ga0187819_10000557_pt1 | contig 18621 bp, 9 predicted proteins | sample NC_wetland_sal_i_15_FD_132411 | JGI IMG/M metagenome (GOLD analysis project Ga0187819, IMG submission 132411) | Wetland sediment microbial communities from Neuse River Estuary, North Carolina, USA - SO4_4 | ecosystem: Environmental > Aquatic > Freshwater > Wetlands > Sediment | place: USA: North...
CTCAAGGCCGGACCCGCCTTCGGTGTGCCCAAAGTGTCGGCGCTGATGGGTATTTGATAGAGGGTGTTGTTCGCCGCCCCGGTATCGCCGACGACGTACAGGTTTCCCGTAGGGCTTGCCGCATTGCCGGAAGTTAAATACTCGTTGTCGACCGTACCAGCCAGCATGAACTCATAGCCGGCGCCGGTCCTCGCCTCCGTACCGGCTGCTCCCCCTGCGAACGTCGTGGGGAACTGAAAGACTCCGCTGCACGGCACGCGAATGCCGCAAGGCGACGACGCAGACTGAAATCCGCTGTCGGCGCCGACGAACACGTAAGCTCTCGCCGCTGTTGAATCCACGATTGGCCCATCCACGAGACCGAAGATGTAGTCGAGCCGGGCCGATTGAACGACGGCGCCCGTTGAGGCGCTCACGGAATAGAGATAGCCACACCCTGCGGTCGCGCAATTCGGCGCAGCGCTTACGAGATAGTCGCCCACCAGCACGTTACCGGAGCCGGGATCGTACACGGGTGACGACAGCGCTTCTCCGCTGGTGTTGACGCCCACCGGCCACGGGCTGCCCGCCTCGGCCGGAGTTCCCTTGAAGACGCCGGTGAACTTGTGCAGCTTGCCGCTGTCATCGCCCACATAGACCGAGTCGCTTGCGTAATCGTAGTAGACCGAAGAGCCGGAGTCGTTGGCTCCGCCGCTGAAGGCGATCGTCGTCATGCAGGGCGCGGCACAGCCGCGATAGAGAGCGGTGGAGGTGTTGCCCAATACGCCCGGAGCGCCGGCGCTTTGCGTGGTAGACGGCGCCCACTTCAAAACCACGAGACTCGCCGCGGACGCGGTGCTCTGAACGAACGCTACCTGCGAGCCATCCAGCGACAGCGTTGTGGACGTCACGATCGTGCCGCCGTTTGTGTCGTACGCCCAATAGAACGACGGCACAGTCGCGGAGCACCCGGTGTAGAGATTGTCAAAAGCAACGATGCTGGCTTGGGCGTTGCTGCCTTGCAAGCCGGTGTCATAGACAACGAAGTCCGGTGAAGTGGCGCTGGCGCAGTTGGCGGGAGAGAGATTGAACGAATACTTCGCGGGAAACACACCCAATCCGAGGGTCGCGCCGGCTCCGAGATTGACGCTCCAGTCCGTTTGCAGGTGATTCTCGCCAAGTCTGTGCCGGCGCCAGCGTGGAATTTGAGACTCGCGCTCGTGCGGGGTCTCTGGTTCGTCGCCAAGTGGAATGGCGCGCATCACTCCACGGACGGAGTGATTCTCCAAGTCTTCGAAGTGCTCTTGCGATTCCAGCTCCGCGGGCCGCGCCTCTGTTTCAGTCTCCGGCGGAGGCAGAGCTGGGTTCAGCCCCGCCCTGGCGGCAGCTCCGCGCTTGCGTTGTTGCAGCACGAACCGCGGGTCGCTGACGATCCTTGCCCACCGCGGGTACGTGCCAGTTTGAATGGCGTCGGCGATGGTGCCTGGGTTGGAAAAGACCAAGCGGTGGTGTGTCCAATCGTCAGGGCCACCCGTGCGGTTGGCGTCTTGACCGGACATCGCGGTGGTGGCGGCGAGGATCGCGAATAACGGCAGCAGCTTCACGCACCGGCGGAAATAGGAAGCGGTGGATATTTTCACGATGGCCTTTGCGTCCCGCATCGGGGGAAACCGCTCATGGTCCTTCGGCCCAGACCGGGCTGAAGACCAAATTGTATGCGTTGATGGTGCCTATTCCGGTGGAGAAATCCCAACCGGAAGTCGCCGGAAAGGCGGGCTGGTAAGCGGCGTCGGTGACACCGGAGACCGAACACGTCGCGCCGGTTCCACCGCCGCCGGTGAGCATGCAGATCGGATTGGGCGCGTAGCCCGCGCCGACATTTGTTAAGGTCACACCTGTGACGTGGCCACCGCCCGCGGTTGCGTTACACGTGGCTTGCGTGCCGCCGGTGTAGCCGTTGTACGCGCCGGGATTGGGCGGGGTGGATATCGTACACGCTGGAGCGCCAGTGTAACCCGTGCCGGCTGCAGACGGCGTCAATCCGGAGATCGTGCCGGTGCTGAGCGCCCCGTTGAAGCCGTTGAAGATTGTCGCGCCGGGATCGTAGCAATTCGCCGAGCCCAGGGTGCAGTTGAGGTCGATGTCTCCTTGCGTGACGTCGTAGAACACGCAGCTCGTCGCTACGCCGCGGCGCGGCAACGGTTGCGCGCTCGAATTGCAAAGCGTGCTGCCGGAGGCCCCGAATTCGCTCGCGGCGATCGCGTAGTACACGGGATTTGGGTTGCCCTGCCCGGGCACCGGCGTGATCGTCAGCGCGGCGGTCCGTTGATTCACCAGCGCTTGAATGCCCGCGAGGATGGGCGCGGCAAACGACGTTCCGCCCTCGGCAGTCCACGTCGCGCCGGTCATCGCGGTGGGATCCGGGTTGCCTGTACACGCAGTGCCGCCAAATGCCATGCCCGTGTGGCTGTAGCAGATGATGTAAAAATGGCCCCAGATTCCGTTGGCGGCGAATAACGAAACGTCGGGGAGATCTCGTACGCCGTCATCGGGATTTCCAAACAGTCCTGCTTGCCACGAGGGCTTCGGGTACCCAGCGCACGTACCGCTCACTTCGCCACCGGTCGAAGCCGTGCCCGTGGCGCAGCCGCTGGGTCCGCCGCTACCGGAGGCCGTCGACCGGAAGCCCGTGCCGCCCGCGTTGCAGAATCCGTTTGTGCCGTAGGGAGGGTTCTGACCCACAAAGGTGGCCACTAGGACGCTCGCACAAGAATCGTTCCAGGGAATTTCCGGAATGTAACTCATGGCGGACTGCAAAGAGGCGCTGTTCGTTGAGCTCCAATACGTGGTGTTGGTTCCGGCGAAGGTATCGCCGAAATCGGTGCCGCCTACCGCAACGTTGTAAGGTGTCGATGCCCAGCCGCTGACGTTGATTCCATGAGACGCGGCCGCGGAGTTGGCGTCGCAACTCGCCGGGCCTTCATCACCTGACGACACAAAAACCGAGATGCCTTCCGACGCGGCGGTCTGATACGCCGAGTAGAGCGCCGCATTGGCGGCCGCGCCGTTGGCGGCCTCGCATTGACCGTAGCTCACACTGATGATGTACGGGTGCGTAGCCGAGGCACTGATGTTCACCAGCGCGATAAACGGGCCGGCCGTGGTTGTGTTCCTGCAAGCTGCCACTTCGATCGCCGCGGCCGGCGCCGCCGCGGCGGCGTACTCCATGTCCACGGCAACCTCGTTATCGTCGGCGTTGTCGCCTGGATCGGCGCAGTTGGTAAAGCCTGTGACGTTCGGATGCGTGACCGAAAGAGTTCCGCTGTATTGGGTCAGGTTGAACTCTTGCTCGAACCTAGTCCAGTCCGCGGTCGTGAATGGGTCGCTGTCTTCGACCACCACCACCGTTTGGCCCGTGCCGGTGATTCCCTGGCTGAAGAGCGGATTCAGGTTGTAAATCTCCGCCAAATCGGCCGGCGTGACCGCCTGAAACGTCCCGATCGAATCCGTGTAGGTGTATTGCGCCCGCGGCTTGACCATCGGATGCGGTCTGAAATCGTGGATCGACACAATGCCCACGATCGCGGACGCCAGCGCCTCTGGAATTTCCGGATCGTTGACGTTCGCAAAGTGCTTCTCGCCGTCCACTTCGAGATAGTGAACGCTCACGCGCATGGACTCGCGCAGCTCCGCCGCTGTTGCGGAAATGTCCATCACCACGCGATTGGGATAGACGTAGTTCACCCGGATGCCGTGCGACATCAGCCAGAACTCGATGCGTTTCAGATCGGAATCCGTCAGGCCGTAGCTCTCGCCGACCTGCGCCGGCGTGAGCCACTGGTGGAAATTTGCCGAGTTGTGCTGCGTGAGGCCTTCCAGATATTCGTCATATTCCTGCTGGAGCTCGGGCGGGCGCCGCAATTGCAGCAGCATGTGTTCGAGTTCGAAGTCGTAAGGAACCGGCCCGCGATCATTCGCCGGATTCGCCTCGGGACGCGTGTTCCCACGCAGTGCCACGCGCTGGCGTTCGTCAATATCTTTCGTAATCAGGTCGCGCGTCGATGCCCTGCGCCTACCGGCTTTTGCGGAGACATCGAAGTGAAAGGCAGTGACAACAGCCAAAATCACGGCCGCGAGGCCGATTTTCCGAATCACGTCTTCCTCCGGTCAGAGGGAAGCCTTTTTCAGAACACCGACACAGGACACGCGCTTACCGAGCTAGGTCTGCGATTAGGAAGTCCGATGAAATGATGCGTTGCTTTCGGAGGCAGGTCAAACCAAAATCGGGGCTTCATGTCCTTTCTTATCACCCGTTTATTCTGGAATTTCCGATTTCAACTCCATCGTGCGCGAAACGGCGGGGCAGGGAAGCGGGGTGTCTCAAACTGGCCTCGTCGGCGCTGTTTTGGTCTTCCCACGTCTTAGGTCTAAGTCACTCCCGCCATTTTTTGGGTAGAACTCTACCCTGGGTACCAGACGATTCGCGGGTCGGTGTTGGCTCGGCGATAGGCCCAGGCTTCGTCGACTAGGCGCATCCAGTTGAAGTGGGGCCGCCAGTCGAGTAAGAACTTTGCTTTGGTGTTGTCCAGCCAGGTGGACCAGTACGGAGTTTGCACTTCGACGGAGGGAAGGCCCTGCGTTCGGCGCAGATGCTCGACAACCTGCTGGTAGTCCACCGGTTCATCCATGCAGATGTTGAAGGTTTGGTGCAGCGCTTTGGGATGGTCCAGAGCGAGGAGGATGGCGTCGATGAGATCGTTGACGTGGACGAAATTGCGTTTGACCGGGTGACCGTTGGGGTCGAGCATCAGCGGTACGGCGCCGGTCTTGACGTACTCGGCGGCTCGCTCGGCGCCAACCAAGTCGCGCCAGCGTGGCCCTCCGAATACGTCTTCGCCAAACGATAGCGAGTATTTGAAGTCGTCCTTTTCCATGATCCATGGCGCGCGCAGGCAGCAACCGGGAAGCGCGTATTGAATGAAATATTGCTCGAGCATGACCTCTTCGAGAACCTTGGAGAGTGCGTAGCAGCCGGGATAGGCGCTGTGCTTCTGCTGTTCGGTGACGGGCAGCGCGTGCGGATAGAAGAAATGGCCCAGAGCGCAGTCACCCCCGATCAGAATGAACTGCCTGAAGCTCAGGCTAACCCGGCATTCCTCAAGCAGCCAGAAAAGACCCTTGATCGCCACGTCCATGACATCTTCTGGGGTCTCCTTGCAGGTGGCCAAATGGAGGACGTGCGTGATTCCAGTCATGGCCTTGCTGACAAGCGTGCGATCAGAGATCGTGCCTTGGAGAACTTCGAGCCGCGCTTGCGGTTCGAGCAGGCGGTTGTGGCACAACGCGCGGATGCGTGCTTCTTGATGGCCAGCAGATTGCAGAACGCGATCGATGAAATGGCGACCTACTTTGCCGGTGGCTCCTGTGACGAGAAAGCGTTTGAAAGAGCCTGACGTTGTCATTGTGGCGCTCCTTGCCGATCGTTCGCCGCACTTGGGAAACTTCGAGCCTTTGAGGGTCGCACAGGTTGGAGCAGATGCGCCTCGCAAATTTGCTGCAGGCGATTACCAGGCTGCGGGAAAGGCTCTGGTATCCAAGCGAATCGTACCTGATTTCGATCTGCCGCACTCCGCTGAAGCGCACAGCCAGAAATGGCCGTGCCACAGACCTTTTCCGCAAGCTGCTAAAGGCGATTGAATCCGGTTTTGATTTCGGTGTCGATCGGTGCACAATTCTGGGTCGCGACGACGTAGGAAGGAGAAAAAACATGAGCGATTCCTTGAGCAAAGAGATTACGCGGCGCGGGTTCCTCACGAAGGTTGGGCAGGGGCTTGCGGCAGCGAATCTTGCGGGGACCCTGGTGAATAGTGCGGCGGCGCGCCAGCTTGTCGTGCCTGATCCGCCGGGGAAGAAACTGGGGTGGGCGGTTGTTGGATTGGGGAGTCTTGCGATTCATGAAATCTTGCCGGCGTTTGCGACCTGCGAGAAGTCCAAAGTGGTGGCTTTTGTGAGCGGCCATCCCGATAAAGCGAACAAGCTGGCGCTGCGGTATGGCGTGAGTCCGAAGAACATCTACAACTACCAGAATTATGATTCGATCAAAGACAACCCTGAGGTCGACGTCATCTACATCGTGCTGCCGAACGGAATGCATGCGGAATATACGGTGCGCGGACTGCAGGCGGGAAAGCACGTTCTGAGCGAGAAGCCGATGGCCAGGACTCCGGACGAGTGCCAGCAGATGATCGATGCGGGGCGGAAGGCCAACCGGAAGTTGATGGTCGCGTACCGCTGCCGCTACGAGCCCTACAACCGGGAAGCGATCCGGATTGCGCGATCCGGCGAACTGGGACCTACCAAGGTGATCACGGCGGACTGCGGGTTTAACATCGGTGATCCAACGCAGTGGCGATTGAAGAAGGACCTGGCGGGCGGTGGATCGTTGATGGACATCGGCATCTATGGTTTGCAAGCGGCGCGGTATTTGTCTGGAGAAGAGCCGACGGAACTGAAAGCGATGACGTACACAACGCCAAACGATCCGCGCTTCCCGGAAGTGGAGGAGACGATCAATTTTCAACTGCGCTTTCCGAGCGGCATTCTGGCGAGCTGCACGTCGAGCTATGGCTACGTCTCGCAGAACCGCTACCGGCTGGTGGGGGCCGAAGGCTGGATGGAAATGGATCCCGCGACCGTGTATCGAGGATTGCGCATGCGGGTTGGCCACGGAGATGTGATCGAAGAAAGGCTGCTTCCCGTGCGGGATCACTTCGCACTCGAGATGGATCACATGTCCGAGTGCGTGATGGAAAACAAAGAGCCGCTTACGCCGGGGGAAGAAGGACTGCGCGACTTGAAAATAATGATGGCGATCTATGAGGCCGCCAAAAGCGGCAGGACCGTGAAATTGTAGAGGGCTATTCCGGCGAAGGGTGGATTTCGACGTAGTCCAGGGGAGCGTGCTCCTCGCGATCCGGGATTCCTTCGATGCGGATTTGGTCGCCGGGGCGGAGGGCCAGTCCGGTGATGCGGCGCCGGGTGGAAGAGTCGGCGCCGATTTTTGTTGCGGGCAGTTGATCGTTGGCCACCCATTGGTCCACGACTTGATCGTTTACGAGAACGCGAAACCTGGACTCGCCATTGTTTTGGTCGAAGTATTGAACGTCGAGCTCGTACCAACCGGGATTGCGCGTAAATCGGAACGTGGCGGCGCAGCCTTGGGCTTGCAAGCATTCGATGGCCCTGCCTGCGGACGCATTTTCCCGAGGAGTGACCTCGACCGGCACGTAGCCTTGCAACTGCATCGCCTCGGCTTCGATGCGATCGGGAAAATTTCCCGCGTGGCCGCGCGTATCGGGGACTCCTGACAGGGCGAGGAAATAGTTGCAAATCGCGTCACGCCAGACGATGGCGTGTCCGGCCTGGTATTCCAGGCGCGCCAAGACGGATTGATAACGCTCGTCATCGATGTGGCCTTGCAGTAATTTCCACTGTTGAACGTAGCCGGCGGCGCGTTCGGCGCCTTCGTAGTGGGAGTCATAAATGTGCTGGATGACCGTTTTTCCGGAATGGAGAACGTACGTGTACGGGACGTGGTGGAAGAACAAGAGCAGCTCGTCGGGCGTGGTCGCGACAGACTCATAGAGCTTCGCGACGGGCAAGGAGTATTGGGTTGCGTAGCCCGTGCCGGTTGCCAGCGAGCGGTCCATGCCGATTCCTTGATGGTCCGCGCGGTGCCACTGGCCCCAGCCGTTCTGCTCGGACGATTCGATTCCTGGACCGTAGTGGCTGCCGAGAATGTCCGTCAGGGTTTGCGCGCCGAGCGGGCCGGTATAGCTCTCGTAGACTTGCCACGAAGAAAGCTGCATGTCCGCGATCGTGCGAACCATGGAGGGATCGCTTCCAAACGTGAGGCGCGTCCATTCCTCCGCGATAGCGCGCGGATTCAGATTGGGATCCCAAGCCAGACGGCCAAAGCCGTAAAGATTCGCCATTGCCAAGGGATGCGCGAGCCAGTTGGCATCCAGGCCGACGTTGGCGATGCCGACGAATCCGCCCGTTGGCCGATGAAACGTCTTGCCGGCAACAAGGTCCCTTACGGGCGTCCTGCCGTCGGCGGCGTGCATGTCGAAGTCCAGGACCTCTTTCCACATGGGTGGAAGAAAGCATAGGTGGCGCTGCTGGCCGGTATATTCCTGGGTGATTTGCAGTTCGATGGCCTCATTGGTCTTCTGAAGGGCGCCGAGCAGCGGCGACACTGGCTCGCGGGCCTGGAAGTCGATCGGTCCATACTTGACCTGGATGATGACGTTGTCGTCGAACTTGCCGTCGAGGGGATGGAAGTTGTCGTAGGCCGCTTTGGCGCGATCGTTTTTGGGATCGCGCCAGTCCAGATGATGGTTGTACACAAAAGCGCGATAGAAAACGAGGCCGCCGTGCGGCTTCAGGGCGTGAGCGATCACGTTAGCGGCATCAGAGGGGGTCCGCTTGTAGGTGGAGGGGCCGAGGCGTCCCTCGGAATCGGCCTTGACAACAAAACCGCCGAAGTCCGGAATCAGGCGATAAATTTCGTCGACCTTCGTTCGCCACCATTCGGCGACGCGAGCATCCAGGGGATCAAACGTGTCGAGGCCCCCGACAAGTTTGGGGCTGCCGAGATCGACGGAGATCGACATGCGGACGCCCCAGGGACGAAAGGCATCGGCAATGCGGGCGAGTTGCGGCAGAAAACTGTCTTCGAGAATCCGAGGATCGGCGTTGACGTTGTTGATGGCGCAGCCGTTGATGCCGATGGAGGCGAGCAAGCGGGCGTAGTCGCGGACACGAGTGAGATCGGCGCGAACGCTGCCATTCTCGAAAAAGATGGAGCGGCCGGCATAGCCGCGCTCGATGCGGCCGTCGAGATTGTCCCACTGATCGACCCAGCGTATGGGAGCGAAAGGCTGCTGGACCTCGTTGAGAGAGGTTAGGGTTTCGTCCAGCGCGATCTTGTTCAATAGAGCGAATACGCCGTATAGGACGCCGCGCTCATTGGCGGCAGTGATGATAAGAGAGTGGAATCCACCTACGTTCCCGGTGGTCAGCCAGAAACCGTCTTCACGCAACTCGCTGCTGGGACGAAGTCCGGGAGCCGCGGCGCGAAGCTCGGCGAGCGTGCCCAGGACGATGGCGTTCTCTTTTGGCTGAGTTTTGCCGGCGCGCAGGGTCCTTCCCAGCATGCCCCTGACACCTCGAAGCAGCTCCTCCTGCGCCACTCCTGATATTTCGGAATCACCCAGCACGACCACGCTTGCGGGCAGCGTTTGATACTTTTGCGCAGCGAGTCTCTCGAGCGGCGCGTACCGCAGCCACCCCTCATGTCCGGTTTCGGCGCGCAAATCATCCACGTGCCCGCCCACGAAGAGCAGGGCTGCGATGATGGCTACGATCCAGCGGCAATTCACGAGTTCACGTCCACTCTGGCGATCACAGCTTCTTGCCCTCGTGCGCCGGCTCGCGCGCTGTTTTCCAAGGGTGACGCCAGAATCTAACATGACTTTCCGCGAATGCTCCGCCGATTTCGACGACGTTCAAGGAAATCCGTTTCCACGATGATGGTGTTGTGGCAATCTACTTCGCTTGACGATGTTGCAGCGGGACGCGGGGGATCGGAAGCATAACGATGAAAATAGTGGACGCGAAGGTGATTGTTTGCTGTCCGGGGCGAAACTTCGTCACGCTGAAGATCGTGACGGAAGACGGAATTCATGGCCTGGGTGACGCGACGCTGAACGGGCGGGAACTCGCTGTGGCTTCCTATCTGACAGATCACGTGCTGCCGCTATTGATAGGCCGCGACGCGCGGCGGATCGAAGATGTTTGGCAGTACTTGTACAAGGGAGCGTATTGGCGGCGCGGGCCGGTGACGATGGCGGCGATCGGGGCCGTCGATACCGCTCTGTGGGACATCAAAGCCAAGAGCCTCAACGCACCGTTGTACCAGCTCTTGGGAGGCGCATCGCGGGAGAGCGTTCTGGTTTACGGCCATGCCAGCGGCGCCGACATCGAAGAGACGGTGCAGGCGGTGGGGCAGTACATCAAGAGCGGTTACAAAGCGATTCGCGCGCAGTCGGGGATTCCGGGGCTTGCCAGCACCTACGGCGTGGGGCGCGGGAGTCTTTATTATGAGCCCGCGGAGAAGGATGCCCCGCCCGAGAATCGCTGGTCTTCCGAACAATATTTGAATTTCGTGCCGCAACTGTTCGCGAGATTGCGGAAGGAGTTTGGGCCGGAGGTGCACCTGCTGCACGATGCACATCATCGGCTGACGGCAATCGAAGCGGCGCGATTGGGGAAAGAGCTGGAACCGTACCATTTGTTCTGGCTGGAAGACGCGACGCCCGCAGAACTGCAGGAAAGTTTTCGGCTGATCCGGCGGCACACGACTACGCCTCTGGCGGTCGGCGAGGTTTTCAACACCATTTTTGATTGCCAGCAGCTGATTCAGGAACAGCTGATCGATTACATCCGCACCACGGTCGTGCACGCGGGCGGCATTAGCCACCTGAGAAAAATCGCCAGCCTGGCGGAAATGCATCAAGTCCGTACCGGGTCGCATGGCGCGACGGATCTAAGCCCAGTTTGCATGGCGGCGGCGCTGCACTTCGATCTGAGCGTCCACAATTTCGGGATTCAGGAGTACATGCGGCACACCGCGGAAACCGACAAAGTGTTCCCGCATTCTTATTCCTACGAGGGTGGGCTGATGCATCCCGGCGAGGACCCGGGCCTTGGCGTGGACATCGATGAGGCGCTCGCGGCACGCTATCCGTATCACCGGGCTTACCTTCCGATCAACCGCAAGCTCGACGGAACCATGCACAGCTGGTAAGAGAAAGCGGCCCTTCGCGCCGCGCAGTGTTTACGCGCGAGCTACCGGTTCGCGGCGCGTCTCCGAAGCCGGTGCGAGTTCCAAACCAAGATACTGGCGGGCATTCTCAAAGCAGATGTTGCGGACGGTCGCGCCTAGGAGCGGCTCATCATTGGGAAGCTCGCCATTCTCGACATCCCGGCCGAGCAGGTCGCAGAGAACACGTCGAAAATATTCGTGGCGCGGGAAGGACATGAAAGAGCGCGAGTCCGTCAGCATGCCAATAAACCGGGAGAAGAGTCCGGTGTTGGAGAGCGCGTTGAGTTGCCATTCGATGGCTTCCTTGTGATCGAGAAACCACCATCCGCTGCCGAACTGAATTTTTCCCGGCGTCGCGTCATCCTGAAAACTTCCGATAACGGTGGCGAAGACGTAGTTGTCGGCGGGATTCAGGTTGTAGAGGATCATTTTCGGCAAGGCGTTTTCCTGGTGCAGCAGGTCGAGGTAGCGGCTTAGCGCCTCGGCTTGGTTCCAGTCGCCAACGACGTCGAAGCCGGCGTCCGGACCGGCATCGCGCACGGCGCGCGTGTTGACGTTGCGCAGAGCTCCCAGGTGTAACTGCTTGGTCCAGCCGCATTCCGCGTCCAATCGGCCGAAAAAAAGCATTAGCAACGAAGCAAATTGCTCCTGTTCCGCGTTTGTGGCGGCGCCGCCTGCGCGGGCTTTGGCGAAAATCGCCTCGGCCTGGTGCTCGGTACAAGGGGTGGCGTAACAGTGCGCCAAGCCGTGATCGGAGAGTCTGGCTCCGTTTTGGTGAAAGAAATCGTGCCGTTGTTTCAGCGCGTCAAGAAAATCGCGCAGGGAGGAAATAGCCACGTTACTGGCGCGCCCCAACCGGTCGACCCAGGCGTTGAATGCCTCGGGCGTGTGCACGAGCAGGGCTTTGTCCGGGCGGAACGTCGGAACCACGCGCAATCCCGGTGCGGAAGCGGCGATGGCATGATGGTGCGCGAGGTCGTCGCAGGGATCATCGCTGGTGCATACCACTCGAACGTGGAATTTCCGGAGAATGTCCTGGGCGGTGAGATCGCCGGTTTGCAAGAGCGAGTCGGCCCGCTCCCAAACTGACTTAGCGGTGTTTTCATTCAGAAGCTCGTTAACCCCGAAATAGCGTTTCAGCTCGAGGTGTGTCCAGTGATAAAGCGGATTGCGCAGCGTGAACGGAACGGTCCGCGCCCAGGCCAGGAATTTTTCGTAAGGTTCCGCATCGCCGGTGCAGCAGGATTCGGGCACCCCGTTGGCGCGCATGACCCGCCACTTGTAGTGATCGCCCTCCAGCCAGATCTCGAACAGATTGCGGAAGCGCCGGTTGGCGGCGATTTCCGAAACCGGCAGATGCGAGTGATAGTCGAGGATGGGTTCTTGCGCGGCGTAGCCGTGATAAAGCTTCTGCGCTGTTTTGGAATGCAGCAGGAAATCAATCGTGGATGAAATCCATGAACGCTCCGTGGGCGAATTCTCTTTCACTTGGAACAGCAAGCCGTAGCGGAACCTACGCTGCAGCCTTGGGACGTCCCTATATCCTACCAAGTCGGGTCGCTGTCCCAGACCTAAACAAGCGCGGCCCGTTCGGGCCATTTCCTCGGTATGACGGACAAATGTGGATTTTCAGGTACGGCTCAACGGCCACGTCCTGCGTAAGTCTTTCGCCCTAGTGCGTTCATCGAACTCCGGAAAGAATGTCTACCGTCAGCTGGTCCAATCGCTCGTAGGGCAATCGCTTCTGCATGATCGCTTCTTTGTCGAAAGTGCGGGCCAGCAGCGCAGCCGCGCTCTTATTGGAATAGCAGCTGATGCAGGGGAGACCCTCCGCCGAACCGGCAACCTCCTTGAGAATTGCTTGTATCTCTTGGTCGGCGTTCCAACGCGCTGCCTTCTCCTTGAAAATCAGGTACGTGCGCATGCACCCGCGGGCAAAATCCTTCACTCCCTCGTAGTCCTCGGTGCGGTAAGCGTGAGCGTCGAAGTGGCGTGAACCTTGATACCCAACATCCTCCAAAAACTTCACCAGCCAAAACGCGCCTTTCAGGTTCACCGAGCCAAAACGCAGGTCTTGATCGTAGCGTCCCGGCATTTGATCGTTCAGGTCGATGTGGAAGAGCTTGCCGGCTTCCCAGGCCTGCGCCACGCCATGCAGAAAATTCAGCCCCGCCATCTGCTCGTGGGCAACCTCGGGATTGACGCCCACCATCTCCGGATGCGCGAGCGTGGGGATGAAGCCCAGGTAGTGGCCGGTGGTAGCCATGTAGATGTCGCCGCGCGGCTCGTTGGGTTTTGCTTTCAGCGCGAACTTGAATCCGTAGCCGCGGTCGAGGTTGTATTCGCAGAGATAGTTGACGGCCTCGCGCAATCGCTTCACCGCTTCGTCGGGACGCCGGCAGGCATCGGTCTCGACGCCTTCGCGTCCGCCCCAGAGCACGAAAATTTTCGCGCCGAGCTCCGCTCCCAGGTCCATCGCGCGCATCGTTTTTTGCAACGCGTAGGCGCGCACCTCGGGATCGTTCGCGGTGAAAGCGCCGTCGCGGAAAACGGGATGGAAGAAAAGAGAAACCGTGGCCATCGGAACGACGACTCCGGCTTCTTGGCAAGCCTTCTTGAACTCACGCACGATGGAGTCGCGCTCGGCGCCAGTCGCATCGATGGGCACCAGATCGTTGTCGTGCAGGTTGACGCCCCAGGCTCCGACTTCCCCGAGCATGGCGACAATGTCCACCGGCGGAAGCACCGGCCGCACAAAATCACCGAAGGGATCGCGCCCACGGTTTCCGACGGTCCACAGGCCGAACGAGAATTTGTGGGCGGGTTCCGGGTGATACGGATCATTGGTGGTCGTCATGGACACTTCCTCCGATTCCTTCGCTGTGGATCGCGAGTCTTACGATTTGAAAATGGATTTCATCGCCGGGTAGACTCGGCGGTAAGCCGCGTAGGCGGACCTCATCACCGCCACATTTGCCGCATTGGGCTGCACGCGATCGACAACTCGCACGACGGAATCGCAGGCTGCGTCAACCGAGGGCCAAATCTTCGCGCCAACACCGGCGAGAATGGCGGCGCCGTAGGCTGCACCTTCTTCGGCCTCCACAATCTCGACTTCGTGTCCGTACACGTCTGCTTGAATCTGGCGCCACAAGGGCGACCGCGCTCCTCCGCCGCCCAGGCGAATGCTTTTTACCGGCACGTTCATCTCTTCGAAGATCGTGAAGGTGTCTTTCAAGCTGAAAGCCACGCCTTCGAGAATGGCGCGCACGACGTGGGCTCGCGTGTGCGACGCCGTCAAGCCGGCGAGTACTCCGCGAGCGTCCGGGTCCAGGTGGGGCGTGCGCTCGCCCATCAGATACGGAGCCCAAAGCAGGCCGTCTGACCCGGGCGGCACGCCGGCTGCTTCCGCGGTGAGCTGCTCATAAGGATCACGCCCGGGCACGGCCGATGCGCACGCGAAGCGATCGCGAAACCAGCGCAGCGACAGCCCGGCGGCCTGCGTTACACCCATCACGTGCCAGCGGCCGGGAACCGCGTGGCAAAATGTGTGCAAACGGCCTCGCGAATCAAGCGCAGGTCGATCGGTTGCCGCAAAAACCACTCCGGACGTCCCGATCGTGGCGCTCACCGCACCGGGTGTAACGATTCCCATTCCAGTGGCGCCCGCTGCTTGATCTCCCGCCCCCGCCACTACCGGAGTTCCAGCGGCAAGTCCGGTGGCCTCGGCGCCCGCAGCGGACACTTTTCCGCAAACATCCGGCGACTCGTACAGCGCCGGTAAGAGCGACGCATCGATTTGCGCCGCTTGCAGAACTTCCGCGGACCACCGGCGCCGCGCCACGTCGAGCATCAGCGTCCCGGAAGCGTCCGCCAAATCGATGGCGCGTTCTCCCGTGAGCTTGAAGCGAACGTAGTCCTTCGGCAGCAGGACCGAGCGGACGCGCTTCCAGTTCTCCGGCTCGTTCTCGCGCACCCACAGAAATTTCGTGAGGGTAAAATTGGGGAGTGCGGGATTGCAGGTGAGTTGAATGAGCCGCTCCGAACCGATTCGTTCGGTCAGCTCTTGGCATTGCTTGTCGGTGCGCACGTCGCACCAGATCAGCGCCGGGCGCACCACTTCGCCCGCAGCGTTCAGCATCACGGCCCCGTGCATCTGGCCGGAGAAACCGACGCAAGAGATCTGCTCCCCGCGCAGCTTACCTTGGGCGAGCGCCTTGCGAATGGCGATGCCCGTGGCTCGCCACCAATCCTCGGGTTGCTGCTCGGCCCAACCGATCTGGGGTGAAGCGAAGGGTTCGTGCTCTTCCGTGGCGGACGCTGCAATGCGCCCGTCGGCACCCATGATGAGGGCGCGAGTGCCGCCTGTACCGACGTCGATTCCGAGAACGTACATTTCCATACCGTTCAGGCTCGATGGCCCATGCGAATACCCAGTCGCCTACTGCGACGACCAAGGTGACCGCGTTGACGTTGTCCTAGAGGATGATGGCACTACGCGCGAGTCGCATGAGCGTGGGCCGCATAAGTACGTCCTCGACAGATGGGCAAAGACGGCGAATTTAGCGCAAATCTTTACCGTGTACGTTAACGTTGGTGTATAGTACCACGCGTTTTTCGCATTGCAAGCGACGTCATTTCGCCCGGGAGGCCGCCATGAAGCTGGTGTCTCGATGCTATTGGGTCGCACGAATGATCCTTTTTCTCGTTTCGGTCTGCGCTTTTAGCTACGCCGTGCGCGCTCAAAATGTTTCGCCCTATCTCGACCCTAAGCTCCCCGTCGAGCAGCGCATCGCAGACTTGCTCTCGCGCATGACCCTCGAGGAAAAAGTCGCGCAAATGGAGAGCGCCTGGGAGAACCGGCAGTTCTTTACCGATCCGCAAGCGCTCTTTGTCGACGAGAAAGGGATATTTCTGCCCGATCGGGCGGCGGTGTTGCTGAAAAACGGCCTAGGCGAGATTTCGCGCCCTGGCGAGGGGCACGGCCCCCGCGCGAGCGCCGAATACACCAACGCGATCCAAAAGTGGATGAAGGAAAACACCCGGCTGGGAATTCCCGTGCTTTTCCACGACGAGTGTCTTCACGGCCATGTCGCGCCGAAAGCTACATCCTACCCGCAGGCTATTGCGCTGGCCTCGACCTGGGACACCGGCCTGGTTCAAGATGTCTTCACCGCTACCGCCGCTGAAGTCCGCGCCGCGGGCGCGCAGCACTGCCTGGCGCCGGTGCTCGACTTGGCGCGCGATCCCCGCTGGGGCCGCACGGAAGAAACCTACGGCGAAGACCCGTATTTGGTCTCAAAGATCGGCCTGGCCGCGATTCATGGCTTTCAGGGAACGGGCCCGACCATCGACAAGACTCACGTGATGGCTACGGCGAAGCATTTTGCTGTGCACGGCCAGCCGGAAGGGGGAACGAACGTAGCGCCGGGAAATTACTCCGAACGCGTCGTCCGCGAGTATTTCTTGAAGCCCTTCGAAGCGGCCGTCATCCAGGGGCACATAGCCACCGTCATGCCCTCTTACAACGAAGTGGACGGCATTCCTTCGCACAGCAACAAACCGTTGTTGGACGGCATCCTGCGCCACGAATGGGGATTTCAGGGCATCGTGGTGTCCGACTACTTTGGCATTACGGAGCTGCGGACTGTTCATCACATCGTCGCGGACAATGAAACGGCTGCCAGATACGCTCTCGACGCAGGCGTCGACATGGAATTGCCGTTCGTTGCCGGCTATCCCAGCTTGCCCGACCAAATCAAGCAGGGGAAAGTTTCGGAAGCCGCGGTAGACCGCGCCGTGGCGCGCATTTTGCGCGTCAAGTTTCTCGCCGGCCTCTTCGAGGATCCGTATGTGAATCCCGATTACGCGGAAAAAATCGCCAACAGTCCCGAGCATCAGCGGCTGGCGCTGAAAGCCGCGCGCGAAGCCATCATCCTGCTGAAGAATCAAGACAATCTGCTGCCGCTGGCGAAAGGGAAGTACAAGAAGATTGCGGTTATCGGCCCGAATGCCGCCGCCGTGCATCTGGGCGGCTACAGCGACAACCCGGGACGCGGAGTAAGTGTGCTCCAGGGGATCAAGGACAGGGTCGGATCGTCAGCGGAAGTCCTCTACGCCGAAGGATGCAAGATCACCGAATCGGAACCCGACTGGAATGCGGACAAGGTCGTCCTGGGCGATTCGGCGCTGAACGCCAAGCGTATTGATGAAGCGGCGAAGATTGCAGAGAAGGCCGACGTCGTGATCCTAGCTCTCGGCGGAAATGAACAGACCTCCCGTGAAGCGTGGGCCGTAAATCATCCAGGCGACCGAGACAACCTGGACCTGCTCGGCAATCAAGACGATCTCGTGAAAGCCATCCTCGCTACCGGAAAGCCGACCATCGTGTTTTTCCAGCACGGGCGCCCCAATTCGATCAACTACATTGCCGAGCACGTCCCGGCGATCCTGGACGGTTTCTATTTGGGGCAAGAGGGCGGCACTGCGGTCGCGGATGTTCTGTTCGGCGACGTCAACCCGGCCGGCCGGCTGCCGATCACCGTACCGCGCTCGGTGGGACAACTGCCCGACTACTACTACCAGAAGCCGTCCGCGAAACGTGAATACCTTGACGCTTCGACGCTGCCGCTGTTCCCATTCGGCTGGGGCCTGAGCTATTCGACGTTCAAGTACGCGAATGTGCGATCCGCTCCGGACACGATCGGTCCGCTGGGCCGCACCACCGTTTCCGTAGAGGTGACAAACGCGGGTACGGTTCAAGGCGATGAAGTCGCCCAGTTGTATATCCGCCAGGACGTCAGCTCGGTCACCCGGCCAGTCAAGGAGCTCCGCGGCTTCCGCCGCATCACGCTCAACCCGGGCGAAACAAAAACTGTGGAGTTTACTCTTGGCCCCGATGAGCTCTCCTACCTGAATCGCGACATGCGCCGCGTTGTGGAACCGGGCACCTTCACCATCATGGTTGGCGGAAATTCCGTCGATTTGATCGAGACGAAACTAAATGTAGCCGACAAGTAGCCTGATTTCTCAACGTGCGAGGCGCGTTTCTCCTCCAGTTCCAATAAAGAGTGGGAATCGGTCTGCGACCGCTCTTGCCGCTCCGCTAACGACCGATTGCCCCGCCGAGTCGTCAATCAGAGAGCTGCGCGAGAAGACGAGTCGGCATTCATGGATTAGAAATTCCCTCCCAGAAACTCCCTCAGCTGGTCGAGCCGGAAGCAGGCATCGCCGATCTCGATCTCCAGTAACAATTGCGCCGTGGCCAACTGGTTGCGGAAGTCCAGGGCAGCCGTGGTCTCCGCACTGCCCAAGAGTTGAAGGTTGCTCTCGATTTGCTTCTGCTCCTCCTGGAGTGCTTTGAGCCTGCTGTCCTGAACGGAAATGCCGTCTACAACCTGCTGTTTGAGGACTTCGGCATTGCGGATGACATCGCCTTCTTGAACTTTCTTCCAATCGTCGTAGGCGCCCGCGGCTTGATCCAGGTGTTTGTTGATGGCCCGGCTGGCGAGATTGTAGCTCACCGTCACCTCGCCGTAAGCTCCTGGGTTCCCAATCAACGGATTGATCTGCTGGTGTGCGCCCACCGAAAGCGCCACATCCCAGTCATTCTGGCGATTCAGTTTGTACAGGGCGCGTCGCTCGTTCGCTTCGCTGCTTTGCTTCTCGGCGACCAGTTCCTTCACCGGCTTATCACTCAGTTGCGGCGCGTAGATGCCGGCAATCTTCGACTGCGTATCGGCGCGATCGGCTTC
>Ga0187819_10000558_pt1 | contig 18574 bp, 18 predicted proteins | sample NC_wetland_sal_i_15_FD_132411 | JGI IMG/M metagenome (GOLD analysis project Ga0187819, IMG submission 132411) | Wetland sediment microbial communities from Neuse River Estuary, North Carolina, USA - SO4_4 | ecosystem: Environmental > Aquatic > Freshwater > Wetlands > Sediment | place: USA...
TCAGCGAGCGGTCGTTCCCCATCCTCCAGCAGCATGTCCATGTACGCGGTACAGGGCAGCAGCACCTGCCGACCTTCGAAGAACGATTTTTCGTCTGCGTTGGCCTTCTCGAACAACGCCGCCCGCTGGACGAAGTCGCGCTCTTTCATCGATAGGTAATGGACGTCCGCCAGCTTGACTGAGAGCCGTGCGATGTCGTCGGGCTTAGCGGTTGTAATCGTTGCTTCACGGGTTTCGATCTTCAGCGGCCCGACATTCAGCTTTTTCGCCAGCTTTGACTTTGCGCGTTCGATCGCATTGGGGAGTCGCTCGATAGCGGTCACTTTGTCCGACGTTCGAAGAGACTGCCAGATGTCCTTGCACCCAGCGCGCTTCTGATCGCGCCTTGGAACCGCCAAGCGGAAGTACCAAGTGCGAGAGTCCTTCCCCGTCTTGCGGGCTAGCAAGCCTTCAACGTTAGCCACTCTAACCATCCCTTTACCGTAGCAGCCTGCCGTAACAGTCCGGTAAAGGAACACCTCAAGTTTCAGGTGCTTAGAGCATGATCAAAGGCTTAGGATTTACTGGTGGAGCCGAGGGGAATCGAACCCCTGACCTCTGCAGTGCGATTGCAGCGCTCTCCCATCTGAGCTACGGCCCCGGTCGAGGGGCGGCATTTAGGGGTCACCTCAGAATCTTGTCAAGGAAAGCTCCCTTGGGCTGGGCCTTGGCCCGCTGCGGCGGCCTTGATCATGCGCCTTCGCGAGGCTACACGTCTGCCTCGCCCCAAACCGGACCCGCCAATGATCCAACTGCTCGTCTATCTCCTCACGTTCATCAGCTACCTGATCCAGCTCTATGTCTACGTCATCATCGCCGGCGTAATCTTGAGCTGGCTGATGGCCTTTGGCGTTGTCAATCCCTACAACCCGACGGTGCGCGGCATCTGGCAGGCGATCAACGCGGTGACGGAGCCGCTGCAGCGGCCCATCCGCAACATGCTGCCGAACCTCGGGGCCATCGACATCTCTCCCTTAGTCCTGCTGCTCGGCTGCTTCTTCGTTCAGGGCCTGATTGGCCAAGTGCTGATCCCGCTCCTCGTCGGGGCATGAGCCCGAGGCGCGAGCTCCCTTGGCGCGCGGGCGCCGGGTGCGTCATCGTGCGCGTCCGCGTGACGCCGAAATCCTCGCTAGAAGCCGTCGAGGGCGTGGGGGTGACCGCGGAGGGCGCGGCGTTCCTGGCGCGCGTGCGCTCGGCTCCGGCCGAGGGCGAGGCCAACGCGGCGCTGGAGCGGCTGGTGGCGCGCTGGCTCGACGTGCCGAAGAGCACGGTGCGCCTGACGCACGGGGCCAAATCGCGCGTCAAGTCGCTTACGGTCAGCGGAGATTTGGGTTGCCTGGAGCAGCGCCTCAAGGCCAAGCTCGCTGAGGTCAGTTGACCACGGGAGGATTGCCGCCAATGAGCCACGCCTACATCATCGACGGAAAGGCGATCGCCGCCAAGGTGCGGGCCGATGTGGCGGCCGAGGTCGCACGCATGAAGGCGCAATACGGCTTTGTGCCCGGGCTTGCGGTGGTGCTTGTCGGCGAGGACCCGGCGAGCAAGGTCTACGTGCGCAACAAGGCGGAGCAGACCATCGAGGTCGGCATGCAGTCCTTCGAGCACAAGCTGCCGGAGGAGACGGCGGAATCGGCGCTGCTCGATCTCGTAGCGAAGCTCAATCGCGACCCGGCCGTGCACGGCATCCTCGTGCAGATGCCGCTGCCCAAGCACATCGACAGCGTGAAGGTCTTGGATTCGATCGACCCGGCCAAGGACGTCGACGGCTTCCATCCCGTCAATGTGGGCAAGCTGTCGATCGGCGAACGCGCGCTCGCCCCATGCACGCCCGTCGGCTCGATCATTCTGGCGAAATCGGTGAAGCACGATTTGTCGGGGCTCGACGCCGTGGTCGTCGGGCGCTCCAACATCGTCGGCAAGCCCATGGCGCAGCTCCTGCTGCGCGAGAACTGCACGGTGACGATCGCGCATTCGCGCACCAAGAACCTCCCCGAGGTGGTGCGCCGCGCCGATCTCGTGGTGGCGGCGATCGGCAAGCCGGAGTTCGTGAAGGGCGACTGGATCAAGCCGGGCGCCATCGTGATCGACGTCGGCATCAACCGCATCGTCAAGCCCGACGGCAAGGGCAAGCTCGTTGGCGACGTGGCCTATGCCGAGGCGGTGCAAGTGGCGGGTGCGATCACCCCGGTGCCGGGCGGTGTCGGCCCCATGACCATCGCCTGCCTGCTCAAGAACACGGTCGAAGCGGCGCAGATGCAGAAGGGCCTGCCGGCGGCAGCCTAAGCGGAGTGAAGGATTGTCCAGGCTTCCATCCGTTGAACGGATGGCCGGCTGTGGGTTGGCCCGCGCTTGTTGCGATGTGCTCGCGTTTCCTTATCGTTTGCGATTGAGCTTGATCTGCTGGTAATGCAGCCAGACGCCGATCAGAAAGAGTGCGGCGCCAAGCGTCAGTGCGAAGGCATCGGCGGCGTCGATGCGACCGCTGCGCCAGGACGACACGCCGCCGAATATCCCAAACAAAAGGCCAGGAAACGTCCATGCCACGAAGCCAACGGACATGCGCCGCGGCTTCTCGCCGATGCCGTATATGCGCAGCGCCTTCAGGTTCATGTCGTGCACGCTCTTGGCGAGCGCCTGGCACGCATCCGAGCAGGTGATCCCTTCGTCGCCCTCGTGTGCGCAAGCCGGGCAGATGCCGCGCCCGCAGCTGCGGCACACGGCAACGGCGGCCGCGTCACGATGTTGGTAGCACTGCATGGCGCTTTCGATCCTCGTTCATGCCAAAACGCGTCCGCTCAGGCCGCGCGGCTCGCCTGCCGCAGCGTCTCGCCGCGGTAGCTCAGCGCTTCGGCGACGTGCATGCGGGCGACCATCTCGGCGCCGTCGAGATCGGCGAGTGTGCGGGCCACGCGCAGTGTGCGATGGAAGCCGCGCGCGGAAAGATGCAGCGCGTCCGCCGCCTGGCGCAGCAGCGCGACGCCCTCGGGATCCGGCGTGGCGATCTCCTCGAGAATACGCCCGCTGCAATCGGCGTTGGTGCGCATCGATCGTGCGCCGAGAGCTGTGAAGCGCTCGCGCTGCAGCTCGCGTGCCCGCGTCACCCGCGCGCGAACCTCCGCGCTGCCTTCAGTGGGCGCGGGGAGCACGAGGTCGGCGGCCGAGAGCGCCGGCACCTCGATCTGCAGATCGATGCGGTCGAGCAACGGCCCCGAGATGCGGGCCTGGTAGTCGGCGGCGCAGCGGGGCCCGCGCTTGCAGGATGTGCCGGGCGCGCCGTTCCCGCACTTGCAGGGATTCATGGCGCCGACGAGCTGGATGCGCGACGTGTACGCGATGCGGTGGTTGGCGCGCGCGATCACCGTCTCACCCGCCTCGAGCGGCTGGCGCAGGGCATCGAGTACGCCCGGCTGAAATTCGGGCAACTCGTCCAGGAACAGCACGCCCAGGTGCGCGAGGCTCACCTCGCCGGGACGCGGCCGCGTGCCGCCGCCGACGAGCGCCGCCATGCTTGCGGAGTGGTGGGGCGCGCGGAAGGGGCGCTCGCTCGCGAGCTTGCCGCCCATCAGCTCACCCGCGAGGCTGTGCACCATGGAAACCTCGAGCATTTCTTCCGGCGACAATGAGGGGAGGATCGAGGGGAGCCGCGCCGCGAGCATGGACTTCCCCGCACCCGGCGGTCCGATCATCAAAAGATTGTGCCCCCCCGGCGGCGGCTACCTCGAGCACGCGCTTGGCGCTCTCCTGGCCTTTGACGTCGCCCAGGTCGGGGAGCGCGGCCGCATCGCGGTCGACGTTGGGCTTGGGACGGGAAAGCGTCTGCAGGCCCTTGAAGTGGTTGACGAGCGAGAGCAGATGCGGCGCGGCGAGAATGTCGACGTCCTCGCCGGCCCAGGCGGCCTCAGAGCCGCATGCGGCCGGGCAGATGAGACCTTTGCCCATCGCATTGGCGCCGATGGCGGCGGGGAGCGCACCCGGCACCGTGCGGATCGAGCCGTCGAGTGCCAATTCCCCGATCGCGGCATAGCCCGCGACCGCGTCGGGCGCGATCGCCTCCATGGCGACCATCATGGCGAGCACGATGGGGAGATCGAATTGGCTGCCCTCCTTGGGCAGGTCGGCGGCGGCGAGGTTCACCGTGACGTGGCGGTAGGGCATGCCGAGGCCGACGGCGTGCAGCGCGTTGCGCACGCGCTCGCGGCTTTCCGCGACCGCCTTGGCGGGCAGGCCGACGATGGCAAGCGCGGTCTGTCCCGGCGTGATGCGCACCTGCGGGGCGCGCCTCGATGCCGACGAACGCGAGCGTGGAGATCTGCCCGTACATGTGCCCCTAATCGCCCCCAAGCGATGCACGCGCAACGTTAGCTCGGGCCAGAGTTTTGCGCAAGAACAATACGCGAACATTTCGCCTGCATTCGTTGATTTGGTTGATTTGGCTGTCAAGTGCAGGTTGCTGAAGGACACTTCGGTACGAATCGCACTACGCCGAGTGACGTCTCAGTGGTGAAGCCCGCGCGACGGATTGCATTCGAATTTTTCCCGCGCCGATCGGGAACGAGGGTCACTCAATGGCGAGGGCAACGTTGGCGCCAGAAGCTATGTCGGGGAGCGAGCGATTCGCCCTCCTTTCCGGCATCGTTGGCCTTCTCGTAAATGTGATCACACTTGCCGGCTTCGTAGTCGGATTTGTTGAACTACCTAACAGTGCCGCGTTTTGGGCGAGGCCAGGCTTTGTTTCGGTGTTCTCCCTGTTTCTCTTGATTGCCTGCGTTCTGCTGCTCGGAATCGGTGTGCTTAAGAAGGTTAGGGGTCGATCAAGAACGGTATCGCAAAACGGAATCGAGGCCGACGATAAGCGGCTCCTTGGCTTCGTGCTGCTTGTTAACTTGGTATGGATTCCCGTCTACATCCTCTGGCTGTTCGCGGTGGTTGAAATCAATAAGCTTTTTGTACCGCCTCCGAACCCCGACAGCGTTGGCGAGCCCCTCATAGTCATGTTGACATTCGCGGCGGTCTGCTTTGGTGGAACGGGAAGTGCTCTTGCTGCGGCATCAATCGACACTTTGTTCGCCGCTGAGTAGTCCCGCTAATCGCCGCTCCGATGGTCGATTGGCGCCTCCGGCAGCGGGCGCACGGCGATGACGGTCGTGTTGTCCTGGTGCGGGTCGCGCAGGGCCTCGACCTCGCGGATGAGTGCGTCCGCCACCGCTTCGGCGCCGGCTTCGGCGTAGGCCTTGACGATGCGCTGCACCTCGCTCGTCTCGAGCGTTTGCAGCCCGTCGCTGGCGAGGATCACGTAGTCGCCGGCCTCGAGCGCCAGGGGTCGCTTCGATACGTCGACGAGGTCGAGGTCGTCGCCCGTCACGGCCGAGCGCAGCATGTGACGGCGCGGGTCGGCCTTGGCTTCCTCCGGCGTCATGCGGCCGAGCGCCGCGAGGCGGTCGAGCTCGGGCGCCAGCGAGTGGTCCTCGTTCAGATGCGCGATCTCGCCCTGGCGGAAGAGCAGCAGCGGGCTGTCGCCCACGCTCACCCATTCAACGCCTTCGTCCGCGAACACCGCGGCGACGAGGGTCGAGCCCATGCCCGACAGGATGGGGTTGGCGCGTACCTTCACCGCGATGGCGTCGTTCGCCGACTGCAGCGACTTCAAGAGGCGCTGCGGGCGCGAGCCATTGAGGCCCTTGTAGGCGGAGATGAAGCTTTCGCAGACGACGCGGCTCGCAAGCGCACCGGCGGTGTGCCCGCCCATGCCGTCGGCCAGCACAGCAACGAGCCGCGCCGAGTTAGCCGTGGGCAAGTCCGGTCCGCCGCCGGAGGAGCCCTCCGGCGGCCAGAATGCGCTCGCGTCCTCTTGGTAGTCCCGCGCGCCCCTGGTGGCACGCGCGGCGAAGTCGAATGCCTGCATCAGCCTTTGGCATCGGTCAGCTCGGCCCAATCGAACTCCGCGCCGCAGAAGGGCACGAACACCACCTGGGTACGACCCACCGTGATCACGTCCATTTGGCTGAGCTCGACCGCTCCTGTTGGTCTCTTGTCGTTGATGGAGACGACGTTGGTTTTCGCTAGGTTCGGCACGAACAGGAACGAGCGTGCCGAGGAATCGTAGCGAATATAGGCCTGCTCCTCCGAGGAAATCGAATCGTCCCCGAAATCCAAGGGGATGCGCTGGGTGGAGCTGCGCCCCAGCGTGTTGTTGCCCTCGAAGATCGGACGGTACGACCCGATGCCGGGGCCGCCGACGACGACGAGCCAGCCGACGACGGGGTCCTGCTCGAAGGCCCCGCGCTTCACCTCGGCCTTACCGCGTACGAGCTGGGTGCGCGCGGTGTCTTCCTGCGGCTTGCGCTCGGGCTTCACTACGCGTGTCGTCGGCGGGGCAGAGAACTCGACGTGCTTGTCGGGCTTCAATGAGGTCTGACCTTTGACCTCGCGAGCGGCCTCGGCCGCGCTCAACCCGGCTCCGGCCGGCGTGGCGGCGTCCTTGCGTGTCGGCTCGGCTTGCACAGCGGCCGGCTTCACCACTGCTGTCTCCGCGCGCGTCGCGTTTGCAGCTTCGGCAACCGGCTTGCCGCCGCGCTGCGTATCGTCGCGGCTCGCCGCGTTGAGTGCGTCCTTGAGCGAGCCCAAGATCCGTCCCGCCTTCGCTCCCTGTGTCATCCTGGCCTCCGTTACGCTTGCGCGTTCCTCTGACATTGCAAATCTCCCAAAGATCCTTGTCGGAAAAAACTTCATGCCCCTGCCCGTCTGGCGTTGCCGCCGCCTTACATCGATCACCTAAACCGGCCGTGCGTCGAACTTCAGTTTGACCTCGCCGATGTTGATGATGTCGCCCTTCTTCAGGCGCGCCTCGCCGACGGATGCCCCGTTGACGAGCACTCCGTTGCCGTCGTTGCCGGAGACGTCCGTGATCATCACATCGCCATCCGTCGTGCGGCGGATGACCGCGTGATAACGGTGCACCGTCTTGGCCGAGAGGCGGATGTCGTTGTCCGCCTCCCGGCCAATCCTGACCAACGTGCGGCCGATGATGTAGCGGCCACCGGGACTGCCCGGGATGTCGACCCAGGCTTCCGTCGGCCACGAGAATCCTTCCGTCTTCATCGGCTCGCCGTCGAGCGTCGAGACCGACCTCTGCCCCGCGCGCGTCAGCGCGACCGTCGTGTCGGGCGAGGAGGCAGGATGGCGGCGCTTCCTGCGGGCGATAAGGCCCGCGAGCGCCAAGGGCGGCACCACCATCACCACCGAGAGCCCAAGCACCAGGGCGGGTGCCCGTGCGTAGCTTTCGCCGATCCATTGGCGCAGCGGCGCCCACAGCCGAGCGCCGCCGTTGGCGACCTCTTCAACGATGGTCGAGCGCTGAAGGAAATCTTGCGTCGAGAAGACGGCGACGCCGGCGTGCGATTCGGTTGTACCCGCCGCCGCGATATGAGCGTCGAAGGTCGCCGCAGCGACCGCAACCGCCAAAAACGACGACCACGCCGGTCTCATGGTCTTCTCTTGAGCCAATCACCAAACAGAGTCGTGCTCCATGACGGCAGCAACATGGCCGCAAAGCGACTGGCCCAAGATTTGTTCAACTCGAGACGATCGCCCGTGCGAGCGCCACATTTGTGAGCCTACAATGTGTCCGGAGGCCACGCGTCATCGACGAACGGCCCGGGCAACTTTGATGCGGTTGCCTGGGCTTGCTCGTCTTGGGGAACCATGACGAATCTCATAGCGCTACCAAGCGGGACAGTGCTGGTCGGCGACTACCGCATCGAGCGTGTGCTGGGAGCTGGCGGTTTCGGCGTCACCTACCTCGCCGAGGAGCTTGCGCTCGCCCGCGCCGTCACCATCAAGGAATATTTCCCGAGCGACATTGCGTTGCGCGCCGACGGCGTCGAGGTCGTGCCGCGCTCGCAGGATGCGGCCGGCGACTATACCTGGGGGCTCGAGCGTTTCATCGAGGAGGCGCAGACGCTCGCCAAGTTCAATCACACCAATATTGTCCAGCTTCACCGCTATTTCCGCGACAACAAGACCGGCTACATGGTGCTCCACTTCGAGGAGGGCCAGAGCCTGAAAGGGTGGCTCAAGGCGCTGGGCCGCGCGCCGCGCCAGAAGGAGCTCGACATCATCCTGGCGCCGCTGCTCGACGCTTTGGAGATGATCCACAAGGCCGATTTCCTGCATCGCGACATCGCTCCCGACAACATCATCATCCGCAAGTCTGGCGACCCCGTGCTGATCGACTTCGGATCGGCGCGCGGCGAGGTGGCCTCGCGCTCCAAGACCATCTCGGCGCTGGTGAAGCCGGGTTACAGCCCCTATGAGCAGTACGCCGAGACGAGCCGGCGGCAGGGACCGTGGACCGACATCTATGCGATGGGGGCCACGCTCTATCATGCGGTCACCGGCAAGCGGCCCCCCGACGCCCCCTCGCGCATGGTGAAAGACGAGATCATCCCCGCTTCGGAAGCCGCGCTGAGCTCCTACCGCACGGGCTTCCTCAAGGCGATCGACAAGGCGCTGAAGCTCAACATCGAATCGCGGCCGCAGTCGATCGCCGCCTGGCGCGGCGATCTTTTAGCGCCCGATCCGCCGCGCACCGGGTGGCGCGCGCGCGGGCGCGAGAAGAAGATCGAAGAAATCGAGGTCGCCGCCGCCAGCGCCGTCACCGAGAAGGTCTCTGCACCTCCGCCAACGGTGCTGCCGCCGGCCGACGTGCCGGCGCCCAAGGGCAGCATGCGCAACATCCTCGACGGGTTGCGCAAGAAGCCCGCCGCGCAGGCGGACGCGGCACCCGCGCCGGTAAAGCCGGCGCCAGAGTCCGCCAAGGCCGAAGCGCCCGCGCCGCCAAAGAAGGAAGCCAAGGCCAAGCCCGCGAAGCAGCCCAAGAAGGCAGCGCCAGAGCTGGCCGTCCCGAAGAACCGGGCCCTCGTCGAGGTCAAGCGTGCGCCGCGGCCGCGCCCGGTGAAGGGCAGCCGCCGTGCCTGGGTCCCGATCGCATTCAAACTCTTGATCGGGGTCGGCGTCGCCAGCGCCGCCGTGGCCCTGCAGGACCGTTTCCCGCGCTTCGAGAGCCGCGGCGAGGCGGTGCCCTTGAGCCAGACGCAGTCGGCGCAAGGCCAATCGCGGCCCGCGGTCGTCACCCCCATCGCCGAGGTCGAGGCGCATCACGGCGCCATCACCGGCATGGCCTACAGCGAGGACGGCAAGTGGATCGTGACGGCGGGCGAGGACGCCACACTCAAAGTCTGGGACGCCGCCTACCACACGCTGATCCGCACGATCGAGCTCGACGACGGACGCGCCACCGCGCTGGCGCTCAGCGGCACGCGTGCGCTCACGGGCCACGCCAACGGCAAAACCGTGCTCTGGGATCTGGAGCGCGCCGCCAAGGTCGCGACCGTCCAGCGCAACGAGGCCAACATCTGGGCGGTTGCTTTCACCGGCGATGCGACGCGCTTCGCGACCGCCAGCCACGATTGGAAAGTAACGCTGTGGGACGCCAATCAGCCGGCGGCGCCCCTGCACGTGTTCGACGGCCACGAGAACGCGGTGCAGGCGCTCGCCTACTCCCCGCAGCAGTTCCTGCTCGCCTCCGGCGGGGCGGACAAGACCGTGCGCCTGTGGGACCTGCAGACGTTGAGCGAGAAACGCACCTACCGCGGCGAGCGCGATTTCGTGACCGCTGTCGCCTTCTCGCGCAATGGGCGCATCCTCGCCGGCGGCTCGCTCGACGGCCGCGTCGACGTGTGGTCGGTTGGCTCCTCGCGCCGGCTCCGCTCGCTCAGCGGCCACAAGGGGCGCGTGTCCGACATCGCCTTCTCACCCGGCGAGGACCTGCTCGCCTCCGCGAGCGAGGACGGCACGGTGCGCGTGTGGGACATCCCACGGGGCCGCATTCTGCGTGCGCTGAGCGGTCACACCGGCGGGGCCACCGCGGTGGCGTTCGCGCCCGATGGACAGCACCTCGCCTCGGCCGGCGCCAACGGCATGATGCGGTTCTGGGCCGCCCCGCTCGCGCAACTCGCGACCGAATAGCACCCGACCCACGCAGCCGCGCCGTTTTCCGTGAACTATCCCAATGGGCGCGCTTGCGTCGCTCGACGGGGTGCGCGAACGGCGGCAGAATGCACGCCCTTCGGTAGGTCAACGCCCGCGGCAGCCCCCATGGATTTCGACGCTCTTTTGCTTGCCCGCATCCAGTTCGCTTTCACCATCTCGTTCCACATCATCTTTCCGAGCTTCACGATCGGGCTCGCCGCGTTCATCGCCACGCTCTTGGTGCGCTGGCGCATGACCGGGCGGGATCACCTCTTACGGCTCGCGCGCTTCTGGACCAAGGTGTTCGCGGTCTCCTTCGCCATGGGCGTCGTCTCCGGGATCGTGATGTCCTACGAGTTCGGCACCAACTGGAGCCGCTTCTCCCTTGTCGTCGGCAACGTGCTGGGGCCCTTGCTCGGCTACGAGGTGCTGACGGCGTTCTTCCTCGAGGCGACCTTCCTCGGCATCATGCTGTTTGGCTGGCAGCGGGTGCCGCCCGGCCTGCACGTCCTCTCCGCAATCCTCGTCGCGCTCGGCACATCGCTGTCGGCGTTCTGGATTCTCTCCGCCAATAGCTGGATGCAGACGCCTGCCGGGCACGAGGTCCGCGACGGCATCGCTTATCCCGTCGATTGGATCGCGGTCATCTTCAACCCGAGCTTCCCCTACCGCTTCGCGCACATGTTTACCGCCGCCTACCTCACGACCTCGCTCGTCGTGCTGTCGGTCGGCGCGCGCTACCTCATCGGCGGGCGCTACCTCGAGGAGAGCCGCACCATGATGCGCATGGGGCTCGGCATGGTGGCGCTGCTCGCCCCGCTGCAGGTGCTGATTGGCGACCAGCACGGCCTCAATACGTTGAAGTTTCAGCCGGCCAAGATCGCGGCGATCGAAAGCCATTGGGACGGTTCGCATCCCGGCTCTCTGGTGCTCTTCGCCATCCCCAACTCGAGCGAGGAGCGCAACGACTTCGAGATCGCGATCCCCAACGTCGCGAGCCTGATCCTCACGCACGAGCTCGACGGCCTCTTCCCCGGACTCAAGGAATTCAAGCCGGACGACCGCCCACCGATCTTCCCGGTGTTCATCGCCTTCCGCCTGATGGTCGGCATCGGCGTGCTGCTGATCACGATCGGATGGGTCGGCGCCTGGCTGTGGCTGCGCGGGCGCCTGTTCGATACGCGCTGGTACCTGCAGGCGGTGCAGTACGCCTGGCCACTCGGCTTCGTCGCCATTCTCGCCGGCTGGTATGTGACGGAGGTTGGCCGTCAGCCGTGGATCGCGACCGGCGTGTTGCGCACGGCGGACGGGGCCTCGCCGGTGGGCTTCGGCGCGGTCCTGATCGGGCTCATCCTGTTCGTGCTCGTCTACGGTGTCGTGTTCTCGACGGGCATCTACTACATCAATCGCCTGATCGAGTTCGGGCCAAAGGGCATGGCCGCCGCAGCGTCCGAGGGCATGCCCTCGCGCCCGCTTTCGGCCGCGGAAGACGCCGCTCACGTCGCCATGGAGGAGACCTAAGCCATGGACGCGATCGCCTATTGGCTTCCCCTCGTCTGGGCCGCGCTCATCGGCACTGCGGTCGCGCTCTACGTCATCCTCGACGGCTTCGACCTGGGGCTCGGCATCCTCTTCCAGCTCGAGCCGAAGGAGAAGTGCCGCGACCTGATGATGAACTCGGTCGCCCCCTTTTGGGACGGCAACGAGACCTGGCTAGTGCTCGGTGGCGGCGGCCTGCTCGTCGCCTTCCCGCTCGCCTATGCCGTGATCATGCCGGGACTCTACCTGCCGATCCTGATCATGCTCTTGGGACTCGTGTTCCGCGGTGTTGCGTTCGAGTTCCGCTGGGCGGCGAAGCCGAGCCACGAGTTCTGGGACACGGCCTTCTCGTGGGGCTCGATCGTCGCGACTTTCATGCAGGGCGTCGTGCTCGGGGGCTACCTGCAGGGCATCGAGGTAAAGGACAAGGCGTTCGCCGGCGGTTCCTTCGACTGGCTGGCGCCGTTTGCGCTGTTCACCGGCATAGCGCTGCTCGCCGGCTACGCGCTGCTCGGCGCGACCTGGCTCGTCATGAAGATCGACGGGCCGTTAGCGGAGGATGCGCGCGGCTGGGCGAAGAAGCTCTTGCTGGCCCTGCTCGTCCTGATGGTGATCATCAGCCTGTGGACGCCGCTGATGTTCGAGCGCATCGCCGGCCGCTGGTTTGCCTGGCCGAACATTCTCTACCTGTCGCCAGTGCCGATCGCGACCGCGATCGTCGCGTGGGCTTGCTGGCATGGGCTCAACACGGGCCGCGAGGTGATGCCGTTCTTCTGCGCGGTCGGCCTGTTCCTGTTGGGCTTCCTCGGGCTCGCGATCTCCAATGTGCCTTATCTCGTGCCGCCGTCGATCACGATCTGGGATGCGGCAGCCGTTCCGCAGTCCCAAATCTTCACACTCGTCGGCGTGCTCGTGATGCTCCCGGTGATCCTCGGCTATACGGTGTTCGTCTATTGGACATTCCGCGGCAAGATGCGCGAAGGCGAGGGATATCATTGAGCTTTAGGCTCGCGCGGAGGCCAAAGCCTTGCCATCATCGCTTTGCATCGTAAGAGCCCCTCTTCTCGGCTGTTGCGTCGTGAGCAGCGGCGTCGCCATCCAATGACAACGAGCTCGGAGGCCGAATGTTCGGTTGGCGCAAGCGCAACGACGGATTCGAATGGCGCGAGTATGTGCGCACCACCATTCTGGTGCGGCGGAAGAACCGGCGCGAGCGCGTCGGACATGCCGCCAAGGGCGCCGTGCATAATCTGAAAGCTGCGGGCCTGCGCGGCGCCGCGGCCGGTGCGGTCGGCGCGCAGGCGCTCGGCCGCGGAGCCGCCGCTGCCGGCCAGAAGGGTGTCGTCTACGGCGCCGAGGGATTGCACGCCGCCGACAGCAAGCTGCGCGCGGGCCTCCCCGTGCTCGGCTCCAGCCTGAAGACATTCGCCATAACAGTCTTCACCCTACTGCTGGCGCTGCTGGCCGCTCTTTTCGGCGCCGCGTCGTGGCTGTGGGGCATGCTGGCTCCGCTGCTGGCGGCGGGATGGCGGCGGCTCGATCCGCTGTTCGAGGTCCTGCGCCAGCCGAGCTTGAGCGTGCCGCTCGCCATCGCCGGAGGCGTGGCCGTTCTGGGTGCGGCCGGGCGCATCGCCTCGAGGCGCGGCGACAGCGATGCCGTCATCGCGCTGCTCATCGGGGCCTTGATCCTGTGCGCCCTCCTTGCCGCGCGCTGGTATGAGGAACGTCCCGAGTGGCTCGATCGCTGGCTCGAGGGCGGTGTTCGCTTCGGTGCCGGGACAACGATCGCGCGCGGGCTCGGTGCGGCCGCCGTGATCGTGATCCTCGCCGGCGCGGCCGTGCTCGGCTGGCGTGCAATCGGCGGCACAGCGGGACATGGCGGACCCGTTCGCGACGCTTCAACCGTCGAGGGCCGCGGCGTCGCGCTCACCGGCGATACGCTGCGCGTGGGGCGGACCACGGTGCGGCTGTCGGGAATCGAGGCCCCTGTCGCCGGCCAAACCTGCTCATCCGCGGACTCGACGTCTTGGCGTTGCGATACCGCCGCGCGCGAGGCCTTGGCCCGCGATCTCGCCAAGGGGCGTGTGCGCTGCAAGCTCGGCAGCTCGGATGACGACGGGCGCCGCTTCGGCACTTGCCACACCGGCGAGAAAGACATCGCCGCGGAGCTCGTGAGCGGCGGCCATGTATTCGCGACCTCGGGGCTATTTACCTCCTATGGCTCGCTCGAAAGCGCGGCCCGCGCCAACAAGGCCGGCGTCTGGAGCGGGGAAGCCGCGCGCCCCGAAGACTATCGGGCGCAGAAATGGGAGGAGGCTAAGCGCGATGCCCCGGACGGTTGCCCGATTAAAGGAAATGTAAAGGGCGGGCGCCGCATTTACGTTTTGCCTTGGACGCAAGGTTACGAGCGCGTGCACATGAGCGGCAAAAGCGACCGGTGGTTTTGCAGTGAATCGGAGGCCCGGGAAGCCGGCTGGAAGCCATCCGAGCCGTCTTGATGGCCGATGGGGGCGAAAGAACGAGAAAGCCCGCGCTCCGGGGGAAGAGCGCGGGCTGCAATGCGTGACGCCGCTTAGGGGGGACAGGTGGGAGGGCGCCACGTTGGAAACAGAATTCAATACCATTTCCCCAGAGTTGGCAAGTCGTTCCTTCGGCGCCTTTCCGAAACCTTAAAGAATAATTACAGCGAGCTCTCGCTTTCAATTGCAAACATCTTTGCTTCGCGATGCAGCATTACTGCAATCGCCAATTGCGCTTTACCTTAAGGCTCGCGCTCGCGTTCATCCGGATGCACCTCCAGCTCGGTGACGCCGCTCGCGCGGATCACCGTCAGCTTCACCGCCTTGCCGATGCGATGCCCATCAAGCAGCCGGCAAACGTCGTCGACGCCGGTCACCGGCTCGGCATCGAGGCGCACGAGGATATCGCCGGCCTTGAGCCCCCCCTCACCGGCCGGGCTGCCGGGTTGCACTTCGCGGATGCGAACGGCACTCCCCTGCGACAGGCCGGCCTTGTAGGCGAGCCTCGCCGACAACGGGATCTGCTCGGCAACGATGCCGATGCGCGCGCGGCGCACGCGGCCGTGCGCGAGGATCTGGGTCAGTACGTGGAGCGCGGTATTCGCCGCCACCGAGAAGCAGATGCCCTGCGCGCCCATGATCATGGCGGTGTTTATGCCGATCACCTCGCCGGCCGAGCTTGCCAGCGGGCCGCCGGAGTTGCCGGGGTTGAGCGCGGCGTCGGTTTGGATCACGTCGCCGATCAAACGGCCGTTCTGCGCCCTCAGCGATCGGCCGACGGCGCTGACGATGCCGGCGGTCACGGTCGACTGGAACCCAAGAGGGTTGCCGATGGCGATGGCGATCTGGCCGGGGCGCACGTGCTTCGAATTGGCGAGCTTGGCCGATGGCAGCGTCTCGCCCGTCTCGCCGCGCAGCACGGCAAGATCGGTGTCGGCGTCGCGGCCGAGCACGCGCGCGGTGAATTTGTGGCCGTCGGCGAGCGAAACGGCGATCGCTTTGGCGGATTCGATGACGTGGTTGTTGGTCAAGATGAGCGCGTCGGGCGAAACGACGACACCGGAGCCGGTGCCGCTGCCCTGGCGCCCGTTGCGCACGCCTGCGACCTCGACGTGAACGACGGCAGGGGCCACGGCCTCGACGGCGTCGACCACGGCACGCGAATAGGAATCGAGCAGCACCTCGTCGGCGCCCGGATCACCCGCAACGGGACGCGCGGAGCCGTTGCCATGGCCTGATCCCGCCAGGCCTTCTCCCAGAAATCCCAAGATATTGCGCATCAGTTTCCCCTCTCTCCCGGCCAGCGGGCCGGGGAACGGCGTCGGGTTGATATGGGGAGGCCATGGTTAAAATGGGAGGCGGGACGCCGGCGTTGCGTCGGGCCAGGCGCTAAGCGCTCAGCGCCAGGAGATTTCGAATGGCGAGAACCTGAGACTGGCTGCGGCGCCGGGCTGGCGCAGGTAGCCGACGTCGACCAGCACGCCAGTTATCCCGTCAGCCTTGTCCTTGCGCAGGTCGACGCCCTTGTCCTCGGCCTTGAGCTCGCCATCGGCCCACAGCCGCACGATGCCGTTGGCTTCGCCGGGCGTGTTGAGCACCACCTCCTGCTGCATGCGCATCCAGTGCCCGGGCTCGAGCGCAAAGCCGCTCAAGTTGATGCCGCGAAAGGGCGAGCCAGCGGGCGCGACGTAGAGGATACCTTTGCCATCGCCAGTCCATTGCAGCCGCACCGCGAAGCGGTTGGCATCCCCCGGCTTATCGGGTGGTAGTGGCCCGCCGAACACGCCAGGGAGCGCGCCGCCTTCCTCGTTGAAGGGAAATTTCTCCGGGATGAAGACGCTGTAGTCGAGGCAAGCCGCGGTCGCCGACTTCATGCCGAGCGGCATCCAGCGGAAATCGACGCCGTTTGCCTGCCGGGCGGAGTGGACAGACTCGTTCGTGACAGACGCGAGCTTGACCTCGAGCGCTGTGCCGGGGGCCTCTTCGGTAGGCACCACCTTGGTGTTGTCCAGCACGCCCCATTCGCCGAGCCCCGCGCGGCCCTGCAGCTCGATCGGCGACAGCGGTGCGCCGGCGGACGTTGCCAGCGAGAACCGCGTCGGCGCCGGATAGCGCGCGCGGCAAGGCTCCTCGTGCTCGACCTGGAACAGCGACCAGGCGATGTAGCCGACGACGGTGACGCCGACCAGCGCGCCGACGGCGTTGAAGATCAAATTGTACGTTGCTGGTTTGCTCACGTGCGTCTCAGCCGCTGTCCCACCGGGGGCGCCCAATTGGTTGCTCCGGCTTACGCCGCAGACCGTTAATTTCTGTAGGCGGTGGATTGGATAGCGGGAGGTTAAGGTCCCAAACGGTGCCCGGCTTAAAATGACCACGCCGGCATCAGCACAGCTGGGGCTAGCCCCAAAGACGTCCGCTGCCGCCGATGACGACCACGATCAGGCCGAGCGGCAGGTTGATCTGGATGATCTGGGCGATGCGGCCGATTTGTGCGGCCGCCGCGGACCAATCTTTCGCATCGACTGCGCGCCTGAACTTCAGCCACGGATCGTGGTACAGCCAGACGAACAGCAACCCCATCAGCAGTCCGAGCGCCTGCATGAGATTGATGTAGAGCGGTGCGCCTTTGAAGCCGCCGAAGGCCACGATCAGCATCCAGTAGCCGCTGCCGATCAAAATCAGCAGAGCCCCCCAAACCCACGCAAAGAACTTGGCGAAGAAGTTTCGCCAAAGCTGCAGGCGTTGTGGGCCCTCCAAAAAGCCCGCAGCTGGACGCAGGCAGAGATAGGCGGCAAACATGCCGCCGACCCAGACGGTGGCTGCGAGAATGTGCAGGGCGAGGGCGGCCGAGGTTTGCGACATGGGATGTCCTTCGTTTGAGGGACGGCCGGGATTTAAGGCCAATCTAATGCCGGTCTTGCCCCACTCAGCGGTCGGCATCCACATGTTATTTTGCGACCTTCAACGCCTGTATGGCCGAGAGGGGTCCAGCGATGATGCATTGTGCTCTAATGACTTTGGGCGCGTCGGCAGAGCCTGCAGCGGCCCGCAATCCAAGGACCTTCGGCGGCCCCGCCGCTGGCGCCTTTTTTTGTGCGGCGGAGTGCGTTACACGCTTGGCACGGGTGCTCAAACGATTCTTGGAACGCGAGGAGAGGGGCTCATGTCTCTGAGGCTGGTGTTTGCGGGTCTGGTGCTGGCGCTGGCCGGCGTAAGCGCAACGGCACACGCGCTCGACGCAACGGTCGCGCCGATGGGTCCCGTGCTGAAGGCCGGCAACGCCGGCTCGGCGGTGATCCAGGTGCGGCGGCGTTCGCGCAATGTAGAGACGCGGCCGACCGCGCCCGAGGCAACCAATGCGCTGCCCAGGAAAGCTGAAAGCAATGGCGAAGTATTGTTCGGCGTGCAGGACGTCGGCTTTCTCGTCGACCGCGACGTCATCCGCGTCGGCCCCGAGATCGGCAAGTTCGACCGCATCCGGCTGCGCGTCTTGAAGAACGATATCTACGTCACCGAGCTCAAGGCCATCTACGACAACGGCGACAGCGAGACGCTCTTGAAGGACACCAAGATCGACAGCGACCGCAAGACGGACTGGATCCCGCTCAAGAACAAGGGCTTCATCAAAGAGATCCAGCTCGTCTATCGCTCCAAGCCGGATTTCAAGGGCCAGGCGCGCGTGGAGGTGTTCGGCGAATACACCGACGGCTGGCTCGGCCCCAACGGCGAAGGTGCCAAGTACAACAACGGCTGGGTGCTGCTCGGCACGGATACCGCGGGCAGTGTCGGCTTCGATCAGGTGAAGATCCCCGTTGGCAAGAACGACGGCGGGTTCAAGCAACTGCGCGTCTCGGTCAAGGACCGCGACATCACCATGACCAAGCTCGCAGTCGTCTACGCCGACGGCGCCAAGGACGACATCGATACCAACCGCATCAAGGTCGCGGCGGACGAGGCGTTCGGTCCCGTCGACTTGAAGAAGGACGGCTCGATCAAGGAGATCCAGGCGACTTGGCGCTCACGCGTGCTGGCGACGTCCAAGCGCGACAAGGCCTACGCGACTGTCGAGGTCTGGGGCCACCACTGAGCTGAATTGCGCGATCGGAACGCGAGGGCCGGCCAACGCGCCGGCCCTTTTTTGCTGGCCTTGGTGCGCAGAAGGCCGACCTTTCCTACGGCTACTGTTGACCCTCAGCGGACGTGGACGTTTGCGAGCTACGGCTTCTAACCGATACTCGTGAGGCCCAAAATTCGGAGCAGCGCTACCCGAACCAGGCGGCCAGTTGTGCTCGCCTTCGGCCGCAGCCGTCTGGAAGAGCGGTGACGGCTAACGATTGAACCCGCGTGTTAGCCGGCTCTCTGCTGGCCCGCATTCAACGTATGCGTCATTTGCTCACTTTCTGAACCGGTATGGGCAAGCCGTTTACGTCTTATTCCCTATCAACAGA
>Ga0187819_10000559_pt1 | contig 18564 bp, 18 predicted proteins | sample NC_wetland_sal_i_15_FD_132411 | JGI IMG/M metagenome (GOLD analysis project Ga0187819, IMG submission 132411) | Wetland sediment microbial communities from Neuse River Estuary, North Carolina, USA - SO4_4 | ecosystem: Environmental > Aquatic > Freshwater > Wetlands > Sediment | place: USA...
CGTCATGGCCGGAGTCCGCAGCGGCGAGCGTGCCGCGCCATGATTGCCTGCTGCGCCTGAAATCGCCCACGCCGATTCCGCGCTCTTCTTTCGTTTGGTGCGGCGCGGAACGGAAATTGCCGCGTGTCGCTTGAAAATTCTGATCGGAAGAAAACCGCGAACGAGGCAGTGGCCGGGAAACAGCCCTGCGCAGTTTTTGGACGGACCGGATTCACAACAGCAGCCTGCGCCAGGATGGGATGCGTCACTTTCCAGCAGAGGTGGATGCCGCATCGCCCGCAGGAACGCTGAGGGCTTCCCCTCCGGCCGGCTCGGTGGGCGCCGCCGGAGCGGCCGCATCACCGCCGGCGGGTGCGGCTTCCGCTTCGGAGGCGGCGGGCGCAACTTCCTCCGCCGTGAGCGCTGCCGGAGCGGCGGGCGCAACTTCGGGCGTTGCCTGCGCCGCGACGGGCGGCGAAGTTGGCGCCGCAGTCTCCGGCTCGCTCGGCTGCGTCAGCGCGCGGAGCCTTGCGGCCAGCGCTTCGGCGAACAACTCGACCAGGAATCGCGCCGCGGATCCGTCGGCGTCGAGCTCGGGGAAAAATTCGCACAGCTCGATGGCCAGGAGTTGCGGCGCCGCCACCACTTCCGCCAGGGCCTCGCGCACGTGCGCGGCGCGCAGCGATCCTTCCGCGGGAAAACCGCAGGCGGTGAATTCCGGGCTGGAAATCACGTCCACATCGTAATGCAGCACGAAAGGCATGTGCCGGCCGTGGATCCGCTCGACCGCCTCGCGCGCCGTGGCCGCAGCGCCGCGGCGGAGTATGTCGGAGGCGCGATAGGAGTGCAGCAGCGCGGTGACGAGAAACTGTTCCTCCGGGAGGTCCAGGCGCTCGATCCCGTAGAGCGCCAGATTCGGCTCCCGAACCATGGGCATGTCCGCGGAAAACCGCACGATCTCCGCGGCGCCGCGCCCGATCAGGTGCGCCACCGTCATTCCGTGGACGCAGCCGGACGGGCTCGTGGTCGGTGTGTTCAGGTCGGCGTCGCGATCCATCCAGAGGACGCCCGCTTCGCGGTAGTAACGCCGCACGCCCGCAATCGTGCCCGGAGTGATGGCGCAATCGCCCCCCAGGATGAGCAGCAGCGCCCCGGACTTGACCGCGATCTCCACCTTGGCGCGCAGCGCGCCCATGGCCTGCACCACGGCCGCCGTGTTCCGCGCGCGGGGATGTTCTTCGTCAGGCTGGTAGAGAAAGGTGGGAGTGTCGCCGTGGTCGGTAACTTCGAATCCGGAGGCTTCCAGGCGCGCCACCAGGCCTGCGGCGCGCAATGCTGCAGGGGCGCGCTCGGCGCCGGGTCCGTGGGAGCCCGCGCTCGTAGGGACGCCGATCAGCGCAACCTTTTTCGGATCACGGTGGATCTTGACCGCCAAGCACCTGCCCTTTCGTTTCGCGCGCCCGAATCCCGAAGCATCGGGACGGACGGCCCGTCAGTCCGCCGGCGACCCCGTGGCCGCAACGGCCGGCACAATCGAAACCAGCTCCGGAGGAAGCGTGAAGCGCACGTCCTCGCGGATGAAATCGAGATCGCTCTGCTCGCTGAAACCCAGGCTGGCCAGGCGCTCGCTCACCTGCTGCACCAGCACCTCGGGCGCCGAGGCCCCTGCCGTCAGCCCCACGCTGGCGATGCCCTCGAGCCAAACGGGGTCAATGTCGTTCGCGTCTTCGATCAGGCGCGCCTGCGTCCCGCCGCGCTGCGAGACTTCCACGAGCCGGTTGGAGTTCGAACTGTTGGCCGAACCCACCACCAGGATCAGGTCCACTTCCTTGCCGATCTGCTCGACGGCTTCCTGCCGGTTCTGCGTGGCGTAGCAGATGTCGTCGGATGCCGGCCCCAGGATGTTCGGGAAGCGCTGCCGCAGCCGCGCGACGATTTCCTGCGTGTCGTAGAGGCTCAGCGTGGTCTGGGTGAGAAATGCCAGCCGGTCCGGATCTTCCACTTCCAGCCGGTCCACTTCTTCAACGCTGCCCACCACCAGAGTGCGGTCGGGAGCCTCGCCCGATGTGCCGATGATTTCCTGGTGGTCGCGATGCCCGATGAGGATGATGGTGCGGCTCTCGCGGGCAAAGCGCAGGGCTTCCATGTGGACCTTGGTGACCAGGGGACAGGTGGCGTCAATCACGCGCAGGCTGCGATGGCGGGCCTCTTCGCGGACCGCCGGCGGCACGCCGTGCGCGCTGAAGATCAGGACGGCGCCGTTGGGCACTTCCTCCACCGATTCCACGAAAATGGCCCCGCTCTTGCGGAGCTGGTCCACGACGTAGCGGTTGTGCACGATTTCGTGGTGGACGTAGACGGGAGGACGAAAGATCTCCAGAGCCCGCTCGACGATTTCCACCGCGCGGACGACACCCGCGCAGAATCCTCGCGGACTGACCCGCACCAGCTTGCGTTGTGGCCGCGCCTGGGCGGCGGCAGTGCTCGTTGGTTCGCCCATAAACTCTATATTGTACACGAGATGCGGGCGGTCTCGAAACAGGAGAACCTCGGGCAGGAGCTTGTTAGGTCAACGGGCCGTCGGACCGGAGGCCAAGACGTCGTATGATCGCGTGCGCGGAGGCAGGGGACATCTCAGAAAGCTCAGTGCTTCAGGAGGTCGCGGCTCTGCACCCACTGGAACGAGAGCACGTCTGTCTCGCTCAGTGACGCGAACCAGTCCTCCGCGCCGTCCTCGAGCCGCCGGACCCAGAGTCGCAGCTCATCAGATCCGGGGGCGTAGCCGGCGTAGGCCACAAAACGGGAGTCCGGGGACCAGACCAGCTCCCGGTAGATAATGTCTGTGCGGAAGAGCACCCTCTGTTCTTGGCCCGACGGCCGGATCAGGAAGTAGGCACAGTCCTCAGTCGCAGATGGCCTGTAAACGGAGTACGCGATCCACCTTCCGTCTGGCGACCAGGTTGCGTTGTGGCTGGATGGGCCGCTTGCGATGTCCCTTGATGTGCCCTGCTGCATGCTGTAGATCCGGATGGTCTGAACGCCCGGTTTGTTGAGGGTGTAGACGATCTCCTTGCCGTCGGGCGACCAGCACTGGGAGGTAACATAGGCGAACTCGTCGTGGCCAATTCTCCGAAGAGTGCCCGAGCGCAAGTCTAGGACATGGAGGGCGTCGTTGGCCGGCGGGTTGCCCTCCCGATTGTCAACGGACAGTGCCATGCTGGACTCATCGGGAGACCAGCAAAAACCAGTGGGGTTTGTCAGGTGCCAGTATTGTCGCAAGCCGGTTCCGTCAGCCCGAATAATCCCTAAGTACTCAGGGACCGGGCACCCGATCAGTCCCGGTCCTACTTCGGGGTGTCCCGGATCAAGGCAATAGGCGAACGCAATTTGACTCCCATCGGGAGACACGTTGCCCAAGACCGCTGTCCCCTTTGTGAGAAATGCTCTTCCCTCTTTGAACTCGTGGCCAGCGAGGTCGACAGTGATGACCTTGTTCTTCTAGATGGCGGCGAGTGAAAGTCCCTTTTCCCGTTGAAGCCGAACCAATTCCTCGCGGACTGATGTTGGGGTCCCCCGATTGCGAGTCACAGGGATTCGCGGCCCGGCCGCAACCTCCGGCCGCAGCAGATATCTTCCGACTGGCCGCGGCAAAAGGGGCAGCGCAAAGGCGGCGGCGAGGAGGAAGATCGTTGCTAGCCTTGGGCCGGCCGGTGCAGCGATCACCGCCGGGTGGGACCGCCCCGCACTGTCCGAATGATAGGTCATTTTTCTTACCATGAGAGTGGAGGGTTCCAACCGGGTGTTTCAGGTGGCTGGATTATGTCAGTAAATCCGGCGATTAGGCCGAGCCCATGCGCGGCTGAATTGCAGTTGGGGCCCCAAATCCCGTACGGAATAGCGTTCTGTGGATAAGCGAGTACGGCGTTTATCATTATCCCCACCTTCTGGCAGGGGTTTCCGGGCGCGGGGCGGCTGGCCCGGGCATGCTCCGTTGTTGCTTCATAATGGCGCACATCGATGAGAGCATACCACTTCAGAAACTAACCGGCGAGGATAGAAGCGAGGGTACCCCACGCGTCGGTGTTACGCGTGGGGCCTTTGAGCATGCCGAAGGGGTTGAAGCGCAACTACGGCGGGGAAAAGAGTCCCACACGTAAATTCGACGTGTGGGGCACCCGACGGGCCCGATGACGCAAAGCCCACGGTCAGGAAGGCACTGACCGTGGCTACCGGAATTACGCTAGAATTTTGATCTACCGATGAACGCGTTTCGAATCGCGCTGGCCAACATCCGATTCCCGGGGAGTCCTGAGGAGTCGGTGACGCTGGCGGAGCAAGCCATCGCGGAAGCGGCCAGCCGGCGCGCCGGAATTGTCTGCTTTCCGGAGTGTTTCGTTCCGGGTTACCGATTGATGGGAAAGCGAGTGGCGCCGCCCGACCGGGCGTTCCTGGAACGGGCATGGGCGGCGATTGCGAGAGCAGCGGCGAAGGCAAACGTCGCGGTTGTTCTGGGCACCGAACGCTCGGTCGAGGAGAAGCTGCTCATCACGGCGCTGGTGATCGATCGAGATGGGACGATCGCCGGGTTCCAGGACAAGGTGCAGCTCGACCCTTCGGAGGAGGGACTCTACTCGGCGGGTTCCGGGAGACGGATTTTCCGGACCGGGCCGCTGACCTTTGGCGTGGTGATTTGCCACGAGGGCTGGCGGTATCCGGAGACGGTGCGGTGGGCCGCGCGCCGAGGCGCGCAGGTGGTGTTCCACCCGCATTTTCACGAAAGCCAGCCGGGCGATTACCAACCGGTGAGCTTCGGCGATCCGGCGAACTCGTTCCATGAGAAGGCGGCATTGTGCCGGGCGGCGGAGAACACCTGTTACTTTGCGATGGTGAACTGCGCGAGCGAGCGCTCGCAGACAACCTCCGCGGTGGTGCGGCCCGACGGGACGCTACAGTGCTACCAGCCGTACGGGAAGGAAGGATTGCTGGTCGCGGACATTGACCTGGACGCGGCCACGGGGCTGCTGGCGGGACGATTGAGAGACAGTGGCGAGTGACGAGTGGCGAGGGGAGAGCAAGAGAAAGAAATGCAACTGAAAGAACAGCGGGCAATCATCACCGGCGGGGGGCGCGGGATCGGGCGGGCGATCGCGTTGCGATTTGCGCGGGAGGGCGCGGGGGTGGTGGTGGCCGCGCGGACCGCGGCGGAGGTGCAGGCCGTGGCGGAAGAGATCCGCGCCGCGGGAGGCCGCGCGGCCAGCGTGGCCGCGGACGTTTCGCAGCCTGCGGAGTGCGAGCGGATCTACCGCGCCGCCATCGAGCAGTTGGGAGGCGTGGACATCCTGGTGAACAATGCGGGCGTCCTGGGTCCGCTGGGACCAGTACAGGAAGTGACGCCCGAGGAGTGGGACGCCGTGCTCGCGGCGAACCTGAAGTCCGCCTTCCTGCTTTCGCGCCTGGTGCTGCCGGGAATGCTCGAGCGGGGCCACGGCGCCATCCTGAATATTTCAAGCGTCTCGGCGAAGATGGCCTTCGGAATGAACTCCGCGTATGCGGCCTCAAAGGCCGGCTTGCTGGCGCTGACGCGCGCGCTGGCGGCGGAAAACGGCCAGAAAGGCATCCGGGTGAACGCTCTGTGCCCCGGACCCGTGCCGGAAACACGGATGTCGCAGGAGCTGGGTGCGAGCCTGGCCGCGCGATTCGGACGGACTCCGGCGGAAATTCTGGAGGGCGCGGTGAAAGGGGTCTTACAGGGCCGGCCGCAAACGGCGGACGAGGTGGCGGCGGCTGCGCTGTTCCTTTGCTCGGAGCAGGCGTCTGCGATTACGGGGCAAGCAGTGAATGTGGACGGGGGAATGACGTTCTTCTAACCGCGCACGGCCCGGCGGCCGCGGCGCCGCGGAAGAGCGGGACCAGACGCAGGTCAGGGCTTGACTGCCGGCGCAACCTGCGCGGCGGGCGGCGCGGAGGGGGAAGCCGGCACGACGTTGGCCGCCGGCGCCTTGACTGCGCCCGATTTCTGCGGCAGCTTGCCCTCTTTTGCGAGATCCGCCACGATGGTTTCCGGACGGATCGTCGAGTGCGCCAAGAGCCACTGCAATTCGAACCGTTGCTTCTGAATCACGCGGTCCTGGTAGATGTTGATTGAGGTGAGCCCCACCACAAACACCAGCAGCGACCCTAGCAAAATGCCCTTGGAAGTCTTTGTAGATTGCATGGCCAGAGGATACGGGGATTCGGCCTCGGCCACAACCCCCCGGAAGTACTACGGTGCGCGGGCGGGCACTGACCTCGGGGCACGCACGCCGGGCTGTCCTTAGGTACAGGCCTGGATGCGTCAGCGATACTCGAAGGGATAGCGGTCGCCCGCGAGGACGGCCACAGCGACCTCGCGCCGCAGGGCGATGGGATTGCCCGGCTCGCGCTTGGAGAAGCGCTTGAGCGCCAGGAGTTGGGTGCGCAGCATGTCGCCCTCGGCTACGGCGCCGAGCACGGTGCGCGCCTCGAGTTCGATGCGATCCGCGGCGGAAAAAAGGAGCGCGCGAACGCACGAGGTCATGGCCGCATCGGCCTGGCCACGGCGCGCCGCGGACTTCTCCAGGCGCAGCAGCGACGACTCCATGGCGTAGACGTCCATGGCGATGTTGCCGAGCGCGGCGACAACTTCCTGGTTCTCGGGTTCGCCGAGCTTGTCGCGCAGCTTCTGCACGGCGCTCCCGGCGGCCAGCAGGAACACCTTTTTGGCGTTGGCCACGATGCGCTCTTCCTCGGCAAAGGGCTCGCCGGAAGATTCCTCGAAGGAGGGCCCGGCGAGGATCTCTTCCATCAGCTTCATGGCCTTGGGAATCAGGGGCAGGACGCCGCCCATGGCGCGCCTCATCAACATCTGGATGATGAGCATGCGGTTGATTTCGTTGGTGCCCTCGAAGATGCGGTTGATGCGGCTGTCGCGGTAGGCGCGGGCCACCGGATAGTCCTCGTGATAACCGTAGCCGCCAAAGATTTGCACCGCCTCGTCGACCACGAAGTCGAGCGCCTCGCTGCCGTACACCTTGCTGATGGAACTCTCGATGGCGTATTCCTCGAGAGCCTTCATCATGTGCTGCGTCTTGTCGGTGCCGGGTTCGGCGGCGGCCATGAAGCCGTCCATCATGCCGGCGGAACGGTAGATCATGGCGTCGAGCGCGAAGGTGCGGATGGCCATCTCCGCCAGCTTCTGCCGGATCAGGCCGAACTCGGCGAGCTGCTTGCCGAATGCGGTGCGCTCCTTCGCGTATTTCGAGGCGACTTCAATCGTGCGTTTGGCCCCACCCAGGCAGTAGGCGCCCAGGCTGAAGCGTCCGGCGTTGAGCGTGTTGAAAGCGACGATGTGCCCGCGGCCGATCTCATGCAGCAGGTTTTCTTTGGGCACCGGCGAGTTTTCGAAGAACAGCGCGGTGGTGGAGCTGCCCTTGATGCCCATCTTTTTTTCTTCCGCGCCTACGGAAAAGCCCGGCGTGCCTTTCTCCACCAGGAAGCAGGACATTTTCTCGCCGTCCACTTTGGCGAAGACGACGAACAGGTCGGCGAAATGCCCGTTGGTGATCCACATCTTCTGGCCGTTCAGGATCCAGTGCTTGCCGTCTGGAGAAAGCTCCGCGCGCGTGCGCAGCGCCTGGGCATCCGAGCCCGCCTGCGGTTCGGAGAGGCAGTAACAGGAAATCAGCTCAGCGGCGGCGATTTTCGGCAGGTACTTTTTCTTCTGCGCCTCGGTGCCGAAATAGACGATGGGGATCGTGCCGATGCCCGCGTGGCCGCCGTGCGTGACGGAAAACGCGCCGTAGGCCGCGGTCTTCTCAGCCAGCATCGCGGCGGAGACTTTGTCCAGCCCCGCGCCGCCGTATTCCTCCGGAATCGCGCCGCCCAGCAGGCCGAGTGTGCCTGCCTTCTTGATGAGGGAGATCATCAGGCCTTCTTTGTGCACCTCGAGGTCTGGGATCAGGGGGAGGACTTCGTTGTTCACAAACTCTTCGGTAGTCTGCGCGATGAGCTTCTGCTCGTCGTTGATGTCCGCGGGCGTAAACACGTCGTCGGGGCGCGGGCTTTCGACCAGAAAACTGCCGCCGCGGGCGACGGCGTGGGATACGGTGGTGGTGGCCATGGCGAAACCTCGCAGGTGGAGCGATTGGCCCGCGGGCGGAAGGAACGAAAACCCCGGCGGACCTCTAGCTATCATCCTACCGGGAAGGGCTGCCCGTAGCAATCCGTTCAACTTCGGGAAAGCGGCCCAGTCGCGGGGAATGTGATCACCCAACCGCCTTCGCCCTGGTCGGGCTCCCCCTTGGGACGGGCGCGCGCATCCTGGGCCGCTGGTGCCTCATTCAAATGGCGATTGCTCTGTTGTTAGGCTATAAAATGTCGTAATGAAATTGAGGATATTCTTCAGCCTGTTGACGCTGGTTCCCCTGACGGTCGGCTGCGTCCGCGGCGCAGAGGCTGCGTCTGCTTCCGAAACGAGCGTTGCGGTGGCGAAGACGGTCCGCGCGCTGAAGGCCGCCCCGATTCCCTACCCCGATTTTCCAGTTGTAATTGCCCCGCAGACTCAAGCCCTTCTGGCACAGCTCAAGACCCAACTACGTGACCTCGCTGAGGAAGCGATCAGGAGCCAAGGCAACCGCGGAAACGACCCAAGGGAAATCCGCGCCGCCATCGTCGAGCAACTCCGCGTGGCTGGGATAGTGGTCGGCCCAGACAAGACGATCGATTACGGGAACTCTGCGGACGCAACCTACGGAGATATCCTCCGAATCGAAGTAACCAACCCGGAGGGCCACCCGGATCTCATAGGAGTCCGAATTACTCTGGGGATTGCATGCGGCGACGACTCATCGCTTTACCTTTTTCAGGCCCAGGGCCGCGACTGGAAGCTGATTCTGGCATGGGGAGTCGACGAGTACGGAGCTGTAAGCCAAGCATTGGGTCATTTTGCATACGCTGTCTCCCCTCCCGATCAAGGCAATCACTGGTATGTGTTGACCGCGTCCATAAACCCGTATTGCAGTTCCGTGTGGAGAACGCTGCATTTTCAAGTCATGCGGACAGGCCCGGTAGCAACGAAACCGGCGGTAGTCTTTGAGCACGAGGAAATCGGGCGTTGGGACCATCCCCTGGACGTGGAGGCCCATCCGCGCTGGCTGCGGGTGAATTTCATGGCTTGGCAAAAGCTGGATTCCCTGCGAAATTATCGCGAACATGTCGAAGAGTATGCGATCGGGGATGAAGGCCTGAAGCGAGTCGCGCCGATCGCGTGGGCTCCGCAGAATTTTCTGGATGAGTGGCTCGATATGCCATGGGGACAGGCAGCCCAGTGGGCGAACCGTGCCGCCTCGAGCAGCCTGAAGCAGTGGCACGACCGGCTTGGCGGCGACGCCCGTGACGGGTACAGCTCCGAAGTTCTGTTTGTCCAGCCGTGTGACGAAGGTGAGCCTGCCACTCGCTGGCAGATTGGAGTCTCGGTCGATACCCTGCCAAAATCCGCACCCTTGCCGAAGCATCTGTACTTCTCTGTGTCCGCCCGAGCAAAAGACCTCTACCTCGTGGACGATGTTTCCAGCCGTCGAGCACCCGGGTGTCCTGGCGAGACTCCACCCTGAACCCACTCTGGTCGAACACAGAGAGCCGCGCCTTGCGGTGAGTTACCTGGAAGTGCTGGCGTGGCAGCTGCGGCTGCGCCGAGGCCGCCCGGACGCAATGTCCAACATTCGAGACAGCGCGGCATGTAGCGTCTCAAGTCGAAGCGCGGCGTCGCGTCGCGGCAGATTTCAGAGCGGACCGGCGACGGGTGGTGCCGGCCTTGATTTGAGTGGCGAGCCCTCTGAGAGCCAGATTGCCCCAGGCTGCGTCAAGGGCAGGCAGAAGAACGGACTTGCGGGCGGCGCGGAGATTCACGGTGGTCGAGCCGGCGCGTCCCCAGGCGCCGTTTGCGCGAACAAAAACATTCGGATGGGCGATGACGAACTTGGCCTGCTGCGCGGGGGTGAGTTTGACCATTCCCCAACGTTCGTTGGGGTAGCCGAGGGTGGCGAAGATTTTTCCGCGAACGCGAAAATCGGGATGGTGCATGTGGCGGCTTTCGGCCGTTTCCGGGAAACTGAGCGCCAGTTTGCGAAAGCCTTCGGCGGTCATCTGCGTGCCCTCGTCCCGGAGTGTACGGCAGGAGGGGGACGTGACTCCAGCCGCGCGTCTGGAGCGGCGTCGCGCGCTGATTGGAAGAATATATTTGTCTTGACAGGATACTCTGTCCATTCTAAAGTCGCCCCGCGATGGCAGCCCCGGCCAGCTTCGCCTTGCTCGACAGCGCCTCCGGCGCCGCGGCCATCCTGCATCCACTGAGGCGGCGCATCCTGGAAGCCCTGGAGCGTCCCGACTCCGCCGCCGGGGTGGCGCGGCGGCTACGGCTTCCCCGCCAGCGGCTGAACTATCACGTGCGCGAACTGGCCCGCGCCGGCCTGCTGCGCCGCGCCGGGCGCCGGCGAAAGCGCAACATGATCGAGCAGTGCTACGTGGCCACGGCGCGCAGCTACGCCCTTTCCCCGGAGCTGCTCGGCCGGATGAGCGCCGACGCGGGCCGCGTGGAGGACACCTTCAGCGCCGCGTACCTGCTGGCGCTGGCGTCGCAACTCCAGAGCGAGCTGGGCCGAGCGAGCCGGGAGGCTGCAGCACAGGGAAAACGGCTGACCACGCTTTCGATGAATTCGGAATTCCGGTTTGAAAGCGCCGAGCAGCGCGCCCGGTTCGCGCGCGCCCTGCAGGCTGCCGTCGTGGATTTGATCGGCCGCTTCGCCTCGCCCGGGCAGCGAGCCGATGGGACGCCGGGACCCGGGCGCCCGTACCGGCTGGTTCTCGGCTGCTATCCGATTCCGCCGCGCGGCGCTTCCCAGGAACCTAGCGACGAAAGGAAACAGCCATGAATCAAGAGACAGGAGCGAAGGCGGTGGAACATCGCGGCCGCCGTATCGAGCAGGAAATCCGCGTGCAGGCTCCTGCCGATCGCGTGTGGGAGGCCTGGGCCGACCCGGTGAAGATTTCACAATGGTTCGTCGACCGTGCGGAAGGGTTTGCCGAACCCGGGGCCACCATCACGTGGTTCTTCGACGCGTTCCACTTTCAAATTTCGTTTCACGTGCTGCGCTCGGAGCCGGGCAAATCCTATGTAATCCGGTGGGAGGAGCCGCCACCGGGGCGCGAGCCGGGGGTTCTGGAGATTACGCTCGCGCAGGCGGGCGGCGTGACCACGCTGCGGCTGGTAGAGTCCGGCTTCCGCGAGGGCGCGGAGTGGGACGAGGAATACGAAGGCGTGTCCTCCGGCTGGATGATGGCGCTGGCACTGCTGAAGCTATACGCGGAGAATTATTTCGGCCAGGCGCGGGCAACGTGGATGCTGCTGCGTCCCGCGGCATACACGGCGGAGCAGGTGGTGCCGCTCGAGCGGACGGAAGACGGGCTGGCGCGCTGGCTGACGCGCGCGGGGTCGGTCGGGGCGGTCGGCGAATCTTGCCGCCTGACGCTGCAGTCGGGTGAAACACTTTCCGGCCGCGTGCTCGCGGTGTCGAAGTGCGAGACCTGCCTCGCCTGGAACGAAGTCCACGGAGCGCTCGAGTTCAAGGCTTTCGGGGCGGGGGCGCAAAAGATGATCGGGCTGCTGGCATCGGCATGGGCCGGCGGAGCGGCGCGGCTTGAAGCAGCAAAGCCAGCGATGGAAGCGGCACTGGATCGCTGGGCGGCAATTCTGGCGGCGCAGTAAATTTCAACGGGGGCAAACGATGAAACTCACGCAAATTCTCGCAGGGATCGCCGTGGCGGCAGCAGTCTGCCTTTCGCACGCAGCCGGGCAGCAAAAACCGGAAGGCCTGGCGCAAATGGAAAAGCTCCAGCTTCTCGTGGGTACCTGGTCGTACACGGAGACGTACGAAAAGACGGCGTATATGCCGAACGGGGGCGGAGGCACGGGAACCTATGAGGCGCGCCTCGGGCCCGGCGGCTATTCGCTGATCATCGATTTCACGACGCACGCCGGGTTTGGCGACGAAATCGGCCACGCGATTCTGACCTGGGACCCGAAAGAGAAGGCCTACAAGCAATACGTGGCCGGCAACGCATTTCCCGGCTGCGCGATTTTTACCGGACATTGGGAAGGCGATCTCTTGATTTTCCAGGGCGAATTCGAGGCCGGCAGAGTCAAAACCAACCTGAAAACCACATACACCGAATGGAAGCCGAAATCGATCACCATCCTGGAATACTATGGCGTGGGCGACGCGCCTTTCCAGTTGCTTCAAACCACGAAAGCCACGAAGCCTTGAGCCGGGCACGGGCCGCGATGCGCGCGACTCCACTTCATCCTGGCGGGACGCCTGGCACCAGATTCGGGAGAGATGTATGACCGAAGGCCCACCTAAGCAGATCAAACGTCTGAAAAAGGAAATCGAGATCGCAGCGTCGCCTGCGGCGGTGTGGAAGGCATTGACGGACGGCGAGGAGCTCGCGCGCTGGTTTCCGCTTTCGGCGCGGGTCGCGCCCGGCGCTGAAGGCTCGATATTTCTTTCCTGGGGCCCTGGGTGCGAAGGCGAGGCGCGCATCACCGGGTGGGAACCGCAGAAACTTCTGCGCCTGGTCGAGCAAGCCGGCGGTGTCGCCGGGCCCGAAGGCGTGACCATCGAGTGGAAACTCGAACAGCGCGGCGGATCAACCATCGTGCGCCTGGTGCAGTCCTGTTTTTCCGCCGGGGGCGACTGGGCCGACGAATATTTCGGCTCGACGGAATACGGCTGGGGCTTCATGCTCCTCAATCTGCGGCACTATCTGGAGCGCCATGCCGGAACGCCGCGGCGCGTGGCCTGGCCGCGGCTTAAAGTGAGTGTGCCGCGCGAAGAGGCTTACCGGCGGCTGGCCGCTCCCGGCGGACTTTTCCGCGAAGGCGCGGGCGGGCTCACGGCAGGCGCGGACTACATGCTGGAAACCTCTACCGGCGCGAGCTTCGAGGGGCGGGTGGAGTTCGTCCGGCCGCCGCGCGGGTTCTGCATCCGCGTGCGGGAACTTAACGACGCGCTGTTTTGGCTGACCATCGAGGGCACGGGCGGCGAGCACGAGGTGCAGCTCTGGCTTTCTTCTTACGGCGTGCCGCAAGCCAAAGTCGAGGGCTTTGAGGAAGAGTGGGCCGGCGTGCTCAGCAGAATCTTTGCCGCGGAGGCGAAATCATGAAATGGGTGCGGCGGATTCTCGGCGGGATTGCGGCGTTCGTCGTTTTGTGCGTTGCCGGCCTGTGGCTCGCCGGCCTGCGGCCCGGCCACGGACACCACGCCGAGACTGTCGAAATCAACCGTCCGGCCGCGCAGGTGTGGCGCTACCTTACGAACGACGAGCTGGCGAAAAAGTGGATCACCGGGCTCGAGGTGATCCGGTACGAATCCCCCGGCGTCCCACGCGCGGGCGAGAAGCTGTACCTGGTGCAAGGTTATGAGGGAAAACGCATCGAGATGGAAATGACCCTGGGCCGCGTGGAAGCGCCGCACACGATGGAATTCAGGATCGTGGCTGTGGGCGATCCGTCGAACCGGTTTAGCGAACAGGGTGCCTACACGCTGGAGGAGCGCGGCGGGAAAACGCTGCTGAGGCTGGCCACCACGGCTGAGTATGACGGCTTTCTTCCGCGGCTGTTCGAGCCGCTGATCACGTACGGGACAAGGGAAAAGCTGCGCGGCGACCTGGCCCGGCTGAAAGCGCTGGTGGAAGCGGAGCCTGCTGCTGCCGGCGCCCGGCCGTCCGGGGAATAAAGGATCCTGAGCCGTCCCGAATGATTTTCTGGAGTTTCAGTTCAGCCGTTCGAAGATTCCGGCGGCACCCATGCCGCCGCCCACGCACATGGTCACCAGGCCGTAGCGGGCGTTGCGCCGCTGGAGTTCGCGCAGCAAGGTGGCCGTCAGCTTCGCTCCGGTGCAGCCGAGCGGATGACCGAGCGCCACCGCGCCGCCGTTCACGTTCACCTTTGCGGGATCGAGACCGGCGAGTTTGATCACCGACATCGCCTGTGCTGCAAACGCCTCGTTCAATTCGATTACCGCGATGTCTTCGAGTTTCAGTCCCGCGAGCTTCAAAGCCTTGGGGATGGCGTACACCGGCCCGACGCCCATTTCTTCCGGGAGGCAGCCGGCGGTAGCGAAGGAGACAAACCGGGCGAGCGGCTTTAGGCCGAGCGCTGCGGCGCGTTCCCCGCTCATTACGACGGCGATGGCCGCGCCGTCGCTCATCTGCGAACTGTTCCCCGCTGTGACTGTGCCCTTCATGTGGAAAGCGGGCTTCAGTTTTGCGAGCGCCTGGGCGGAGGTGTCCGCGCGCGGCCCCTCGTCGGTGTCGAACGTATACGTGGTGGTCTTCGGCTTCGCGCCGTTCAGGGAGGTAATGCTCACCTCCACGGGCACGACTTCGTCCTTGAACCGGCCCGCGGAAATGGCCGCAATCGCTTTCTGGTGACTGGCAAGGGAAAACGCGTCTGCCATTTCCCGCGTGATGCCGTGCTTTACCGCCAGTTTCTCCGCGGTCAGGCCCATGCCGAGGTAGGAGTCGGGATAGTGATCCATGAGCCAGGGATTCGGCGAGATCTTGTTGCCGCCCATCGGCACCATGGTCATGGATTCGGTTCCGCCGGCGACGATCACTTCGGAGCCGCCGCCGCGAACGCGCTCCGCGGCCATGGCGATGGCCTGCAATCCCGAAGAGCAAAAGCGATTGACGGTCATGGCGGAGGCTTCGATGGGCAGGCCGGCGCGCAATGAGGCGATGCGCGCGACGTTCCAGCCCTGCTCGCCCTCGGGCATGGCGCAGCCGATGATGACGTCGTCAATTTCCTTGGGGTCGAGCTGCGGGACGCGGGCGAGCGCGCCACGAATGGCCACGGCCGCGAGATCGTCCGGGCGCACGGTGCGCAGCGCGCCCCGCGGGGCCTTTCCCACCGCCGTCCGCACGGAACTGACAATCACCGCTTCACGCATGGAATTTCTCTCCTGGGTTGACTGCCCTTCTATTGGACGCCGATCGCTGCCGAAAGGCAACATCTGGAGTGCGGCGGTTCCGAGATGCTAGCATGGAGCCTGATCGAACGAGTCGATCTTCGGGAATCGTGTTTGAGGAGGTGAGAAGCATGCGAGCAAGAATCGTATTGGGGGCAGTGATGGCATTGGGAGTGGCCGCGATGGCGGTGGCCGCGCCGCGGTTTGCAGACCGAGGACCCCAGCGGGACAAATCGCAGCGGCCCAGCCCGCCGGCTCACGCGGAGTGCAAGTTCGCCGGCGGCGTCACCGTGACCGTGGACTACTCCAGCCCGCGAATGCGCGGGCGCAAGATTTTTGGCGACCTGGTGCCCTACGGGCAGGTTTGGCGAGCCGGCGCGAATGAAGCCACCACGTTTGTCGTCAGCGGGCGTGTGCACGTCGGCCCTACTGCGGGCGGTATCGACGTACCAGCCGGCAGCTACACGCTGTTCGTGATCCCCAACAAAGACAAGCCGTGGGCGCTGATCGTCAGCAAGAAAACAGGGGAATGGGGCATTCCGTATCCCGGCGAGCAGTACGATTTTGGGCGCACGGAAATGAGCAGCAACACGCTGTCGTTGCCGGCGGAGAACTTCACCATCGGCTTCACTCACGATGGCGACGACACTTTCCTGCTGCACATGGACTGGGAGACCACGAGCGCACACGTGCAAATTGTGGAGAAGAAGTAGCCGTCGTCATCAAACTGAGCTGGAATCCACAGGGCGGCTGAAGTGCCGGGCCCATTTGGAGTGCGGCGGCTCGCCGCCGCTTTGCTTCGCCGAAGCCTGCTTCGGCGTCCTTGGCAATCCGCTGGGTGCTCCGCCGCGCCGGCGGAAGGCCGGGGCAAGTCCCGGCTGAGAAGAGCGGCGGCAAGCCGCCGCACTCCAAATTAAACAAGGAAGGCGCCGGAAGCTCCGACCCACTCGAGGTCGCGGTTGTGGTCCACACCCATCATTTTGCCGCGGCCCATGCGGACGATGATTGGCCCGGCCTTCAGGTCGTCTTTGACGTCACCTTTCCGGTGATCCACCCACAGATACATGATGCGCAGTTCCGCCTGCGTGGGGCCGTGCGGGGTGGCAATCACCGGCTCAAAGCGCACGCGCTCCTGCAATAGATACTCGCGGCGCTTCTCAGCGGGAATCGCGTCGAGGTCTTCCCGCGTGGGGCCGACGATTACGCCGAGCCCGGCGAATGAATACAGCGGCTTGAGCACGTAATTTTCCGGGTCGGACGGCCAGCAGGAAACACCCCCGGTCTTCACACCCGGGCTACAGAGGCCGGCGGGGAGGCGGTCGAGAAACCAGGCGCGGGGCACGGCCGGATGGTCGAGGAACGGAATGGAAAACTTGCTGATGCGGAAGAACCAGTTGGGATGCCCGGCCCATTCCACGTCCAGATCGTCGCGGAAGGAAAACGGGAGCGGCAGATTCTTGCGAACCAGCTCGTCCACGATCACACGGTTGTAGATCCGGCGGATGGGGATGCGCCGCGCGTCGCGCTGGTAGAAGAGCCGCCGGCCTTCCTTCTTCACTTCCGTGACGCACACGGGGCGCACGCCCAGCAGCTTTTCCGTGGCGGTGAAATCCGGCAGCGTCTTCTGCTCCCACGGCTGAATTTCCAGAAGCACGACGTTCTCAGGGTCATGCTCTCCGACGATTGCACGGCGCAGCTCGCGGAGATAGGAATCCGCATCCGGAAAATCGAGAAAGGCGCACAGTCCCGCGTCGAGGGCGTAACTCTGCCGATAGGCATCGAGGAGCAGCGCCTGATAGGCGTAGAGCGAGGGGAATCCCTGAATCTCGACGAGCCGCGGCTGGAGCGCGCCGTCCGGCCCGCGCACCAGCCCGAAATCGGCCTGGATAAACAGGGGCCGCGGCGCCTCCGCCGGCACGTTAAATTCGGGAGGGATGGCCGCGCGCGAGGCTTCGCGGTAGGCCGGGTCGTCCACGAGCTGATGGATCATTTCGCGCCCGGCGGCGGCCAGACGCTCGACGAGTGCGCGAGGAAAAAAGCAGGGCGTCTCGCAGACGCGAAATTTCACGTGCGTGCCGCAGGCCGCGTCGAGCGCGACCAGGAACGCGCGGTATTTCTGCGGTGTGAATTCGCGGTTGAAGCGCTCGCGGAGGGCGGGAATCATTGCGGTTCGCGGCGCTTAGGATACCGGAAAAACGAAGTTGCGTCTCTCAAACCGGCGCCGGAGTGGGCGCCTGTTTGCTGATTCAACGAAAAGAGCCGGCTGGAAGCCGGCGCTACCAAATGATCAAATCAGGAATTTGCCGTCCTGCATGATCTGCCGGTCGTCGAGCCAGATGCTGAAGCGCGTCCCCACCACGTCAATGTGCGTCCCGGAATACCATTCCGCGCCGGTGTGCTCGCCATAGGGATTGCCGAAGGCGATGTGGATGCCGGGCAGCTTCTCGTCCTGGAGGATGTGGCCGATGACGTGTTTCAGCTCGATGTTGGTGCCGATGGCGAATTCGCCGACGCGGTCGCTGTTTTCGTCGGTGTGCGTGTAGCGCCAGAACTCATCCTCGAGCTCGCGGTTCGCGCAATGGATCTCGCGGACGCGGTTCTGCTCGACGCGTATGGAGAGAGGCTCCGAGCCAAGGTTGCCGTACTTGCCGCACAGGTAATCGCCAACGACGCCGTCGGCCACGTAGGTGCCGTTGACTTCCGCCGGAGTAGTGAACACTTCGCCGCCCGGCAGATTGCCCCACTTTTCCGGACTGATGATTCCGCTGGTCTTGATCCAGCGGTATTTCGAAGTGAGATCGGCCTGGATGCGGGTGCCCGCGGGCGTTTCCGCATGGACGTGCTGGGCGCGCCCGGCCATTTCCCAGACGCGGCGGCTCAATTCATCCACGCGACCAAAATCCGCGCGCATGCCCTCGAGCATAATCTGGCGGTTGATGTTCACCATGTGGGCGTGGCGGATGCGGCGGCGATTCACCACTGCGGTCATTTCCATGCGCGAGGCGAGTTCGCCGGTCTGGGCCTGGGCGGCGAACACGCTCACCTGGCTCGTCTCCAGGTCGTCGAGCACGGGCTGCGGCATGTGGAGCAGCGGGCGCGCCGCATGGTCTTCCAGCGTCCACAGGCGGCAGGGCGCCCCCACCTCGGCCACTGCGCCGGCGATGCTCCGCGCAATCTCCTGCGTCTCGCGGTCGGTAATCAACGTGACCTTTTCCTGGGGCTGGATGCGCAGGCACACGCGCACGGCGTTGCGCGCGCCGGGAATGTATTCCGGATCGAACGGCGGGGGAGCGAGCACTAGACGGCTCCCGCGGATTTTGGGGCGGCTTCAAAGAGGCCGGCCTGGGTCTCGGCCACGATGTAGTCCACGACCTTGGTGAAGTCTTTGGTTTCCTCGTAGACGCGCAACTGGCGGTCGGCGCCGCTGCCGCGGTCCAGGATCTGATAAATATATTCGAGTTCCTCGCGGCTGCCCAGTTCGTCCACCACCTCGTCCACGAAGCTCAGGTACTCAACAATAAGGTCGCGCACGGGGGCTTCTTCC
>Ga0187819_10000560_pt1 | contig 18552 bp, 9 predicted proteins | sample NC_wetland_sal_i_15_FD_132411 | JGI IMG/M metagenome (GOLD analysis project Ga0187819, IMG submission 132411) | Wetland sediment microbial communities from Neuse River Estuary, North Carolina, USA - SO4_4 | ecosystem: Environmental > Aquatic > Freshwater > Wetlands > Sediment | place: USA: North...
CGCCGACCCCGGCATCCAGTACGACGACACGATCAACGACTGGCACACCTGCCCGGAATCCGGACGAATCACCGCAAGTAACCCGTGCTTCCCGGCTGATCAGCGAGTCGTCACCGACCGTGGCCTGATCCGGATTGGCGACCTAGTGGCCAGGGCGGTTGCCGGCGAGAGTTTCGCCGTGTTCACCAACGACGTAACCTCCGAATCGGACCCGGCTGAGCAGGTAGTCGCGACTATGCCAACGCGCTATATGGTCACCGGCAGGAATGAGATCCTGGAATTGAGGTTCTCTGACGGCTCACGATTGCGCTGCACGCCAGGACATCGGATCTGGACGGCCAACAGGGGCTGGGTGCATGCGCAGGATCTAAACGACCAGGACCGAGTTGTCCGGTCGCTCCAGCGCGCCGACCGAGATTCTGCTGACGTGCGGATTCCTGCGGCCGCACTGGCCGCCGCACGCGCAGCCAAGTCCCGGAAAGTCACGAATCTGCCAGAGAAGTGGGATGAGGAGCTCGGGCACTATCTCGGCTGGCTGGTCGGCGATGGATGCGTGACCGATCAGAACGCTGTGACGGTCTACGGCACGGAAGACGACCGCCGCGGGGCCATGGCCAGGCACTCGGAGTTCTTGGCCCGGATCACTGGATTCGAGGCGAAGCCCTGCGTCCAGGCCAACGGCACGCAGCAACTGCGGGCAAGCAGGAGCCCCTTCATCGCCTTCCTTCGTGCCCTGGGTATCTCGTCTGGACGTGCGCCGTTCAAGCGTGTTCCGGAAGCCATCTTCGAGGCACCGCACGAAGCCTTGCTCGGATTCCTGCAGGGCCTGTTCGACGCTGACGGATGTGTCGTCAGCCAAGATCACGGCACGCGGTACGTCGGACTGGCCAGCCGCTCGGAAGAACTGCTGCTAGGCGTACAGGAGCTGCTGGGCTCGCTAGGCATCGCCGCACGCATTTACAAGACCGGCACGAGGAAGCGCAGCTTCAGTTACACGCGCAAGGATGGCTCAGTCGCCACATACGAATCCGATGGACCGAGTTTCGATCTGCGTATTACTGGCCGCTCGATGTGGTTGTTCGCCGGCACTATCGGCTTCAGCCTGCCTGTGAAGGAGCAGCGTCTTATCAATCTTGTCTTGTCCACTAAGTCGTGCAGGACAGACGAGACAGTGCGCCTGGTTTCCACGGAGTCGAAGGGGTTCGAGACCACCTACAACCTGACCGAGCCGCGGAACCACTCATACGTGGTGAGCGGCATCGTCGTCGCGAACTGCTCCGAGTACGTCCACTTGGACAACTCGTCGTGCAACCTCGCCAGTATCAACCTGATGAAGTTCCTAAAGGACGACGACACCTTCGACATCGAGCGGTTCCGGCAGCTCACCGAGCTCATCATCACGGCAATGGACATTTCTATCTGCTTCGCCGACTTCCCGACCGAGAAGATCACCGAGACGACCCGCGCCTACCGGCAATTGGGCATTGGCTACGCCAACCTGGGCGCCCTGCTCATGGCGACCGGTCACGCCTACGATTCCGATGGCGGCCGGGCGATCGCAGCAGCGATCACCTCGCTGATGACGGCGACCGCCTACAAGCGCTCTGCCGAGCTGGCGGCTGTGGTCGGCCCCTATAAGGGTTACGCGCGCAACGCGACCGCGCACAAGCGAGTCATCGCTAAGCACGCGGCCGCGAGCGCGGCGATCAAGTCGCTCGGCGGGATTGAGGATCCGATTCTGTCCGCCGCGAATCAGGCATGGCAGCAGTGCGAGCAACTCGGCAATGCTAACGGCTACAGAAACGGACAAGCCTCACTACTCGCGCCTACGGGAACTATCGGACTTATGATGGATTGCGACACAACTGGTGTCGAACCGGACCTGGCCCTTGTGAAGTTCAAGAAGCTCGTCGGTGGCGGCTCGATGCAGATCGTCAATCAGACAGTTCCGCGGGCGCTGAAGAATCTCGGCTACCAGCCCGAGCAAGCCGAGGCGATCATCGAGTACATCGCCGAGCACGGGCACGTCGTGGATGCCCCGGGCCTGCGGCCCGAGCACTATGAGGTGTTCGACTGCGCGATGGGCGAGCGCGCGATCAGCCCGATGGGCCACGTCCGAATGATGGCCGCCGTCCAGCCTGCGCTGAGTGGGGCTATTTCAAAAACGGTCAATCTGCCTGAAACAGCTACAATTCAGGATATCGAGAAGATCTACTTCGAAGGCTGGAAGCTCGGCCTCAAGGCGCTGGCGATCTACCGGGACAACTGCAAGGTTGGCCAGCCATTGTCTGTCGCTAAGACGAAGGCCGATGAGGCGCCTGAACCCGCCACGCCGCACGAGGTAAGGCCCGTTCGCCGCAGGCTGCCGCGCCAGCGGTCAGCCACGGTGACCCGGTTCTCTGTGGCAGGTGCCGAGGGCTACATGACCGCTTCCCGCTACCCAGACGATGGCATTGGCGAGGTCTTCCTCAAGCTCGGCAAGCAGGGTTCCACGCTGGCCGGCGTGATGGACGCGTTCTCCGTGGCCATCTCCGTGGCCCTGCAGTACGGGATCCCGCTGGAGTCCTACGTGGCCAAGTTCACCAACATGCGGTTCGAGCCGGCTGGGATCACCGACGACCCGGACATCAGGATGGCTAGCTCGGTGATGGACTACATCTTCCGTCGCCTGGCTCTCGATCACCTGCCCTACGAGCAGCGCGCCGAGCTCGGCATTCTTACCACGGCAGAGCGCACGGCGCAGCTGAACGGCGAGGACGCGTCAGCGGCGTCCGAAGAGCTCGACCCCGAGGAACTGGCTCAGTCGGTACCGGTCGAGAAGGAGAAGAAACCGCAGCCGAACGCTGGCGAGAAGGAGTCGACACCGGTGGCGGTGGCTGGCACCTGGTCGCAGAGCCCGACCGAGCTGATCGAGTCACATCAGGGCCGGGTGGCAGACGCTCCGCTATGCCTGACCTGCGGCACGAAGATGCGCCCGGCCGGCAGCTGCTACGTCTGCGAGGGCTGCGGCTCCACGAGCGGTTGCAGCTGAGGTAAACGGGCCTGCTTCCGATCCAACACGGTTAGCGCAGCTCAATGAATCGCGGTCGCGGGCGGACAGGGAGTCCATTCCCCTCCGCCCGCGTATCGACGCCGCTCTGAATGATTCGGCTCGGCTAGCTAAACCTGCCAGCGAACGCGCTAAACGACCTAAGTGACGCCACGATTTGGTCGGTTTAGCAGGTTCCTTCGGAGGTTTTCTCAGTCGAGGTTGGGCCAGTTAATGAGCTGGGGGAACAGCTCGGCGTCGCCCTCGATCTCCAGGTCACCGTGGTCACGCCGGTAGAAAGCGAGCACCAGGTCACTCGGATCACCCGTGACCGTGACGACCGGTTTCACGGTGCCGTGCTCGTCCCCCTGCAGAATGCGCGCGCCCTCCGGCCCGAGGTCGACGAGCCACTTGCCGCCGGGCCCCGCCTCCAGGACGACCGTGGCAGGCTCGTAAGGCCAGGGGCCGTTGGTTGGCAGTTCGACGGTCAGGTACTCGCCGACCCCGTCCGCCGCGACAGCCGCTGGCAGCGGCTGGCCATGTCCGGCCGCCTGCTGCGCGTCGAAGGCGTGCACCCCGGCCTCCTGTACCTGGTGCCTGGCCACCGCGCCCGCGGTCATCGGGGCGCCCGAGGACTCCCACCAGGTCCAGCACATGCGGTCCGGGCCAGCCTCGCGCAGGGCCTGTACGAGCGTGGCGGTCGCCGATGCGGACCACTCCATCAGGTCGCCATGTGGCTCACGGTCGCCGATCGCGGCTTCGTCCGGCGGCGCGTCGGCCGGCCCGGCCGCCACGGCGGCGGCCCAGAACAGGTGCACCTCGCCGAGGTGGACAACAATGTCTTGCGCCGTCCAGTCTGGGCAGCCGGGAACCTTAGCCGTCAGGCCTGCCTCGGCGACTGCGGCCCGAAGTGCGTCGGACCGGTCCTCGATCAGGGCTAGCGCGTCGTCGAAGCTGAGTGTCTGCATGCGAGCGTTGTAGCACGGGCTACCGACAGGACACCCGGCCGCCGCCCCGGTTGAACGCTATTCCTGAATGCGCTGCGGCGAGCCTTACCGCGTGCCCTGCTCAGCCCTTGACCCGTCTACCACCGGTCCAGACGCCCGTCACATGCTCGGGCTTGGACAGGACGGTGATGTCAATGAGCGGGTCGGCGTCCAGCGTGATGACGTCGGCGTCGTAGCCATCGGCGAGCTGCCCGCTCCGCGGCGCTTGCGGTCCGATCGTCCGCGGGGCGACGGCGGTAGCGGCCGCGATGGCCTGCCTCGGCGACATGCCGAGGGTCACCAGGTGCGCAAGTTCAGATCCGTTTGTGCCCCATGAATTGGGCAGGTCCGTTCCGGTCATGGCGATGTCGGTGCCCATCGCGATGGTGACCCTGCGCTCAATCGCCAGCCGAATCGCGTCGGCGTGAGCGTTTGCCAGGGCAGTCAGCTTGGCGGCGGCGTAGGGCGGCACATCGCCGATGTTCTTGAGGATGTCTTCGATGATGCTGCGGGTGGGGACCAGGATCGTCCCGGACTCGAGCATGGCATCGCAGGCTTCCGCGTCGACGTAACTGCCGTGCTCGATCGTAGCTACGCCCGCTTCGATCGCGGCCATGATTCCGGGCTTGCCGTGGCAGTGCGCCGCGACGACGCGGTCGGCCAGGCCAGCCACCTCAACGATCGCGCGTAGCTCTGCCCCGGTGAACTGCTGATGGACCGGGCTGTCAAGCTCCGACAGAACTCCGCCGGATGCGCACACCTTGATCACTTTGGCGCCCCTGCGCAGCTGCTCCCGCACCGCCTTCATGCACTCTGCTGTGCCGTCAGCCAGCCGCAAGGTGCCGTCTTGCCGGGCGAAGTCCTCAGCCCAGGACAGTGGATAGCAGTGCAGGTCGCCATGGCCGCCTGTGGTGCTCAGGATGGCGCCGGCCGGATAGATGGCCGGCCCGTCAAGCAGGCCCTCTGCTACCGGTTTCGTGAGGTACACGCCAAGCCCGCCTACCTCGCGCACCGAGGTGATTCCGGCATTGAGAGCGTTGGACAGGTCGCGAGCCGACCGCGCCGCGCGCAGCGGGGTTGGCTCCTGCGGCAGCCGCGTGAGGTCGAATGACCGGCTGCCCAGGAAATGGCCGTGGCAGTCCCACATGCCCGGCATTACAGCCGCCGCCGTGGTCACGACGGCGCCGCGGGTGTCGGGAGCGCTGCCCGCTGGCCCCGCGTAGCTGATCGCGCTGCCGTCGATGACGACAACGGCGTCGGTGACCGGCTCGCCGTCGCCGGGAATTAGCAGACCGGCTTCAATCCTGTCCATTTATTTTCTCCGCGATCTGGTCCGGCGCTGCCTCGGCCGAAAGCTCAGGCGGAGCTAATACTGCCAATTGCGGGCGGACTGCGGGCGAGGGCCAGGTCAGCGGCCAGGTCGGCGCCGCGGAACCGGGACCGCCGGGGGCTGAGCGTCCGGCCCAAGGTGGTCTGGAGGGCCGATGTTGGCAGACACGGCGCGCCGGCTCGTGCCTGAGCCGCCACAGCCAAGGTAATCTGCGACGAAAGTGCCAGAGTGGCAAGGAATGGACCGGTGATTGTGAACTTGTGACCTGTTTGCATTTGCGCGTGCCGGATCCGCAAAAATGCAAGGCGCCGCTCCGAATGCCCTGGCGCCGCCGGCGAATCTGGGTCTCCGAATGCACTCAGTAATGCGCTATACAGGTCTTTGTGCGAGGGAGCGAGATGGGGTCACCAGAGCGCCGGCCTTCCCCGTCCGGTCCGCAGGCCGTGCGGGGCGGGCTGGCCCGCATCCGCCGCTTCGTTGCGGCGGCCCCGCTGCCACTCAAGATTCTGCTGATCGCGGTCATCTGCCTTTTCGCTGCCCCGGCGATCACGATCCTGCTCCTTGCCGGGCTTGCCTACGCTCCGTATGCGATCTGGACCGGCGACCGTTCGGTGCCGGCCACCGCGTCGGTTGCGCTCTGGGGAGTCGCGCTGGTAGCGGCCCTCGCTCACGGCGCCGACCAGCCGAGGTACCTGCTGCTCGCGCTGCCGCCGCTTGTTGCCGTCGTCGCGCACGCGGGCCTGCTTGGCCGCTGGCACGTACCGTGCCGCACCGTAGCCTGGTGCCTGCTGTGGGCACTGCCAGTCGGGATCGCCGCGTTCCGGCTGTTTAGAAATGACCTCTACCTCGGCCCGGCAACGGCCTGGGTGATCGTTCTGGTTGTGCTCGGCTGGCGACTGGCCAAGGCGCTGCAGGACAGCAGGGAGGACGCCCGCCGGATGTCCATGCCGGGCGCGCTCCCGGCGCCGTACGCCGTGGCGGCCGCCGGCCCCGGCGCGTCCGCCCGGCCGGCCCAGCCGCTCCGGCCGGCCCAGCCGCTCCGGCCGGCCGAGCCGCTCCGGCCCGCCGAGCCCGCAGAGTCAGGCAACCATGGCCAGCCCGGCCAGCACCCCGTCCGCGCCGCCCAGGCCGGAGACGGGCTTCGGGTGCTAGGCCAGGATCAGCCCGGACCCGCCGCGACGGCTGCTATCTGGCCTGATATCACGGTCGACGAGGCGATGGCCGAGCTCGACGCCATGATCGGCCTGACCGCGGTCAAGAGTCAGGTTCGGTCGATCACGGCCTCGGTCGAGGCCGCGCGGCGGCGGGCGATCGCGGGCCATGGCACCGAGAAGCCGATGCAGCATTTTGTCTTCCTCGGCCCGCCCGGCACCGGCAAGACGGCCGTGGCGAGGATCATCGCAAAGATCTTTTACGCGTTCGGGCTGCTGAACTCGCCGTCGGTGGTGGAGGCCCAGCGGGCCGACCTGGTCGGGGAGTACCTGGGCGCGACGGCGATCAAGACCAACGAGCTTGTCGATTCCGCGCTCGGCAGCGTGCTGTTCATCGACGAGGCTTACAGCCTGGTCAATGAGGGCGACGGGCAGGCAGACAGGTTCGGCAACGAGGCCGTGCAGGCGCTGCTTAAACGGGCCGACGACGACCGGCAGAACCTGATCATCATCCTGGCCGGCTACGAACGCCAGATGGAGTCGTTCCTGGCCAGCAATCCCGGCCTCAACTCGCGGTTCGGCGTCCGGGTCAAGTTCCCCGGCTACTCACCGTCCGAGTTGTTCGCGCTCGCCGAGGAGGCCGTGCAGGCCAGGGGCGAACTGCTCGACCCGGACGCAAGGCCGGTACTGCGCCGGATCTTCGAGGAAGTAGGCCGTCGGCGGCTGGCCGATGAGCTCGGCAATGGCCGGTTCGTGCGCAGCCTGCTGGCCAGGGCTGGCCAGCAGCGGGACGTGCGGGTGATGGCCGGCCCGGCCGAGCCAACGGCGACCGAACTGGTCACCCTCCGCGGCGATGACCTGGACCTTGCCTACACCGAGCTGACCGCCAGGTTCCGCGGGTACACCGACACCCCCACCGTGGAGGGTGCTCTTGCCGAGCTTGATGCGCTGGTCGGGCTCGAGCCAGTCAAGCGCCAGGTGCATGAAATCGTCGCCCAGCTTCAGGTCGCCCGGCTGCGCGCCCGGCAGGGCCTGGCGAGTCAGCCACCGTCGCGGCACTTCGTGTTCACCGGGCCGCCCGGCACCGGGAAGACCACGGTCGCGCGGATCGTCGGCCGGATCTTCGCGGCGCTCGGACTGCTGGTCAGGCCTGAGGTGATCGAGGCGCACCGGGCCGACCTCGTCGGCGAGCATCTCGGCTCGACCGCGATCAAGACCAGCAAGCTGATCGACTCGGCGATGGGCGGCGTGTTGTTCATCGACGAGGCGTACGCGCTGCACAACCAGGCGTACTCGGGCGGGGACGCATTCGGCTCCGAGGCAGTCGCCACGCTGCTCAAGCGAGCCGAGGATGACAGGGAACGGCTGGTCATCGTGCTGGCCGGCTACACCGACGACATGGACCGCCTGCTGCGCAGCAACCCTGGCCTGGCGTCCAGGTTCAGCACCCGGATCGCCTTCCCCAGCTACAACGCGGCCGAGCTGAGCCAGATCGCGCAGGTGATCGCGGCGCAAGCGGGCGACGCGTTCGCCGCCGATGCGCTGCCGGTACTGCAGTCGATCTTCATCCAGGCATGCGACCGGGGCCGGATCGACGTGCTTGGCAACGGCCGGTTCGCTCGCTCGCTGTACGAGCGGGCCTGCGCCTTCAGGGACGTGAGGGTCTCGATGCATGGGGAGGCGGCCACGGCGGCCGACCTGACCACGGTGACGGCCGCGGACCTGCAGGCGGCTTACTCCGAGCTGATCGGCTGAGGCGGCTCGGCGGCGGGCCAGCGCGCGAGCCAGGAGCCCGGCTGCCGCTGCCGGCTGCTAAGTGCTGACGATGAACCGCACCCGCTGGCCTGGCCGGAGCTGCGCTGCCAGGCCGAGGTCGGCCGACAGGACGACGGCGATCACCGGGTATCCGCCGGTGGTCGGATGATCTGCGAGCATCAGGATCGGCTGGCCGTCGTGGGTCACCTGGAGCGAGCCTGCCGCAAGCCCCTCGCTGAGCAGTTCGCCGCTCCGGCCACGACGGCGGCGCAGCACCGGCCCGGTCAGCCGAAGGCCGGTGCGGTTGCTGGCGACGCTGACGGCGTATCCGCCTGCGGCCAGCGTGTCGATCGCCTCCGGCGCGAACCAGTCGTTCCGAGGGCCTGCGATTACCCGCAACTCGACCTCATCGGCCGGCCCGGGCAACGCAGGTTCGGGGCCGCGCGGCCAGCCTTCGCGCCGAATTTCCTGACGGGAACGGTGTCGCCCGACTGGCAGCCGATGGCCGGCCCGCAGTGGCCCCGGGCCAAGGCCCGACAGGCAGTCAGCCGACCGGCTGCCGAGAACGGACGGCACGTCGATCCCGCCGCCGATGGCCAGGTAACTGCGCAGCCCGGCGCTGGGCGTGCCAAGCCGCAGCACCGAGCCGGCCGGGATCGTGAATGCCCTGGCGTGTCCCGGCTGCCCGGACACGCCGTCCGCGGTCGTCAGCCGGATCGGAGCCGGAGCGCCAGTCAGCGCCGCGGTCGCGGCGTGCTCAAATCGCAGCGCCAGGCCCCCGAGCGTGACTTCCAGCCCGGCGATGCGCTCCTGGTTGCCGACTAGCCGGTTGGCCAGGCTGAGGCTGCCAGCGTCGGCGGCGCCAGCGTGCGGCACGCCCAGGTGGGCGAACCCGGGCCGGCCCAGGTCCTGGACGGTCGTCAGTGGCCCAGGCTGCAGCACCTCGACGAACCGCTGTCCCGGTCGGCCGTCCCGTCCCGGCCCGGCCAGCCCGCCGGGCTCCCCGGCCGGGCTGCCGGGTCGCTCGGCTGAGCTGCCGGGCAGTTCGTCTACGGCGCGGAACCTGACCCGCGTACCCGGCGTCAGCAGTGCGGGCGGATCCCGGTAGGGGTCCCACAGGGCCGCAGCAGTGCGGCCGATGATTCGCCAGCCACCAGGCGATGCCGCCGGGTAGACCGCGGCCAGCCCGCCAGCGATGGCGACTGCACCGGCTGGAACCGTCACCCGCGGGCTGGCCAGCCTGGGCACGGCCGCCAGCGCAGGATCCAGCCCGGTGAGGTAACCGAAGCCAGGGGAGAAGCCGAGCCAGCCGACCCGGTACAGCGCCGCCTGGTGCCGGGCGATGACCTGACTCGCGGTCAGGCCGGTCAGTGCCGCAACATCCGCCAGATCGGGTCCGTCGTAGACGACGTCGATCTCGGCCACGTCTGCCGCGTCACCCTGGTCAGGACCAGGGTGACGCGGCAGACGCCGCAGCCGGCCGACCAGTTCGGCAGCCGGCCAGCTGCCGGGCTTGAAGCTGACCAGCACTGTCCGCGCGCCTGGTACCACGTCGATGACCCCGGGGAGGGCCGCGGCCCTGATGGCGGCCGCCAGTTCGGCAGGCCCCGTTCCCTTCCCGGATGGGTAGGCCAATGCCTCCGGCAGTTCGGTCTCCAGCAGCAGCGCCGCATCGCCTGCGGCTCTTGCCGTGATCACGCAAACGGGGCCAGCACGACGCCCGCCCGCGCCAGCGCTTCCCGCACCGCCCTGGCCATCGCCACCGCCCCCGGCGTATCACCATGCACGCAGACCGAGTCCGGCCGGATGGTGAGCTGCGCGCCGCCGGCCGAATGAACCTTGCCGTCGGTCACCATAGTCGCGGCTCTGGCCGCAACGGCATCGTGGTCGGTGAGCACCGCGCCGGGCTGGCCGCGGCTGACCAGGGTTCCGTCGTCGTTGTAGGCGCGATCGGCGAATGCCTCGGTGACGACTGCGATGCCAGCCTCGGCCGCAGCGGCTGCTGCCGCCGATCCGGGCAGCGTGAGCAGCGGTAGCCGGGGGTCGTAGCTGCAGATCGCGGCGACCAGTGCGGCCGCTTGCTCGGCGTCATGCGCCGCGCGCTTGTACAGGGCGCCATGCGGCTTGACATAGGCCACCCGGCCGCCTTCGGCCCTGGCGATGCCGTCCAGAGCAGCGATCTGGTACAGCACCTCGGCGGTGAGCTCGTCCGCCGGCACCGTCATCTCCCGGCGGCCGAAGCCAGCCAGGTCCCGGTAGGAGACCTGGGCGCCGATGGTGACGCCGAGCGCGACGGCCCGGGCGCAGGCAAGCCGGATCGTAAGCGGATCGCCGGCATGGAATCCGCAGGCGATGTTCGCGCTGGTGACGACTTGCAGCAGAGCATCGTCGTCGCCAAGCCGCCAGGCGCCGAAGCTCTCGCCAAGGTCGGCGTTCAGATCGACGACGCGCTGCTGGCGTGTCACGCGGGCTCCGGCTCCGCTGTCACCCCGGCTCCTCCAGCGGCAAATCTGATAGTGCCGCGGCGATATCGCGCTCGCGCGGTCCGGCCGAGCGCACGGTCTCCATCAGCACGTGTAGCACAGCATGCCGGTCCTCACCGAGGTCAAGCAGTCGCTGGGCGGCTTCCCACAGCTCAGGCGGGTCGCCGCGCCACAGCCGGTCAGCGAGGGCCACATGCCGGTCCACGTGATCGGCGCTTGCATGCCGGCTCTGCGTCTCGTCATGATCGGCAGCCAGCAGGGTCGTGCGGTCCGCGGGCACTTCCGGGTTCAGCGTAGTCAGGTCGACACCGCGGTAGCTGCCGCGCAGCACAGGGAAAGCGAAGACCCGGCGGGCCAGCGCCTCCAGGTCTCCGTCGGGCAGCAGCCTGTCAACCATGTCGGGTTCGAGGCCGAAAGACGACGGGTCGCGGTAGACGCTGGGGAACGTCCGCATGGCATCGAACACCGCGTCGAGCGCCGCGGCCATGGCGGGCTCCGGCAATCCTGACTTGCACCCGGCCCAGCGGACCCAGGCCAGCAGGACATGCGGCATGGCTTCCTGATCGGCGCGCGACAGCATCACCTTGCGAGGCAGCCAGTCAAGCATGAAGGTCTCGGCCTTGGCCGGGCTGACCCGCAGCGGCCTGCCGAAATCGCGCTCGCAGCCGTATTCGACGATGTGGTCGGCGCACCTGCTCGCGGCCTGCCGGTCAGACAGGTCCTCGGCCTCGTCGGAGGCGAGGAACTCGGCCACGAGCATGGCCCGGCGATCCTTGCGCCACAGCGGCCGCCGGGTAGCCGCCGTGACCGCGGGGGCGGCGGGCTTTGCCTCAAGGCTTGGCACCCCGGCTGGCAGCACCGGCGGTAGCGTCCTGACCCTGGCCCGGATGAATGCGTGGTAGGAGGGGAACGAGGCGCTCACGGCCGGGTCTGTGGCCGCTTCGGTAGCGGCGAGCCCGGCCGCCAGGATCCGCCGCGCCTCGGGCGGGTCGATCTGCATGAACGTCGGCCCGGCCGCGGCGCCATCCCGGCAGTAGTCAAGCAGCTTGGTTACCTGCGAGGTGACCCAGCCGTCGCGAGCCAGCCCGCCGGCGTTGTAATCGACGACGACCACGAGCGCGTGTTCCTCGTGCCCGGCATAGCTGAAGACGCACACGACCTCATCCCGATCGCCGTAGGCGTCGGAGTTCACGTAGCACTCGGCGGTCTCGACGGCGCCGACGTGCTCGGCCCAGGCTGGGCGGGCGACGCCCCGGTCCATCAGCTCGAGCGCTGCCTGCTCGGCCTGCGCGGCCTGCCGCGGCGTGCCCAGACAAGCGATGCCCGACAACAGGGCCAGCGCTGCCGGGCTGCCCTGCCTGGCGGCATAACTGACCAGGCCCTCGCCGACCAGTTCCTCGATGTCGGCCCGGCGCCGTGCGCGGCCTGAACCGCGGGCGGCATGCTCTCCCCACCAGGTGCCGAGCAACTCGCTGACCATGAGCTCGGCATCCAGCGGGCTACGAACGGCGAGCAACTCGCGCGCTGCCCTGAGCATCTCGGCGAAAAGCGCGTTCGGCGGCGGGCCCGCCAGGCCGGATCGGCTGGGACGATGACCGGCCGGTCCGTGCTGTCCCCTGTCGCGCGCTGGCTCTCGGCGTCGGCTCTGGGGGCTCATTCGTCTAGCTTCGCAGATTTCCGGAGCGAGCACGCCATGCCTCGCCATGCTGGTTGCCCGATTCTTGGTGTCCGGACTGATTCGCCGGGATCGCGGCGGGATCGCGGCGGACGCGAAGAGGGCTGCTTCCGCCCGTCTATCCGGCGAAAGGCCTATTAGTCCGGTAGCGTCCTACTGGGCAGTCATGCCGCCGCCGGAAGCCGCCGCAATCCGGTTGACGGGCTGGATCCGGTCCGCGCGGGCTTCCCGCGGCACAGGGCACTCCTGGCCGCGCGGGGCAGGCGCCGGACCGCCCGGCGCGGCTTAGTCTGGCCACGCGAGTCTGCACATAAGACATAATTTAGTATTTGGCCCCGTAAGAGGTAAATCTGATCCTCATGGAGCCCCCTGCCGCCAAGCGGTAGCTGGCTCCCTGATGTGAGAAGGATGGCGGTTCGGTATGCGAGCAGTACATGCGGCGATAAGTCGAACGCGGCAGCGGGGCGGCGTTCGCAGCCGGGGCCCGTTTGGCGCGTGCTGCGCAGCCATGGGGCTGGCCGCGCTGCTCGCGGCGTGCGGCCCAGCCTCGGGCTCATCCGCCGTAGGCACCACGCCCGTCAACGGCGGCACCGCTACCTACGCGATGGAGCCGTCGTTCAACGCCACCTACATCTTCCCGTTCGACAACGCGAACGACTTCACCGTGTCCAACATCGATGACTTCCAGTACCTGCTGTACCGGCCGCTGTACTGGTTCGGCACGGGCGCGGAGCCATACCTGAACACCGGGCTCAGCCTGGCCAAGCTGCCGCAATACAGCGGCCAGAAGGTCACCATCAACCTGAAAGGCAGCTACCGCTGGTCCAATGGCGAGCAGGTGAGCGCGCAGGACGTGGTCTTCTGGCTGAACATGATGAAGGCCGAGGCGGCCCAGAACTGGGGCGGATTTGTCCCTGGCGGGATACCGACCGACATCACCAACGTCCAGGCAACCGGACCGGACACGGTGACGATGGATATCAAGGGCAAGTACTCGGAGGACTGGTTCACCAACAACGAGCTCAGCCAGATAACGCCAATGCCGCTCGCCTGGGACCGCACGGCCAGCGGGAAGAGCGACTGCCATCAGGTGGTAGCCGACTGCCGCGCCGTCTATAACTACCTGAACCAGCAGGCGCAGAATGTCGCCGGGTACGGCTCTTCTGCTATCTGGGGCGTCGTCGACGGGCCGTGGCGGGTGAAGAGCCTCAACAGCCAGGGCTATCTCTCGCTGGTGATCAACAATCGCTACTCGGGATCGCTGCCGCCCAACCACATCTCCCAGTTCGTCGAGGTGCCGTTCACCTCCGAGCAGGCCGAGTACAACGTGCTGCAGGACCCGGCGAACGCGCAGAAGATTGACGTGGGATACCTGCCGACTGTTGATGCGCCCGTGCCGCCGGCCGGTGCCAACGTGGGCGCAAACCCGCCGTCGCTGACCGGATACCAGCTCAGCGTGCTGTACGCGTGGCAGCTGAGCTACTTCCCGTATAACTTCACCAACAACACCGGCCAGGGCGCGATCATGCGCCAGCTCTACTTCCGGCAGGCGTTCCAGTCGCTGGTTGACCAGGAAGGGGTCATCGAGGGACCGCTGCACGGCTACGGTAAGCCGACGATCGGGCCGGTCGGGGACTATCCGGTGACTAGCTATCTGTCGCCGACGTTGCGAAGGCTAGGAGACCAGTGGCCGCTCGACCCATCCTCGGCGCAGGCGCTACTCCGGGACAACGGGTGGTCGCCGTCTGCGTCCGGCGTCGACGTCTGCACCCGGGCCGGCACGGTCCGTGGCGACTGCGGCGCAGGCATCAAGGCCGGCACGCCACTGAAGTTCACCCTGTTGTACGCGACCGGGATCGACTGGATGGAGTCGGCGGTCAAGGAGCTAGCCTCCAACGCCTCGCTGGTCGGGATAGACATCACGGCGCAAGGAGAGCCGATCGGCAACGTGATCAGCGCCGTGTTCTACTGCGCGCCCAATTGCGGAAACTGGCAGATGGCGTACTGGGGCTCCTGGACATTCTCGCCGGACTACCTGCCGACAGGTGACACGCTCTTCCAGTCGGGCTCGGTCAACAACGGCGGCAACTACGACGTGCCGAAGAACAACCGGCTGATCGAGGCCACGCTGACGGCCAGGACGCCGAGTGAATTCAGCAGCGCGATGTACACCTGGGAGGACTGGCTGGCAAACCAGCTTCCCGTCGTCTACGAACCCGATGCGCCCACGCTCTTGGAGACGATCAGCAACTTGCATATCGGCGTGCAGAACTCGGCGCTGTCGATCACGCCAGAAGACTGGTACTACCTGAAGTGAGCAACGATCGGGATCGGCCGGGCGGGCCCGGCAGGCCGGGCACGTGACGGCATACCTGGCCCGGCGTGCGCTACAGGCAATCGTCGTCGTCGTACTGGTGACGCTGATCGTGTTCCTGCTGGTGCGGCTGGCACCTGGCGGGGCCAGGGCAGCGGTGCTGGGCAGCGGCCAGTCGGGTAGCCCGTTCCTGCTGCAGTACCTGAGCTGGCTTGGTCGGGTGGCGCATGGTGACCTGGGCTTTTCCCTGATCAGGAATCAGTCGGTCGGCTCGCTGCTTGCGGCCAGCCTGCCCAGGACGCTGGCGCTGACCGTCACCTCCACGGTGATCGCCCTGGCCGTCGCGATCCCAGCCGGGATCCTTCAGGCAGCCCGGCGGGGCTCGGCGGCCGATCACGTGCTCCGCGGGCTGACCCTCGTTTTCTACGGCCTGCCGTCGTTCGTGCTCGGCTCGGTACTGATCCTCTTCTTCGCTGTCGACCGCCACTACTTCGGGGCCGAGGGCCCGCAGGCGGCCGGCTTTACCGGTGTCATCGCCGATTGGCACGACCTGACCCTCCCGGTGCTGACGCTCTCCCTGATGACGATCGCGATCTTCGCCAGGTACATGCGATCCGCGGCCGTGGACAGTCTCGCCCAGGACTACGTGGAGGCAGCCAGGGCCAGGGGAGCGGGCGATCGGCGAGTGCTGATCCGGCACGTGCTGCGAAACTCCCTGATCCCTGTCGTCACGTTGGTGGGACTCAGCGTGCCGCAGATCGTCGGCGGAGCGCTGATCGTCGAGAGCCTGTTCAACATCCAGGGCGTGGGCTGGGAGATCTGGCAGGCAGCGCTGGGTCACGACGTGGCCGTGACACTCGGCTTCAGCCTGGTCATCGGCGTAGCCGCTGTCGTCGGGTCGCTGATGGCCGATATCGGGTACGCGCTGCTCGATCCGAGAGTGCGGCACTCCCTGACATGACGATGGACCAGCTCACGCCCGAGTCGGCAGACGAGAGCCCGGTGCCGGGCGCCGTCGTCGCCCGCCAGGGATCGCCGGTGCGCGGCAGCCGTGGCCGTCACGCCGGGCCAGCCGCGGCTGGCCTGCCGTCCGCCGCCGAGCTGTGGGCTGCCCGGCCTAGCTGGGGACGACGCAGCTTTGCGGCGATCCGGGCCAATCCGCTGGCGTCGGCGGGCGCCGGCATCATCGTCGCGATGGCGGCGTTCTGCTTCATCGGCCCCCTGCTTTATCACACCGACCAGTTGCATGTATTCCTGTCGCGGGCGAACCTGTCACCGGGGGCCGGCCATCCGCTCGGCACTGATGGCGACGGCAACGACGAACTCGGCCGCCTGATGATAGGCGGCCGGATCTCACTGGAGGTAGGCGCAGCCTCTGGCCTGCTCGCCGCGATTGTGGGATCGCTGTGGGGCGCGGCAGCCGGTTATGCCGGCGGCGTCGCGGACGCCGTCATGATGCGGGTCGTCGATGCCGGAATCGCGATACCAACCGTCGTCCTGCTGCTGGTTATGGTCTCGATCGTGCGGCCCTCAACCTGGGTGCTCGTGTTGTTCATCGCTGCCACATCCTGGCTCAGCACCGCCAGGCTGGTACGGGCGGAGGCAATCACGCTGCGAGTCCGCGAGTACGTGCAAGCCGTCCGGGTGATGGGCGGCAGCGGCATGCGGGTGGTAGTCCGGCACATCGCGCCCAACGCCCTTGGCACCATCGCTGTCAACGTCAGCTTCCAGATCGCGAACGCGATCCTTGTGCTGGCCACGCTCAGCTACCTCAACCTGGGTGTGCAGTTCCCCTCGGTCGACTGGGGGCAGATGATCTACCTCGCTGTGCAGGCCATCGACAACGGCTACTGGTGGCAGATTGTCGCTCCCGGCACAGCGATCATGCTCGTGGTGGTGGCATTCACGATGCTGGGAGATGGCCTGCGGGACGGGATCGGCCAGGATGTCTAGCCAGCAGCAGGTGAACCCGGTGCTTGAGGTCAACGATTTGCGCACCGAGATCCGGCGCAAGGACGCCACGGTGCGCGCGGTAGAGGGCGTGAGCCTGTCGGTGCGGGCCGGCGAATGCCTGGGCCTAGTGGGCGAGTCAGGCTGCGGCAAGACGATGACCGCGCGGTCGATCATGCGGCTACTGCCGCCAGGGGGCGTGATCACGTCGGGCTCGATCCTGCTAGCTGGCACCGACCTGACCCGGTTGTCCGAGCGGGACATGCAGCAGGTCAGGGGCAACGACATCGGCATGGTGTTCCAGGACCCGTCCGGCTGCCTGAACCCGACAATGACCATTGGCCGCCAGATCGCCGAGTCCGTCGTCGTGCACAGGGGCGCCGACCGGCAGCAAGCCGCCGCCCGCGCCATCGAGATCCTCGGCCTGGTCAAGATGGCCGAGCCGGAACGGGCGGCAGCCCAGTACCCGCATCAGCTATCTGGCGGCATGCGGCAGCGAGCGATGATCGCCGCTGCGCTCGCATGCGAGCCAAGCCTGCTGATCGCTGACGAGCCCACGACGGCGCTCGATGTCACGATCCAGCGCGACATTCTCGAGCTGATCGACGACCTGCGCAGGCAACTCGGCATGGCCGTGATCCTGGTGACGCACGACCTGGGAGTCATCGCCGGGCGCGCCGAGACGGTGGCGGTCATGTATGGCGGACGGATCATCGAGCGGGCCTCGACCAGCGCCCTGTTCGGCGGGCCACGCCATCCGTATACCGAAGCGCTCTTCGACGCCCTGCCGGAGATGGTGATGTCGGAGGGTGCTCGGGACCCGCGGGAGGTGTCCGCCGACGGTGCGGCCGGCAGGGGTAGTGCGGGCCTTTCCCGCCGAGGTTCGCTGTACAGCATCCCCGGCCGCCCGCCGGATCTGACCGTATCCGTTCCCGGATGCAGCTTCGCCGCGCGGTGCCGCTATGTCACGCAGTGGTGCGGCGATCACGAGCCTGCGCTCGACGGGGACCATCCTGGTCACACCTACGCCTGCTTTTTCCCAGTGGGCTCGGCCGGCGGCGGATCGGTCGGCGGCGCAGCGGTCGGCGGCGCAGCGGGCGGCGTCGGCGCAGCAAGCGGTGCCAGGCAACGGCCGGTCAGCGCCTGGGTAGCTGGCGGCGCCGATAGCACCGACCCCGCTCAGAACGCGGTGCCGGCCGGTTCGGCGGCACCTGGCGCCACCGGCGCCGGCGAGCCCCTGTTGCGGGTGTCCGGCCTGGTGAAGGATTATCCGCTGACCACCGGCCTGCTGCACAGGACCTCGGCCGTCGTGAGCGCGGTCGCCGGCGTCAGCTTCGAGCTGGCAGCGGGCCAGACCTTCGGCCTTGTCGGTGAGTCAGGCTGCGGCAAGACGACCATCGCCAGGCTGCTGGTCGGACTGGAGCGCGCGAGCGCAGGCTCGATCGTGTTCCGCGGTGCCGAGCTGACCGGTCTGTCGGCGCGGCAGATGCGACCACACAGGTCCGGCATCCAGTTGATGTTCCAGGACGCCTTCGCCTCGCTGGATCCGCGGATGCGGGTGCGGTCGATCTTGAGTGAGCCGCTAGTCATCCAGCAGACCATCAAGCGTCGCGGTCACCGTCGGCAGGTAGCCAGGATCCTCGATGAGGTGGGGCTTCCGGCCGAGGCGGCCAGCAGGCTCCCGCGCGAGTTCTCCGGTGGCCAGCGCCAGCGGCTGGCGCTGGCCCGTGCCCTGATCCAGCGTCCGGCACTGATCGTCGCCGATGAGCCGGTGTCTGCGCTGGACGTCTCGGTGCAGGCTCAGATCCTGAACTTGATGCGCAAGCTGCAGCGCCAGTACGGCCTGAGCTACTTGTTCATCTCGCACGACCTCTCGGTCA
>Ga0187819_10000561_pt1 | contig 18542 bp, 18 predicted proteins | sample NC_wetland_sal_i_15_FD_132411 | JGI IMG/M metagenome (GOLD analysis project Ga0187819, IMG submission 132411) | Wetland sediment microbial communities from Neuse River Estuary, North Carolina, USA - SO4_4 | ecosystem: Environmental > Aquatic > Freshwater > Wetlands > Sediment | place: USA...
CCTTGACGGTGACGGTAACGGCTGCGCCCAATTTCACGATGAAGGCAAGCGTGGCCGCGGCAAGCGTCACGCAGGGATCCAGCACGTCGGCGGTTCTGACAGTGAGCGGCGTGGGCGCATTCAGCGCCCCGGTCGCGCTGTCGGTGACCGGTTTGCCGGCCGGGGTCACGGCCACTTTTTCAAACACCAGCGTCCCGGGGACCGGGACTCACACCAGCACGATGACTCTCGGGGCCGCATCGAACGCTGCGACAGGATTCGCAACGCTGACCATCACGGCCAGCGGGGGCGGGATTACGAATACGGCAAAGCTAACGCTTAACGTTGCGGCACGCACGCATTAGAAGACCGGGCGGTCAGTTTCGCGGAGTGGCCACAAATGACCGTGACGTTTGCGCACAAAGCATCTGGAATGGACAGGGGGCGACGGCTGTCCTACCTTGGAAGACGTGGCGACATTCGAGGTGGTGGCCGAATGCCCGGAAACGCGGGCACGTGCGGGATTGCTGCACACCGCGCATGGCGCCATTGAGACTCCGGTCTTCATGCCGGTGGGCACGCAGGCCACCGTCAAAGGGCTCACGCAACGCGATCTGGCCGAAGAACTGGACGTTCGCATCCTGCTGGCCAACACCTATCACCTTTATCTGCGGCCGGGACACGAGCTGATTCGCCGCCTGGGCGGGCTGCACCGCTTCATGTCCTGGGATCGCGCCATCCTCACCGATTCCGGCGGATACCAGGTGTTCAGCCTCAGCGATCTGCGCAAGATCACTGACGACGGCGTGACGTTTCAATCGCACCTTGACGGGGACCGGCACGTGTTCACACCGGAATCCACGGTAGACGTTCAAATCGCGCTGGGTAGCGACGTCATGATGGTGCTGGATGAATGCCCGGAGTACCCGGTAAGCCACGAATATGCGCGGGAATCGATGCACCGGACGCTGGCGTGGGCGCGGGCGGGTTTCACGCATTACCGCCGGAGGATGGCGGAACGGGAGGCCAGCCAGTCGCTGTTTCCGATTGTGCAAGGCTCCATGTTCGCGGACCTGCGGCGGGAGTGCGCGGAACAACTGGTCGCGCTTGAGGCCGATGGGTACGCCATTGGCGGGTTGTCGGTGGGCGAGCCGCGCCCGCTAAGCCTGGAAATGGTGGAGACGACTGAGCCGGTGCTGCCACCGAGCCGGCCGCGCTACGCCATGGGGGTGGGGATGCCGGAGGAGTTGCCGGAGTACGTAGCGCGGGGCGTGGACATGATGGACTGCGTGCTGCCCTCGCGCAATGCGCGCAACGGCTGCCTGTTCACCTCCCAAGGGCGCGTCATCATCAAACACACCCGGTACAAGGACGACCAGCGGCCTGTGGATGAGAACTGCGCCTGCTACACTTGCCGAAACCATAGCCGGGCATACTTACGTCATCTGTATCAAGCAGGTGAAATCCTGTACGCGGTATTGGCTACACGGCACAACCTCAGGCGGTACCTTGACATCATGGGTGAGATCAGGCACGCTATTTTACTGGGCCAATTCCCCAAGTACTTAAAGGAAGTCCGGGCGGTACCGGTCGAAGTAGAATAATCCACATTTGGTTCCATCAGTGTTTTTGAATCTGTTTCTGCTACAGCAGACTCCCAACTCGCTAGTGGGCTTCGTGCCCATCCTCCTCATCTTCGCTATCTTCTATTTCCTGCTGTTTCTGCCCATGCAGCGCCAGAAGAAAAATCAGCAAAAGATGCTGAAAGAACTGAAGAACGGAGACGCTGTGCTAACCAGCGGCGGCATCGTGGGAACGATCGTGGCCATAGACGATGAGACGCTGGTGCTGCGGGTGAAACCGGACAACCTCAAGCTGCAAGTCGCGCGCAGCGCGGTCTCCAGCCTGATACCGGCGGAAGGCAAGAAGTAGATCGGATCATAGGGTCAGCATGCAAAAGAATCTGAGAACCAAGACGCTCGTCATAGTCGTGACGATTCTGGTGTGCATTTTCGGGATCATGGGTTTGCCGAAGTCTATGACGGACCTGATGACGAATCTGGCACAGAACATCCGGCTGGGGCTCGACCTGAAAGGCGGGAGCCGGCTGGTACTACAGGTACAGGTACAGGACGCGGTGAAGGCGGAAGCGCAGCAGACCATCGAGCGGATCAAAGATGAGCTGCGCAAAGCCAATATCGACTTTGCGTCGATGGACAATAACGAGCCGAACTCGGTGGAAACGGCCGATACCATCCAGATCGACATCAAAGGCATTCCAGCGGCGAAGTCCAAGGACTTCCGGGCCCTGATCAACGACAAATTCAGCACGTGGGTCCTGACGGCGGTGAACTCGACCGACTACCGCTTGAACATGCGGCCCACGGAGCTGCTGGCGCTGAAGCGCGATACAGTGGAACGCTCGCTGCAGACCATCAGCAACCGCATCAACGCCCTGGGTCTGACCGAGCCCGTGGTGCAGCAGGAGGGCCGGGCGGACACCGACTACCGGATTGTGGTTCAGTTGCCGGGCGTGGATGATCCGGGCCGCGTGAGAGACATCATCGGGACGGCGGCGGTGCTGGAAATCGTGGAAGTGAAGGACGGGCCGTTCCCCAGCCAGGAGCAGGCGCTGGCGCAGCATGGCGGCGTGCTTCCGCTGAACACCAAGCTGCTGAAGGCGCCCCCTCGTGGAAGCGGAGACGAGGCGAGCTGGTATCTGGTGGCGCGGACTCCGGTCATCAGCGGACGGGATTTGCGCAACGCGCGCGCGGGCCAGGATGAATTCCGCAAGTGGGAGACGAATTTCAACCTGTCGCAGGATGGGGCGCGGCGTTTTGAGGCGTTCACGGGAGCCAACATCGGGAACCGTCTGGCCGTAGTGCTGGACAACCAGATCCGCAGTGTGGCAACGATTCAAGCGCGAATCGGCGACCAGGGCCGGATCACCAATGTGGGCACCGAGCAGGAGGCCAGCGACCTGGCCCTGGTTCTGCGATCGGGCTCGTTGCCGGCGAGCATTGTTTACCTGGAAGAGCGGTCGGTGGGAGCGTCACTCGGCGCGGACTCGATTCGCGAGGGCATCGTGGCGGGCCTGGCGGGATTGATGGCGGTGATCATCGTGATGCTGGTGTACTACAAGCGTTCCGGAATCAACGCGGTGCTGGCGCTATTCTTGAACACCGTCCTGCTGGTTGCGGCGCTGTCGTATTTTCACGCGGTACTGACGCTGCCGGGCATCGCGGGCGTGATCCTGACCATCGGTATGGCGGTGGATTCGAACGTGCTGATTTTCGAGCGCATTCGCGAGGAGTTGCGCGCCGGCAAGGCCATCGTTTCGGCCGTCGATGCGGGGTTTGGGAAAGCCTGGTGGACCATCGTGGATACACACGTAACCACCATTGTTTCCTGCGCGTTCCTGTTCCTGTTCGGAACCGGGCCGGTGCGCGGATTCGCCGTGACCCTGGTGATCGGTTTGCTGGCGAACGTGTTTACCGCGGTCTTTGTATCGCGAGTGATTTTTGACTACGAACTGTCGGGCAAGCGGCAGCTCAAGACTTTGAGTATTTGACCGGTTTGTGATAGTTTTTGTACGCTCCGGTGAAAAAACAGACGGGCCGAAACTTACGGCTAGGGGGAACAAGAGACCGGGACCCGGTGTCTAACCCACTAAGCACTGGTATGGCCCTGACATGGTTGGGGAATGGAATTATTTAAAAGCACGAATTACGACTTTCTCGGATACAAGTGGCCCTTCATCTGCGCTTCGCTGGTGCTATCCGTGGCGGGTATCGTGAGCCTGATCGTGAAAGGCGGGCCGCTCTATGGGATCGATTTCAAGGGCGGCATGGTGATGACGGTAAGGTTTGCCGGGAAACCCCCGATTGACGAAATCCGCTCGGTGGTGTCTAAAAGGGTGGGTCAGGTTTCGGTGCAAACTTTCTCAGGATCGAATGAAGTCGCCATTGGGACGGGTCTGACGGACGCGCGGCAGCTCAACCAGAACCGCCGCGCGGTGCTGGAGGCGCTGGATAACACCTTTGGCAAGCCGGCAAGCGGGAAACTGGACCTCAACAATGCGGGCCATGAGGCGCTGGTCAGCCAGTTGCGCGACGCCCTGGCGAGCAACACTGTGGCGATGTCTGATGCGCAGCTACAAAAACTGGTAGCCGACATCCTGCAATTCCGAAACACGCCGCCGCGTTCGGGCTTGATCACGAGTTTTGATCAGTTGTCCGCGGTGCCGGGCGTAACCCCTGCGGTCATCAACACACTGAAGCAACAGTGTTACCTGGGGCCGTTTTCGGTGCGCACGTCGGAAATGGTGGGCCCGCAAGTGGGGGCGGATCTGCGGCAGCGGGCCATTTGGGCGACCCTTGCCGCGCTGGGCGGAATGTTGGTATATATAGCGTTTCGCTTCGAATGGATCTATGGCGTGGCCGCGGTGGTCGCGTGCTTTCATGACACGATCATCACCATAGGATTCTTCTCCTTGTTCGACAAGGAGATCACCATGACCGTAATCGCGGCGCTGTTGACGCTGGTCGGCTATTCGATGAACGACACCATCGTGATCTTCGACCGCATCCGCGAGAATCTGAAGCTCTCGCGCCGCGAGCCGCTGGAGCAAGTGATCAACCGCAGCGTCAACCAGACCCTGAGCCGGACGGTGATGACCTCGGGGTTGACGTTCCTGACGGTGATTGCGCTTTTCCTGTTCGGCGGCCCGGTGCTGCATGGTTTTTCGTTTGCGCTGGTGGTGGGCATTATTATCGGAACGTATTCATCGGTATTCGTAGCCAGCCCCATTGTTCTGTTCTGGCACAACTGGTTCGATCAGCGGAAGAAGTCGGCGATGATCGCGGCGCCGGCGAAAGTGAGTCCGGCCAAGGAGCCGGCGAGCAAAGGTACGGTACGAGCTGTGAAATAATGTGGGTCGCGCGCGGGGAGAGCCGGCGCGACGGGAATCCAAAAGAGAGGCGTTATGTTTGAGCAAACGTTTGTGGAGGGCCAGGGGAAAACGAACCGTGCGTGGACGGTGCTGATCTCCTTCATCGGCCAGATCGCGCTGGTCGGGGTGCTCATTCTGATCCCCATGATTTATTTCGATGCGCTGCCGAGGACGCAGTTAACCAGCTTCCTGGTGGCTCCGCCGCCGCCTCCGCCGCCTCCTCCTCCGCCCGCGGCCGCGCCGGTGAAGATGGTGAAAGTCATCCCGCGCCAGTTCGACGCCGGCCGCCTGATGGCCCCCAAGACGGTGCCCAAAGACATTGCCATGATTAAGGAAGAAGAGCTGCCGCCACCTTCGGCTTCGGCCGGCGTGGTGGGCGGCGTGCCGGGCGGCGTAGCTGGCGGAAGCGTCGGCGGCGTGATCGGCGGCATTATCGGCTCGGTGCCCTCGGCGGCTCCTCCGCCACCGCCGCCTCCGGTGGAGCAGAAGAAGGCCGTACAGCGCATCCGCGTGGGTGGCCAGGTGCAGCAGGCGAATCTGATCCGGCAGCCGAAACCGATCTATCCGCCGCTGGCGAAGCAAGCGCGCATTCAAGGGGTGGTTCGCTTCGAGGCCATCATCGGAAAAGACGGCACGATTCAGAACCTGAGGCTGGTCAGCGGTCATCCGCTGCTGGTGCCGGCGGCGCAAGAAGCCGTGAAGCAATGGCTGTACAAACCGACGCTCCTGAATGGGGAGCCGGTGGAAGTAGCAACGGTAATCGACGTGAACTTCACGTTGAGTCAATAGCAGGACGGGAAAGAAGGTCAGCCGGTGGGAATCGGCTGATGGCTGAACGCTAGAACAACTATTTCACGCAGGGAGAAAAGGAACTATGTTTTTACAGATGCAAGCATTGGCGTTTTGGTTGTTGCAGGAACAGGGGGGAGTCGGCTGGGACCCACGGTCGCTGTGGAACCAGATGGGCACACCGGCGAAACTGGTGGTGGTAGCGCTGTTCATCATGTCGGCGTGGTCGATCGGTGTCATGATCGACCGGCTTATGGCGTACAGCGCGGCGCGCAAGCAGTCGCGGCAATTTGCTCCGGCGGTAGCCGGCGCGTTGCGCGAAGGCAAACTGGATGAAGCCGTAAAGATTGCGGACCGGTATAAGAAGAGCCATCTGGCCAAGGTGGTGGTGGCGGGTCTGCAGGAGTTTCAGGCGCACCAGATCAGCTCGGAGATTCCGGGTGAAGAGATCGAGGCCTCCAAGCGCGCGCTGGAACGCGCCGAAGCCATCGTGCACGCCGAACTGAAGCGCGGCATCAGCGGCCTGGCGACGATCGGCTCGACGGCTCCCTTCGTGGGACTGTTCGGAACGGTGGTCGGCATCGTCAACGCGTTCAAGTCAATTTCGACGGAAAAGTCGACCGGTCTGGGCGCGGTGGCGGGGGGCATTTCGGAAGCCCTGGTCACCACGGCTATCGGACTGTTCGTAGCCATCCCGGCGGTGTGGATGTTCAACTACTTCACCGGCAAGATCGAGTCGTTCGACGTGGAGATGGGCAACTCCAGCTCGGAGTTGATCGATTATTTCCTGAAGCGTTCGCAGCGCACCTCCACTGCGCGGAAGTAGGCTTTTAGCGTTCAGCCGCCGGCCCCGTTGGGGCAGCGTGAAGTTCCAGCAGCCGGCTTCTGCGACCGGCTGCCAGGGCGGTTGGCGGCCAGGGTTTTGAGACGAGGAGTTTGCTATGTCGATCATCATGAAACATGTGTCCCCACCTCCAGTGGCGGACATCAACGTCACGCCGATGGTGGACGTGATGCTGGTCATGCTTATTATTTTCATGGTCATCACGCCCATGTTGACCAAGGGCGTGAGCGTGGATATGGTACGGACCAAGAACCCCATCGCCATGCAGGCGGCGGACAAGACCGACGCGGTGATCGTTGCGGTCACACGCGATGGAAAGACGTTTCTGGGCAACACGCAAGTTCCGGCCGACCAGATGGCCCCGAAGGTGAAGGATCTGCTTAGCGCGCGCGTAGACAAAGAATGTTTTCTGCGGGCGGACGCGCGAGCACGGTATGAGAAAGTGGTCGAGGTGGTCAACAACTTGCGAGCCGCCGGCGTGGACCAGCTTGGGCTGCTGACCGAGCAGGTGCAGGAGAAGCACGGCCGCGCAGCCGCAGCACCGGCTACCGGAGCGGGCGAGTAGGGTAAGAGTAGCGTAAAGCTAGAGGAGCAATCTTATGGGGATGGCAGTAGGCGGAGGCAAGGGAGCCAAAGCCGATATCAACATGACGCCCATGATCGACGTTTTGCTGGTGCTGATCATTATTTTCATGGTGATTACGCCGCTGACGCCGAAGGGACTGGAGACGCTGGTGCCTCAGCCGGCGAATCCGAATCAGCCGCAGAGCCAGTCCGATCTGCGCACCGTGGTCATTGTCATCAATCGCGACAAGTCGATGGCGATTAACCAGGAGCCCACCGATGAGCAAAAGTTGGGAGAGCGCCTGGAAGAAATTTTCAAGACGCGAGCCGAGCGCGTGGTATTTGTGAAGGGCGACAATGATCTGGAGTATCAATACGTGGCCCGCGCGATCGACATCGCGCACGGCGCCGGCATTGACAAGGTAGGCTTGATGACGCCTCAGATGGAGGCCGGACAGTAATGAAACGCAATCTAGCCGTGCTCTTGGCGGCCGCCGCGCTGGCGCTGGTGGCCACAGGCTGCAACAAACTCAAGGCGCGCGACAATCTGAACCGTGGCGTCCAGGCCTATAAGAGCACTCAGTACACGCAGGCAGTAGAGCGGTTCGAGCAAGCGGTTCAGCTCGACCCGACTTTTACGCCGGCCCGGCTGTACCTGGCGATGGCGTACTACATGCAGTACATTCCGGGAGCGGAATCGCCGGAGAACCAGCAGATGGCCGATCGCGCGCTGGACCAGTTTCAAAAAGTGCTCCAGCAGGATCCCAAGAACGACGTCGCGACCAAATCGATTGCCTCGCTCTATTACAACGAGAAGAAATGGGATCAGGCTGAGGAGTGGTACAAGAAGTGCGTCGAACTCAATCCCAAGGACAAGGAAGCTTATTACACTCTCGGCGTGATTGCCTGGAGCAAATGGTACCCGGTCTATGGAACGGCGCGCGCGAAGCTGAGCATGAAGCCGGAAGACCCGGGTCCCATCAAGGATAAGAAGGTCAAAGAAGAGCTGAAAACTCAATACCTGCCGCTAATCAACAACGGCGTCCAGAGTCTGGAGAAAGCGCTGGAGATTGACTCCGAGTACGACGACGCCATGGCGTACATGAACCTCCTAATTCGTGAAAAGGCCGATCTCGACGATAATCCGGAGCAGTACCAGAAAGACATTGAAGTCGCCAATAATTGGGTGCAGAAGACGCTCGAAACCAAGAAGATCAAGGCGGAGCGCAAGCCCGTCAGCACCGGTTTGAGCGCACAGTAAAGGCAGGTGCCAGGTTTCAGGTGTCAGGTTTTAGCGAACGCCGGCGGATCCGTCCGGGGCGCGCTTCATAACCTGGGCCCTAAAACCTAGCACCTGGCACCTAACACCTCTTACAATTAAATCGTGGCCTCCGAGCCTAGCGTCAGTGTCCCGCCGGAATCTCCATCCCCTCCGGCCGAGACTTCGGTGGAGAAGCTTTATCGCGAATTGATGGACAAGGTGCGCGAAGCGCGGCCGCGGGATGATCTGGCGCCGATCGAGAAAGCATTTCGCTTTTCCTCCGAACACCACAAACTGCAGAGGCGAGATTCTGGCGAACCTTACATGGTTCATCCGCTGATGGTGTCCCACCTGCTGGCGGACATGCGGATGGACCTCGTCAGCATTGAAACCGGCCTCCTGCATGACGTGGTAGAGGACACCAGCGTCACGGTCGAGGATATTCGCAAGAATTTCGGCGAAGACGTGGCGCGCTGCGTGGACGGGGTCACCAAGCTGAGCAAACTGGATTTCTTCTCCGCGGAAGAACGGCAGGCCGAGAGTTTCCGTAAAATGCTGCTGGCGATGGTGAACGATATCCGGGTCATCATCGTCAAGCTGGCGGACCGTCTGCACAACATGCGGACGCTGGGCTTCATCCAGCAGCCGGAACGGCGCGAGCGCATCGCGCGCGAAACGATCGAAATCTACGGTCCCATCGCCCACCGGCTGGGCATGGGCAAGATTCGCGGCGAGCTCGAAGACCTCGCCTTTTGCTACATTGACCCGGCGGCGTGGGAAGAGATTACACGTGCGCTCGAATCGGGCCGCCATGCCAACGAAGAGTACCTGACGCGCATCCGGCAGATGATCGAGTCGGAGTTGAGGCGCGAGGGGATTCCGGCGCGTGTGGAAGGCCGGCTGAAGCGCGCCTACTCGATCTACCAGAAGATGAAGCGCCAGAAGATCGCCATCGAGCAGGTGTACGATCTGATGGCCATCCGCATTGTCACCGACTCGGTGAAAAACTGCTACGCCGCCCTGGGCGTGATTCATAACGAGTGGCGGCCGGTGCCCGGGCGCATCAAGGACTTCATCGCCATTCCCCGCCCCAACCTCTACCAGTCGCTGCATACGTCGGTGGTAGGGCCTGAGGGCCGGCATTTCGAGGTGCAGATCCGCACCGAGGAAATGCACCGCGTGGCGGAAGAGGGGATTGCGGCCCACTGGAAGTACAAGGAAGGCAAGAAGGGGCCGGCGGACGACGATCAGAGGATCGCGTGGCTGCGCCACCTGGTGGAGTGGCAGCGTGAAGTGCAGGATGCCGGCGAATTCATGTCCAACCTGCGAGTGGACCTGTATCCGGAGGAAGTCTACACGTTCACGCCGCGCGGCAAGGTGATCGTGCTTCCGCGCGACGCAACAGCTATCGATTTTGCCTACGCCATTCACTCCGATGTGGGCCAGGCGTGTGTGGGGGCGAAGGTAAACGGCCGCATCGTGCCGCTCCGTTACACGCTCAAGAACGGCGATATTGTGGAGATTCTCACGCAGCCGGGCCACCAGCCGAGCAAAGACTGGCTGGCGGTGGTGAAGACCACCCGCGCCCGCAACAAAATCAAGCACGTCATCAATACCAATGAACGCGTCAAAGCCATCGAGATTGGCCAAAAGTATTTGGAAAAGGAAGCGCGGCGTTTCGGCGTGCAGTTGAGCAAAGTTCAGCGGAGCGATCTGGAGAAGGCTGCGGCCGATTATGGCGTGAGCAAGATGGAGGATCTGTACGCCGCTCTGGGGTATGGCAAGTTCTCCGCCCGCCAGGTGCTGCAAAAAATCGCGCCGCAGCAGTTCAAAGAGGAGCAACTGGAGCTGCCCAAAGCCGTACCGGAGCCGGTTCCAAGCGGAGCTGCGTCGCCGGCGTACCGGGATGGCGACGCGGTGATCAAAGTCAAGGGCGTCGATGATCTATTGGTATACCGAGCCAAATGCTGCAACCCGATCCGCGGAGAAGCCATCGTCGGGTATGTGACGCGGGGCAAGGGGATCGCCGTCCACTCCAAAATGTGTCCCAACGTTCAGAACCTGCTCTATGACGTGGAACGCAAGATCGAGGTGGAGTGGGCGCGCAACATGGCCGATTCGTTTCCGGTCAAGATCGTCGTGCATACCGATGACCGTCCCGGGCTGCTCGCGCAGATCACCTCCGTGGTTTCCGCGGAGAACACCAATATCCGGAGCCTGGAAGCGCGCGCTGAAGGGAATGCCGCGGATGGGGCGCTGGTGGAGATGACCGTAGACATACGGGATAAAAAGCAGCTTGAGAAGCTGGTGGCGGCCATGCGCCGCATCTCGGGCATCCGGGACGTCGAGCGGCTCCTCAATTAACCTCATGGTGCCGACGGATCCGGAACACATCGCCATTTCGAAATCCAAGGGCATCACGATCGATTGGAAAGACGGGCACTCCAGCAGCTACGCCTTGGATTATCTCCGTGAGAACTGCCCCTGCGCCACATGTACGGGCGCTCATGGCACGCCGCCCACCACCAAACCCGCAGCCTCGCCGTTTCCCATGTTCAAACCAGCCCTGAAGATGGTGAACGTGGAACCGGTCGGCAACTATGCGATTCGCATCGTGTGGAGCGACGGGCACAGCACCGGGATATACTCCTTTGAGCACTTCCGGAAGATTTGTCCCTGCCCGGAATGCAGGAAGGCGTAGCCGGCAGAACGGGAGATGAAAGCGGGCGCGGTTTTTCCCGAGAAACGCAAAATCGAGGTGGTGACGCTGGACGAGCCGAGAATCTCGTCGCCCACCGAGGTCAAACTGCGCATGCTGGAGGTCGGCGTCTGCGGAACGGACCGAGAAATCGCCAGCTTCCATCATGGAACGGCGCCAGAAGGGTTCGAATTTCTGGTACTGGGACATGAAGCGCTGGGGGAAGTGGTGGAGACCGGCCCGGCGGTGAGCCGGTTCCAGCCGGGCGACCTGGTGGTGCCCATGGTCCGCCGGCCCTGCCCGCACTCTCGGTGCCTCGCCTGCCGCGCCGGCCGGCAGGACTTTTGCTACACCGACGATTTCCGGGAACGTGGCATCAAAGAGCAGCACGGATTCATGACCGGCCTGGTGGTGGACGAGGAGCGGTACCTGAATGCCGTTCCGCGGGAACTGCGCGCGGTGGGCGTACTGGTGGAGCCGCTGACCATCGCCGAGAAAGCCCTGATCCAGATCCACGCCATTCAGCAGCGGCTGCCCTGGGGCTGGGCCACCAAGCGGGATCATCCCGCAGGGCGCCGGCATGGGGCGGTGGTGCTGGGCGCAGGACCGGTGGGCCTGCTCGGCGCCATGGCGTTGGTGCATGCCGGATTTGAGACGTACGTTTATTCACGCGAGAGGATCCCCAATCCCAGAGCCGATCTGGCAGCGGCGTTCGGCGCGCACTACTTTTGTTCGGAAACATACAATGCGGGACAACTCGCGGCCGAGGTGGGGAATCTTGATGTTGTGTACGAAGCCGCCGGCGCGACGCAGACGGCCTTCGAACTGCTCCAGGTGCTGGGCCCGGACGCCGTCTACTGTTTTACGGGCGTGCCGCGCCACGGCGAGCCGATCTCCATCGATACGCCTGCGCTGCTGTATCATCTGGTGCTGAGAAATCAAGTGATCCTGGGCACGGTAAACGCGGGTAAGGATGCGTTCCAAGCGGCCATCTGCGACTTGCGGGTGTTTTACCAGCGCTGGCCGGATGCCGTGCGCTCGCTGATCACCGGGCGCTATCCGCTCGAAGAGTTCCGCGAACCGGTTTTCGACCGGTCGGGAATCAAGAATATTATTGTGCTGGACGGGAGAACCTGATGGCATCCGAAAAAGGCGCTGAACGCCAGCGGCTGGACGAAGACAGCCGGCGCGAAAAGAACTGGAAGCGCTGGGGGCCGTATCTTTCCGAGCGGCAGTGGGGCACGGTGCGTGAGGATTATTCCGCGGACGGGAGTTGCTGGGCGTACTTGCCGCACGATCATGCGCGCAGCCGGGCGTACCGCTGGGGCGAGGACGGCCTGTTGGGCATCTGCGACCGGGAAGGCCGGATGTGCTTCGCTCTGGCGCTATGGAACGGCCGCGATCCCATTCTGAAGGAACGACTCTTCGGAACTTCCGGGCCCGATGCGAATCACGGCGAGGACGTCAAGGAGTGCTATTTTTACCTGGATTCCACACCCACGCACTCTTACATGAAGGCGCTGTACAAGTACCCTCAGGCCGAATTTCCGTATGCGTGGCTGGCCGAGGAGAACCGGAGGCGAAGCCGCCAGCAGCCGGAATTCGAGATTATGGATACCGGCGTCTTCGACGGCGACCGCTATTTCGACGTCTTCGCAGAATACGCCAAGGCGGATACAGACGAAATTCTGATCCGTATGACAGCGGCGAATCGCGGACCGGAAGCCGCGGCGCTTCACTTGCTGCCCACGCTGTGGTTTCGGAACACCTGGTCGTGGGGCCGCACCGGCGAAGGATACTGGCCCAAGCCGAAGCTGTCTCGATGTGATCCCACGCGCATCGTGACGGAACACGCCTCGCTTGGAAAATACGAGTTCGAATTCGATCCGGCCGCTGAGGTCCTGGTCACCGAGAATGAGACCAACTTTGAGCGGATTTTCGGGGCGCAAAGTGCGACGCCTTACGTGAAGGACGCGTTTCATGAGTACCTCATCCACGGGCACAAGGAGGCTGTGAACCCGCAGGGTATAGGAACCAAAGCAGCGATTTATTACCGTCTCGACCTGGCGCCCGGAGAGAGCAAAACGGTGCATATGAGGCTACGCTCCCTGGCGCTCTCCGGAGCCAAGCTGCCGGAAGGCGCTGTGTTCGAGCGATGCATGGCCGAGGCAGATGAGTTCTATGCCAGTCTGCAGTGCGGTTCCGACACGGCCCGATCCATCGCGCGCCAAGCCTACGCCGGACTGCTGTGGACCAAGCAGTTCTACCACTACGCGGTGGCGGACTGGCTGGAGGGCGACCCGGCGCAGCCGCCTCCACCAGCCAGCCGCTTAAACGGGCGCAATTCCGATTGGGTCCACCTCTACAATCGCGACGTCATTTCCATGCCGGACAACTGGGAGTACCCGTGGTATGCCGCGTGGGACCTGGCCTTCCACATGATCCCGTTCGCGCACCTCGACCCGCAGTTCACCAAGGATCAGCTTGTGCTGCTGCTGCGCGAATGGTACATGCACCCGAATGGCGAGATGCCGGCCTATGAGTTTGCATTTTCCGACGTAAATCCTCCCGTGCATGCCTGGGCCTGCTGGCGCGTTTACAAGATGACGGGCCGGCGTGGCGGCCGCGACCGGGAATTTCTGGCGCGCGTCTTCCAGAAGTTGCTGGTCAATTTCACGTGGTGGGTGAACCGGAAGGACGTTCGAGGCAAGCACGTGTTCTCCGGCGGATTCCTGGGCCTGGATAACGTGGGCGTGTTTGACCGGTCGCAGCCGCTGCCCGGCGGCGGAGTGCTGGAGCAAGCGGACGGAACGGCGTGGATGGCATTCTACTGCGCCACCATGCTCTCCATGGCGCTGGAGCTGGCGGCCTACGATTCGTCTTACGAAGACATCGCATCCAAGTTCTTCGAACATTTCGTAGCCATCGCGGATGCTATGAACACGCTCGGCGGCACCGGGCTTTGGGACGAAGAAGACGGCTTCTATTATGACCAGTTGCAGATTGGCGGCATTAACATGCCGCTACGGGTGCGTTCCGTAGTGGGACTGGTGCCGCTGTTTGCGGTTGAGGTTCTGGATCAAGCGAGCATCGACCTGGTTCCCGGTTTTCGCAAGCGCATGGAATGGTTTCTGCGAAACCGCCGCGATCTGGCACGGCAGATCTCCTACATGGAGATGGGCGGCAAGAGCCACAACACGCACCGTCTGCTGGCGATTCCGTCGCGCGAGCGGTTAGAGCGTGTCTTGCGTTACCTGCTGGATCCCAATGAATTCCTCTCGCCATACGGAGTGCGCTCACTGTCGCGGATTCACCGCGAACAACCGTTCGTGCTGCACGTGGACGGAGGCGAACGGCGGGTGGACTACGAGCCCGGTGAATCCAGCGACGGCCTGTTTGGCGGGAATTCCAACTGGCGCGGGCCGGTCTGGTTCCCGCTCAACTACCTGCTGATCGAAGCTCTGGAGCGTTACCATTACTTTTACGGCGACAGCTTGCGCGTGGAGTGCCCGACGGGATCGGGCCAAATGATGAATCTGAAAGAGGCGGCGAAGGAGCTGATGCGGCGGGTAGCCGCTATTTTTCTGCCTGACGGGTCCGGGCGCAGCCCATGGCAGGGCGATATGCGTGTTTTCGCGGAGAATCCGCACTGGCGCAACCTGGTTTGGTTTTTCGAATACTTTCACGGGGACAACGGACGCGGCTGCGGAGCCAATCATCAAACCGGGTGGACGGCGCTGATTGTGCGGCTTCTGGGCGAGGTAAGGTAAGTATGCCTTTAACCCGTGCGCGGTCGCGGTTACAATGAATGCCTATGATCCGAACAGAAACGGTGCTGGATTCGTGGAAAACAGTCCGGCAGGATACGGCGCAAGCCGTCGAGGACTTTCCCGCCGCGGAGCTGGATTTCAAGCCTGCGGCCGATGTCATGAGCTTTCGCGAGATGGCCCGCCACATTCTCGAGGCGGGCCACGCCATTACCGGGCTGTTGCTCGACGGCGTGGAGGATATGGCGGTGCCGCAGTTCCGCGACATGTTGAAAAAGTACATCGTCGAGCTGCCTCAAACTCCGGACACGGCGACGCTGGCCCAAGCCCTGCGCCAGAGTGTCGAACAGCGCACCGCGCAATTGGCCGCGCAACCGCCGGAGTTCTTCGAGAAGGTCATCACGCGCTTTGACGGCCAGCGGGTGACGCGCCTGGAAACGCTACAGTTCACCAAGGAACACGAGCTGACGCATCGCGCGCAGATGTTTATGTGCCTGCGCATGAAAAACATCGTACCGGCGACTACGCGGCGCCGCATGGCCAAGCAGCAGAAGGCTTGAATTGGGATTGACGGCTGAAAGTTCTGATATAAGCTATAAGCAGAAGGCGCCCATATGGTGACTTGCCCGGTGTGTGACGGCACGATCGACGTTGACGAAGAAGACGTAGACGAAGGCGATTCGCTGAGCTGCGATGAATGCGGCGCGGATCTCAAAGTCGTCGGCAAGAACCCTCTGGAACTCGAATCCGCCGAAGATCTGGAGGATGAGGACGAGGAACTCCTCGACGAGGAAGAAGAAGAGGAGGAGGACTGGAGATAAGCCTCAAACCCCACGTGGAGGCGGTGCCGGCTGCAACCCGAACGGCGCAGGGAGCATCAGAGGATTGTGGGGATACGCCAATGGGCAAAAGTGTGATTCGCCTTCTCAGCTTGCTGGTAATCGCCTCGCTGTTTGCCGGCGCAACTAACAGCTTCGCGGCTTCCAAAAAAGGTGAGGATCAGAACGTCCGCTCGGTGCAGGGGACAGTGACCGACGCCGACGATAATCCAGTCAATGGAGCAGTAGTCCAGATCAAGAATACTAAGACGTTACAGATCCGGTCGTTCATCACCAAAGAAAACGGGGCCTACTATTTCCACGGCTTGAGCCCCGACGTGGACTACGAGCTGAAGGCGGACTATGAACACGCTACCAGCCCCACCAAGACCTTGAGTTCGTTCGATTCCCGCAAACAGGCGGTTCTCAATCTCAAGCTCCCCAAGAAGTAACTCAGCGCAGGCGAGCGTCTTATTGTAAGCTCTCGTGTATGCGAACAATCCTACTCACCGTGGTTTTGGCGGCTTCGCTTGCGGCCGCCGATAAGAAAGTCATCCAGCCGAAGGATTTCCCAACCGGCCGTCCATTCAGCCCCGGCATCCTGGTAGATGGCACGCTGTACGTGGCCGGCACGACGGGCTCCGACCTCAAGACCGGCAAAATCCCCGAAGAGTTCGAAGCCGAGGTCCGGCAGGCGCTCGACAACATCGGCCTGGTTTTGAAAGAGGCCGGCAAGGGATTTGCGGATGCCGTCGCGGTGCAGGTCTACCTCACCGATATGGAACTGTTTCCCCGCATGAACGCGGTCTACACCACTTACTTCAAAGAACCGCGTCCGGCGCGCACCACCGTGGGCGTGGCGAAGCTGGTGGGCCCGGCGCGCATTGAAATCACCGTCACCGCGAGATGAGCGCACTCCACATTACAATGGAAAAGTGAGTTCGCCCAAGTTCATCGCCCTGCTTCTGCTCGCGCCGCTCGTCCGCGCGCAGGACCTCAAAGAGTTCGAGAAACACGTTACTGAGTTCACGCTCGCCAACGGGCTCCATTTCATCGTTCTCGAGCGGCACCAGGCGCCCGTGGTCTCGTTCCATACCTACGTGAATGCCGGAGCGGTGGATGATCCGGAAGGCAAAACAGGCCTGGCGCACATGTTCGAGCACATGGCGTTCAAGGGTACCGAAACGATCGGAACCAAGAACTGGCCGGAGGAGAAGAAGGCACTGGCAGCGATCGAAGAGGCTTATGACCGGCTCGACCAGGAGAAACGCAAGGGCTCACACGCGGAGGCGAAGAAGATCGCGGCGCTCGAGGCAGAGGTAAAGGCGGCTATCGAGAAGGCGGATTCCTATGTCATCCCGAACCTTTATCCCACCATCATCGAAGAGAACGGGGGAGTCGGGCTGAACGCCGGGACATCGTACGACTCGACGGAGTATTTTTACAATTTGCCCGCCAATCGCGTGGAGCTGTGGTTCAACCTGGAATCCGGGCGCTTCCTGCACCCGGTATTCCGCGAATTTTACAAGGAACGCGACGTGGTGATGGAGGAGCGCCGGATGCGCGTGGAATCCAGCCCGCAGGGCCAGCTTTTCGAAGCGTTGCTGGCATCCGCTTTCGAAGCGCATCCCTACCGCCGCCCGCCCAGCGGGTGGTCCAGCGATATTCCGTACCTTCGCGTGCGCGATGCCGAGCAGTTTTACAAGACCTACTATGTGCCCGCGAACATCACCGTGGGGATCGTAGGCGATGTGGAGCCGAAGCAAATCCGGGATCTGGCCGGGAAGTATTTCGGACGGTTGCCGGCCGGACCTCTGCCCCCGCCGGTTCACACGGCGGAGCCGCAGCAGGATGGGCCACGGCAGACGCAGATTGAATCTCCAGCCCAGCCGTTCGATCTGATCGTGTACAAACGCCCGGACCAGTACGATAAGGATGATCCTGTGTTCGACGTCATCAGCAGCATTCTGGCGGGCGGCAGGACCGGCATTCTTTACAAGGAAATGGTCCGCGATAAACGGATCTCGCTGGCCGCGGAGGCGGAAGCGGACGTACCGGGATCCAAGTACCCGAACCTGTTCCTGTTCTTCGCGGTCCCTTCCCTGGGGCATACGGTGGAGGAGAACCGGAAAGCGCTGGATGAGATTCTGGAGCGATTCAAGAAAGACAAAGTGGACCCGGAGACCCTGGCCCGCGTGAAGACCAAGACGCGCGCCTCGTTGATCCGCCGCCTGGACAACAACGCGGATCTGGCGCAACTGCTGACGAGCTATTACGTCAACTACGGCGACTGGCGCAAGCTGTTCACGTCGCTGGACGACATCAATCGAGTGACGGTGGAGGATGTGCAGCGCGTGGCGCAAAAGTATTTCATCACGAACGCACGCACAGAGGCGTTCAATTTTCAGCCCTCACCGGCTCCGGCGGCTGCGCAAGCGCCGGTCTCATCGGGAGAAAAGCAATGAAGAGCATTGTCGCCATCGCGCTCCTGGCAGCCGGGATGGCCGCCGCTCAGCCGGCCGCGGCGCCGAAACCGCACGCGTCCGCAGCGGTGATTCCTTCGTACAAAGAGCTGAAATATCCGCCGCTCAAACCCATCCAGATTCCCGATGTGACGACCTTCACGCTGTCCAACGGGATCAGAGTCTACCTGCTGGAGAATCACGAGCTGCCTTTGGTGCGCGGCTCCGCGCTGGTGCGTACGGGCAATCTGTTCGATCCTCCGGACAAGGTTGGGCTCGCCGGAATAACCGGCACGGTGATGCGCAGCGGAGGCACGAAGGACCAAACCGGCGATCAGATCGACGAGCAGTTGGAGAATATCGCGGCTTCGGTGGAAAGCTCGATCGATGAGAGTTTCGGGCAGGCGTC